>ENA-UEOM01000463-UEOM01000463.1-human-gut-metagenome-genome-assembly--contig:-NODE-463-length-17712-cov-18.039183_pt1 | contig 17712 bp, 15 predicted proteins | sample MGYA00242993_ERZ507994 | MGnify/ENA primary metagenome ERZ507994 (study PRJEB26167, sample SAMN06115536) | human gut metagenome | host: Homo sapiens | place: China:Neimenggu | collected 2014-11-07... | reverse complement strand
TTCTAATTAAATTAGTAATTCATAGTTAATTAAGAAACATATATGAAAAAGAAGATATTTTCAATCATGATGGCTGGTTTGGCACTCGTTGCTCTCGGTTCATGCTCTAATACAGACTACACCGAGAAATATCCAGATCCTTCAAAAACCAATACGGTAAGTGTGCCAGACGTATTCACTGCCGTACTTTTCAAAGGTAATACTTGGTTGAACCCTGTATATTATCGCTATTATTGCCAGACCCAGACATCAGGTGTCTTTGGTGGAATGATCGGTTCTTCCAACGGAAAAGGACGTTTTATGGGCGGTGGTGAAGGCCGCTTCAACGACCGATGGACTAACTTCTATGATATGCTGACTCAATATCGCGTATTGGAGAAGACATACAATAAGCTTGATGAGTCAGAACAGAACGCCAACAAGGTTTACCTGATGGTTAGCCGTTCTATACTGGAGTCTCAGCTCCATGAGATGTTGTCACTTTTTGGTGCAGTTCCATTCAAGGGTGCCGGCACTTTATGGGAGAATAGCGACTATACAGGTGCAAAGCAGAAAGCTGCTTACGACGATGATGCAGACCTCTACAAGATGATTCTGGCTGATCTTAAAGAAGCCGGTGATTATTTTGCAGAAGGTGGTCCTTCTACAGCCGTACAGAATGCAATGGGCGCTAAGGATTATACCATCGCTGCAGGCAATGCTGCTCGCTGGCAGAAGTACATCAACTCACTTCGTCTTCGTATCGCTCTCCATCTTTCAACAAATGGTAGCGTAACAAGCGAAGCTCATGCCGCAATCAAGGAAATCGTTGAGAATCCATCCAAGTACCCAGTTATTGAAAGCAACGCAGATAACATGGGTGTTGAGCCTAGTACAAACTCAGATGACTTCAACTGGGGCAAGAGCATTTCACAAGCTCTCTGGACAGGTTACACTCCATCACAGGCTATGCTCGATGCATTGAACGTACCAGCAAATGGTATTCCAACAGCTGATACCGACCCACGTATTCAGGTAATGTTGGATCCTAACCCAGATGGTGAGTATATCTCATACGATGTTACAAAAACTAGCTCACAAATTTCTGATATCGCTACAGAAAAAGGTAAGGACTATCAGAAACGTAAGCTTTATCCAGCTAACTACTATTGTGTACTTGACTCACAGGCTGTAGCAGGTTGGAAAGAATACGAAGGTAATTCCAACGTATTTGGTCTTTGGATGGGTGCTGCAGAAGTAAGCTTGAGCAAGTCTGAAGCTTATCTGATGGGCTATGGTGTTACCAAGGATGAGGCTAAAGCTAAGGCATGCTTCATCAAGGGTGTTGAACTTTCAACTGAATACTTCTGGAATGAGAAGAAAAACAGTTCTCTCTACAAGAAGGGTAATGACAGCTACAATGCTAACCGCGATTTGATTGAGCCGACAGCTGAAGAAATCGCTGCATACGCTGAAAAAGCTTGGAAGCCAACCCAAAAAGCTGTTTGTACTCAGTTGTGGTTAAACTTTGGTTGGACAAACTTGCTTGAGGCTTGGAATGTAACACGCCGTACAGGTTATCCAGAAGTAAGCTTTGCAAAGGACAATCAGCTGGCTAGCTATCCAACACCTCCGGGTCGTTTGCCTTATCCAAGTGATGAGTTGAACTACAACAAGGACAATGTCCAGGCTGCCATCAGCAAGTACTACAAGGAGCCTCTCGGCTACTTCAGCACTTTGTTCTGGGCAAAGGATGTTTACTACAAGATCGTAGCAGAACACTAAAATAATTATAAAAGGTGTGTCATTGTATGATGGCACACCTTTTTGTATGATAAAAAGAGATTAGAATTCTATACGACGCATCAGAAGAAAACCTGATGCACCAATTCCACCAATACGAGAGGACACATCGTTTCTTGCCAAGGCGAGGTAAAATATGAAAAGAGGCTTATTACAAATAGCTAGAATGCTACTTGATCTTCACTTCTATCTTAGCCTTGGCAGCATCAGCGCTGGAGCCGCCAACAAATACCTGGTAAGTGCCAGGAACCACGCGGATGGTGTTGGTCTGGGCATCCCAACCCTCGAAACTCTTGCGAGGAAGATCGATGCTCACCATCTGGTGCTCGCCAGCCTTCAAAGACACACGCTTGAATGCCTTGAGACTCTTGATAGGACCATCCACATCATCTATGCGCTTGATATAAACCTGCGCTACTTCGGTACCCTCTCGCTTGCCCGTATTCTGCAAGGAGAACATCAGCTTGTAATCAGCAGCCTTGCCGTCACGCTTCTTGCTCTTCACCTGCATCAAGGTAGGCTTGCCATACTCGAAAGTGGTATAACTCAAACCGTAACCGAATGGGAACAAAGGCTCGCCCTTGAAATAACGATAGGTACGATTCTTCATCGTATAATCGAGGAAATCTGGAAGATCGTTCACACTCTTATAGAAGGTAACCGGAAGCTTGCCCGATGGATTCACCTCGCCAAAGAGAACCTTGGCTACAGCCTCACCACCCCGTTCGCCAGGATACCATGCCTGAAGAATCGCCTCGGCATTCTCTGTCTCAGGAACCATGGCGATGGCACATCCAGAACAGTTGACAAAGACGACACGCTTGCCTGCCTGATGCAGCATGGCGATGACCTGACGCTGAGCCTTCGGCAACTCCAGGTCGGTTCTGTCGCCGCCCTTGAATCCAGGCTCCTCAATCTCAAGCTGCTCGCCCTCCAGATTTGGAGAGATACCGCCTACGAATACCACGGCATCCGCATCGCCCACCTCTGCCAGGATCTGCTCGCTGGTAGGCTTCGAAGTCTTCAGGATATCAAACTGCATCACAGCCACATCTTCCCTCTGGGTATAATCTATCTGAATCTTAACCGGCTTGCCTGCTTTCAGAGAGAGCGGTTTGATGATAGGCGCCACACGCCCCCAGCACTCCCTCATGTTCACGATGGTATCGCCATCCACTATCAGGCGGCAACCGTCATCAATACCCATATTGATGGTAAGATTCTCATCCCTGTCAGGAGTCAGCACTCCCTCATAGCGGGCTGAGAAATGGGTGAGATTCACTCCCGGCGCAAACACGGTATTACCACCATTGCTCAGATTGATGGCTGTCTTCATCACATCCGTAGCCACCGGCTCACCCTTCTGTTCCTGATTGTTCCAGTAGGTGGCCTTCATACCCTCACGGAAGAGGTTGAAACGGCTTTCCTGCACCTCGTTTCTTGTCAAGGTACAAGCCGGAACATACTTCACCTCTGCCCCCTTCATATAGTTGCGGATGCCCTGGAGGATGGTGGTAGAACTGGTAGGATAACCCGAATAGTTGCCTCGCAGCATGATGGAGTCATTGGCATTAGGTCCCATCACCACAATCTTCTGATTGCGGTTCAATGGCAGCAGCTGGTTTCTGTTCTGAAGAAGTACGATACCTTCTTCAGCTATCTTCTCAGCCAGATCCTTATGAGCCTTGCAGGCGATGACGTTCTCAGGAATCTGAGTCCATGCCACCGTTTCATCCTTATCGAAATCGCCGAGTTGGAAACGAGCCACCAGCAGACGCTTCAGGCTCTGGTTTACCTTATCTTCATTGATCATTCCCGCCTTCACAGCTTTCGGAATGGTGCGATAGGCGCTGCCGCACTCCAGATCGGTACCGGCATTCACAGCCTGGGCAGTTGCCTCGGTAGCAGTCTTTGCCGTACCATGATAGCCCGGCATATAGAAATCGTTGACAGCTCCGCAATCGGAAGTAATCAATCCCTTGAATCCCCATTCGTCTCTGAGGATCTGGCGCTCAAACTTGGCGTTGGAACAGCAAGGAGCACCATCTATACGCTGATAGGCACACATCACCTCAGCCACATGTCCATCCTGTACCAGCGACTTGAAGGCAGGGAGATAAGTCTCCCACAAATCCCGGGCTGGCAGATTCTCCAGATTGAAGACGTGGCGATTCCACTCCGGACCGCTATGCACGGCGAAATGCTTGGCACAAGCCAGCGTCTTGACATACTGGGGAGCCTTAGACTGATCAGAAGCCGGAACGCCAGGAGCCGCCAGCGGTTTGCCGTCAAACGACTGTCCCTGCAGACCATTCACCACGGCAAGTCCCATACGTGTGGTGAGATAAGGATCTTCGCCATAAGTCTCCTGTCCGCGTCCCCATCTAGGATCACGGAAGATATTGACATTCGGAGTCCAGAAGCTCAGACTCTGATATCTCTTTACATTACCCGACTTCTTCGCCACCTGCGCCTTGGCTCTCGCCTCATCGCTTACGGCAGTAAACACCTGATAGAGCAAGGCATCATCCCAGGAAGAAGCCATGTGCATGGTGATAGGGAAAACCGTGGCATATCCGTTGCGTGCCACGCCATGCAGCGCCTCGTTCCACCATTGAAACTGAGGGATACCCAGTCGGGAGATGGCAGGCGAAGCATCCATCATCAGCTTCGTCTTTTCCTCCAGGGTCAGGCGTGAAAGTAAGTCATTGGCTCTTGCCTCGGCAGAAAGGTTAGGGTTCTGATAAGGCAACAGCTGACTGGCTGGCTGTTGGGCATGAGCTGAGAGCGCCAGAGCGGACAGCATAGCCAATGTAAGTATTTGTTTCTTCATAACTGCTATTGTTATTACGTTAATATTGTATAGATTCGTTTTTTAAATGCAAAAATACATATTTTTCCTGAATACAGAGACTGATGAAGTGTTAAAAAACTCAGATTGTTTTCATTTTTATGTGATTACTTCCTAATTTTTTCGAATCATTCAAACAATAAAGCACTTTTTCCTTGCTGATTCCAAATATTAGTGCTAACTTTGCACTCAGAAACAACTCTATCTTTTTAGAAGACAAAGATACAATAAGAAAGATACAACAAGACAGTAAGATCGCAATAATATGGAAAAGATTCTAATAGTTGAAGACGATATCGCATTTGGAACCATGATTCAGACATGGCTCAGGAAGAAGGGATTTGAAGTGGAGAAAACCACTTCGGTCAAGGCCGCCATACAGGTTTGCGAGGAGGCAGAAAGAGGATTCGATCTGGTATTATCAGACCTCCGCCTTCCCGACCACGACGGCATCTTCCTGCTGCAATGGATGAGAAAGCATGGCGTGCAGGTGCCTTTCATCGTGATGACCAGCTATGCAGAAATTCAGAATGTGGTGCTCGCCATGAAATCGGGTGCTACCGATTATGTGGCAAAACCTTTCCATCCGGAAATCCTTCTGGATAAGATCAAGGAAGCTATCAAGACTCCGAAAAAACAGGATTCGCATGCAAACTCAGCAGATAGTCTGCGTTCCACAGACTCAAATTCTACTCCTACAAACGCAGCACCTGGCAAGCAGTCAGGAAATCAGGCTTCATCTGCCAATGGGGATGTACCCAAATACCTGGAAGGTGAAAGCGAGGCTTCACGCAAGCTCTACAGTTTCGTTTCCCTGGTGGCCCCTACCCCTATGTCGGTACTTATCTTGGGTGCCAGCGGTACGGGTAAGGAATATGTGGCTAGAAGAATCCATGAACTCAGCACAAGAGCCAATAAACCTTTCTTCGCACTCGACTGCGGTGCCATCCCTAAAGAAGTGGCGGCATCAGAATTCTTCGGTCATGTGAAGGGATCGTTTACGGGAGCTGACCAGGACAAGAAGGGCGCTTTCGAGATTGCCAACGGAGGAACTCTCTTCCTCGATGAGATGGGAAACCTGAACTATGAAGTACAGGTGCAGCTGCTTCGTGCCCTCCAGGAAAGAAAAATCCGTCCGGTGGGAAGCAACAAGGAAATCGATATCGATATCCGACTGGTTTGTGCTACCAATGAGAATCTGGCTCAACGCGTGGCAGAAGGCAACTTCCGTGAAGACCTCTACCACCGCATCAATGAGTTTACCATCTACATGCCGGAGCTGAAAGACCGTGGTGCCGACCTCTTCCTCTTTGCCGACCTCTTTATCAAGCATGCCAACAAGGAGCTGAACAGAAATGTGGAAGGACTCGACGGCAAAGCCAAGGAGCGAATTGCCGCCTACAACTGGCCGGGCAACCTGCGAGAATTGAACAATGTGATGAAGCGAGCTACCCTGCTCGCCACCGGAAGATACATCGGAGTAACCGAACTGGAACAGAGTATGGCGCATATCCAGCCACAAGCCCCTACCGCCCTGCACGATGAAGAAACGGAACTGCAGAGAATAGAAGCTGCGCTGAAAGCAGCAGGCGGCAACAAGAGCAAGGCTGCACAATTGCTCGCCGTAGATAGAAAGACACTCTACAATAAGATGAAGAAATACGGTATCTGATAGAAAAAAGTACGGCTTTTGATGATATGGGAAAATGGGGAATCTGATGACCATTCCCCAATTTTTTGGGGAATAATTCCACACTAATTCCACAGTTTCCACAATATAGAATTCTGGCACAAAAAGCATTTACTACTGATAATCAAACTATTAGATAATTCTTTTGTTTTTTGGCACGCAGATTGTGATATTAGAAAGTGAACACGCCAATGAGCGGTAACGCAAGCAAGGCTGTTCACAAAGAAAGTTATAAACATAATATTCACAATAAAAAAACAAAAGATTATGAAGAAGTTAGTATTTGCAGCTATCGCTGCCATGGTTATGGTTTCAGTTAGCAATGTATTCGCCAGCAACAAGATGGCAAGTGTATCATCAGTAGCTCCAGTTGACACAGTAGTTCCAGCAGAACCAGCTGCTCCAGCCGATACAACAGTAGAGAAAGAGACTCCAGCAGAGACACCAGCTGAAACTCCAGCAGAGACTCCAGCAGACTCTACCACAACAGATTCTACTGTAGCAGAGTAATATCACCTTTAAAAAATAGTAATTAACAGAGGAAAAGATAGAATAACACTAGTAATTACGCGTCGCTTTCAATCAGGCAGGAGACTAATGATAGAATTCATTGGTCTCCTGACTTGTTTTTAGCCCTTTTGTTTTCTAATATCATTTTTTTGCATTAACTTTGCAAACAAATATCTATTGAGCAAGATATCAGTCTGCTCATCATTTTAAACGATTTCTCATGCACAAGAACAATATTCCTCTCAAGGTAGCCCTCGGATATAGCGCCATTGCCATTATCATGATTCTGGCAATCAGTCTGGTGTATAGCAACACCAAGAGCATCAATGCCATCAATGAAGCCTCGCGCGAGTATATCCAGAAAAGGGGTGCCGCCGATAGTACCATCTCTTCCCTGCTCAAAGAGGAGCAGAGAAACCTGAAGCAACTGTCTGATGCCATGGCAGGAAGACCTACCCAAAACTATCTGCAAAATAAGGTGAAGAATCTGAATACGGGAAAGGATTCCATACTGGTTCACTCCAAGGCACCTCAAACCCACGAGGCGAAGAAGACTACGGTAGAGGTATTGAAGACCCGAAGGGGGTTCTTCCGCCGACTCGCCGATGCCTTCAAGAAGGAGCACGCCGAAACCTTGAGCGTAAAACAGGACAGCAACCGGGCTGTCATCGATTCTGTTACCACCCCAGTAAACGTGGCGGAAAACGTGGCAAACATCCTAGAACAGATAGACAAGAAGGAGAAAGTGGCTACACAAGACCACAAGCAGAGCATCAACAAGGAGATGGAAGAGCTGAAGATGGTGAGTGCCAAACTCGCCCTGCGCTCCGCCAAACATCTGAGCGATGTGCACCAGCGTGAGAAAGACAACATGCAGGAAGCCATCAAGAAGGCGATGGAAGCAAGAAAGCATCTGTTGTGGCAGATGGAACTGCTCGCCATCGTAGCCTTCTTTGCCATCGTCATCATGATCTGGTTTATCTGGCGCGATGCCAGAAAGGAGCGCATCTACAGGGAAAACCTGGAGGCTGCCAATGAGGAAATCCAGCGTATCATGAACCAGCGCGAGCGCCTGCTCCTCACCATCACCCACGATATCAAGGCGCCAGCAGCCTCCATCTCGGGCTTCATCGATCTGATGAAAGCCTACGTCAGCAATCCCCAGGGCATCGAATGTCTCCAGAACATCAAGAACTCTGCCACTCATCTTTCACATCTCGTTGCCTCGCTGCTCGATTATCATCAGTTAGAGAACGGACTGATGAAGGTTCAGCCTACCTCTTTCTCACCGGCACAACTGGTAGCAGAATCGGTAGAGGGAATGAAATTGCGGGCAGAAGAGAAAGGATTGGAGATTTCATTCGAATGCAAAATAAAGGGGATGGAATTCTTCCGTGCTGATGCCTTCCGCATTCGTCAGATATTGGATAATCTGGTAAGCAACGCCATCAAATATACTGACCGGGGCAGCGTTACCATCCAGGCACAGGTTTCAGAAATCCTGGGCAAGCCTACGCTTACCCTGAGCGTAAAGGATACGGGAAAGGGAATGACCGATGAGGAGAAACAGAAGGTGTTCCAGGCGTTTACGAGATTGAAGAGCGCCCAGGGCATCGAGGGTACCGGTTTGGGATTGTCCATCACCCAGGAACTGGTTTCGCTGCTGGGTGGAGAAATCATCCTCCACTCTACCCTGGGCAAAGGTTCTACATTCATCGTCACCATCCCTATCAAGCCAGCACCAAAGGAGGAGTCTCAGGAAATGGTACCATCAGAAATTAAGCATGATCCTTCTCCCGATTCTGCTCAAGATAAGGAAGGACAGAATTCTGGCAGCCATCAGGTTACTGATATAAAGAAGAAGCCGGAATTTGCCAACCACAAGATTCTGATTCTGGATGATGACAAGCTGCAGCTCCAGCTTCTCCAGGAGATGTTGCGCCGCATCGTAGGCGACACCTGGCAGGTATTCGCCTGCAACCATGTGATGGATGCCCTCACCACGCTGCATAACGAGCAGCCAGCCCTGATGCTGATGGATATCGAAATGCCGGAGATGAACGGCATGGATATGATTGCCCACATCAACCATACCCAAATGACGGTGGTAGCGATGACGGCTCACGATACAAGCATCCTGGAACAGCTTCTGAAAGCCGGCTTTGATGATTGCCTGTTTAAGCCATTCAGCATGGAGAAACTGTCTGATATCCTGGGAATAGAGTCCCAGCCTCAACTGGATGCCCAGTCTGGAACTCCATCCCAGCCTGATTCATCACTCCAGCCAGTTTTATCATCCCAGCAGAAATCCAATCCTCAGCTGGATGCTCTTCTTGCTTTTGCCGGAGGAGACGAAGAAGCGGCGAAGGAGATTCTTGATACCGTGAAGCAGGAACTTGCCGCTCATCTCACGAATCTGAAAGAAGCCGTAGAAGAGGAATCCTTATCTACCGACCGCATAGGAAAGGCGGCACATAAGCTCCTCCCTATCGCCACGATGATGCAGATGGGATGCCTCGAAGAACTCAAGGATCTCTCCCCAGAACACATCGGCGAGATAGAAGAAGCCGAGATCAGAGAAAAACTGAAGGTTGTGATTATGACCTTATCTGCTGCGGTGTCAGACCTGTATGCTTCTTGAAATAGCGGCAGAAGAAACTGACGTCGGCGAAATGAAACTCCCAAGCCATCTCCTTGATGCTCTGCGTGCTTCGCTTAAGATGCAGCTTGAGCTGCAGAATCACGTATTGATCGATGATGGTCTTGGGGGTATGCCCCGTCACCTGGTTCACGATGTTGGTGAGATATTTCGAAGAGATATTCATCTTTTCGGCATAATAGTTCACATCTCTTGAAATCTTGTAATCCTTCTCCAGAAGCATCATAAACCGATTGAACAGTTCTCTTACGCGATACGATTTTACTTCATCTGGTCGGTATTGCGGATTGCGCTGAAGATACTCATGAAAACCGATGAAGAATGCCTTCAACTGGCATAATACCAGCTGCGAGATGCAGGTACACTCCGACTGGTCGAAATATACCTTCAATAAGGAGAACATCCCATTGATGATGTTTGTTACTACGGGGGTATCCTGCCGGCAGCGGTCTTCCCGCAAGGAAGAATACACCGTCTGCTCCAGCTGCAAGCTTGCTTCACGAAGCAAGGAAGGATTATATTTCAGGATTTCGGCCTGGAAACTGTTCGCTGTTTGAGGGGATTTGCAATCCCCGTTTTCAGTTTCAGGGGATTTGCAATCCCCGTCAACCTTCAATTCTACTACATCATTCGGGAAGAGCGTAATCACCGCCCCCTCGTAAAGTTCCCAATCCTTATAATTCACATTCAGCATCGCCTTTCCTTTCCGGCAAATCAATATTGCTCCGTAAGTCAATACTTGCGGACCCTCCTGCCATTCCTCCAAACCAGAGCGAAAAAGGCTTGCTTCCTGCTGACTGCTTAATTCTGATAATTCCATCTACACCTTATTATATATAGAGTTATTATATCTCTTTATTCCTATTTCGGTTGCAAATTTACACAAAATATGTGACATAAAAGAACTATTATTCCCAAATCGTCCATCCGCTGCGAAATATTTAAAGCGATTGTTCGCTCAAAACTCCGTACCTTTGCACCCGAAATTCAAAAAGTAATGATCAATGATTAAGAACATCTTATTTGTAAGCCTTCTGATTACAGGAGGAACCCATTGGGCTTCGGCTCAATCACAAACCACCGTAGGAGCGGCTGCTTCCTTGCCCGTCAGCAAGAAAGAAAACATGACCATCAGCCAGCTCTTCCAGAAGGTTGAGGATAACAGCAAAAGCCTTCGTACTTCATTATCAGGAGTAGAAGCAGCCCATCTTGGCATCGAATCGGCTAAAAGCAAGAAACAGCCCGACCTTGATGCTTCCCTCTCATTCAGCTACATCGGCAATGCGCTGATTACCGACCGTAACTTCAGCAACGTTCATGGTCTGAAATCCCCACATTTCGGCAACAACTTCGCCTTCCAGGCTCAGCAGGTGGTTTATGCCGGTGGAGCCATCAATGCAGGCATCAAGCTCGCCGAACTCGGAAAGCAGCAGGCAGAGGTTGGCGTGAAACTCACCCGACAGCAGATTCGCTTCATCGCCCTGGGACAATATCTCGACCTTTATAAGATAGACAACCGTATCAAGGTGTATGAAAAGAATATCGAGTTGACCCGCCAGCTCATCGATGATATCAAGGAGAAACAGACACAAGGCATGGCGCTGAAGAACGACATCACCCGATACGAACTCCAAATGGAAAGTCTCAAACTCGGTCTTACGGCGCTCAGGAACAATCGAAGCATCCTGAACCATCAGCTTTGCAATACCCTAGGAATGAACCAGGGAAACCTGAAGGAAGAAGGAAGCCAGATGAACCAGACAAGCCAGGAGATTCAGATTATCCCCGATGCTACTATCGCCGACAAGACCTACGGCAAGGAGGGCGAGGCTTACTGGCAGACGGCAGGCACCCTGAATTCTCCACTCCTGGAGCAGAGCAACAACGCCATCCGCATCGCTGAACAGAAAGAGAAGATAGCCAAGAGCGATCTTCTGCCAAAGGTAGCTTTCGTTGCCGCTGACAACTTCGACGGACCTATCCTCTTCGAATTGCCACCTGTTGATAAGAACCTCAACGTCTGGTATGTGGGTGTAGGTGTGAAATACAGTCTCAGCTCTCTCTTCAAGAGCAACAAGCGAATCAAGCAGGCTGCCGTAGAGACCCGTCAGGCTAAAGAGGCACATGCCGTACAGGCAGAGCAGCTTAACAATAATGTGCAGGCTGCCTACGTGCAGTATCAGCAAACCTACGTGGAACTGGAAACGCAGCGAAAGAGCGTGGAGCTGGCACAGCAGAACTACGACGTGATGAATGCCCGCTATCTCAGCCAGCTCGCTCTGGTTACGGATATGGTGGATGCCTCCAACCTCAAGCTCAATGCCGAGCTCAGTGAGGTGGATGCCCGCATCAACATTGTCTATGCCTACTATCGCATGAAGTACGTGGCAGGAGAAATTTAATAAAAAACGCGGCAGGAGAAATTTAATTTAAAAAACAGAATTAAGAGTTTTTATCGAAAACTATTATCAAGAGATTATGAGCAAGAAGATTATCAAGAGAATATATAATGTAGTGATTATCCTCCTTTTTCTGGGAGCTATCGGCTGGTGTTTCAGCCATTTCTATCATGGCAGCGATGTGGCTTACACAGATGATGCACAGGTAAACCGCCATATCACCCCTATCAATACCCGTGTACCGGGATTCATCAAGGAGATTCGTTTCAACGACTATCAGCACGTAAAGAAGGGCGATACTCTTGTTATCATCGAGGATGCTGAGTTCCGCCTGCATGTAGCTCAGGCAGAGGCAGGCTTGCGTGGATCCAAGTCAAGTTCTTCGGTAGTTACTGCCAGCATGGGCACCACCAATACCAATGTGCAGACAGCAGCTGCCGGCATCGAGGAGGCTCGTGTGGATATGATGAATGCCAAGCAGGACTTCGACCGTTTTGCGGCTTTGATGAAGAAGGATGCGGTAACCCGTCAGCAATATGACAATGCCTATGCCCGCTATCTGGGAGCCAAGGCACGTTATGAGCAGGCAAGCAGCCGCAAGGCAAGTGCAGCTTCTGTCCGCAATGTGCAGACCCAGCAGCTCGGCGGTTCCCGTGCCGGAGAGAGCGTGGCAGAGGCACAGCTCAATCTGGCTCGTCTGAATCTTTCCTATACCGTAATCGTGGCAACCTGCGATGGCGTGATGGGAAGAAAGGATATTCACGAAGGCCAGTTGGTACAGCCTGGTCAGATGCTGGCTCGCATCGTGGATGATAACGATGTATGGGTGGTAGCCAATTATCGTGAGACTCAGATGGACGGCATCACCGTGGGCAAGACTGTAGATTTCACCGCCGATGCCATCCCGGGTGTAATATTCCATGGCAAGGTAGAAGCCCTTTCTGCCGCAGCCGGCAATGCCTATTCCATGATTCCTGTGGATAATGCCACCGGCAACTTCGTAAAGGTAGAGCAGCGCGTGCCTGTTCGCATCGCCCTCACCAAGGACAATGACCCGAAACAGATAGCCTTGCTCCGTGCCGGACTGAACGTAGAGACCAAGGTTCGTATTAAATAGAATGTTCTAAATTATAAACTATCAAGAATGTTCTATAAACTATAAATTATTAATTATAAAAAATGCCAGGACCTCCAATGCTTCAGGGACCCTTCCGAGTTCCTTCGTTCAATGGATATATTCCTCGCCGGTTACAGCCATGGATTTATCTCCTCTTCGCCTTCACCTTCCTAATGTCGGGCGGTATCTATGGAGGAGCCATGAGCCAGGTGATGGGCGAGTACAGTTTGATGAGAGAAGACGTACTCATGATCATCATGTTCAACGTGGTGGGCGTGGCGATGCCATTCCCCTTCCTCTTCAAGATGAAGTTCCACTTTACCAACCGCCAGCTCCTGCTGAATGCGGCACTGGTAGTGGCAACTTGTAATTTCCTCATCATGTGGACCGACTCTGTGCCCCTGATGTGCATCCTCGCTTACATCGCAGGCTTCTTCAAGCTCTGCGGAACCTTCGAATGTATGAGCACCATCCAGTTGTGGATGACTTCCAAGCGCGATTTCACCATCTTCTTCCCCCTGCTCTACTGCATCGTACTGGGAAACATGTTCCTCTCGCCTTGGATTACCGAACACCTGATTTACATCTATCAGGATTGGCGCATCATCAACTGGGCGATGACGGGAGCCCTGCTCCTGGTGGCACTCATCGTGTACGTCACCACCCACGACTTCCGCTTCATGAAACCCCAGCCCTTCATCAGTATCGACTATCTGGGCTGCATCCTGTGGTCGGCATGGATGCTGGAGTTCATCTTCTTCTTCACCTACGGCGAGCACTACAACTGGCTCGATTCGAAGATCATGCAGATGGATGTATTGCTCTTTATATTTACCGGATATTTCTGCATCCAGCGAATGCTCCACATCCGTCACCCTTACATCGAGCCGGCGGCGTGGAAATATAAGCGACTCATCCCGCTGCTCATCCTCTTCGCCTTCGTAGAGTTCATGGGCAGTACGCCTAAAGTGCTGCAAACCGCCTTTACGGGTGGCGTGCTGCATTTCGGCAACATCACCACCAATGTGCTCAACTTCGTGGAATGGACGGGAGCCATCGCCGGTTGCCTCTTCTGCCTATTCTGGTGCAAGGTGCTTCATCAGAAATACACCCGTCTGCTCACGATAGGCGTGGCAACGATGGTATGTTATCCCGTGATGATGTATTTTCTCATCGATCCGGGTCTCAACATCGAGGCACTCTATCTGCCTTGCTTCCTACGGAGCTTCGGCAACGCCATCTTCTTCTGCATGCTCACCGTGTATCTGGAAGAACTGATGCCGTTCCAACATTTCTTCATGGGATTGACGATGGCAGGCATCATCCGCAACGGTCCGATGTCGGCGATGTGTTCAGGCCTGTACAGTTTCGGGCTCCGTTATCAGATGGCAGACAACATGTCGCGCGGTTTGCCCTACGATGCCACCAATCTTCTGATGCTCAGCATCCGGAATCTCTATGGCGTCACCTGTCTCATCGGCATTGCCGTGCTGATTATCTTCCTGCTCTGGGATGTACAGCCCGTGAGAAGTACCCTGAAGAAGATGCCATCCTGGAACTTCGTGGGTAAGAGGATGAAGAAAAAGAAAGGATTTGCGAAATAAAACCTATTATCATTACGGCTGTCAGTTTCTTATAAACTGGCAGCCGTTTTTGCTATCCAGCTATACAAAACAACCCGAAGAAGAGAAAAAGCCCGAAGAATCTTTGCTTTTTCAAACTTTATCCGTACCTTTGCAGTATGAAAACATTATTAGACGTTCATACACATACCATAGCATCCGGTCATGCCTTCAGCAGTTTGCAGGAAATGACCTTGGCTGCAAAAGAAAAGGGGTTGGAAATACTGGGAATCACAGAGCACGGACCACATATCCCGGGCACCTGTGATCCCATCTATTTCAGAAACCTGCATTGCGTTCCCCGTCAGCTCTATGGAATCAAGCTGATGCTGGGAGCAGAACTCAACATCCTCAATACCCAGGGCGATATTGACCTCGATGAGGATTACTGGCGCATGCTTGATATCCGAATCGCCGGCATCCATAGCCTTTGCTGGCAGGGAGGAACCAAGGAAGAGAACACGCAGGGAGTCATCAACGCCATGCGCAATCCGTTCGTGCAGATTATCTCCCATCCTGGAGATGGAACGGCAGAACTGGACTTCGAGGCTCTGATGAAGGTTTCCAAGGAGACGCATACCTTGCTCGAAATCAACAATCACTCCATGGCTCCCATCCGTCACAAAACGGTGGCAGCTCCTAATAACCTGGAACTGCTGGAACTTGCCAAGAAATACGAGACACCTGTCATCTTCGGAAGTGATGCCCACTTCTCTACCATGATTGCCGACTACAGCAACATCATGCCGCTGGTAGAGAAAGCTGAGTTCCCGGAAGAACTGATTCTCAACTATCAGCCGGAGAAATTCATGGCTTATCTCAAGCCTACCCCTGAGAAATAGGAAAAATTCGTTTCACATTTCATTTGCACTACTATGATTATAGAGGAAATTATCAAGTACAACGAGGAATTCGTAACCAGCAAGGGTTACGAGAAGTATCTTACGAGCAAATACCCAGACAAGAAGCTTGCCATCCTTTCCTGTATGGATACCCGCCTGACAGAGCTTCTGCCAGCAGCCTTGGGATTGAAGAATGGAGATGCCAAGCTCATCAAGAATGCAGGTGGACTGGTTATCAGTCCATTCGACTCTGCCATGCGCAGCCTCCTGGTTGCCATTTACGAACTGGGTGTAAAGGAAATCATGGTCATCGCCCACTCCAACTGCGGTGCCTGCCACATGAACGGACAGCAGATGAAGGAATTGATGCTCAAGCGTGGCATCCATCAGGATGTTATCGACACCATCGGACTTTGCGGCATCGACCTAGACCATTGGCTGGAGGGATTCCATGACACCGAGGATTCTGTAAGAAATACGATTAATACCATCCGTACTCACCCTCTTGTACCAAAAGATGTCAATCTGCATGGTTATATCATCGATTCCCAGACGGGTAAGCTCACAGAAGTAAAATAAGAAATCATTCAGTTGATGAAAAGAGAAGTCAGCCGGTGATGAAGAAGAAAATGTATCATCACTGGCTGATGTCTGAAAAGATTTAGAAAGTGAACTGCTCCAGTTTCAAGCCATTCTTGGTAAGAGCTTCAATCTTTGGAACCAATGTGGTGAAATGCTCAGAAGCCATGTGAGCTTTCAGAACGTCCTCGTTCTCCCATGTCTCGCAGATCATCATCACACCATTGCGAGTTCCACTGGTGAAATAGTCGTAGGCAATATTGCCATTGTCCTTCAAGGACTTCTCTACCAGCTCCTTACACAAAGCGTTGATTTCCTCAACCTTTACCTCCTCCTTTTTCTCAAAAAATACATTTAATCTAATCATAGTTCTTTATTTTTAATATTGATTTTGTATTCAATTGCTGGTTGCAAAATTACCTATTTTTTATGAATCCCCAACTAATTATGCGTTATATTTTTGTTAAAATTAGAAGTTTTTCCATTTTTTCTTGCGTCATTAAGATAAAAAACGTATATTTGCAGCAGATTAAATACGCAAGCTTATGAAAGAGAAAAGCTATACATTGCCAGAAGAGCAGAAAGATGCAGCTTTCGTAGCAGAGTCAGCACCAGCCTATCACGGAAATGCCGCCATGGCACTTCCCGAGGACGAATGTGCAGAAGAAGATATTGACTGGAATAAGATTCCTGTTGGCTGGTATCCGGCCAATGAAGAAGAAGCCGTGGCTAGGATTGAAGCTATTGAGGCGGAGTATGAGAATGGCCAATATATTGATGCAGAAGAATTTGAAAAAGAACTTAAATCTGAAGGATTATGGCTTATCCAATAAAAGCAATACCAACACTCTATGGTGAGGAGGCTCGTCGTTTCCAAGAAATGGCAGACGAAACAGAGCGCAAATATGATATTAGTCCCAAGCGAGACATCAAAAAAGATCCTCGCTACCGTGCTATGCGCACAATACTCGAAAGATCTAGCATAAAATAGAACATTGCAGGTGGTTCAGGAACGGGCTGAAAGCCCAAAAGCTCTTAGCCCAGGGCAACACCCTGGGCACACTAGCAATCTGCAATGCGCCCTGCAAGGGCAAAAGCTTTACATAATATTTTTACCCCCAACAAGCATTCATGAATACTTCGGGATTGGTTTATATGAGTTCCCGAAGCTTACACTCCAGTATTACAGCAGACTCTCTATAAACCATCAAATAATTCCTGGTCTATTTCTGCATAAGCAAAAACATCACGCAAAGACTTTAAGCTAGAATAAAACTTCCTTTCTTTGCCTTTCTCATTTTTTACCAATCGCCAAAAGGGTTCATGCTGCAAATGATAATAAGGGTTCTCTATGCTACATTTAAAAGGATAACTATGAGGAATATCCATGGCTAAACCCTCTGCAACAAAAATACTACCACCCGTATTCTGTTCACCAATATACAATCTCCATAACCTTTTAAACTCCCCAACCAACTCACTTGAAAGAACGATATGATTATCTTTTATGGAACCTCGCTGGCAAAGATTTAAAATAGCCAAGAGTAAAAGGGGCTTATGCGGAGCTTTCACACCCCGCATAATCGCCCTTTTCATCTTTTCAAAAGCACCCAGATAATAGTCTATATCTTTATCCATTATCAAATAAGATGAGTAACCTT
>ENA-UEOM01000462-UEOM01000462.1-human-gut-metagenome-genome-assembly--contig:-NODE-462-length-17715-cov-46.874759_pt1 | contig 17715 bp, 8 predicted proteins | sample MGYA00242993_ERZ507994 | MGnify/ENA primary metagenome ERZ507994 (study PRJEB26167, sample SAMN06115536) | human gut metagenome | host: Homo sapiens | place: China:Neimenggu | collected 2014-11-07... | reverse complement strand
GTGTCAGGAGTGTCAACAAACTCCATGTTGATAAGCCAGTAATGGTCAGCACGTTTCGGCTGCTTGTTGATGATGGAATAGAGCAGTTTGTCGTCTACGGCGCCTTCCTTGTCGGCATGGTTTACATAGACAAGATTGGAGGCGTACTTGGGGATGCTCTCGTCGGCTTTGATGTCGGAGATAATCTGATAATAGTCATCCAGCGGTTTGGTGCAGACATAATGGCGTCGTATCTTCATGGCCCGAACCCATACATACATCATCAGGAACAGGATTCCGCCAATGAGCATCGTACACCATCCTCCTGCGAGAAACTTCGATAGATTGGCTGCCAGGAAGATGGCTTCGATGGTGCAGTAAGCGCCCATGAACAATATCGTTAGGACTCGCGACACGCCCTTGCTGTGCAGGTAGAAACCGAGCAGCAGTGTGGTCATCAGCATGGTGATGGTGATGGCGAGTCCGTAGGCTGCCTCCATGTGCGAGGAGTCGCGAAAGAGCAGAATGATGAGAACCACACCAATATACATGGCAAGGTTGATCATCGGGATATAGAGTTGTCCCTTTACATGGGTAGGATGCTTTATACGCATACGCGGCCAGAAGTGCAGGTTCATGGCTTCGCTCAATATAGAGAAGGTGCCGCTGATAAGTGCCTGACTTGCCACGATTGCCGCACCCGTTGCCATGATGATGGCGAAGATCAGCATGCTCTGCGGCATTATGGAAAAGAACGGATTCACGGACAAGGCTGTTGACACATGGTTCAGCACCCAAGCGCCCTGTCCCAGATAGTTGAGAATGAGCATGGTCTTTACAAATGCCCAACTGATGGTGATGTTTTTTCTGCCACAATGTCCCAAGTCGGAGTAGAGAGCCTCGGCACCGGTAGTACAGAGAAACACGGCGCCCAGGATTAAGAACCATTCAGGCGATTGTGTTAGCAGAACAACTGCGTAATAGGGATTGAAAGCCTTCAGTATCATGGGGTAAGACGTGATGCTGACGACTCCCACCACGCCCAGCAGCAGAAACCATAGCAGCATGAATACTCCAAACGACTTGCCTATGCTCTCTGTGCCAAACCGCTGTACGAAGAAGATGATGGTGATGATGGCAAGTGTAATTGGGATGACCGGCAGATCAGGACTGATGCTTTCGAGTCCTTCGATGGCTGTGGTAACCGTGATAGCAGGGGTGATGATTCCGTCAGCCAACAAGGTGCTGGCGCCTATGATGGCCAATATGTAAATCCACTTGCTCTTGAGTCGGCGCAGCAGGGCGTAGAGGGCGAGTATGCCTCCTTCGCCATTGTTGTCGGCTCGCAGAGCCACGCATACGTATTTGATGGTTGTCTGTAGGGTGAGTGTCCAGATAATGCAGGATAATGCGCCCAGTATGGTGCTCTCGTCGATGGTCTCGCCTGTGTGCAGTATGGCCTTCATCACATATAGGGGTGATGTTCCGATGTCGCCAAACACTATGCCTAATGTGACGAGCAATCCCAAGAAGCTTATTCGATGATGGTTGCAGACTACCGATTTTTCTGTATCTTCTCTCATGTTTTTCTCTTTTTTATTAAACAATGTTATCCTTTGGATTATCAAATTGTCCGCAAAGGTATAAACATGAGAGGTAAGATATGATTTGTTTAACAAGAATTATCTTATTTAACATCTTGTGAAAGATATCAAGCCGGTAAATGACATTCATCAGAACTCTTATTATTCTTTTCAAGCGGAGAAATTATAAATAGATAAAGTTATGAATATAGTACTTGATGTGCTCCGCTATCTCAAAGAGCACGACATTACTCTTGTTAGAGCTGCCGAGGCTACGGGTGTAGCACAACAGAACATAAAGAAAAGTATTGGTAACAATCCCAAAACAAGCACTCTGCTTGCTTTGGCAAAGGGACTGAGCGTTGACCCTCGCGAGTTCTTCTACGACTTGGATGAAAAAGCAGAGGAGGGCTATAATGTCGTGCAACATGATTATGAAACACCATGCTCTTTAGACGCATCCAAAGCTGCCGAGAAAGAATCTGTACAAAATAGCAATCAAGAAGATACGCTAAACAGCAACCTGAAAGAGGAACAAGACAATAACGCTCGAGATGGGGCACAGCAGGTAATCACCACAACCTTCTGTCCTCATTGTGGCGCAAAGGTACGAGTGGGCGTGGTGCTCCTGCCCGAACAATAGGAAAAATCCACGGCAAGCTCTCTGCCTACCGTGGAAATATTATTATTTGGGAGATGTTTAAGAATTTATTTTATGGGGTAATAGTTGCTTAAACAAGAATATTCTTTTATGGCATTGAAGCAGGGGCTGCTCTCCTGCCATCTTAACATACTCTCAAACCACTAACCATACGATGAAGCTTCGCAGCATCAGTCGGCATAAACTCAAAGGAGTCGAAGTCGCCGTAGCAGGAGCGGTAGCCGGATAGATATTTGGCGGTGCGATAGAGTCGGTAGAAGATGTTGCCAGGCTTAATGGACACACATACCGACATCTCGTACTCGGTCTTCACGCTTCCGTCGTTGAGCGTGTATTGATAAGCGTCAAGGGCCACTTCATACACATTCTCTTTGCTGCAGAATGTGAAACCGAAGGGAGCGACGGCCTTATCTATAGCCGAAACTCCACCATCCAAATAGTTGGCAAACCATGCCAGTCTGTCAGCATCTTCAGGGCGTAACAACAACGCGTCGAAATCACCATCCTTACGCTTTCTGCCAAAGAGATATTTAGTAGCACTTTTCAGTTTATCCCAAAATTCAAGATGAACAAGATGGAAACATCCATAAACAACGTGTTCCTCGTCTTCTTCCGTTTTAAGGGTCTCTAAAACCAACTGATGGCTGACATCATGACATCTGCAAACAAACAATTCTGTCTTTTCCATAAATTCCAATTTAGATTAATAATAACTTTTGGCAAAAGGGCTTGGTGGTATTTTGTTTATCGCAAACATCATGCCAATGAATTGAATAAGTGGAATTATATTCGATGTTTTTGAGATGTTCTTTTCCTATAATTAACTCAAAAACATTAATTGTTTCCGTCGAAACGTCACCGTTCGCGTCCGCCGCCCGATCAAATTGCGTTCGCCGTCCGATTGGGTTGCGTTCGGGGTCTAATCGGACGGCGTACGGGTGACGATGACTTTTGCAAAACATTTTTATAGTCCGCAGAGCATTCTGTATGGGCAAAGCTCACACTTCTTTCTGTCGTCAGTGGGTGTGAAGGGGACGTTGGGGGAATACATGTCGGCTACGGTTTCCTTCAGTTTTGTGAGGAACTCCTCCTCGTAGACCGTTACGTCGCTAATGGGGTGCTTGTCGATGCAGAGCGTCGGGTCGTAGTCGTTGGTTGCGGCTTGCTTTATGAAGAGCAGCGCGGGGCTGACGGCGTCGTTAGCGGCGTTCCACTCCTTAGAACGGCTCACGATGAGCGAGTAGAGTATCGCCTGGAGGTAGTAGTTGGAGTGTTTGCTGCGGATGTTGTTGGGGTCGAATATTTCGTCGATGCTCTTGATCGGGCTGGAGGGTTGGTTGCCCGTCTTGTAGTCGACGACGCGTATGCGTGGCTTGCCGGTCTGCTTGTCGGTGAGGATGTCGAGGCGGTCGATGATGCCGCCGATGGTGAGGTTGTACTGCTTGGTTGGTGCACTTGAGACAAGTGCACCCCCTGGTGAGGTGGTGAGGTGGTGAGATGATGGGGTGGTGAAGGACAGGGAGGTGTAGACTTTTGCTTCTTCTTCCATGGCGAGGATGGAGAAGGGGCAGAGCTGCTGGTCTATCTTCAGCAGCTTGGTGATATACTCTATTATCACTTCGCGGTTGATGATCTGCAGTCCGTTGTTGGTCTTGCATTCCTCCTCCTCGAAGGCGCGGTCGACGACGTTTGCCAGGAGGGTGCGGTTGCTGAGGTAGGCCTGTATGTGAGCCTTCTCGATAACCGGAATATGGTCGGTGATGTCTTTGTATATAAGGTATGCCGCGCGGTGGAAGATATTGCCGAACATGCGGTTGTCGATAGTCTCGGGGTCGCTGTCAGGCTCCTTTATGTGGGCTATGTACTGGTAGTAGAACGCCAGCTTGCAGCGTATGTACGTGTTGATAGCCGATGGCGAGAGGCGGCTCATCTCCTCGAGCTTGCTGAGGGTGGCTTCGTCTTTCTGGATGGGTTTCGGCATCAGAGGCGTCGGCTGGTTCTTTGCCGTCAGACTGTAGTGGTCTATCTTTTGTCCGCTCTCCACGAGCAGCTGCAGCATGAAGCGGCTCATCTCGCCGGTGTGTCCGTTGTCGGTAGAGTTGTTGTAGGCGATGGTGATGTCGCGGGCGCGCTGCAGCAGGCGGTGGAAGTAGTAGGAGTAGATAGCCACCTTGTTGTCGATGGTGGTGAGGTGGTGTGCCTTGCGTATGGAGTAGGGTATGAACGACGAGTCGTTGATGCCCTTGGGCATGTTGCCTTCGTTGCACGATAGCAGCAGCACGTTGTCGAAGTCGATGTTGCGTGTCTCGAGCACGCCCATTATCTGCACGCCTATCACCGGCTCGCCGTGGAACGGTATCGACGCTGCGCCTACGAGCTGCGACACCAGTCGGCGCAGCGTGGTGTTGTCGACGAGGAGGTCGCCGCTGTCGGCTAATGTGGCGAGGCGGTTGAGTATGGTGTACATGCGGAAGACAGACTCCTGCGTGAGCGCATCGCCCTCGGGCTTTGTGGCTATGCCGACCTGCTTTATGAGGGTGGCGATGTGGTGTAGGATGGTTGAGGTGGTGAGGTGTTGAGGTGGTGAGATGGTGAGATGGTGAGGTGGTGAGATGGTGAGATAGTGTGCGTAGGGGTGTGCCATGAGCTTCTTAAGGTAGTGGGGGTTGAAGGCAGTGCCTTTCTTGCGCAAGCCGAGCGTGTAGAGGTCGAAGAGGAGCATCACGAGCGACGCTACGGGCGTCATGGCGAGCGGGAAACCGCTCGTTATGTTCACCTTGTCGGCTTCGGGCGGCAGACTGTGCATAACGGGCAGCAGTATGCTCTCGTCGCACATCACTATGGCTGTCTTGCGGCCAGCCTTGTAGCGGTCGTTCTCAAGAAGCCAGTTGCTCGCAAAGCGCGCCTGCGCATTCTCCGTGGGCGAGGATATGAAGCGTATGCGTTTCGGTCGGCGCATGTTGGCGTAGATGTCGCGGTCGGTGTTGTCGAGCTCGTTGGGGAAGTCGGAGATATTAAGGTGTTGAGATGGTGAGGTGGTGAGATTGGTTGGTGCACTTGAGACAAGTGCACCCCCTGAGAGCTGTTGGGATGGTGAGGTGGTGAGGTGGTGAGATGGTGAGGGCATGTAGTATTCGTCGAAGTCCCAATAGAACTTCGCCTTGCCCTCCTTCATCAGTCGGCTGAACAGCACGCGCTCCACCTTCTGCAGGAGGTTGAAGCCTACGAACAGATACTTGTCGTACTTTAGGTGGAGCGTCTCCTCGCTTGCCACTTTTCTATATATGGCGCCTTCGTAGCCTATGCCCTGCTCGGTGAGGCGGCGGTTGTAGTCGTGGTAGATGTCGCCGAAGTGCGACCACAGACTAAGGAAGCGCTTCTTCAGTTCGGAGTCGATGTCGTCGCTGAAGTTGGCGAAGAAGCGCTTCAGCATCTCCTTCTGCTCGTCGTCGAGATAAGAGATGTCGTCGAGCTCGTGAATGTCCTTGAGGTTGCAGAATATGCTGTCGGCGTCAGCCATGTTCTTGTCGATGTCGTCGAAGTCGGCAAGCAGCAGCTGTCCCCAGCCGTAGAAATGGTCGAGCGTTTCGTCGATGCCCGTACACTTCGTGAACGACTTGTGTATGTCGCAGATGAGCTTTATAGGGTCGGCGGTCTTGAGGTCGGTATGCTGGCGGAAGAGGTCGCTGATAGTGATGTAGGCAGGGCTCCATACGGGCTGACCCGCAAGGCGGGCAAGGTGCTCGTTGAGGAACAGGGCGGCGCGCTTGTTGGGGAACACCACGGCAATGCGCGAGAGGTCGGTGTCGTACTTGCCGATTATATCTTCTGCGACATATTCCAGAAATGTCTTGTTCATGTTGTCTTCTTTTATTGTTACTGAACTTTCGCAAGTTCAGAGAATTCAGTAGTTAAAGGAGTTAAGAAGTTAAGGAGTTCTCGCACCCTTCGGTCGCTAAGGAGTTAAGCCATTAGTTGTTTTGCTTGATTTACAGCATTAAAAGCATTTGGCTTAACTTCTTAACTTCTTAACTACTTAACTACTTAACTACTTTCGCTTGCGAAACTTGAATATTGTTATACTTCAACGATGTTGTCCGAATAGACGTACCAGAGGTAGCCCTTCACGTCGGTGTAGCCCATGTTGTGTGTGAGCGATATGTAGCGCCGCACCTGGTCGGTGTGCTCGGGCTGCGGTTTGCCGAACTTGAAGTCGACGATCTGCACCTCGTTGCCGCGCTTCATCACGCGGTCGGGGCGGTGCTCCGTCAGCTTGTCGGTGTGTGGGTCGTAGCTTAGGATGGAACACTCGTTGAAGAGTGTCCAGCCGCCCCCGAACCACTCCTTCACCTTCGGGTTAGAGAAGCGTTTGTGCAGCATGTTCTTCAGTTTGGTAGGCGTGATGACGCTCTCGTCGAACAGACCTTCCATCTCCATGTCGTGCAGACAGCGGTCTACGTCGTCGACGGTCTCGATGTTAGAGAACAGATAGTGGAGCAGCAGACCCGTCTTGATGTACGACTGCTGCTCAGCCTGCTCGTCGTCAGTCTCGTCGCTGATGAAGTCGCGACTCTTGTTGCTCTGCTTGAACTCTACGTTAGAGGCGTAGGTCTTCATCGGCAGCAGGATGTTCTCTACGTGCGGCGTGAAGATGTTCGGCTCCTCAGCCTTTTTCTTCTCCTTGGTGGTGTCTATCTCGCCGTAGGTAAGGGTGAGGTGGTGAGATGGTGAGGTGGTGATGTGTTGAGATGGTGAGGTGGTGAGATTGGTTGGTGCACTTCTTGCTCTGGCAAGCGGCTGAAGCCGAGCGGAGACAAGTGCACCCCCTGAGAGGTGGTGAGATGGTGAGGTGGTGAGGTCGCCTTCGAGCGAGCAGTCGGGCAGCTGCATGTTGCTTATCGCTTGCTCTATCACGTAGGAACGCAGCGACGCGTTGCCGCGGCGTGCGAATACGATTAGGCTGCGCTCGGCGCGCGTGAACGCTACGTAGAGCAGGTTGAGGTTGTCTACGCAGTTCTGCAGATGCTCCACGATGTAGTCGCGCTCGTATATAGTGCCCATCATCTGTTTTGCGCTGAAGTCTACCGGCACAAGCGGCAGTTCGTTGAACGGAGCCTCCGTAGGTTCGCACCATATAGTGTTGGTCTTCTCCATGCGCCAGTCGCAGAACGGAATGATGACGTGTTTGAACTCCAAGCCCTTACTCTTGTGTATGGTGATAAGGCGAATGCCGTCGATGGAGCGTGCCTGGATGGTGTTCGACGCGAAGTTCTCGTTCCACTCCTCAACGAAGTCGTCGAGTGTGGCTGTGTTTGAGGTGAGGAAACTGGTGAGGCAGTCGAAGAATGCGTATACGTAGGCGTCTTCGCCCACGATGCGCTCAAGACTGAATATCTTGTAAAGACGTTCGGCAAGTTCGTAGATAGGCATCTGGAGCAGTTCGTCGTTGTGGTCGCGGTAGCTGGCAGGCAACGCTTCCTCTACGCCCTCTTCGGTAGAAACCATGCGGTTGGCAGCTTCGAGGTCTACGCCCTTCACCTTCGTGAGGTAAGCCTTTGCGATGTACGCCCTTGTCAGCTTGTCGTCCTGGTGCGTCAGCGAGTGCATCGCCGCTACGAGGATGTTCAGCGCCGTAGAGTTGTCGAGACGGAAAGCCTCGTCAGACACAATCTTCAGTTGGGGGCGCACGCAGGCGAAGTGCTCCGCTATCTGCTGTATGGTGTTGTTGGAGCGCACGATGATGGCTATGTCCGAAGGGTCGGCGCCGAGTTCTATCAGATGGTCTACTGTCTCGACCGTCTTGTTCAGCGTGATGTCGGTGTAGTCGTCCTGCGGAAGCAACTCGATGTGTACGTATCCGGAGTCCTCGCGCTTGTCGGGCACCTGCTGGCACACGTCGGCATACGCACTCTTCAGCTGTTCGGCAAGCTGCATGTCGTCCTCGCCGCAGCACTCCTTAAGGTCGTTGAACTCTATCTCGGCGGCACGCTCGAAGAAAGCGTTGTTGAAGTTGATGACACGGCGCGACGAACGGTAGTTGTGCGTCAGCGTGCGTATGTCGAGCATGTCGCTCATCTGCGGAAACTCGCCCTTGATGTTGTTCAGCATACGCCAGTCGCCCGAACGCCAGCGGTAGATGCTCTGCTTCACGTCGCCCACAATCAGGTTGCCGTGCTCCTCGCTATGGCTCATGCACTCCTCGAGCAGCACCTTGAAGTTCTGCCATTGCACGGTGCTCGTGTCCTGAAACTCGTCGATCATCACGTTCTCCAGATGCGAGCCTATCTTCTCGAAGATGAACGGCGAGTCGGTGTCCTTGATGAGCGAGTGGAGTAGGGTGTGGGTGTCGCTGAGCAGGAAGCGGTTTGCCTCGACGTTCATCTCGCGCACCTTCCGCTCAATGCTGTTGAGCAGGCGCAGCTGGTTGAGATGCTTCAGCGTGAGCACCGCCGATGCGTACATCTTCCAGTTGCTCTTGCGCGTAGATTCTGCCTTTTCGAGCAACGGCACGATGGTCTCCTCGGCGAAGTGGCGCAGCGATTGCGGCGCACTCTTCTTCGTCCAACAGTCGGCTGAGCCTTCGTCGAGCGCCTTCTGCACTCTGCTGGTGATGATGCTCTCGTCGTATTGTCCGTTCTGCAGTTTGATGAAGTAGCCGGCAGGTCCCGACTTGCCGTAGCTGAGATCGGCGATGTCAACGCCTTCCGTTTCGAGAGCCTCGAAGAACTCCGCCGCAACGCTTTTCAGTTCCGCTTCGGCTTCGTCGCGTATGGTTCTGATGCGCTTGGTGTACTGCTCGAAGAAGCCCTTCTCGTGCAGCAATGTGTTAAGCTCCTTGCTCTTTGTCTTGTAGAACTCGCGGAAGATGTTCTCGCCGAACGACTTTATGTAGCCTATGACGTTCCAGTTCTTGTCGTCGTCGATGTTCTCCTTTATATAACCGAGAATCCACTTCAGCAGTTCGTCCTTTTCGCCCAGTTCGTCGATCATCTCGTCTACGGCGATGCTCTCAATCTGTCGGTCGTTAAGCTCGATGCGCAGGTTGGCCGTGAGGTCGAGCTCGCGTGCAAGATTGCGCAGCACGCTCTGGAAGAACGAGTCGATGGTCTCGATGCGGAAGTAGCTGTAGTTGTGTACGATATTAAAAAGAGCGATCTTGGCGCGATCGGACATAAACTGTTCGGTCACACCAAGTTCGCTCTTTATCTTTTCTATATAATCCTTCGACTTCGGGAGCTGCTTCCATATACCATAAAGCTGACTGAGGATACGTGTCTTCATCTCCTCAGTGGCTTTGTTCGTAAACGTAACAGCGAGTGTCGAACGGAAACTCATCGGGTTCTTGATGAGCAACTTTATGTATTCTACGGATAGCGTGAACGTCTTTCCGCTACCCGCACTTGCTTTGTATACGGTAAGTGCTTTCTCTCCTGTCGGTGTCATAATGGATTGTTAGTCAATACGTGTGATAGTCATGGCGATGTCCTCAGTAGGACGGTCGGCACGGTCGGTGTCGGCGTTCTGTATAGCGTCTACTACGTCCAGTCCTTCCTCTACCTCTCCGAACACGGTGTACTCGCCATCGAGGAACGGAGTGCCGCCAATGGTTGTGTAAGCCTCCATCTGCTCAGCACTGAAGCCCACGGGATTCTGCTTGCATATCTCCTTCGCCTCCTTCATAAGACGCTCCTGCATCTCCTGTAGTCCGGCGCGGTCGCGGTTCTTGCGCATCTCCATAATCTCCTTCTTGTAGTAGGTCACAAGGTCGTTGAAGGTGATGGTCTCCTGGTTCTGCTTCATCTGCTTCTCCATCTGCTTGAGCTGTCCCTGGTTGTACTTCTCGCCGAGCACGATGTAGAACTGGCTGCCGCTCGACTCCTTGTTGGGGTTCACCTCGTCGCCTAAGCGTGCTGCAGCAAGAGCGCCGCGCTTGTGGAAGTGTGTAGGTGTGAACTCAGCTTCAATAGTGTAGTCGGGTCCGCCTGCACCAAGCTGCTTGCCCTTCGGCGCATTCTTGCTGTCGGGGTCGCCGCCCTGCACCATGAAGTCCTTAATGACGCGGTGGAACAGCGTTCCGTTGTAGAAGCCTTCTTCAACGAGCTTCAGCATATTGTCACGATGTTTCGGGGTGTCGTCGTAGAGGCGCACGATGATGTCGCCCTTCGGTGTCTCGATCTTTATCTTTGCCATTGTTATTATATATGAGATTAGTATTTATATGCAAAATTAATTATAAATTCTGTGAATGACGAATAAACAATTGTGTAAAGCTATTGTTTGTCAGATTTTATTTTTACCTTTGTCTTCATATTAAATGTTTTTACAACATAGTAATTATGGAAGAAAAGTTCAAATTTACAGACGAAGAAAGGACAACGCTCCTTGAGATAGCCGAGCAGTTGAAGTCGCTGATGGGTGACGAGTATGCGGAAGAAGATGCTGTCAAGGTACGTGCCCAAATCGAATCAGAACTCCAAGAGAATAAGATAAATAGAGATGTTTTCGGGCTGAACCCTATACTTATGAGTTTTCGCACGGCTCTGCTCGAGCTTGAGGAAATAGGCATGAAGCGCGACTGCGTGCTGTCGATATTGCTATACAATAGTGTGGCGAACGAGAGTCTCACAATCGAGCAGGTAGAGAAGGAATACGGTGCGAGCATTGCACATATCATCCGTGGCCTTGTACGCATTCATGAGCTATACCGCAAGTCGCCGGTGATAGAGAGCGAGAACTTTCGCAACCTTCTGCTCTCGTTCGCCGAGGACATGCGCGTGGTGCTGATTATGATATCGGAGCGCGTGGTGCTTATGCGCCATATCCGCGATACGGAGAACAACGAGGCGCAGCAGAAAGTGGCCGAAGAAGCGAGTTATCTGTATGCTCCGCTGGCACACAAGCTGGGCCTCTATAAGCTGAAGAGCGAGTTGGAAGACCTCAGCCTGAAGTATCTTGAGCACGACGCCTACTATATGATAAAGGAGAAGCTGAACGAGACGAAGCGCTCTCGCGACGCATATATAGAGAAATTCATAAAGCCTATCGCCGAGAAGCTCGACGCCATGGGCATAAAGAGTCATATAAAAGGCAGAACGAAGAGCATACACTCGATATGGCAGAAGATGAAGAAGCAGCAATGCGGTTTTGAGGGCATCTACGACCTCTTCGCTATACGCATCATCATCGACTCGCCGCTGAGCGAAGAGAAGATGCAATGCTGGCAGACCTACTCGCTCATCACCGATATGTACCAGCCTAACCCGAAGCGTCTGCGCGACTGGCTTTCGGTGCCGAAGTCGAACGGCTACGAGAGTCTGCACATAACCGTGCTCGGTCCGGAGCAGAAGTGGGTGGAGGTGCAGATACGCACCGAGCGCATGGACGAGATAGCCGAGAAAGGTCTGGCTGCGCATTGGCGCTATAAGGGCATCAAGGGCGATTCGGGCATAGACGATTGGCTCAACAACATACGAGCAGCACTCGAAGCAGGCGACAGCTTGCAGCTTATGGACCAGTTCAAGATGGATCTGTACGAAGATGAGGTGTTCGTGTTCACGCCGAAAGGCGATCTGCTGAAATTTCCGAAAGGATCGACCGTGCTCGACTTCGCCTACCACATACACTCAGGCGTCGGCAACAAGTGCGTCGGCGGCAAGATAAACGGCAGAAACGTGTCGTTCAGAGAGGTGCTTCACTCGGGCGACACAATAGAGATTCTGACGCAGAACAACCAGACGCCGAAGCTGGAGTGGCTGAACATCGTGCAAAGCTCGCGTGCGAAGTCGAAGATACGCCTTGCGCTGAAGGAGCTGAAGGTGAAGGACGGAGTGTTTGCGAAAGAGATGCTCGAGCGCAAGTTCAAGAACCGAAAGATAGAGCTTGAGGAGAGCGTGCTTTACCATCTCATCTCGAAGATGGGCTTCAAGGAGACTTCCGACTTCTACAGACAACTCGTAGACGAGAAGATAGACATCAACGATGTTGTGGACGGATACATAGCCGAGAAAGAACACGGCGCAAACCAGAAGATGGGCGCTGCGATACGTTCGGCAGAAGAGTTTGTGCTTGACAAAGACAATAATGCAAACAGCTTCCGCACAAAGTCGTCAGACGACGAGCTGGTTATCGACCGCAACCTTAAAGGCGTAGACTACTCGTTGGCACAATGCTGCCATCCTATCTATGGCGACCAGATATTCGGCTTCGTGACCGTGAACGGCGGCATAAAGATACATTGCCAGGACTGTCCGAACGCCCCCGAACTGCGTAAGCGCTTCGGCTATCGAATAGTGAAAGCAAGATGGAGCGGCAAGGGAACATCGCAGTATAACATAACGCTGCGCGTTGTAGGAAACGACGACCTCGGCATCGTGAACAACATCACAAGCATCATCTCTAAGGAGCAAAAGATTGTGATGAAGTCGATAAACATCGACAGTCACGACGGACTGTTCAGCGGCAATCTCAACGTGCTTATCGACGACACGTCGAAGCTCGACGCGTTGTTGAAGAAGCTGCGCACCGTGAAGGGAGTGAAGTCGGTGACGCGTTTGTAAAGATAAAATTGTACTTTTTTATATACAAAATAAAGCCTTGGTAAATGTACGTACATTGTTGTGTACGAATGCTTTACTAAGGCTTTATTAAATTTTTATATGATGCTTATTCGGCGATTGCAGCGTCAAGTTCCTTTATGCCTTTCGTTGTGCAGATGCCGCGCAGATAAAGGAAAATGGTGTTGTGCATGATTGTAGTTATGCTATATTCTTTATACATTTGGGTTTCCATAGCGTAGTTGGCAGACGCAGAACTTGTTTTAAGAATAATGTCGAAGTTGATGTCCGAACGGAAGAACCCCTCTCTTACACCACGTCTGAAGAATAGCAAGGCGTTGTTGTGGCGTTCAGCATTTAACTGTTCGAGATATGCTACAACCTGCTTGTACTTGCGTAGTTCAACTAAGAATAAAGGAGATACGTCCGCAATAGCAAGTAGTTTCTTCTTGTAAAACTCGATAATGATATCCATCACACTATGATTCTTGTTCTGGCTATACTGCACCATGTGGTCGTTGAACTCCTCCTCATGAATACGCACCGCCTCAAGCAGAAGCTCCTCTTTGTTAGAGTAAATCTCATACAACGTGCGTTTGGATATAGCAAGAGCATTTGCTATGTCATCCATTTTTACAGACTTCACGCCTTTGTGTAAAAATTCTGTCATAGCAGCCTTTAGTATTCTGTTGCGCAATTCCAACTTATAGTATGTTTGAGAACTTTCCTTGTGCATAAATCTTTGTTTATAATATGATGAATATCGCAATAATTTTTCACAAAAGTATAAAAAAACTTTCAAAGTGTTGCGAGTTTTTATGTTATTTTAAATAAAACGGGCGAAACAATCTTTTAAGCAATGCTTTTAATCCAAGCTTTTTCAGTAACTTTGCGGTGAAATTTTATATCTAATAATTATTTAATACAATGGTTAAAATCACAAAAGAAAGTGCATTGGAGTATCACGAAAGTGGACGTCCTGGCAAAATTGAGGTGAAGCCGACCAAGCCTTACCACACCCAAACCGACCTTAGTTTGGCGTATTCTCCTGGTGTAGCTTTCCCGTGTCTCGAGATTCAGCAGAATCCGGACGATGTGTATAAGTACACAGACAAAGGTAATCTTGTCGCCGTCATTTCAAACGGCACCGCCGTATTAGGTCTTGGCGACATTGGAGCAATGAGCGGTAAACCAGTTATGGAAGGCAAAGGCCTGCTCTTTAAGATATATGGCGGCATCGATGTGTTCGATATCGAGGTTGCTGAAAAGGATCCGGAGAAGTTTTGCGAGGCAGTAGAGAAGATTGCGCCTACCTTCGGCGGCATCAACCTTGAGGATATTAAGGCACCAGAGTGCTTCTACATCGAAGAGCGTCTGAAGAAGACCCTCGACATCCCCGTGATGCACGACGACCAGCACGGCACAGCCATCATTTCGGCAGCCGGTTTGAAGAATGCGCTTGAGGTAGCCGGCAAGAACATCGCCGACGTAAAGATTGTTGTAAACGGAGCAGGTGCAGCTGCCATAAGCTGCACAAAGTTGTACGTAGCGCTTGGCGCAAAAGTAGAGAATATCGTGATGCTCGACTCGAAGGGTGTTATCACCGCCGACCGTCCGAACCTCACTCCGCAGAAGGCTCTGTTCGCTACAAAGCGTACGGATGTACACACCCTTGAGGAAGCCGTGAAGGGCGCCGACGTGTTCGTCGGACTCTCTAAGGGCAACGTGCTCTCGCAGGATATGATTCGCTCTATGGCAGACCAGCCTATCGTGTTCGCCCTTGCCAATCCCGTGCCCGAGATCAGCTACGAGGACGCAATGGCAAGCCGCCCCGACGTGCTCATGTCTACTGGCAGAAGCGACTATCCCAACCAAATAAACAACGTAATCGGTTTCCCGTACATCTTCCGTGGAGCACTCGACGTTCACGCCAAGGCTATCAACGAGGAAATGAAGATGGCTGCCGTTCATGCCATTGCCGACCTCGCAAAGCAGCCCGTGCCAGATATCGTGAATGAGGTATATCACGTTAACGATCTCACGTTCGGTCCGAAATACTTCATCCCGAAACCCGTCGACCCTCGTCTTATCACAGAGGTGAGTGCGGCTGTTGCCAAGGCTGCAATGGAGAGTGGAGTAGCACGCAAAGCCATCACCGACTGGGACGCCTACAAGAAGAATCTTATGGAGTTGCTGGGTCAGGAGACAAAGCTCACACGCAACCTCCACGACACAGCCCGTCTGCATCCGCAGCGTGTAGTGTTCGCCGAGGGTGGTCACCCATCTATGATGAAGGCTGCCGTTCAGGCACGCCTTGAGGGCATCTGCCATCCGGTACTTCTCGGCAACCCCGACCGTCTGCAACGACTTGCCCAGCGTCTGAAGCTAAGTCTTGAGGGCATTGACATCGTAGACATGCGTGCCGATCAGGAGCAGGGACGCCGTGCCACATACGCTAAGCATCTCGCGAAGAAGCGTGCACGTCAGGGCTACACCTTCGAGGAGGCATACGACAAGATGTATGAGCGCAACTACTTCGGTATGATGATGGTAGAGACGGGCGATGCCGATGCATTCATCACCGGTCTTTACACCAAGTATTCGAACACGATCAAGGTTGCGAAGGAGGTGATTGGTATTCGTAAGGAGTATAGCACATTTGCAACAATGCATATCCTTAATACAAAAAAAGGCGTATTCTTTGTGTCTGACACACTCATCAACCGCCATCCCGACGAGCATATTCTTGCCGATGTGGCACGCCTCTCGGCTAACACCGTACGCTTCTTCAACGAGGAACCTAACATAGCAATGATTAGCTACTCTAACTTCGGCACCGACGAGGTAGGTAGCCCGGTTAAGGTGCATGCGGCAGTCGATGATTTGCAGCAACGCTACCCTGACTTGTGTATCGATGGCGAAATGCAGGTCAACTTTGCCCTGAACAAGCAGCTGCGCGACGACAAGTATCCGTTCACACGCCTTAAGGGCAAGGACGTCAACACGCTCGTGTTCCCGAATATGAGCAGTGCACAGAGCAGCTACAAAATGTTGCAGGCACTTGACCCGGATGCCGAAATCATAGGCCCGATTCAGATGGGCTTGAATAAGCCAATCCACTTTACCGACTTTGAGAGTTCGGTACGTGACATTGTGAACATTACGGCTGTGGCTGTGATTGATGCTTATGTTACAAAGAAGATAAGTGGACATAATTAATTACAATTGAGAACAGACCGTTCGGAGTTTTATGTTATGAAATGCACGATTGTGGCAACTCCGAATGGTCTGTTCTCATTTTTTTTCATTTGACAAGCTTTTGTAAAAATCCTATATATTGTCTTTTAGTTCTTTAGATATTGTGATTAAGTGGCACTTCTACAATGTTTAAGTGCCACATCTGCTATGCTTAAGTGCCACTTGCAGATAGTAAAACATCAACTTTACTTAGGTAGAAGTTAGAAGTATAGGCTAAAAAAGTCGTATTCTATTTTGTATTCTCTTCTATTTCCACTAAATTTGTAGTATAAAACAAACAAAATGAATACATTTACACGAATAATATCTGATGCGCTTGGCTTGCCACAGCGCGGAGTGGAGAACACACTACAGTTGCTCGACGAGAATTGCACCATACCGTTCATCAGTCGCTACCGCAAGGAGATGACCGGCAACATGGACGAGGTGCAGGTGTCAGACATTGCGCTGATGCGCGAGAAACTCACAGACATTGCGAAGCGCAAGGAGACAATACTTTCTACCATCGAGGCTCAGAGCAAACTTACCGACGAGTTGCGCAAGCGTATTGAAGATTGTTGGACGCTGTCCGAACTTGAAGATATATATCTGCCATACAAGCCGAAGCGCCGTACAAAGGCAGACATTGCCCGTCAGAACGGACTCGAACCGCTTGCCAACGCCATTCTGCTGCAACTCGATAAGAACATCAATCGTACAGCTGAGCGTTTCGTGAAAGGCGAAGTGAAATCGATGGAAGAGGCTCTTGAGGGTGCGAAGTTCATTATAGCCGAGGCTGTCAACGAGAACGAGAATGTGCGCAAATCGGTAAGAAGTGTGTATAGACGCGAAGCCGTCATCACCTCGAAGGTGGTGAAGGCTAAAGCGGATACGGAGGAGGCGCAGAAATACCGCGACTATTTTGAGTTCTCAGAGTCGCTCCGCCGTTGTTCGTCGCATCGATTGTTGGCAATGCGTCGTGGTGAGCGTGAGGGATTTTTGAAGGTGAGCATCTCTGCTGATGACGAGGTATGCAAGGATAAGATAAAGGCGCAATACGTTCGTGGCTACGGCGAGTGCAGTAAACTCGTTGCCGAGGCTGCCGACGATGCTTTCAAGCGACTACTCAAGCCTTCCATCGAGACAGAGTTCTCCGTGTCGAGCAAACAGACTGCCGATCAAGAGGCTATCAGCGTATTCGCTGAAAACTTGCGCCAACTTCTTCTTGCTGCTCCGCTCGGACAGAAGCGTGTCATGGGTGTAGACCCTGGTTTCCGCACCGGTTGCAAGGTGGTTTGTCTCGACGCACAGGGCACACTGCTCCATTTCGAGGCTATCTATCCGCATCCGCCCAAGAGCGACACCCGTGGCGCAGCACGCCAGGTGTTGGGCATGGTGGAGAAATATGGTATAGAGGCGATTGCTGTGGGTAACGGTACGGCAAGCAGAGAGACGTCGGCTTTCCTAAAGGAGATAGGTCTTGACCCAAAGATACATGTCTTCGTGGTGAGCGAGGACGGTGCTTCGGTTTATTCGGCTTCGGAGGCTGCACGCGAGGAGTTCCCCGACGAGGATGTCACGGTGCGTGGAGCAGTTTCTATCGGACGACGCCTTATGGACCCGCTTGCTGAGCTTGTGAAGATTGACCCGAAGAGCATCGGCGTAGGCCAGTATCAGCACGATGTAGACCAGTCGGAGCTGA
>ENA-UEOM01000453-UEOM01000453.1-human-gut-metagenome-genome-assembly--contig:-NODE-453-length-17999-cov-5.480694_pt1 | contig 17999 bp, 10 predicted proteins | sample MGYA00242993_ERZ507994 | MGnify/ENA primary metagenome ERZ507994 (study PRJEB26167, sample SAMN06115536) | human gut metagenome | host: Homo sapiens | place: China:Neimenggu | collected 2014-11-07... | reverse complement strand
CTCAGCCACTACAACGCCATGAACGTCATGAGTATGCACGCCCTGCTGGGCGCTTACAAGCCCGAGGGCTACGAGTGGGTGGAGGAGCTGAGGCAGGTCATCACCGGCAACGTGGATTTTGCCTGCGATTACATCGCCCAGCACTTTGAGGGTGTGAAAGTGGCCAAGCCCGAGGGCACTTACATGCTCTTTGTGGACTGCACCGACTGGTGCGCCGCCCACGGCAAGACCATCGAAGAGGTGGAGAAGGCCCTGTGGGATGTGGGCGTGGCCGTGCAGGACGGCCGGATGTTCCACGGCCCCTGCCATCTGCGCATCAATCTGGCCTCGCCCCGCGCCCGCATTGAAGAGGCGTTCCACCGGATGGACAAGTATGTGTTCAACGCAAAGTAATTTCAAATAATATTTATACAGCAAAAGAGGCTGTTGTTCTAACCTCTCCGTCACGGCTGCGCCGTGCCACCTCCCTTTGCACAAGGGAGGCTTTCGCCGCCAGGCGACCGCCAACTTGGCCAAAATTCTTTCTCCGCCTTTTCTCCTCAGAAAAGGCCTCACAGCTCCACTTTCACCGCCTGCCCCAGGCAGAACGAATACAGCACCGCCTCGGTCACCGGCAGACCAAACTGCCGCCGCACCATGGCCGCGTACAGCTTCAGCTGCAGGGCATACCGCCCGGTCAGCTCCTGCGGAGCCGCCACCCGGTCGGTCTTATAGTCCAGCAGCACGGCATGGTCCCCTTCTACCAGCACGGCATCCACCGCCCCCATGATGAGCGTCGTCCCCGGCACCCGCAGCGCCGGGTCTATGGCCGCCAGCTCCTCCGGGGTGAATTCCTGCAAAAACCGCATTTCCCGCTCCACCCGGTCGGCTTTTCTCATCCGCTCGCCCAGGGGGGAGTTCATCAGCTTTTCCAGCACCCTGGTGTCGATGAGTGCTCCGTCCTCCCGATACAGGTAGCCCTCGGCCACCAGCCGCTCTACCTCGGCCTTCGGGTCCTTTTTCAGCGCCGTCAGGTCGGCAAATTGCATCGCCCGGTGGGCGGCATTGCCCCGCTCGGCCGCGGTCGCCTCCTGCCGGGTCAGGCACTTGGGCCTGCGCTTCAGCAGATAATGCTCCCTTGCGGCCCGTTCGGCCAGCTCACTCACCGCCATCCTTCTGGGGGTCACGGTATCGGCCGGGTAGGGGTAGCTGAACCTCAGCTTCTCCTCCAGCCGCTGCAGGGCCTCCCCCTCCACGGGGATGGCCTCATGCGCCTGTTCCAGTTCTTCACTCTCCGGCGGCGGCAGCTCCTCCGGCCGTATGATCCTCAGCTCCAGGCCCTGCTCCTGCATCACGGTGCCCCGCAGCCAGTCCCAGCTGCTCCCCGCAGCGGCGGCCCGGTATTCCCCGCTTTCCGCGGCTATCTTCCCCAGCTCCTCCAGCCCTTCGGTGATCTTTGTCCCCGTAGCCATCAGGTACAGCTTTTCCCTTGCTCTCGTCAGCCCCACATACAGGATGCGCATCTCCTCCTGCAGCCTGGTCTTGCGGTTCTGCAGCTGCATGGCCGCCAGCGGCAGGGTCTTATGCTGCAGCATGGTGTAGTTATCCCGCAGCTTGCAGGCAAAGCCCAGCTCCCGGTCCATAGCGATGTCGCTGCTCTCCTCCGCCCTGCGGAACCGCTCATTGCACCCGGCCAGGAACACCACCGGGTATTCCAGTCCCTTGCTGCGGTGAATGGTCGTCACGGTCACAGCGTCGCCGCCGGCCGCCGCCGCGCTGGGCAGCACACAGCCCCGCTGGGCCAGCCGCCGCAGGTATTCCGCAAAGTCGCTCTCGCCCCGGCCGTCCTTTTCGTGCTCGGCCGCATGGGCCTGCAGCAGCCGCAGGTTGGCCACCGCGGTCTCGCCCTCCGGCAGCACCCGGCACTTTTCCCGGTAGCCGGTCACCTCGCATATCTCCCGGATCAGCTCAGCGGCGGGCAGCTCCTGCATTTTGGCCCGCAGCAGGTCGTAGTCCCGCAGGAATGCCGCGAATTTGCCGCTCTCCGTCGTTTTGCTCAGCAGGTTCTGGTACAGTCGCTCCCGCCGGCCGGCCGCTCTCAGGGCCGCCAGATCGTCCCCGGTAAAGCCGTACATCGGGCTTACCAGCACCTCGGCCAGCTCCAGGTCCAGCATGGGGTTGGCCAGCACGGCCAGGTAGCTCACCACCGTTTTTACCTCTCTTACCTCCAGCAGGTTTTCGTTTTTGGCGCTCCGGGCGCCGATGCCCCTTTCCCGCAGGGCGTCTATGTAGTACTGCTCCCGGTTTTTGGCGCTCCGCATCAAGATGCAGATATCCCCCGGCCGAACCGGCCGTCGGCCCCCGTTTTCCTCCACGGTAAAGCCCGCCTTCAGCAGTATCCCGATCTCCTCCGCCGCCTGCTCGGCCTCCATTTTGCGGCAGTCGGCCACCGGGGTCCCCACAGGCGGGTTGATGACCAGCGCCGTCACCGGCCGCCCGATGGTATAATCATACGGCAGGGAGGAAACCAGCTCATCCTCCGGCAGGTAGTCCATTCCCGCCGTTCTTTGGGTCATAATGCGGCTGAACAGCCGGTTGGTAAAGCCGGTGATCTCCCGCCGGGTGCGGAAGTTGGCGTTCAGGGCGATCTTTGCCGGGAAGGTCCCCGTCTCCGCCGGAGCATAGCTTTCCCGTTTCTCCAGGAAGTTTTCGGGACAGGCCTCCCGGAAGCCGTAAATGCTCTGCTTGACATCCCCCACCATGAAGCGGTGGCAGCCCCCCGCCGTCAGCGCGGCAAAGATCTTCTCCTGCAGGGCGTTGGTATCCTGGTACTCATCCAGCATAATCTCGGCATACCGGCTGCCCAGCTCCGCGGCAAGGGCGGTCGGGGTGCCGTCCGGCCGCGCCAGCAGGGCCAGGGCGTCGTGCTCCAGGTCGCCAAAGTCCAGCTTTCGCCGTTCCAGCTTGGCAGCGGCGTACCGGCTGTCGAATTCCAGAATCAGCGCGCACAGCCGCTCCATCAGCGGGGCCAGCTTCTGCTGGTCCTCCCGGTACTGCGTCTCCCCCATCAGGAAGACCTTCGTCTTGAGCTCCGTCACGGCCTCGGCGGCCCGGCGGCGCAGCCGCAGCACCGTATCCTTGGTCTCGGCGTCGGTCCACTTTTTCCGCGGGAACTGCGGAAAGCTCGCCTCCAGCATCCGGGTCATGGCAATGTCCCATTCCTCCTGCGTCACCGCGGTCATCAGCCGGGCCAGCATCTCCCGGTCCTGCATGATCACCGGCGTCACCACTTCCCACAGCATCTCGTCGTTGCTCTGCCCCAGCAGATCCATGCAGTCCCGCAGCAGGTCGTCGGCGTATTGCAGGGCCTCCGCGGCCCGCTGCCGCAGCAGCCCGCTCCAGATGGTCTCATCCAGCGGTGTTTCGGTATCGGCGGTGATGTACTCCGCGGCCCAGTCCCGGTAGAAGGGATGGTTGCGCAAAAAGCGGTACAAAAGCAGCAGCGAGGCCATGACCCTGCGGTCATTCCGGCTGCCGGAAAACAGCTCGATGAGCCGCATGAAGGCCGGCTCGGCCTTTTCGTACTCCTCATCCAGCAGCTGCTCCAGCACCGCCGCCTGCAAAAGCTCGTCCTCCCCATCCCGGCCCAGGGCCATATCGCCGGGCAGTCCCAGCGCCTGGAAGTTCTCCCGGATGAGCCGGTAGCAAAAGGCATGGATGGTGCAGATCTCGGCGTTGCCCAGCAGGAGGCTCTGCCGCCGCAGCACGGCGTTTTCCGGCTCCTGCTCCATTCGCTCGTACAGCCGGACCGCGATTCTCTGCCGCATTTCCTCCGCCGCGGCATTGGAGAAGGTCACAATAAGCAGCCGGTCGATATCCACCGGGCGCTCCGGGTCGGTGATGAGGGTCAGCACCCGTTCGGTCAGCACAGCGGTCTTGCCGCTGCCCGCCGCCGCCGAGATCAGAAGATCTCCGCCCCGGGTGGTGATGGCCTGTTTTTGGGCCGGGGTCCATTCGCGCGCGCTCATTCGGTCTCCTCCTTTCCGCCCAGCTCCCGGTGCGGAGCCTCCGGCTCGGTATTATTGCACAGCCCCACATAGGGGCAGTAGTTGCAGGGCTCGCTGCTGCCGCCCCGTGCCGGGCAGGGGGCCACCTTACCGGCCAGCAGGTCGGTGCCCATTTGCTCTATATTGCCGTAAACGGTCTCCCGCAGCTTGGCAAAGACCTCCCGGCTGTAAACCCGGGAGCCCCGGTAAAACTCGCCGTTCTGCTTTATCTTGGCGGGGATATACACCCCGGCCAGCTGCTGCTCCATCGCCCGCAGGATGTCCTCATCCTCCAGCAGCATTCCCTTCATCCGCAGGGATTCATTCACCTCGGCCGCCAGGCTTTCGCTGGTGGTATCCATGGTGACCTCCAGCGCCTCCAGGCGGCTGGGCAGGTACAGCACCCCTGCCGGCTGCGGGCTGCCAAAGCGGTGGTTCTCATCGCCGCAGGCGGCGTACAGGTAGATGAGCATCTGCATATTGAGCCCGTAGGGCACTTCCTCAAACTTGAATTCCTTGGTGCCGGATTTGTAATCGATGACCCGCAGGTAGTCTCCCTCCGGGCCGTGGTAAAGGTCCACCCGGTCGATGGAGCCGCGCAGGGAGATGGGGGTGCCGTCCCCGGCGCTCAGCCGCGGGGAGGCCACCTCTCCCCCCTCGCCCACCGAAACCTCGGTAGCGGCGGCGGTAAATTCGCTTTGGGAAAATTCATCAGCCAGGTGCCGCACAATGACCCCCAGCATCAGCCGCAGGCGGTCAAACTGGTAACGGAACCGGGCGGTGACGGTGGTGGGGTCCGGCACCATCCGGTCGATGTACTCCCGGAGGAAGCGGCGGATCTCCCCATCCATCTCCTCGTCGGTCAGCTCGCACAGGCCCCGGCTGCCGTACTGGTTTACCATCTGCTGGAAAACATAGTGGATGGCCGAGCCCGACTCGAAGGGGGAAAACTCCACCCTTTGCCGGGGGCGCAGCCGCAGCATTTTATCACAGAAAAACTGGTAGGGGCACTGGTAGTACCGGTCGATGGCGGTGGGGGCCAGCTTCAGCTCCCGGCCCAGCAGCTGCCGGGCGTTTTCCGGGGTGATATCCCCGGCCGGGGCGTCCGTGGACACCCGTCTCATCGCAGCCGGATAGTCCCCCTCTCCCAGCCGCTCCAGCAGGGCGGCCAGCAGGGCCTCCTCCGCGGCATCCCGGCCCAGAGCCGCCGCATATCGGCTTTTGGCGGTGGCCTCATTCACCACCCAGAATTCCGCCGGGAAGGCTTCGGTCCTGATGGGGGTGACCTGCAGGGGCCGCAGCACCCGCAGCAGATAGCCCGCCGGGGCCAGCTGGGCATCCCCGGCGATATTCTGCCGGGCATAGGTGATGGTCAGCCGCTCCGCCGCGGCCGAAAGAGCGGAATACAGCACAAACTGCTCCCGCAGAGTGCTTTCGGTGCCCAGCACCGGCAGCTCCGCTCCCCGGGCATTCAGCTCCTCCCGCTCCCGGGTGGAAAAAAGCCCTGCCGTGGCCCCATTGGCCGGGAAAATGCCCTCATTGACGCCAAGGACAAAGACGGCCCGGGGGCTTTGCAGCCGCACCCGGTCGCTTTCCGCCAGGATGACATGATCCACGGTATTTGGCACCTCGCCCAGATCGATGCGGGAAAGGGCCAGCCGGAACAGCTCGCTCCACTCCCGGGCGTTCAGTGCCCTTTCCGGGTAAAAGTCGGTCATGAGGTCCAGCACATCCACCAGGCTGTTCCACTGGCGGTCCACCGCTTCCCGCTGCGGCAGAGGGCTGTTTTGGGTCAGGTTTTGCAGGGCGCCGGCGGCTTCCGCATAGCGGTACACCGCCGCCGCAAAGTCGGGGCCTGCGGCATTTTTCAGACTTTGCCGCAGGGCCGCCAGCGGCTCGATGACCCGGCGGCGGGCGGCCTCCACCTGGGCCAGGGCGGCGGCGTAATCCTCCGGGGCGGCATCGGACATGCCCTCCGGATTGCCGGTGAAGGGGCGCAGCCAGTCCTCCCCGGAGATGTTCCAGATGAAGCTGTAATTTTCCAGGGCGCCGGCCTGCTGGGGAGAAAGCCCCGAGGCAGCAGAGCGGGCCAGCCGCAGGATGGCGGCGGTTTTCAGGCTGCCGGAGGCAGCCTCCAGCGCGGTGAGCAGGAAAAACGGCAGCGGCGCGAAGAGGATGTTCTGCTTTTCGCCGCAGAAGTAGGGCAGATCGTATTCCTCCAGCACGGTTTTGGCATTGCGGTAGCGGTCCAGGTCCCGGCAGAGGATGACGCAATCCCGGTAGCGGAGGCCCTCCTCCCGCACCAGCCGGGCAATCTCGGCGGCGGCAAACCGCATTTCCTCGTACACCGTCGGCGCCTCGATGAGCCGAAGGCTCTCTCCGGTGGCGGGGGGCACCGTTTCCGGCCGGGTAAAGGCCCTTTGCAGCCCGGCCAGGGCGGGGCTTTGGTGGCGTTTATCTTCGGCGAGAATGAGGGGTTCCTCGCACATTAACGCGTGCGCGCCCGCGTACGCGCGCATGCGCAGGAGAAATTTTTTCTGGTAAAGGAAGATATCCTCCTTGGCATCCAGGGCGGGGCAGGTCATGGAGAGGGTAAGACTTTCCGCCGAGAGGAGCATCTGCTCCAGCAGGGCGCGCTCGCTGACCGAAAAGTAATCGAAGCTATCCACCCAGATATGGCGGCCGGCGAACCAGTTCTTTTCCGTCGCGCGGCCCAGCGCCAGGGCCAGTTCATCCAGGGGGTCGTGGAAGCGCAGCTCCACCAGGGCCTGGAAGGCCTCGTAGATGAGCTGGAGATCGGTGAGTTTCTGCCCCAGGGCGGTGCCGGCGGTTTCGGCGGCGATTTCCTCCAGCCGGGCGGGGGTAATGCCAGCGCGCTTAAAATCGGCAACGGTTTGCAGCATGGAGGAAATGAAGCCGGTGTAGCCTGCCTGCCGCCGGTAGAGGGTAAGCCGCTCCTGCACCTCGCTGATGGCTTCCCGCATCAGCAGGGCCCGGCTGACCTCATCCAGCGGGCGCTGCGTCAAGCCGCCGCATTCCCGGAAGATCTTTTCCGCCAGGCGGGGGAAGCTGAGCAGGGTGATATACTGCTGCTCCTCCCCGGTAAAGAGGGCACTGACCCGGCGCTCCATCTCAAAGGAGGCGTGCTCCGGCACCAGCAGCAGGACAGACTGCCGCCGGCCGGCGGCTTCTTTTATCTGGCGGAGTACCTCGGTGGTTTTGCCGGTACCGGCTTCGCCCAGGATCATTCGCAGCATGGGACAGGGCTCCTTTCGGGTGGGTGGTTAGTGAAAAGTGCGGGGATGGCCGGGAGGGCGGCGGCGGAGCCGCCGGGCGCAGCCCGGTACGCGCCGCCCCGCAGGGGTGGCGCGGCAGCCCCCGCAGGGGGCGCTCCGCCGCAATGGGCGGACTGCACAGGGTGGTGGGGATAGATCGGGCAAGGGGTAAGTGGGAAAGCTAAGGCAGCCCGCGGCAGCCGCGAGGTAGCGGATAGAAACAACATTCCAAGTTAATTGTAGCACAGGTTTGGCGGGATGGGCAAGACTTTGGGATGAAAAAACGAACAAATTTTCGTATTTGTAATAAATCTGGGCATATATGGGAAAACCGCCCGCTCCCCAGTAAGCAGGGAACGGGCGGCCGGCATTGGCCTTTGTGGATCAGGCAAGGGTAAAATTGGAGCCTTTATAACGCAGGCGGATCTTATCCGCGATCATGGCGATGAACTCGCTATTGGTGGGCTTGCCGCGCAGATTGTGGATGGTATAGCCGAAATAGGAATTGAGAATATCCACATCCCCGCGGTCCCAGGCCACCTCGATGGCATGGCGGATGGCACGCTCCACACGGGAGGCGGTGGTACCGTTCTTTTTGGCGATGGCCGGATAAAGCACCTTGGTAACGCCGTTGATGATCTCCGGTTCCCGGACGGTCATGATGATGCCATCCCGGATATACTGGTAGCCCTTGATATGCGCCGGGATGCCGATCTCCATGATGATCTCGGTGACGATGGTTTCCAGGTCCACCACTTCCACGGCGGGACGGGCCGCGGCAGCCGCTTCTTCCCCGGCGGCCGGGGCGCACATCATTTCTACCCGCTCGGCAATGATATCGGGATCGAACGGCTTGACAAAGTGATAGGCGGAGCCTGCCCGGATCAGCTGATTGGTGATGCCGGGCGCATCCATACCGGTCATGGTAAAGATGGTGGGCTGGACGCCGCACTCCCCGCGGGAAACGGCCATGAGCACACCCAGGCCATCCAGGCCGCTCATTAGGGCCTCCATCAGCACAGCGGTGGGCTTCTTCTCCCGGATCATATCCAAAAGAGCGCGTCCATCCTTGCGGCAAACCTCTACTTCAAAGCCCTTTGCCTCCAAAGCAGCTTTGCAGGTATCGCGGAATTCGCCCGCATCATCGGCGATCAGCATATAGTTGTGGTTCTCCATGTGAATACTCCTCCTAAAATGTTATGAAATCCGGCCGTTGAGTTGATGTTACCATAAATTGTAAAAGATTTCAACATATATTTCAATATTTTATGATAAAGTTTTCGCCAATATTTTCCAATATTAGATGCTATGCCGCATTGCGGGTGGTTTGGTCGAGGTTTTTCTCGGCGTTTCGCACTGTTTCGGCAAAAATCGCGTAGCCGCGGTCCGGTTCATCCACAAAGACATGGGTCACGGCGCCCACCAGCATCCCATTCTGGACGAGCGGCGAGCCACTCATGCCCTGTAGGATACCGCCGGTTTTTTGCAGCAGTGCCTCATCGGTCACCCGGATGACCATATTCTGCCCCGCGTGGCCGCTGCCCCGCAGCACCTTCTCGATAACTACATCATACTCCCGCGGAGCGCCGCCTGCAATAGTTGTCAGCATTTTAGCGGGGCCGGGCTGCACTTCGTGCGAAAAAGCCACTGGCAGCCGCTCCCCCTGCGGGATATAATCCGGGCGGAGGGACCCGCAGACCCCGCATTCGCTATTGGCTGTAAGGCCCGCAAAGGTGCGCCCCGCCACAAACTGGCCCTTCAATTCGCCGGGGGAGCCGCTTTTGCCGGTGGTATAGCCGGTAATGACCGCTTCCACTCCCTCCCCGGTGGAAAGGGTCATGATCTCGCCGGTATCCACATCGCAGATGGGATGCCCCAGGCCGGAGAAGGTACGCGCGTTTTCATCAAAGTAGGTGACGGTACCGATTCCGGCGGAGCTATCCCGCACCCAAAGTCCCAGGTGCCAGCGGCTGTCGGAAAGGCTCTTCTGCGGGGTGAGGCGGGCGGTGTACTGCCGCCCCTGCCGCTGATATACAAGCTGCACCGGGCGGCCGCCGCTGCCCTGCACCAGAGCACCCATCTGCTCATTGGAGGTCAATGTGATGCCGTCCAGGCTCAGCAGGATATCCCCGGTGGCAAGGCCCGCGCTGCGGGCCGGATTGATGCGCCTGCCATCGGCGGAAAAATCGGTGAAGCCCACCACCATCAATCCCTCGGTAAACATCTTGATGCCGAAGGGACGGCCGGAGACCAGCACGGTATCCCGCTGCACATAGCGCACCGAAACAGTCTTGACCGAAACGCCCAGCGGCAGGCGCAGCTGGGCTTCGGCCGTTGCTTCCCCGCTGCGGGCCACGGCGGTCTCCTCGCCATAGACTGCAGTAATATTGCCGGGCAGGCGAAGGCTGCCGCCGCGGGTCAGGGCGTATTCATCCGGCAGGCGGGCCTGCCAGTATACCGCCGCGGCCAGCACCAGCAGCACCGCGGCGCCAAAGATCCAAAAGCCTGTGCGTATTGCTTTTCTCAAAGGATTTCACCCCCTTTCCCCCAAAAGCGGGGCCGCGCCCGCACTGATGCGCCGCCCCATAGTCTACTGTGCGCCGGAAGCGGCGGATGATGTGATGTAAATACTTGCGGCGGATGCAGCAAAAGGACAGGGATGCCAAAAAATGCGTCCTATGACAAAAGTCCGCGGGGATCCCGCAGAACCAGGTGAACGGTGTAGCGGAGCTCCCCCAAGGGGATATTTTGTAAATCGTGACCGCAAAGCGCCGCCCGGGCCGAAAGCCCCAGCAGATCGCTGCGGGTGCGGGACATTTGGGTATTCAGCGCGGCCAGGCGCCGCTGCAGTTCATCCAGCAGGGCCGCTTCCAGCGTTTCCCGGGTCATGTTTCCATCGGCGGACTGTACCGCGGCTTCCGCCGTCAGGGTGAGGGTGGGTGCTTCGTCCTCCCATTTGACCCCAGAAAGGGTCAGCCGCCGCAGCAGGATGCTCGCCTCCCCCGCTCCAGTCGAAAGCGCATAGCGCATTTCCGGGCGCTCGCCCAGCAGCATAAGGCAGATCTCCTCCGGCTCCTCGGGGGCGGTGTAGTCGCTTTGCCCGGTGGCGATGGCACCCGTTTCCCGCAGCTCGCCCTCCGCCGTCGTCAGCCAGGGGATCAGACCATCCCGGCCGGTCCCCTCCAGCAGGTTCAGCAGCTCCTTGAGTCCATTGCGGCGGCTATCGGTATACTGGCGGGTCAGCAGGGCGGTGATGCTATCCCCAGTGAGCGCTTCCCCATCATACAGTGAAAGGGCGTCCCCGCACAGGGCGATCTGGGTATTGGGGGAAAGCCTTCCATCGGCCAGCAGCGCACGGAGATACTCCCGCAGCGTGCTGCCATCAGGCACGCCGGAAAAGACGATGCTCTGCAGCGCGCCAAGGTAGACCTGCTCCCCGGTTTGGCGCTCGGCGGCGGAAAAGAGGGCGGTGAAGCTTTCCCCCTGCACGGTGATGGTCTCATTTTCCTCCTCCCGGATCACCTCCAGCACGGCGGTAAGCGGGCGGGCGGAGCACTCCACCCCCATGGAGGAAAGGACCAGACGGGAGGAGATGGGGCGCTCTCCGCAGCCGGGCAGCAGGCAGAGCACAAGGGGCAACAGCAGGACAAAAAAGCGGCGAAGCGGCATGGGGGACCTCCTAAATGAGAAGATAAGCAAAGGGCGGGGCGGCGGGCAGAAGCGGCGAGCGGCCAGGCAGCGGCGAGGGCAGGCTGGCGCCCGATGAAATCGGGCTGGCGCCTGTTGAGCCGCTAACGCCGCCGGTCCCGCTTATTCCCGGTGCCCCGCGGCGGCAGCAGAGCAAAAATCAGCCAAAGCAGGCCCGTCACAGCCAAGATGGGATAAACGGCAGCATCCGGCCAGCCGGTATAGTGCAGCAGCACTACCCCGCCAATGGAAAGCGCCACGCCCGCCCAAAGGGAGTATTTTGGAGGGCAGCCAGCCATACCGCCCAACCGCGCGGCGGCAACCGCCAGTCCGGTAAGCCGGAAAAACACCGCCGTGATAAGCAAAAAGCAATACACCGGCACCATGCCGGAAAGCCCGGCCGACCGGGCCAGCTGCATCATGGGGTAGGGCTGCAGGCTGCCGTAGTGCCCCAGCACCAGCGCCGCCAGCAGCAGCAAAAGGCCGCCCAGCAGCCAACCGGCGGGCACCCACAGCAGCAGGGCGGCAGACCGCGGCCGGCTGCACCGTTGGGCAAACAGCAACAGCAGCAGAGGTTCTATCTGGCGGGGCAGGATGAATAATATCTCCTCTCCCAGGCGGGAAGGATCCTCTTCGGGCAGGCGGAGATTGAGCGCCGTAGCCTGTGGCAGCACCCCAAGGGTAAGCAGCAGCACCGCGATCAAAAATAAAAACAGACTGACAAAGGCGGCCCGGCCCAGGGCCTCCTGCCCGGCGGCAGCGGCCGCCCACACCGCGCCCAGCAGCACCAGCAGCAGGAGAAGCGGGGAAAACACACCCTCGAACAGAACACGGGCGGCGGAAAGCAGCTGTTCGGCCGTGACCGCGAAATATCCAACCGCAAGGAGCGCACCCCATGCGGCAAATACCGGCGACAGAGGGGTCTCCCCCCGGGCGGCGCAGCGGCGGCAGAATACCGCCAGCAGGAACACCACCCCATAGGCCACCGCCGAGGCCGCCATGCTCAACAGGCCGTTGACAAGGGACGGGCGGCAGCACAGCAGCCAAAAGCACTGGGATAATACCAACAAAGCGAATATTTGCCCGCTGCCGCTGATCTCACGCGTCCTGGTCATCGGTCTGCCCCCTTTCCCGCTGGCGGGCGGAGGACACATTGTAATCCTCCTGCCCCAGCCGCTGCCAGCCGCTGCGCCAGAATAGATCCCGCAGGGCACCGGACTGCCACGGCGCGATGGGCGCCGTGAGCGGTGTGCCCAAAGTATGCAGGCTGCACAGGTTGACCACCAGCACCAAAAAACCCAGCACCATGCCGTAAAGCCCCAATATCCCGCCGATGAAGATGAATAAAAACCGCAGGATCGTCACCGGCTCGTACAGGCTGGGCACCGCGAAGGCGCTTACGGCGGTCAGCGCGATAATGATGATCATGGGCAGACCCACCAGTCCGGCGGTCACAATGGCATCCCCGATGACGATGCCGCCCACCACACTGAGGGTATGCCCAATGGCATCCGGCAGGCGCAGCCCTGCCTCCCGCAGCAGCTCATACAGCAAAAAAAGGGCCAAAGCTTCCCCCATAGCGGAAAGTGGCGTGGCCGAAACAGAGCCGAGGAAGGCGGGCAGCAGCATCCGGGGAATGCGCTCCGGGTGGAAGGTGACCACCGCCACATAATAGCCCGGCAGCAGCACCGTAAGGAAGAACGCCGCCAGCCGCAAAAGCCGCACAAACGCCGTAAAATAGGGCCGCTGGGTGTAGTCATCCAGCGTATGGAAATGCTCGGTGAAGAGGTAGGGCGCGATCATCACATTGGGGCTGCCGTCCACCATAACGCCCACTCTGCCCTCCGCCAGCTTGGCGCACAGGGTATCCGGGCGCTGGGTGGTGCCCGTCCCGCTGAAAAGCGACGCCGCCCCCTTGCCGATGAACGCCTGCAAAAAGCCGCTGTCCAGCACCAGCGGCAGACTGGCCTGCCGCAGCTTTTGCCGGACCGCCTCCACCGTTTCGGGCGCCGCCACATCGCTGAGGTAGCAAAGGCGCACATTGGTGCGGCTGTACCGGCCCAGGTACAGCGTTTCCACCGTCAGATTGGGGGATTTGAGCCGGCGACGCACCATGGCGGTATTGGTATTGTTGCTTTCGGTAAAGCCCTCCCGGGAGCCGCGGAGGTTCTTCTCCATGGCTGGCTCCCCCACGCCCCGTGTCTCAAAGCCCTGATAGCCCAGCGAGAGCGCCCGGGGCACGCCATCCAGCATCACCATGGCAAAGCCGCTCATCGCCTTGGTAAAGAGATCCTCGTAGGTTTCCACGATGCCCTGCTCGCTGCTGAACAAAAACTGTGAGCACAGGTACTCCCACAGCTTTTCCGGGTCGGCCTCCGGCGGGGCCATGCGGTTTATGGGGCGCAGCAAAAAATCGCTGACCTGGGTATTGCTCACCAGGCCATCGAACATAAACGCCAGGCCCTTTACCCCGGCCAGCTCAAATTCATCCAAAATGAGATCGGCGGAGCCGCGCATCCCCTGCTCAATGCGCTCCCGCAGCAGCACAATGCTGCTGTCCAGTTTTTCCGGCATCATTTCTCCCTCCACTCGGCGCCGCTCCCCGGCAGATATCGGGTCTTTCCCGGCAGGAGAAAGCCGCAGGCGGGCCAGGAAGCGCCGTGGGCAGGCTGACGCGCGATGCGGTTTTCTTCGCCGAAAATATCATTTTCCCTGCCGGGGAAATTCCTTTTCATTATTCGCCGCGGCCGCCGGAATATGTGCGGGAATATGCCGCCCAAATCCGTAAATAATACCCTCCATGCGAGGTGATTTTTTGTGCTGGTCACATTTTTGCGGACGATGATCCTGTATCTTGTGGTTGTGTTCGGCATCCGGCTGATGGGCAAACGCCAGATCGGGGAGCTTCAGCCCTCGGAGTTGGTCATCACCATCCTCATTTCCAATATCGCCACCCTCACCATTGAGGAAACGGACAGCCCCATGTTCGCGGGGCTTCTGCCCATTTTGGCGCTCATGTGCTTCGAGGTGCTGACCTCCTTCCTCTGCTTGAAAAGCGCCCGGCTGCGGCGCATTGTCTCCGGGCGGCCCATTATCATCATCCACGATGGGAAAATAGACCAGCGGGAAATGCGGGAGCTGCGCTTTTCCGCCGATGACCTGATGATCCAGCTGCGGCAGAACGGCATCTTTCGGGCAGAGGAGGTGGAGTTTGCGGTGGTGGAGACCAACGGCAAGCTCTCCGTCTACCAGAAGCACCAAAACCGCCCGGTGACGCCGCAGGTGCTGGCCATGCCGGATCAGCCGGAGGATAACGCCCCGCCGCTGGCCGTGGTTTGCGAGGGCACCGTGATGCACGAGGCCCTGCGCCGCAGCGGCAAGGACCTGCGCTGGGTGGAAAAGAAAGCCGCCGCCCAAAAGCTCAAAATTGATGATGTGTACCTGATGGTCGCCTGCCCCGATGGCAGCTGTGATATTGTGGCGAAGGAGCGTGGCCGATGAAACGATTTTTGGCGGCGGTGGGCATTTTGCTTATTATCATCGGCATCAGCATTTACACGCTGGTGGATATGCAGCAAAGCATCGATCGGCTTACGGAGCACACGGCGGCGGTACGGCAGCGGGTGGAAAAAGAAGGCGCCGCCACCGCCCAGCACCAATGCGAGGAGCTGATGGCGGAATGGAACGGCATGGAGCCCCGGTTTTTGCTGTATGTGCGGCACGACCATCTGGATAATATCATGGAGCACCTTTCGGAGCTGCCGGCCTACTGCCTGGAGGACGACCGGGCCGAGCTGCTGAGCACCCTGGATGCCGCCCTGCGCATGATGGAGCATCTCAAGGAATCCATCACCCCCAGCTGCCGCACGCTGTTGTAGCGTTCCCCGGGCGCTGTGACCGGCGGCACCGGCAAAAGGCGGCGATGACTGCGCGGCCGGACCTTGTCAGGCATCAGCCTATCTGCGGCCCGTCCTCCTGTCCTCCCACCCTTTTTTCCATTCGCCGCCGCAAAATAAAAATCAGCCCGCAGGAGAGCGCCTCTCCCGCGGGCTTTGGTTTATTCTTCTGTTCAGCCGTAGAATGGCTCCTCCGGAGCGCCCTTGATGGTCACCGTGACGGTATCCACCTCGGCGGCGGTCCTGGGCCCGACGGGACTGCCCGGCGCGATGCTGGTGCCCACCACCGTACCCGGCTCCCCGCCCGTTTCCGGGTTGGTATCGTAGACGATGGTATAGCTGATCTGGCAATCGGTAAGGATGCGGATGGCATAGGCTTCATTGGCGCCGTACAGGTCCGGCATGACGGTATACTGCGGTCCCTTGCTGATATAAAGCGTCACGCTGCCATCCTCCGGCAGCACCTGCCCCACCGCCAGCGATTGCTTATAGATCACCCCGCTGGGGTAGGTATCGCTGTACTCATAGCGGTAGATGAAATTATACCCACTCATCTGCTCCAGCTCGTCCTCTATCGCCGGCAGATAGTACCCCTCCAGGCTGCGCTCCATCACCGGGGTGGCGGGCTGCTCCTTGCCGTCAAAGGCGCCGCTGTTCCACAGCGCCAAAAGGACATTCCCGATGACGCTGACCGCCAGCAGCACCGCCAGCAGTACCATGGGCGGAGAAAACTGCTTTGGGCCCGCGGCCGCCGGTTTTTCCGCCGGGCGGGGCGGGGCCTCCGGCCGGAACACGGCGGTATTGGCACCGGCTTCCTCCAGCAGGGCGGCGGAAAACGCCTCCATGGAGCGGTAGCGCTGCTTGTGATCCACCGAAAGTGCCTTCATGATGCCCTCGCAGACATGCTCCGGCAGGTCGGGGCGCAGCTTACCCAGCGGCGCCAGGTAATCATCCCTTTCCCCGCGCAGCTCGGCGCTTACCGGGGCCTGTCCCGCCAGCATGCGGTACAGCACCGCTCCCAGCGAGTAGATATCGGTCCATTCTCCCTGCCACAGTGCCTTGGAATACTGCTCCGGGGCGCTGTACCCGGCGTAAAGCTCGGCGTGCAGGCCGTTGCCCACGGTGCGCAGCTCCGGCAGGGCAAAGCCATCCAGGATGACCCGCTTGCGGCTGTCCACATAGATGTTCTGCGGGGAGATGCCGCAGTGAGTCAGGCCCATATTGTGCAGCTGGCTAAGCAGCGAGATAAGCGGGCTGATGAGCTGCCGGGCATCGGTCAGGCTCATCTCTCCCTTTTGGCGGGAAAGATACTCCTCCAGCGGCTCCATGCGCAGATATTCGGTTACCCGGTACAGGGTGTCATTTTCGGAAAAAAGCACCAGTGTTTTCAGCATCGCCTTGTGATTCACTTCCATCAGGCGCTTCCAGCGGTCGTGCAGGTCGCTGGCCATGGTACGGAACAGTGTCTTGCTCTCGGCGGAGATGAGCAGGATGCCCTTATGGTCCTCTGCCCGCTTCAGGATGCCGGGGAAGAATTCCTCCACCCGCACCTTGCGGTCTTTTTCGGTATCCCACCCAAGATAGGTGGTGAGCAGGTCATTGTGGTGCAGCACCATCCCCACGCGGTACTGCCCGGAGAGCACCGTTCCCAGCGGCAGGGCGGCATCGGGGTTGGGGGCCTCCGGCTTCTGCCCGCAGGCGGAACAGACCGTCTCCCCCTCCTCCAGTACGGAAAAACAGTGGCGGCACAGGTTCGGCTCCGGCATGGGCGCTCCTCCTTTCGGATCGTGGCTTCTCATGATTTGGTTTCATCGGCGGGGTCGTCCTCCCGCGCCGGGTGGGTAAACAGGTAAATGGCAATGCAAAGGGCCCCGGCCAGCAGCGCCCCGATGAGGATGTACCGCACCGGGCTGCCGGTTCTCGCTTCCCGCTGGGGCAGCACCAGCTCGGTGGGGGCGGCATCGGCCGCCTTGCTGCCGGCGGGCTTCTTCTGCTTCTCTTCTTCCTCCGGCAGGGCGGCATTTTCCCGCTCCGCCTCCCGGAACGCCTCATCGCGCTGCTGCTGTTTTTCCTCCAGCTCCCGGCGGGCCTCCTCCAGCTCCTGCTGCGCTTCGGAGGGCTCCTCCATACCGGGGATATTGCTCGGGTTACTCCAATCGCCCCACAGGCCGTCATCCAGCTCGTGAGAGGGCTCCCCAGTATTCCCGGTATTATTCCCGGCACCGTCCCCGGTGGGTTCCTGCGGCGGCTCCGTGGATGGAGTCGGCGTTACCTCATTGGGGTTATCCACTTGAGGGTTTTTATTAACAGTATCCGAGTCAAAATCGCCCATACCAAAGCCATCGGCCATGACCGGGACCGCCAGCACCAGCAGCGCGCACAGCGCCGCAGCTATCAGACGCACTCCTTTCATAGTCTGCCCTCCCTTTTGCCAAAAAAGCGGCGCTTTGGGGGCGCCGCTCTTGGAATATTTGCGGGGATATTACATTTCCCAGTTGTGCCAGAAGCCCTGCACATCATCGCAGTCATCCAGCAGGTCCATCAGACGGGTCATCTTATCGGCGGCGTCATCCGGCAGGGCGGTGTAGGTGCTGGGGATATAGGCCGGCTCGGCGGAAAGGAAGGTATAGCCCTTCTTCTCCAGCGCCTCGCGCACCTCGCGCAGCTCATTCACCCCGGTATACACCTCAATGGTATCCTCATCGAAATCCACATCCTCGGCCCCGGCATCAAAGCAGTCCTCCATCACCTTCTCCTCGTCCAGCTCGCCCTCGCTGTTATCAATGACGATCTGGCCCTTCTTGGTAAACAGGTAGGAAACGCAGCCGTTCTGGCCCAGGTTGCCGCCGCACTTATCAAAGTAATGGCGCAGGTCACCGGCGGTACGGTTGCGGTTATCGGTCAGCGATTCAATGATAACGGCAACGCCGTTGGGGCCGTAGCCCTCATATACCATCTCTTCGTAGCTGTTCTTATCCTCGCTGCCCGCAGCCTTCTTAATGCAGCGTTCAATGTTTTCATTGGGCATATTGGCGGCCTTGGCCTTGGCGATGCAGTCACGCAGCTTACCGTTGGTATCGGGGTCGGCACCGCCCTCTTTTACCGCTACCGACATC
>ENA-UEOM01000452-UEOM01000452.1-human-gut-metagenome-genome-assembly--contig:-NODE-452-length-18028-cov-5.729430_pt1 | contig 18028 bp, 18 predicted proteins | sample MGYA00242993_ERZ507994 | MGnify/ENA primary metagenome ERZ507994 (study PRJEB26167, sample SAMN06115536) | human gut metagenome | host: Homo sapiens | place: China:Neimenggu | collected 2014-11-07... | reverse complement strand
CGGGACGGCAGCGGAAAATGAAACAATAAAAAGGGGCCAGAGGGCGGAGCAATCTGCACGGGTGTGTGGGGGTTTTTTGCGGGTGAGTGGGGGGGCGATGCGAGTATCATTTCCGAGCGAATCGGGGGGCTCGTTTTTTAGCAAAGAAGCTAAAAAAGCAGAATATAAAGCAGCGCCCAAATGAGCTCACGGTCGGCGCGGCAGCGCAATAAAAAGGCCAGCACCACCAGGATGAGCAGCGTTTCCTGATCGAGGGGGGGGCGGCGGGCAAAAGCCCCGGCCGCCCCCTTGGGGGGCGGGGGCGGGGGCGGCGGCGCCGGGGCCGCGCGCAGCGCGGCCTCCCGAGACTGCTGCTCGGCACGGCGGCAAAGCTCGGCGAAGAGGGCTTCATCTTCGGGCTTCCATTGCGGCATGGCAGGGGGCCTCCTTTCAAGGGAGATGGCGGCCTTTGGCCGGTAGGGGGCATGCAAATTTGCTTGCAATTTGGCCCCCTAGCTTTGCGGTGCAAGGGCGGTTACGAGGGAGCTGGGCAGAGCAATAAGTATTTGCAAGCGTATGCATTTACCAGGCAAAGGCCGCAGGGATGAAAAAAGCCCCAGCGGCTTTAACCGGCGGGGGGCTTATCCTCCAGCAGGGGCAGCAGCCGGATGATGCGCAGCAGCTGGGCGGCTTCCTCCACCTTTTTGCGGCGGTGCTCCCCGCAGAAGGGCTGCAAAGCCATCAAAAGCTGGGTATCGCGGTCCGGGGTAGAAAGGGAGGACATTACCTGGGCGATGCGGCCCAACAGGGCGGGATCGAAGCCGGGGGACTGGGTACTGCCGCCTGTGCCGCCCAGCATCCCCAAAAGGGCGGAGAGATCAGGGGCGGCGGGGGCTTCCCCGGCCGGTTCCTGCGGCGGGGGCGGGGGGCCGTTGCCCAGGCCCAATCCGGCGGCAAGCTCTCCCAGCTGGGAGAGCATTTGCGGATCGGAAAGGAGCTGCTCCAGCCGGGCACTCAGGTCCTCCATGGTGATCCCTCCGATCCGTGGTGTGGTAGCAGGCAATGCCTGCGGTTTTGGAAAGGCTGCGGGGGCGCGGGTAAGGCGGCCGCCCCGCGCCCCGCGCCCTGCGTGGACGGGTAGGTGGCCCCCCGCAGGGGGGCCACTGCCCGGGCGAAGCCCGGGCAACGGGGCGGCCGCCACCTGGGCCCTGCTCAAATCAGGGCTCCGGGGGTGCCTGCCCGGCCAAAAGCTGCTGCAGCAGCATGCGCACCTGCGGAGACTGGAGCAGCTGCGACAGGCCCTCCCGGTCGGAGAGCAGGGCGTTTACCTTTTCGCGGTCGGCGCCCAGGGACTGCAGCAGGCCGTCCAGTCGGCCGTTTTGCAGCTCCTCCTGCAGTTTTACGGGGTCGCGCCCCAATTTGCCCGCCGCGATGCGCAGCAGGATGGAAAGCTGTTCCGGGGTATAGCGGGAAGGTTCGGCCATTTCTTCATTCCTCCTGTTCCTTTTTGCTTAAAGATATGATAAAATACCTTTGGTTAGAAGATGGGGAAAGCGGGCAGGATGCCGCTCTTCCCATCTATATGCGGCAGGAGTAAAGGGGGTGCCCACCGGATGAAGGTCATCATTTGCAGCGATAGCCACGGGGCGTTTGCCGCGGTGGAGCAGGTGCTGGAGCAGCAGCCGGAAGCGGCGGCGGTCCTCTTTTTGGGCGATGGCGCGGAGGAATGGGACGATCTGCATGAGATCTACCCGCAGATCCCCTTTTACCCGGTGCGGGGCAACTGCGACTGGGGCTGCGACTGGCCGGCCGAACGCATCGTGGAGCTGGGCGGGCACCGTATTTTTTGCACCCACGGGCACCTGTACGGGGTAAAAACCGCCGGTACGGCGCTATTGGAGAAAAAGGCGGCGGCGGAAAACTGCGACATCGTACTGTATGGGCACACCCACCTGGCGAAAATAGAATACCGGGAGGGGCGGTATTTTCTTAATCCCGGGAGCCTGCGCCAGCCGATGGAGGGCCACCCGAGCTACATCGAGCTGAACCTGGATGACAAAAATGTGGTGCCCATCCTGGTGGAGCTGTAAGGCGGCGGGGAGGATAAATGGAAGGATTTGTGCAGAAGGGAGGTTGGGGCCGCAGGCCCGGCGCGAAGCGCCGTACGCGGGCGAAGCCCGCGGAAAACCGTCCGGAGGACGGTTTGGCCTACGGCCCCAACCGGGCACCCTGCACAGGTGATAGAAGGAGCAGAGCATGAAAAGGGTTTACTTTGCCGGGTCGATCCGCGGCGGGCGGGAGGATTTGGCGCTGTATGCGGCGCTGATCGCCCGGCTGCGGGAGCGGAGCGAGGTGCTGACCGAGTTTATCGGGGAAAGCACGCTGGAGGACATAGAAGCCGCGACCATGACCGACTTTGATATCTACGAGCGGGACATGGCACTGCTGCACCAGGCTGACGCGGTAGTAGCGGAGTGCAGTACGCCCTCGCTGGGGGTGGGGTACGAGCTGGGCAGCGCTCATGCGCTGGGACTGCCGGTTTATATCCTGTACCGGCCGAGAGAAAGCCGCCGGCTTTCCGCCATGGTATCGGGCAACCGAGGCTTTACACTGCTGCCGTACGGGAGCCGGGAGGAAGCGCTGGCGGCGGTGAATCGAATCCTGGATGAGTTGGGCGTGTGAGCCGCGCTGCCGCGGCTGCATAGAGAAACAGCAAGTGCAAGGGACAGGCCAGGGCCGCAGGCCCGGCGCGAAGCGCCGTACGCGGGCGAAGCCCGCGGAAAACCGTCCGGAGGACGGTTTGGCCTGCGGCCCCAACCGGGCACCCTGCACCTACCATAGAAGGAGAAAAACACATGGAATACACAGCCGGAAATGTGTACAAAGCCATTGACATGCTGGCGCCCTTTGGGGGGTGCATGGCGTGGGATAATGTAGGGCTGCTGGTGGGGGAGCCGGATTCAGCGGTCACCGGCATTCTGGTGACGCTGGATGTGACCCCGGCGGCGGTAGCACAGGCACTGGAAATGCGGATGAACTGCATCGTCAGCCACCACCCCATTATTTTTCACCCGCTAAAGCACATCAGCGCGCGGGATGCGGCGGGGCTGTGCCTGGCCAATGGCATCTCAGTCATCAGCGCGCACACCAATTACGACTTTGCGCCGCGGGGGGTGAACTGCGCCCTGGCGCAAACGCTGGGACTGCGGAATATCCGGCCCTTTGGCCCGGAAGATAAGGAAAAGCCTTGGTATTCCATTATTGTATTTGTGCCAAAAAGCCATGCCGAGGCGGTGTACCGTGCCATGAGCGAGGCGGGTGCCGGGCGGCAGGGAAATTACAGCGGATGCGCCTATATGAATGACGGCGAAGGGCGCTTTTTGCCGGAGGAGGGGGCCCACCCCTACCTGGGCAAGGTGGGGGCGCTGGAAAAGGCCGAGGAGACCCGGCTGGAGATGCTGTGTGCCCCGGAATGCCTGGACGCCGTTATAGCGGCGATGCGAGCGGCCCACCCCTATGAGGAGCCGGCATACAGCATCCTGCAGAACCATGCACTGCACCAGCAGGAGGTATACGGCATGGTGGGCGAGCTGCCCCGGCCGATGCGGCCGGAGGAACTGGCCACCATGTCCGAAACCGCACTGAACACCCGGATACAGTATGTTCCCACCGGGCGGGAGATCCTGACGGTGGCGGTATGCGGCGGAGCTGGCAGCGATTTTATGGGGGAAGCACTGGCCGCGGGTGCGGAAGCCTTCCTGACCGGAGAGGTAAAACACCACGAATGGTTTATGGCGGCGGAGCAGGGCCTGTGCCTGATGGCGGCGGGTCACCACGCCACCGAGCACCCTGCCATGCCGCAGCTGGCAAAACAGCTCCGGACGGCGCTGCCCGGTTTGCCGGTTGAGGTATTTGACAGCGACCCGGCCCGGTGGGGCGGGATTTGAACGAAATCTTGCAGGAATGTGCAGAGGAAGGGGATCGGGCCGCAGGCCACCCCGGCTTCGCCGGGGTATGCGCCTTCGGCGCATCGGCCGCCCGCAGGGCGACCGGGCCTGCGGCCCGGACCCTGCCCCTTGCAGGGGCTATCCCAGACCGGGGCCTGGATTTTTAACCAGTTATGAGACAGCGCTGGAGCTATATGAAAGCCCTCAGCCGGAACCATCCTAGATGGGGGCTCGGATTTTTAACCCACCAAAAAGCAGGAGCAGAGTTATCCCCCTGTATGAAGTATGAGTGGGACGCAAAAAAGGAGATAATGACTATGGTAGAGTACAGTAAGCTGCAAAACGGAAGTGATATCCGGGGGGTGGCGCTGCCGCTGGTAGCGGCGGAGCCGGTAAACCTGACCGAGGAAGCCGCCGGACAGATCGGCCGGGCCTTTGCCGCATGGCTGGTGGAGCGCTGCGGTAAACCGGCGGAGGAGCTGCGGATCGCCGTGGGACGAGATAGCCGTCTTTCCGGGCCCAGCCTGCAGCGGGCCGCACTGACCGGACTGGTGACCATGGGGGCCGTGGCGGCCGATTGCGGCATGGCCAGCACCCCGGCTATGTTTATGGCGACGGTGCTGCCGGGCTGCGATTTTGACGGGGCGGTGATGATCACCGCGAGCCACCTGCCGCAGAACCGCAACGGACTGAAGTTCTTTACCAGGGAGGGCGGGCTGGAATCCGCCGATATTAAGGAGCTGCTGCGTCGGGCGGAGGCGGGCCCAGAAGCGGCCCGGCTGCATGGGCGGCTCACCTCTTTTGATATCTTGACCCCCTATACCGCCATGCTGCGGCAACGCATCATCACCGGGGTGAATAGCGGCGAGCGGCCGCTGGCTGGACTGAAAATAGCGGTGGATGCCGGCAACGGCGCGGGCGGCTTCTATGCCACGCGGGTGCTGGCGCCGCTGGGCGCGGATATTTCCGCGAGCGTATATCTGGAGCCGGACGGCAGCTTCCCCAACCATGTGCCGAACCCCGAAAATAAAGAGGCGATGGAGAGCCTCCGCCGGGCGGTACTGGCGGGCGGCTGTGACCTGGGGCTCATCTTTGATACCGATGTGGACCGGGCAGGCGCAGTGGAAGCCGATGGCACCGAGCTGGGCCGCAACCGGCTTATCGCGCTGGCGGCGGCCATTGCGGCGGAGCAGGCCCCGGGCAGTACCATTGTCACCGATTCCGTCACCAGCGACCAGCTGGCGGATTTCATTGAGAAAAAGCTGGGCTGCCGCCATCACCGCTTTAAGCGGGGCTACAAAAATGTCATCAATGAGGCGATCCGCCTGAATGAGGCCGGGGAGACCTGTCTTTTGGCGATGGAAACCAGCGGCCACGGCGCCCTGAAGGAAAATTATTTTCTGGATGACGGGGCCTACCTTGCCACCAAGATCGTCATTCGCTATGCCCAGCTGCGGCGGCAGGGCCGTACCCTGGCTGACCTGCTGGAGGGAATGCGGGAGCCGCTGGAGGCGCGCGAGCTGCGCTTCCGCCTGCTGCCGGAGGACTTTAAGGCGGCGGGGGCGGCGGTACTGGCCGCGCTGGAGCGGTATGCCGCCAGCCAGCCGGGCTGGGTGCCCGCGCCCCACAACTACGAGGGCCTGCGGTATTCCGTCCCGGCGGTAAAGGGCTGGTTCCTGCTGCGGATGAGCCTGCATGACCCCCTAATGCCGCTCAATATCGAGAGCGACTGTCCCGGCGGCAGCAACGCCATCCTGCGGGAGCTGACCCCGTTTTTGACGGCGCAGCCGGCGCTGGACACTGCCGCCTTGGGGCATAACGGGTAACGGCGGGAAAGGAAGCAGAGCATGAGCAGATTATCCGACCAATTCGGACAGGAGGCCGCCCGCCGGGCAAGCAAGGCGGCGACAGACGCCCTTTGGGCGCAGGACAGCGGCGTTTGCGCATACCGCTTGGCCGGGAAGATTTTCATTGGCTGCGGCGTGGCGTGGGGGCTGCTCTCATTGATCCCGATTTTGTGCAAAACCCCGCCCAACGAATGTCTGTGGATGTGGATTTTGGCCGCGGTTCAAATTATCCCGGGAACGGTATTTTTGGTTTTAACCAAAAAATCCGAGAGGTTCCGGGTGTGGGCAAGCAGGGATTTTCGAAAAGGGCTGAAAAAGAAAGAACATTACGGGGAGAAGGTCAGGATAGGGAAATCAACCCTGCCCATGACCTACGGCGACCTGCTGGCGCTGAAGATCCTGGGCGTTATGGCGGCCGTTCTGCTGCTGGTGCTGCTGGTGCTCGGGCGCCTGTAAGGGCAGCCTAACCGGCGGAGCTGCCGAAGCGCAAAAAGTAAATATCCCTCCGCAAAAAGACCCCCTGCAGAATTCTGCAGGGGGTTTGGCTTGTGCAGGGTAAGGGTGAGAGATGGGGCCCTGTACAGAACCCACAGGCTGTGCTATACTGAAAGCCAAACCGACCCAGAGGAGGAAACCCCATGCCAAGCAGTAGGGAATATCTAAGCTACATTATGGAGCAGCTGGCCCCGCTGGAGGGGATCACCACCCGGCAGATGATGGGCGAGTATATCATCTATTACCAGGGGAAGATCGCCGCCGAGCTGTGCGATGACCGTCTGCTGGTCAAGCCGGTCCCGGCCGCGCTGGCACTGCTGCCCGATGCCCCGCAGGAGCCGCCCTACCCCGGCGCCAAGCCGATGCTGCTGGTGGAGGAAGTGGAGGATGGGGCTTTCCTGCGAGAACTGCTGGTGGCCATGGAGCCGGAGCTGCCCGCCCCAAAGCCAAAAAAACCGATGGCGAAAAAGGAGTGACCGGGTATGGCACGATGGATCATTCTGCTGCGGGGTGTAAATGTAAGCGGGAAAAATAAAGTGCCCATGGCCGAGTGGAAGGCGGGCCTAGCAGCGCTGTAATGGCGTTTCCCCATAAAAATGGCCCCTGCAGGAAAACCTGCGGGGCCTTTTTATTAAAATAAAGGCAAATCAGTAATAGCCGATGATGCGGTAATCGCTGCCGGGGGCGAGCTGCGCCAATACGGGGCCATGGAGCTGCTGGGCAGCACCATCCTGCCGGATAAAGAGAAAATGGCTGCAGTAAAGCCACTGATCCAGCCGGAACATATTCATGGGATCGTAGCCGCAGATCGCGGCTTCGCAGGGGTGGAATGGGCGAGCCTGCCGGTGGGCTGCCAGGGTGGTCTGCTGTTCTTTGAGGTGCTCGGCAAAAAGGGCCGCCAGCGCCGGGACCTCCGGAGCTTCAAAACAGAGGGCATCGGTCGGGCGGTTCTGTTCGTACAGGGTGGTGCCGGTAAAGTCATTGTAAAACGGCAGCCCCAGCCGCTCCAGCGTAAGGCACAGCACCGTGCCGGTGTAGTAGCACAGCTGCCGCGCGTCAAAGAGAAGCGGCAGCTCGTTTTCCAGCTTTGCAAGGTAACACGCCAGTGCTTCGGCATACTGTGCGGGATCCAGCACCCGCAGGGCGCGCAGGCACACCGTTTCCGCCATGCCCTCTATCGTCTCGGCTTTCCACTCCTCTGCGGCAATTTGGGGGAAATGCGCGGCACGCTCATTCCGCAGGGCGGCAAAGCGCCGGAATTCGGCGGCATCACCGGTGCGGCAAGCGATGGCAAGGGCGCAGTTTTCCGCCAGCTTCAGCTGGTAAAAATCCTGCTCCGTCGGCGCATTCAAAAGGCGCAGATCATCAGGGAAGCGGTGCTCCCCCTGTTCGAACTGGAAGCAGTGGAACATCTCGTGCGCCATGCTGGCGGCAAGGCTGACGGGCGGCAGGGGGTCAAGCGCGACGCTCCAGATGGCGATGCGCTGTCCCTCGTATTCGATGGAGGTATTGCCGAGGAAGCGGTCGTCCCACGGGAAAAGCTGCCCCTCCAGGCAGACCCGTTCTTCATTGTACAGGGCGAATGGGAAGCGGTGGTATCCAGGGTACAGGGCGGAAAAATCCAGTCGGTCAAGTTGCTGTGCGACGGCTTGGGATAGGGACAAAAGCTCCATGGCGAATCTCCGTTCTTGAGGGGAATGGGGTCATTATAGCAGATTTGGTGGAAAAAGAAAAGGGCGCCGCCCTATGGGCGGCACCGGAGGGGGAAATCTGGCGAAAGGGAGGGGCGCCCGCAGGGCGTTCCGGCGTAGCCGGAACTGGCGGCGACGCAGTCGCTGCCGAGCCCGCCGCAGGCGGGCTACCCTGCGGGCGCCCCAAGCGAGGTCAAAGAAAAATTTGCGGAGAAGAAGCAGATAAACCGTTTTCCTTTACAGCAATCCCTGCCGTTTCAGGATGGGGCGCAAACGGCTGGCCAGCAGCGCTGCCAGCAGAATCTTTACCACATCGCAGGGCAGGAACGGCACCACGCAGGCGGAAAAGCTGGCGAAAAACGGCGTGCCGGAAAGGATGGAATACCACAGGGTGCCAAAGAAATAGCATACCGCGCAGCCCAGCACCATCGCTACGCACATCTGCCAAAAGCGCGCGCCCCATTTTTCCACCAGCAGGCCGGTGAAGAAAGCGGCGAAGATGTAGCCGACGACATAACCGCCGGTGTTGCCGACGAGATTGCCCAGGCCCCCGCGGAATCCCGCCATGACCGGAACCCCCACCGCAGCCAGCAGCAGGTAGACCAGCAGGCTGAGCGCGCCGCGCCACGGGCCCAATAGCGCGCCGGCCAGGTAGACGGCGAAAAGCGCCAGGTTAATGGGAATGATCGGCAGCGGAATGGTGATTTGGCTGCAAACGGCAACCAGCGCGGTAAAAATGGCGCACATGGTCAGCGTTTTGGCGGAAAAGCGGGAAGCGGTGCAGGACTGGGTTTGGGTGGACATGGGGGTTACCTCTGGGGGAATGATTTTTATAACAAGGTAAGGATAGCACGGCGAGAGCTAATTGTCAACTAAAATATTTATTTGGTTGACAATTAGCGCGATAGTTTCTCCCCCCGCGCAGGGGGAGGGGGTTGATTTAGTTTTGGCGGGATTTTCCGGTTTGCGCTGGAGGCAGGATCGGGCCGCAGGCCGCCCGCCCAAAGGGCGGGCAAGCGGGCGAAGCCCGCTTCGGCGGCGGAGCCGCCGGGCCTGCGGCCCGCGCTCTCCCCTTCCCCAAGCCGGGCCGGAGGCTGGATCATACCACCTCCATACCGGGCACCTATTCTTATCCCAGCAGCAGGGCCCCCAGCGCCCACAGCAGGTACACATGCGCCGGGTAGAACCAGTAGAACAGCCAGCGCGGGGAATTCCCCCGCTCCCCGTTATACATGGCCAGCGGGATAGCCGCGAAGACCATCATCCACTGGTAATAGGTGAACAGCAGCGTTACCGGCGAACCGTTCAGCAGCAGGATGGGGGTAAGGTACAGCACCAAGCAGGACACCACATAGGCGGTCAGCTGCATGCTTCTTTCCCGCCGGAAGAAATACAGCAGTACCCCGATCATCAAAAATTCGATGCCGCCCTCGCAGGTATAGGGGCTGGGCAGCAATGTAGTGGTCAGCAGGCTGGCTGCTGCGGTGGGGAGCACCGCTTCCAGCAGCAGCGGCAGCACAAACGGCCCTGCCACCAGCAGGATCCCATCCCAGCGGCGCTGTTCCATCCGCTTTAGCCCCTGCAGGATCACCAGCAGCAAAAAGAAGGTAGCACAGATGCCATTGGTAGGGGTGATGCCATCCGGCCGCAGACCCCCGGCATATTGCCGCAGCAGGGCATTGGTGATCCCCATGCCCGCCGCCACCGCATAGACCCGCAGCAGGTATTTTTTATAATTTCTCGTCCGGCCAAAGCCCTCCACCACAAAGAAGAGGAAGATGGGTGCAGCCAGTCTCCCCACCCAGCGCAGCGGCTCCGGCAGGTACAGGTAGTAGGCCATATGGTCCAGCAGCATGGTGAACAGCGCCAGATACTTGAGGGCGGACGCAGAAAGGGATGGCTTCATGGTTCCTCCTTGGCGGGATGGGATGGGGGCCCGGCTGGGGCGGGACCCGGGTGGCCCGCTGTTTTATTCAGGCTTGCACAGGGGGCAGGATCCGGGCCGCAGGCCGTTTCGGCTCCGCCGAAACACGCAGGCAAAGCCTGCGTCGACCGCCTTCGGCGGTCGGGCCTGCGGCCCGCACTCCCCTCCCCCGGCACAGATGTTACTTCTCCAGCAGCTTCTGCGCAGCGGCGTGGTCGGGGGTGGTCAGCATGGTGTAGTAGGTTTCATAGATGACCATGCCCGGCCGGGCGCCGTTCGGCTTTTTGATGTTCTTCACCAGCGTGTAGTCAATGGGCACACGGCTGCTCTCCCGCTCGCTGCTGTTGCAGGCGGCCAGCATGGCCGCTTCCTCTATGGTTTGGTCGGGCAGCTCCTCCAGCGGGGTGCCGCCGGTCAGCAAAATCACATGGCTGCCCGGCTGCTTTTGGATATGGAACCACAGATCGCTGCCATGGGCGGTTTTCAGGGTCAATTGGTCATTTTGCAGGTTATTGCGCCCGCACAGGATGGTATATCCATCGCTGGAGCGGTACCGCAGCGGGGGCAGGGTGCCGCCCCGGCGCTTTTGCAGCGGCTTTTGGCCCTTGGGGGTCAGCGTTTTCAGGTAACCCTGCTGCCGCAGCTCCTCCCGGATCTCCAAAAGCTCGCCTTCGGTGGTGGCCCGGCGCAGCGCCTCCTGCACCGACTCGATGTAGGCGATCTCCTCCTCGCATTCGGTGATGAGGCGGCGCAGCACCGCTTCGGCATTGGCGGCCTTGCGGTATTCGGTGTAGTATTTCTGCACATTGCGGCTGGGGGTCAGGCGTCCCTCCAGCGGGATGGTCACATTGACCGGCGGATCGGCGGTATAGTCCTCACAGGTCAGGGCAGTCATGCCCTTTTCCAGCCGGTACAGGTTGGCGCTCAGCAGGTCGCCGTAGAGCCGCAGCTGATCCCGGCCGGCGCTTTTTTCCAGCTCCTGCAGGCGCACCGCCCGCTTGCGCACCAGCCGCTCGTGGATGGAGGTGACCTGCCGGCGCAGTCCCTCCCCCGCCAGCTTTACCCCTTCGCTGCCGGTTTTCAGCCGATAAAATTCCTCCAGCAGCTCGCTGCAGGTGGGGTAAGGCGTCTGCGTGATATTCGTTCCCTCATACTGCCTTTGCGGCAGAAAGGTAAAGTCCGGCTTTTCGCCGCCCAGCAGCAGCGGGGTGCCGCCCTCCGGGGCCAGTGCCGCCGCCCATTCCCCCAGTACGGCGGAAACGGTGGCCCGCTGCACCGGGGAAAGGGCGCTAACCGTCGGATCGCCCGGGGCAATGCGGTAGGAAAGCTCCCGGCAAATGAGGGGGGAAGCCCCCTCCAGCACCGCCAGCAGCGCCTTGCTGAGGGGAAGATCCGGCCCGGAAAGCAGCCGGTCGGCAGCATCCAGCGGGGTGGTGACGGTCAAATCCAGTTTATCCTGCCGCGGCGGGTAGGCATACTCCAGCCCGGAAAGCAGCGGCCGGCTTTCGCTTGCCGCAAAATCCACCCGGTGGATGGCGTCAATGACCTTGCCGTTTTCGCCCACCAGCACCAGGTTGCCCTGCCGTCCCATCAGCTCGCACACCAGCCGGAATTTGGCCCGGTCGCCCAGTTCATTGGTCGCCTCAAAGTGCAGGGTGAGGACGCGGTCCAGCCCCTGCTGGGTCACAGCGGTCAGCCGCCCGCCGCCCAGGTGCTTGCGCAGCAGCAGGCAGAACATCGGCGGGGCAGCCGGGTATTCAATGGGGATGGCCGAAAAGTGCAGTCGTGGGGCCGCACCGGCCAGGATCACCAGGCGGCGCACCGGCCCCCGGTTGTGCAGATGGATGACCACGCAATCCCGGTTGGGCTGGCCTATTTTATCCACTCTGGCCCCGATCATCGGTTCCAGCTCCTGTTTTATCTTGTGCAGAAATCCGCCGTCAAATGGCATAGGGATCACTTCCTTTTGGTTTGGGTATGGATGGTGCAGGGGGCTAGCTCGGGCCGCAGGCCAAACCGTCCGTAGGACGGTTTCAGCGGGCTTCGCCCGCTGACGGCGGCGCTGCGCGCCGCCGGGCCTGCGGCCCGCTCTCCCCTGCCCCCTGCAAAAATGTGCGTGGGGGCAGAGACCGCGGGCTCCCGGGGCGCAGCCCGTTTCGGCAAAGCCGAAACACACGAGCAAAGCTCGTGTCGCCCGCCTGCGGCGGGCGGGGCTGCGCCCCGCCCTGCCCCCTGCAGAATTTCAGTTTTATCGCAGCGCCAGCAGCAGCTTTGTCGCTTCCGCCAGCTCGGCGTCCCGCTCGGGGCCGGGCTTGGCTTCCACCAGCCCGGTAATGCGCCGCTGCAGGCGTCCCAGCACCTGCTCCCGGTATTCCCCGGCCAGCGGGTCATTTTCCAGGTCCAGCGCCCCAAAGTACAGCGCCGCCGGGGTCTCCTCGGTAGCGCGGCCGGTGTACTGCGCCCGCAGTACCGTATACAGCTTGCCGTTCGCCCGGCAGCAGCGCTCCTCCTGCAGGGTAAAGCGATGGGTATACAGCCACTGCCGCAGGTGTACCGGCCGGGTCATGGGCTGCAAAAGGTAGGTAATGGCCGGGTTTTCGGTATAGTCCCACCGGGAAAGGATATCCGCGATCAGCTCCCCGCCCATCCCGGCGATCACTACCACATCCACTCCCACCGGCGCGATGCCGCACAGTCCGTTGGTCAGACGGCACTCGCTCTGTGCCAGCAGTCCCCGGCGGGTCAGCTCCTGCCGGGCCTTCTCCAGCGGCATGGGGTTAATATCGGCCGCAATGCCGTAATCGCAGCGGCCGCCCTCCAGCAGAGCCGCCACCAGTAGCCCATGGTCGCAGCCGATATCTGCCACCGCCCGGCAGCGCGGCACCATAGCCGCTATGGTACCCAGTCTTGCATCAAGATGCTCCATTCCGGAACCTCCTATCTCTCTTGCCCAAAATGCTTTCTTCCCCCGGCCTTCCGGATGCGCGCAGGCACGGCTCCGCTCTCCGTCGGGCCGCCCCGCCAAAGCCGGTGCCGGCCCTCCCCCGCTCCGCCGCGCCTGCGCGCCTTCGCGGGTCTGCGGCCATACCTTTTCTCTGCGGCCGCCATACCGGGAGATCATTCTAATAGCATACCAATTTTCCGCCCGCCCGTCAATGACATCCCCCGGCCAAAAGGAAGCGGCCCCCGCAGGAGCCGCCCTTTGCTTACGATTGGTTTTGCCTTTTTATCTCTGTCCCTTATCGTAGGGGATACCCTCAGCCTTGGGGGCCCGGGAACTCTTGGAGGTAAAGGCCAGTACGACCAGCGTGATGACATACGGCAGCAGCCGGTAGAAGTTGGCGTTCAGGCCCAGCTCCGTCAGCGCATAGATGCCGTCGCCGTTGATATCCAGCGTGGAATAGCACGCCGCGATGCACTTAAACAGACCGAACAGCAGCGCGCCGCCCGCCACATTCAGCGGCTTCCAGTTACCAAAGATCATAACCGCCAGCGCCAGGAAGCCGAAGCCCGCCACATCGCCGTTGGCGGAACAGTTGGCGGTGGTAACGGCATAGACAAAACCGCCCATACCGGCCAGCGCGCCGGAAATGGTGGTGCCGGCATAGCGCATCTTCTTTACATTGATGCCCAGCGAATCCGCCGCCTGGGGGTTTTCACCGCAGGCCCGCAGCCGCAGGCCAAAGCGGGTCTTATACAGAATAATGGCCAGAATGATGAATACCAGCACGCATACATAGTTGCTCAGGTACACCTTATTGAGGAAGGTCTCCTGGAAGAAGTTCAGCTCCGCGGTTCTGTCAAAGCCCAGCATCGTCTTTTTAATCATGAACCAGGAGGCGGAGTCGCCCTTGAGCAGCAGCAGCTGGTTCTGCTTGGCGATGAGACGCACCAGGAACAGCACCAGCGCGGGCGCCAGCATGTTCAGCGCCGTACCGCCAATGGTCTGGTCTGCCCTTAGGTTGATGGCCGCGAACGCCAATAGCAGCGAGAACACCGCGCCCAGTATCGCCGCCACCAGCATGGCCAGCAGCAGATACCCCTGCAGCGCCACCCAGTTATCGGCGGCCTTTGCCGCCTCAAACCAGCCCATTGCCTGCATCATCCGTACAAACAGCACCCCGATAAAGGCGCCAAAGATCATAATACCTTCCAATGCCAGGTTGATGATACCGCTGCGCTCCGCAAAGATGCCGGCCAGTGCCACTACCATCAACGGGATGGCATAAATCAATGTCTGTCTGATGAGAAATGACATTACGCCTCGGCCTCCTTTCCGGTTTCCGCAGTCCCGGCCGCCTCGCCCTCCGGCTCGGCGGCCCCACCGGCGTCCTCGGCGGCTGCCGCCGCCTCCTCCGCCGACTGCGCGTCAGGCAGCAGCCCGGCGCCTTCCGGCTGCTTTTTCTTCCATGGCAGGATGGACTTGCCCTCCTTCTTCCGGCGGCTGATCCACAGCTTGATCACCAGCGAGAAAGCCGAGAGGTACACAATCACCGCGATGATCACATCGGTGATGTACTCGTTGTAGGCCGTCAGGTTGGTCAGCTGCAGACCCGCGATGGAAAGCAGCGACATGAATATGCCGGTAAAGATGACCCCGATGGGGTTATTGACCGCCAGCAGCGCCACGGCAATGCCGTCAAAGCCCTCGCTGGGCAGCGACTGGTAGGTGGTCCAGAAAAATTCGGTGTTGCCGGAAAGATAGTACAGAGCCCCCGCCGCGCCCGCCATGGCGCCGGCAATGGCCATCGAGCAGACGATATTGCGCCTATCGTGGATGCCGGCATACCGGGCGGCGTGCCGGTTGGCACCGCAGGCCTTCAGCTCATAGCCGAAGGTCGTCTTTTCCAGCATGATGTAAACCAGGATCGCCATAATGATGGCGATGATGATGCCGCCATTTACTTGGCTGCCGGGGAACAGCTTATCCAGCCCCATCTTGGAGGTCGCCACGCCGTTGTAGGTCGTCTTGTAGACATACCCGGTCTTGTTGCCCTCCACCATGTTCTTCAGGTTGCTGATATCAAAGAGCCAGGTCACCAGGCTTGCCGCGATCCAGTTGGTCATGATGCAGGCGATGACCTCGTTGATATTAAGGGTCGCCTTCAGCAGGCCGGGGATAGAGCCCCACAGGGCGCCGGCCAGCACACCGCCCAGGAAGGCGATGAACCAGATGAGCCAGGCGGGAACGCTGCTGCTGGGGATGGAAAGCGCCAGGAACAGGGAAGCTGTGGTACCGGCCAGGTACTGGCCCGGCGCGCCGATATTGAACAGGCCGGTCTTAAAGGCCACCGCCACCGAAACACCGGTAAGGATGAGCGGCGTAGCCCGGAACAGCATGTTGCCGATATTGGTGGGATTGAAGCCGAAGGTCAAAGCACCGGCGGCGTCGCGCCCGGTGCTCAGCACGCCAAAGAGCACCAGCCGGATGCCGTCCCAGGCGCCCTTCAGCGAGATCAGCGGGTTAAAGGCGCCCACGATCAGGATGACCACCGCACCGGTCAAAAGGCCGATGAGGATGGAGATGATGGAGGCTCGCAGCGAATAGGTGGGGGCCTTTTTCATCAGCGGAGATTTTACTTTATTACTCATCGCTGCCCTCCCCCTTTCCTTCCTGCGTGTTATGCTGCCGCTTGGCGCCGGCCATATACAGGCCCAGCTCCTGCACGGTGGTCTTGGCGGGGTCCAGCTCGCCCACGATCTCACCCTCGTACATCACCAGGATGCGGTCGGAAAGGCTCATCACCTCGTCCAGCTCCAGAGAGACCAGCAGCACCGCCTTACCGCGGTCCCGCTCCGCCACCAGCTGCTTGTGGATATACTCGATCGCGCCGACATCCAGACCGCGGGTGGGCTGCACCGCCACGATCAGCGCCTTATCACGGTCCAGCTCACGGGCCACGATCGCCTTCTGCTGGTTGCCGCCGCTCATGCTGCGGGCCACGGTAATGGGGCCCTGGCCGCTGCGCACATCAAATTGCTTGATCAGGCCGTCGGCGTACTCACGCACCGCGTCCGCCTTGATGAACCCATGATTCTGGAATTTGGTCTCGTAGTAGCGCTGCAGCACCATATTCTGCTCCAGCGTAAAGTCCAGCACCAGGCCATGCTTGTGCCGGTCCTCCGGGATGTGGGACATCTCCTTGCCGCGCTCTCTTATCTTCGCGTGGGTAATATCGTGCCCGCACAGCTTCACGGTGCCGCCGCTGGGCTTCTCCAGGCCGGTCAGGCCGTATACCAGCTCGGTCTGGCCGTTGCCATCAATGCCCGCGATACACAAGATCTCCCCGCTGCGCGCGGTAAAGGTCACATCGTGCACGGCGTCCTTCTTGTGCAGCTTGCTGGGCACGGAAAAGTGCTCTACCTCCAGCACCGCCTCGCCGGGCTTCGCCGGGGATTTCTGCACCTCCAGCTGGACCGGGCGGCCCACCATCATGTTGCTCAGCTCCTGCTTGTTGGTCTTGGCCGTATCGATGGTGCCGACATATTTGCCCTTGCGCAGTACGGTGCAGCGGTCCGCCACCGCCATGATCTCATTGAGCTTATGGCTGATAAAGAGGATGCTCTTGCCCTCCTTGGCCAGGCTGCGCATGATCTCCATCAGCTCATCGATCTCCTGCGGGGTCAATACGGCGGTCGGCTCATCAAAGATCAGAATTTCATTATCGCGGTACAGCATCTTCAGGATCTCCACCCGCTGCTGCATACCGACGGTGATATCCTCCACCTTGGCGTCCATGTCAATGGCAAGCCCGTATTTTTCCGAGAGCTCCTTCACCTTCTGCCGGGCTTTTTTCTTCTGCAGAAAGCCCAGCTTGGTGTCCTCCGCCCCCAGGATGATGTTATCCAGCACGGTAAAAACATCAATGAGCTTGAAGTGCTGGTGCACCATGCCGATGCCCAGTGCCGTGGCGTCATTGGGGTCATTGATCTTTACCGGCACGCCGTTTTTGCGGATCTCTCCTTTTTCCGGCTGGTACAGGCCAAAGAGCACGCTCATCAGCGTACTTTTGCCCGCACCGTTTTCGCCCAGCAGCGCGTGGATCTCCCCGCGCCGCAGCTGCAGGGTAATATCGTCATTTGCCTTAATGCCGGGGAACTCCTTGGTGATGTGAAGCATTTCGATCACATACGGAGGAGCGTTGTCCATACCGCCACCTACTTTCCTATTTCTGTTTCTGTGCTAGCATATCGGCAGCCGCCGGACGGGGAACCGCGCTGCCCGGCGCGCGAAATAGCTTTGCTAGTATTTCGATTATACCTGTTTGATCGCCTGATTTCAAGGCATTCCGCCCCAAATGTGTACAGAACACGAACGAAAAAAGGGAGAGAAAGCATGCCTCTCACACAGCAAGGCCATTCTGAGGCAAGCAAAAAGGAGAGAAAGCCAAAGCTTTCTCTCAGCCCGGGCGAAAACCCGGAGTTTTTCACCCGGGCCGAGACGCCGCCCGCCGGGCGGCAATGGATCTCATCCGAGGCGGGCCCTTCGCCCCCTCGGGCTCCCCCGCGGCGCACGGGTCTGCACACGGCGCGGCTGTTCCGGGGCAAACAAGAAAAGGAGAGAAAGCGTGCGCTTTCTCTCCTTAAAAGGAATCCGGTCAAATTACTTGACGAGATTGAGGGTGACGTGATCGGTGCTGGCGAGCTTGGTGAAGTCGTTGTCAATGGTGATCTCGCCCTTGACGATCTTCTCGAACATGGCCTTGTACTGGTCAACGGTCCAGTTCTTGAGGCTCCAGGTGTCGGTCGGCAGACCAACAGCGCCCTCGGCCGCGCCCAGGGTGGTGAGCTTGCCGCCGTAGTTGGCCCAATCGCTGCCGTAAGCGGCGGTCAGAGCCTGCTGAGCAGCCTCGCCGATGCCCTTGAGGGCGGAAGTGATGACGGTGTCGGAGGTGTAGGACTGGTCGACGTCCACGCCGATGACAGCCGCGTCGTTCGCGGAAGCAGCAGCGGTGATGGAGTCGAAGATAGAGCCGCCGCAGGAGAAGATGACCTCGGTGCCGTTCTTGTACCAGCCGGAGGCCAGGGTCTGCAGCTCAGCGGAGGGCTGGAAGCTCTCGCCGTATTTCCAGGTGTAGTTCATCACTCTTTTTCTTTTGTACCATAATTGTAAATGTTTAATGGTGAATACTGTTGTTATTTGAA
>ENA-UEOM01000450-UEOM01000450.1-human-gut-metagenome-genome-assembly--contig:-NODE-450-length-18049-cov-10.397897_pt1 | contig 18049 bp, 9 predicted proteins | sample MGYA00242993_ERZ507994 | MGnify/ENA primary metagenome ERZ507994 (study PRJEB26167, sample SAMN06115536) | human gut metagenome | host: Homo sapiens | place: China:Neimenggu | collected 2014-11-07... | reverse complement strand
AGGGCACGCCAAAGCCCAATTCAACCACGGCTGGAGTTCTGCAAACAGCGACGGTGTCCTCAAAGATATGAGCCAAGCTGTAGAATGGTGGCGCAAGGCTGCCGAACAAGGGCACGCAGATGCCCAATTCAACCTCGGCTTGTGTTATGTTAACGGCAAAGGTGTGCTTACGGATTATGGGGAGGCCATTAAATGGTACCGCAAGGCGGCAGCACAAAATAAAGCCGAGGCTATGAATAATTTGGGAGTAATGTATATAGAAGGAAAAGGGGTACGTAAAAGCATCCCTATTGCCATGTATTGGTATAAAAAGGCGGGAGAATTAGGCAATGAAAAGGCGATAAGCAATTATAATGGTTTGTATGAAGCGGGCTACAGGGCCGCTTCGTCGCCCGACGGAGGTAAGGGAACATCCGAGAAGAAAAAATCCCGCCGCCGCTGACGCGCACCGTGCATCTTATGGAACGGAGGCAGGAATGCCCCCGTTCCATCCGGACGTTCCCGGAGGCCGGGAGGCCTACGCCCCCTTGGCTCCGCGGTGCGGCGATTGGGCCGTGGTTATTCGGCGGAGGGTTTCTTGCGGCGCGCTTTGGGCTTGGGGCGGACCCGGCGGAGCACCTGGGCGGTGCGCGCCGGCAGGTAGAGGCGCAGCCACCCTTTGCCCGCGGGATGGTAGAGCGGGTCGGGCGCGGTGAAGTGGCGCACCTTGTCGTCTATGTTGCCGAAGCCGCCGAAGCGCATGGCGTCGGTGTCCAGCACCGTCTCGTATTCACCTTCCGGGGCGAGGATGCCGTAGCCGTCGAACGACTGCACGGGGCTCCAGTTGAAGATGAAGAGGAGGTCGCCGCGGCGCAGGGCCAGTATCTGGTCGTCGTCCTTCTCCCAAAGTTTCTCCACCGGGAGCGCCTGGAAGTTGTATTGGCGTGAGACGACCTCTATCATGGCGTTGTCGAAGGAGTTGAGGTACTGATACTTGAGGTCCTTGCGGTCCACGAGGTCCCACTGGCGGCGGGCATACTTGTAGCTCCAGCCGTTGCCTTCGCGCGGGAAGTCTATCCACTCGGGGTGGCCGAACTCGTTGCCCATGAAGTTGAGGTACCCGCCGTTGATGGTCGCCAGGGTGACGAGGCGTATCATCTTGTGCAGGGCCACGCCGCGCTCCACGCTGTAGGTCTTGTCGCCGATGCCCATGTGCCAGTACATGTCGGCGTCTATGAGGCGGAAGATGATGGTCTTGTCGCCCACGAGCGCCTGGTCGTGGCTCTCGCAGTATGAGATGGTCTTCTCGTCGGGACGGCGGTTGGTGAGCTCCCAGAAGATGGAGGTGGGGTGCCAGTCTTCGTCGCGTTTCTCCTTGATGAGCTTTATCCAGTAGTCGGGGATGCCCATGGCCATACGGTAGTCGAAGCCGATGCCCCCCTTGGCGAAGGGGACGGCGAGCCCCGGCATTCCGGACATCTCCTCGGCGATGCTTATGGCCGAGGGGTTGACCTTGTGTATCAAGAGGTTGGCCAGGGTGAGGTAGACAATGGCGTCGGTGTCCTGGCCGCCGTCGTAGTAGTCGGCGTATGAGCCGAAGGCTTTCCCCAGGCCGTGGTCGTAGTAGAGCATGGAGGTGACGCCGTCGAAGCGGAAACCGTCGAAGCGGTATTCTTCGAGCCAGTATTTGCAGTTGGAGAGCAGGAAGTGGAGCACGGTGTCCTTGCCGTAGTCGAAGAGCAGGGAGTCCCAGGCGGGGTGCTCGCGGCGGCCGCCGGAGTGGAAATAGAGGTCGTATGAGCCGTCGATGCGTCCCAGGCCCTCCACCTCGTTCTTCACGGCGTGGGAGTGGACGATGTCCATGATTACGGCCAGCCCCAATTCGTGGGCGCGGTCGATGAGGCGTTTCAGTTGGTCGGGGGTGCCGAAGCGCGACGACGGGGCGTAGAAGCTGGAGACGTGGTAGCCGAACGAGCCGTAGTAGGGATGCTCCTGTATGGCCATTATCTGTATGGCGTTGTAGCCGTCGGCGGCGATGCGCGGAAGCACTTTCTCGCGGAACTCGTCGTAGGTGCCCACTCCCTCTTTGTCTTCGGCCATGCCTATGTGGCACTCGTAGATGAGCAGCGGCGAGACGTCGGGCCTGAAATCCGTAACCTTGAATTTATATGGATGCCGGGGGGCGTAGACCTGCGCGGAGAAAATTTTGGTTTCCGGATCCTGCACCACGTGTGTGGCGTATGCCGGGATGCGTTCCCCGACGCCCCCTTCCCACTCCACGCGCATCTTGTAGAGGTCGCCGTCATGGATGGCGTCGGCGGGGACGTGCACCTCCCAGGTGCCGTCTTCGAGGCGCGTGAGGCGGAACTGCTCCAGGTCTTCCCAGTTGGAGAAATCACCTATGAGCCAGATGTTGGTGGCGTTGGGGGCATATTCGCGGAACACCCATCCGTTGGTGTCGCGGTGCAGCCCGTAGTACTTGTAGGCGTTGGCGAAGTCCACGAGCGAGCCGCCGGTGTTGCGTGTGAGTTCTTCCAGTTTCTTTTCTGCGTCCGCGTGGCGTCCCTCTATCGCTGCGGCGAAGGGTTCGAGCCACGGGTCGTTGCGTAATATTCCGAGTTGTCTTTTCATCTTAACGATTCTTTACCTGTAAAACGGTGCGGGGATAGCGCATCTGTTATATTCAACACTTTGTGGCGCCGTTTTTCCGTTTTCCGGCGCGGTTTTTACGGTTTTTTTTGTAGCGCGGCTCATATTCGCGCTTCGGGGCGAAGGGGAACCCGGCGGTTCCGGGCGCCGTTGCGTCTTGCTTTTTCACATTGTCGTCCGAGGGAAGGGGAGAGTGCCCGTCCATGTCCAGCCCGAAGCAGTTCTTGATGGCCAGCCGCAGTTCCCGGGCAGCGGGGCCGCCGCGTTTCAGTGCCGCGATTACCCCGCCGATGTACTGTTCGGCGGTCTCGTAGCCCAGGAGCGGGGCCACGGCGCTGTCGGTGAGCATCGGCTTGTGGTTGAAGACACGCAGGATGCCCCCGTAGTCGCGGGTGTCTATCATCTGCCGGAACTCTTGCAGCAGGGAGTTGTAGATTTCGCGCGGGCGAAGCTTGTCTATGAGCTGGCGTATGTGGGTCTCGAGGGCGGTGATGCAGGTGAAGCGTGCGTCGATTTTGGTCTCCACGCTGCGCTTCATCTGGTGGCGCACATGCTGGAGCGCCTGCGCCGCGTGCTGCTTCGAGAACTGCTTTATGACGTTCTGCTTCACGCGGGAGACCACGCGGTCGGCATCCTTGCCGCGCAGGCGTGCCATGGCGCGCATCACCCCCTCCGTCAGGAAGATGTTCTCCACCTCGGCCACGTCGGGGACGAAGATGTTCTTGCGGCGCAGGTATCCCACCTCGGAGTCGGTGCGCCGGTCGCGGTCCACTATGCCGTGGCTGTCGAGGTGGTGCAGGCGCTTGAGGTCGGAGAAGGTGCGTGTGGTCTCTATCACCTTGTTGCAGGAACCCAGGGGGCGCACCGTGAAGTCTGAAAACACCAGGGTGTAGAGCCGGGCGTCGATGCTGTGGCTGGCGTCCCCCTCCACGAAGAGCACCGGCTTGCGGCTGCCGATGATGTCCACGAAGAGGTCGTCGGTGATGTGGGCGTAGTCGAGCACGCTGTAGTCCCAGGCCTTGAGGCCGGCGTCGTAGCTGCGTATCCAGATACAGACGTTGTCGGTGCGGGAGTTCACGAAGTCCGGGTCCACCGTGTTGTAGACGAAGGTGCAGTCCGGGCGCAGCTCCTCGATGGCGTTCCAGAGCGTGTTGAGGATGGCGGTGTGCAGGAAGAGGGTGGGGGAGTCGATGAAAATCACCGCTCCGGGCATGGCGTAGAGCGTGGCCGCGATGTAGTAGAATACGGCCTTCTCGCCCTGGCTGAGGGTCAGCGCCGTCACCGGGTCGTCGCCGCTGTCGTTGGCGAAGAGCAGACGTCCGGCCTCGTGCAGGATTTCGGAGCCGGGGAAGATGCGTTGCCACAGGGCCATGAGGCGGTCGAGGCGCGTCGGTGCGTCGGACACCGGCCCGTCGCCGCCCAGCGACCTGGCCTTGAGCTGCAGCAGGTGCTCGAACTCGTCGATGACCAGCATATAGCCGAGCTTGTCGAGCTCGCTGACGGCGTCCATGCGCATATAGGGCTTGGTGCGCACGCGCCCGGCGTAGAGGTCGTCCACGGAGCCGGGGAGCTGCGAGGGCTTCTTTTCGGGGAAAGAGGCCGACAGCGCCGAGAGATAGTATGCGCGGCCGGGCAGCCGCTCCATCAGCGCCTTCATGAACCGGGTCTTGCCCGCGCCGTTGGCCCCCACGAGGGTTATCTGCCGCGCATCGCGCAGTACCGGCGGCTTGCTGCCGTCAATCATTGGCAAAAGTCCGAAATTCCTCATAGCTAAGAGTTTTTGGATGAAACATAATGCGCGCACGCGCCCGGGGGAGGGGAGGCGCCCGTGCCGGAGCCGGGGCACGCGCCCTTCAGTCCGCAAATTTAGTAAATCCCCGCCGATTTTGCAAAATAATTTGCATCCGCACTCACAGTTTGTATCGCGTAGCGCCCGGACCCGAATATGGAGCGCCGGCCTCCCGGCCTGCGGCAAAGCCGTACGCCGCATCGTGTTACCGTAAATTGCGCATCATGTAAAAACGCAGGCTTATGGAACGGAGGCATTCCTGCCTCCGTTCCATATCAGGTGGTGTCGGCGTCCTGGGCGGTGCCGGCGTCCATTATGTAGCGGCGCCGCACGTCGGGGCGCACTATCCAGCGTTGCACGCAGTAGGCCGCCAAGGAGTAGCCCAGCGTCAGCCACCACAGGTTATGGTAGAAGTGCGCCACCTGCGTCAGCGAGGAGCCGTTGGAGTTCATCAGTATGAATCCCTGCACGCCCCAGGTGGCGGGAAGGGCGTCGGCCACGTATTGCCACATTCTGGGGGCGGCGTAATATGGCCATGTCAGCCCGGAGAGGAAGAGGAACACCAGCGACGTGACCACCCAGATGACGAATATCCCCTCGCGTTGCCACACTATGCCCTGCAGCACGAAGCCGAGGCAGATGGAGCTCAGTATCAGCGGGGTTATGAAGAGCATTTCCTGCCAGACGTCGCCGGCCTGCGGGAAGCTGAAAATCATGGGGACATAGTGGATGAGCCACATAGCCACGGGGAGCGAGATGATGTAGAAGCAGAGCATCTCGCCCAGCATCTTGGCCAGTGTGTGCGGGCGGCGTGCCAGGGGGTTGAACCCGAGTTCGAGCGGGTATTCGTGGCGCGCTCCGCCCGACAGGCCGCACATCAGGCAGATGAGTTGCTGCAGGATGAGTATCAGTATCCCCGGCATGACGAAGGATGCGAACCCGCCGGTGGTGTCGCCGAGGAAGACGGAGTGGATGCCGAGCGGGTCTTCCACCAGCAGCGACGCGGCTCCGGGCACTTCGCCGTCGAGGGTGCGTGCGGAGAGGTCGGCGCCCATGGCCTGGGACACGTCGATGGCCGCGGTGAGCATGGAGCGGTAGCGCAGCAGCAGGCTCATCTCGCAGTAGAGCACCATCTGTGTGCCCTCGCCGCCGGTGGCATTGCGTTCGAAGTTTTCCGGGATTTCTATGATGCAGTAAGCCTTGTGTCCGTTGACGGCGCGGCGTGCTTCCGGGAGGTCGGCGGCATACCCCAGCACTTTCAGATACTGTGTGGCGTCCATGCGCCGCACGGCCTCGCGGCTGAGCGCCGTGCGGTCGTGGTCTATGACCACCGTCTCCACGTCGCGCACCAGCTCGGGGTTGTAAATCAGCGAATAGAGTATGGGGTATCCGAAGGTCAGGAAACCGAGGATCAGCAATATCCCCTGGTCCCTGAACACCACTGACATCTGTGCCGCGAAGGCATCGAGAAATGTTTTTACCGATTCTTTGATTCTGTTCATGACAGCGGGGGGATTTAGGGGAGGTAAACCGGTTTGAGGTATGCCTTGCGTATGCGCCACAGCAGCGGCAGCGGCAAAGCCATGAAGATGAGGTAGGCCACGAACCATAGCCGCGAGTAGTAGATGTCTATGCCGTTGAGCGCCTGGTCCACGTAAATCAGGAAATTGTAGCGCGCCGGCACTATGTAGCTGAAAATGGCTATGCCGGGGTACATGCTGGGCACCGGGAAGGAGTAGGCCGCTATGGAGAAGGTGACAATCCCCAGCAGGGCGGAGATGGAGACCGAGAGCCTGAGGTTGGGCAACAGGCAGAAGATGAAGACCCCCAAAGCCTGCGAGGCCAGGACGAACATTATCTCCGAGAGCGTCAGCCACCCCCACGAGCCGTTCATGGGATAGCCGTTGTAGCGGAACATCCACGATTCCATCAGCAGCACGATGCACACCCATGCAATGGTCTGCGGCAGCAGTTGCGCCGCCAGTGCCTTCACTATGTTGCCGTCGGCCATACGCATCAGCCGGCCGGAACGGCCGTATTTCACCACTTCGCCCAGGGTGAAGGTGGTGATGAGCAGTATCATCAGTTGCAACGCTCCGGGGATGAAGCCGTTGCAGAGGTAATAGGCGTAGTTCAGCCAGGGGTTGCCTATGGGGCGCATCACCGGCGATACGGGGTTTGCCGTCCCCGCCAGCCCGCCGGTGTCCAGCCCGGCGTCGCGCGCCACCTCCATCAGGATGCCCATCTTGGTGTAGACGGCGGTGGTCTTGAAGGTCTTGTAGAGCATCGTGGCGGGCACGTAGTAGGTCTGGTTGGTGTAGAATGTAATCTGCGGCGAGCGCCCCGCCAGAAGGTCGGCGGTGAATCCTTCCGGGATGAGGAAGTAGCCGTAGATTTTCCCCTCCTGCATCAGGTGGCGTGCCTGCGTGTAGCTTTCGGCGGTGGCCACCATGTCCACCATCTGCATGGAAGCGAGGTTCTGCGTGATGTTGCGCGACAGGGAGGTGTGGTCAAGGTCGAGGATAGCCGCCGGCGCCTTCTCGGGAAGCCCCTCGCGCATCAGCGAGCCCAGGAACAGGAACAGGAAGAGCGGCAGGATGAACACCCCCACCCAGTAGACCGGCATGGTGGCGTATCCCGTGAAGCACTGTCTGAAAATGGCCCAAAAGCCCGTATCCTTGAATTTCATCTTATCCCGGAGTTTGTGTTGTTACGCTTTGTTACTGTTTGAGCAGGATGGACATTCCCGGGCGCAGGTCCCGCACCGGGCGTTTGGGGCGCGCCTTTACCGTGAAGGTGCGGGCGTCGAAGTCGCCGGTGGCCTTCGTGGCCTGCCAGTTGGCGTAGCTGCCCATGTCGCGGATGTAGTAGACCTCCATGTCCACCTCCTTGTCGAGCGCCGGGATGTAGGTATGAAGCACGGTGCCGTCCTTGATGTCCTTGAGCATGGTCTCGCGCAGGTTGAAGACGGCGTAGTGGTCATCCTTCTCGATGGTCATGATGGGGGCCCCGATGGCCACCAGCTCGCTTTCCTGCGGGTAGATGACGGTCACTATACCGTCGCAGGGAGCCACGAGAATCTGGTCCTGGAGCAGCGCCCCGACTTCGCGCACGCCACCCTTGGCCACGCGCACCATTGCTGCCGAAGCGGCTTTCTCCTCCTTCTGGGCGCCGGCTTTGGCGAGGTCCCACTGCGCTTTGGCCGCCTGCTCGCCGGCCTGAGCGGCCTTGTAGGCAGCCTCGGCCTCGTCGCGTTTCTGCTGGCTTACGACACCCTCTCCGGCCAGCGTGTTCATGCGGTCGAAGGTCTTCTTGGCTATTCCCGTGGCCGCCACGGCCTGGTTGTACACCTGTTCGGCGCTCTCTATTACCTGCGGGCGCGCACCGGCATCCACGCGTGCGTTGGTGGCGGAGGCGGCATCCTCGGCGGCCTGCGCCTGCGCCAGGCGCGCGTCGGCCACGGATGAGTGTATGCGCACCAGCGTGTCGCCTGCGTGCACCGCCTGCCCCTCCTGCACATAGATGGTGGCCACGCGGCCCGGCAGTTTGCCGGAAATGCGCACCTCCGTGGCGTCGCATTGTCCCTGTATGCGGTCAGGCTCCGGCTTGATGCAGAGGAATCCGGCCACGGCCAGGCCTATGACGATGAAAAGGACGATGACCACCGCCAGCGCGAGAGCATGTTCACGCGTCTTGCGGTCCTTGGCCGAAGCCACGGCTATCTGCTGTTTGCTGAAATCCAGCCCCTCCTCCTTCGGGGAGCTTTTCTGCGGGGCCGGGGCGGACACGGGCCGCCCCGTGTCCGGGGTTTTCTGTTTATCTGTGTTGGCTTCCATGCTTGTGAAAGTATATATAGTTATCAATATTCAAGGTTGCCGAGCACCTTGGCCAGATATACGCGGCAAAGGGCTATCCCTATCTCGGCGTCTATTTTCTCGGAATGCGCGGAGAGCCATGCCGTCTGCGCGGCGATGACGTCTTCGGTGGTGAGCACCCCCTCGTGGAAACCGAGCTGCGCCTGGCGCAGGTTCTCGTCGGCGTTCTTCTCGTTGACCACCGTCATGTCGTAGGTCTTGAAGGCCTCTTCGTAGCGGAAGCGTGCCTGCTTCACCTGGAGTTCCACCTTGTCTTCGGCTTCCGCCAGGAGCAGCTCCTGCACCTTGGTCTGCGACTTGGCCACACGGTACTTGTTATAGTTGAGCCCCCAGTGCCACAGAGGCACGGTGACGGTCGCGCCCACCGAGAAACCGCCGCCGAAGCGCTTCTCGAAACCGTCTATGACGTTGGGGTTGGAGAAAGCGTACATCCCCACGATGGCCACCTTCGGGAGCATCGCGGCCTTGGAGAGGCGCGCGTTCTGCTCGCTGAGCTTTATGCCGTGCCGCATCGTCTCCAGGTCCTGCCGCGAGGCGTAGACCTCCTCCATGTCGATGTTCATGGCACGCGGTTTCTTCGACTCCTGGTAGAGGCCGACATCCTCGGGCATCATCTGTGTGTCGATCGGGAGCCCGCAAAGCTGCGCAAGGGCCATGCGCGAGAGCGAGAGCCCGTTGTCAACCTTGGTGAGCGCAAGTTCAGCCTCGTTGTAGCGCACCTGCACCTTCAGCGCGTCGCTCTTGGTGGCCACGCCCACGCGCACCATCTCGTCCACGTTATGGCGCAACGTGTCCACGAGATTGACGAAACTCACGGCCAGCTTGCGCTTGTTTTCGAGCGAAACCACTGTCCAGTAAGCCTCGTCCACGGCGTAGACCAGCTCCTGCACGGCGGCGTTGCGCGACGACCGCGCCATCTCCTCGGCATACTTCGTTATCTCGTTCATCGCACGCAGCGCCCCGCCCATATAGACGGGTTGCGTAAGCGTCACCGCCCCGCCGAAGACGTTGTGGACGTCGTATGACATTGCCTCCTTGGGGATTACCGCCACCTCCGTGGGGATTACGCTCCCCGTCTTGGGGTCCGTTACGGGCTGCCCGGTGGCCGGGTTCACCAGAATGTTGTAGTCATACTTGCCGGTGGCCGGGTTGAACTTCATGGTGGGAAGCTTTGCGTCCTCGCCCAGCAGTTGTATCTTGTTCTGGTTGTACATATACATGCCGGTAAAGTCTATGCCCGGGAGATAGGCGGCGTATGCGGCCTTGCGCGCGTATCCCGCGCCCTCGATGGCGTGGTCCGCCATCTTCAGTCCCTTATTGGTGCGTATGGCCATGTTGCGGCATGAGTCGAGACTGTAGACCTGTGCCGCCGCCGGAACCACTCCCGCCAGCAACACGCCGATATACAGACATATCCTTTTCGTAGCCTTGATACATAACATAGTCTAATAGTTTAATAGTGAACCGTGAAACGCACGCGGGGCCTGTGGCGCAAAAGCCGGGAAACCGCGGCGTGAGTATTCCTCTCTTTTCACAGTTATTACAATAATCGTGCAAATATAGTTCGAAAAACGGTGCAAAAAAACAGAGCGGCGCCGCAATCGGAAAAAGAGAACAGAGAAATCAACCAATCGCCCAACTTTTTCAGTGGTTAACGTGCCGCCATTCCGTCGCATTTGACAAATCAGAGACGTGTCATCGCTGCACAGGGCTCCCCCTCGCTTCGCGAACATGCGGAAAAGGCACACCGGCCGTAGAAGCTGACGCCGCGGATAAGCTTCATACATAGAGAGTTTTGAAGCGATGGCGTATAGTTGCCTGCAAAGATATAATTAACCAGTGTCTGACGATCATTTCCACCTCCAAAACCTTTCTTAACAACTTCTTTTCCAATGCGGAAAGGAGCGTTATCCAGTGGTAATTGTAAAGGCTGCACAGCAATCTGAGAAAACGTAGCGACAGCTTTTTGCAAGACATCTTCCATTGAGAAGTTACCTGTCAGAATTATTGTGAGGCGTGAAGGGTCGGCAAATAAGTTCTTATAATAGGTTGTCAACGTATCAATATCCAATGAATCTAACACAGACACTGTAAGATACCTTCTACTATTATCTAACGAATTACCGACCAACGAATCTATCGTACCTGCCATCAAACGGTCTACATCATGTGCAAGCATCTTATCAAGGATTGTTTCCTTACCTAAGTTTGCAATCTCCGCAGTCACAGTCTCCTTAAATTCCTTACGATTTATTCCAGGAAAACACATCTTTTGATACACTAAATTAAACAATTCAGTACTTTTGTTTGCTGGGGCAGAAGCCATGAGTTGGTGCCAGAAATTATCGATACCCACGGTCATAGAAATCTTTTCTTGTGTCATAACAGACAATAATGTGTCATTTTGAATTTTATATAGTCCACCCATATCTACATAGCTGACAGCATCGTGCAATTTCAACTGCATTGGAAGCGATAGATCAGCTGTACCTCCCCTGCCTATTGCCACTAACGAGATAGTAGAATCTTCGTCTATCGTTGGACGAAAAATAATCCTCAATCCATTCTTCAATACGATTTCCTCTGCTCCTATGTCAGTCCATTTATGATAGTTTTCAATACTATCTGGCATAAAAACTGCAGATTGGGTTAAGCATAAAGGAATTATAACATGAGGTTCATTAAGCTTCTCCTTCCTACTAAAGACATAGGGAGTACAAGAATGTTTATCACCTATATTCCATGCGGAATCTGCTTTTTCTGCAGTGAGACGATTCGCCCCTAAACTACCATTGACATCAGTATAGGCATACAATCTGTTCCGACTCAACTGATCAAGTAGCCTCTTCATTAATTGTTGAAGCTGCGCACTGGTTGTATTCACAACTTGCTGTCGCACCCACTCCACCTCGTCGGGGTTCCAAAGTATACGGTCGCCAGCAGTGATATAATCCACGAAATCATCACATATATTTTCTGAAAGACGTTGAGTGGTATCTGGTAAGAGATTATCTAAGCGTGCACCAATAAGTTGTTGCAGTTCATCATGCTGTACTCCAAAGCGCAACAAACGATGACATTCGGATGACACCGCACTTAACTGATGTTCTAAATCGGCAGTGGATGCACCTCGAAATGATAAAACGAAATGATCATTGTCTGCTAAGTACCAGTCATCTGACACATTACATCCTATACTATCTGCTGCAAAACGCTCCGACAGACAATGTACAAGCATACACCTACGTTGTTTCTCAACTGCATCTTGCAATGTCTGTCTCACACAAGTATTATGCGGAATGATAAGTTCCAATTTGTCTTCATACTGAACGCTATCTGCAATCTCCATCCAACTGGCTCCACAGGTGTAATACATAGGGAACTTAGTCAATGGTTTCTCCACATCACCTGAGGGTATTATACCTAATGTCTGAGATAGTTTTTCCACCACTTCCGTAACATTAACCGGTCCAACAATAAGCACAGTGGCATGTGATGGAACGTACCATTGTTTATAGAAAGTCTTCAGGTGGTTACTATCAATGCTATTTATCTCCTGCTCGGTAGCAAGCGGAAGACGTTCAGCATAACGGTTATGTCCCATCTTGAGACTGTAGAAATCATCATTCTGCTGATACCCACGCAATTCTTCTACAATAACACTACGTTCTTTCTTTACCCGTTCATTATCAAAATCAATACCACAAAGCCAATCGCGAAGGACCAGGAATGTTGTATCAAGTATGTCTTTATTATCTGAATAATAAGGTAACGAAAGACAATAGATAGTGCGGTCGAACCCAGTAAAGGCATTAATATCACGTCCGAACTTCATACCTTGACCTTCAAAATAGTCGACAAGAGCACGTTTCGGAAAGTGTTTTGTACCGATAAAGGCACAGTGTTCCAGAAAATGTGCACAACCTCGCTGATCGTTTTCCTCTTGTAATGAACCGACACTCATAATCATTCTCACCTCAACGCTATGCCGTGGTAAAGCATTAGGCTGTATGATATAACGCAATCCATTACTCAATCTTCCCTCAACAGAGCCTTTCGGTAAAGAAATAGTACTACACCCACTTCGTGAGGACTGTGCTGAAGTATGTCCGGAAGACAGTAAACCAAATATGAAAGCTAACAAAATGGTGTATCGAAAAAATCTTTTCTTCATCTTATCTATATTATTATGGAAATAAAGCATAAATAACATACGCTTGTTCATCGTTTCTCGTACTATTATACATTAATTGGAAGACCATCCTGGATTCTGTTCTACCTTATTGAATCGATATTCAGACACAGGAATAGGGAATGTCCAACGATAATCATCTGGCGAGACACTGCCGACAATACCGTTTCCCCATTGAGATTGCCGTTTAAGATCTACAGAATGAGTACGTTTAAGATCGAAGAAATTAACCCCTTCACCTATAAATTCTCGTTGTTTATCAACCATAATTAGGTCTAAAAGGGCTTTATTCGAAATCCCCGATGGGGCTTCTGCTACACCTATACAATGCCAATAATGATTGATTAAGGTGCGTGCTGCCTCCGTATCTCCTCTCCTACAATAGGCTTCAGAGACAATATAATAAGCTCCGGCATATCGCATTATATTGATATAAGCCGTTGGCTGGTTTAGCTTATTACATCGATTGTACTTTCCTAAAAGTTCCCTAACAGAACCGTTCATCAAAAAAGGATAGACAAATGAATCCTTCCGCACATCAGACGAGCAGAAAGACAACTGCGGATTAATCATGAAATAATCACCTTCTTGTACACTATATTGAATACTTGCATAATAAGTTGAGGTAATATTAAAAGCAAATATACGCCCTGAATAGCTATTTGTAGCCCACAAACTATTAATGCCTTCCACTGTAAAATAAGCGTCATTACTTTTTGCCAAAATCTTAGCCCCTGCATCAATGGCACCTTGATAATCACCAGAATAGAGTGCTAAATCAGCTAAAAGATACTGCACAGCATCCTGTGAACACCATCCATTACGAGAAGAAGTGTTATTTACTTGCGCAGCATCGGTAAGCAACTCTTTAATCTTTACTACACACTCACGTATTGAAGAACGCTGCTTACTCTCTATTCCAAGTTGGCTTTTCAGGATAACCCCTGGTGCATCAGGATTCACATCATATGCTGGAGCAAAGATCTTTAACAGTTGGAGATAACACAATGCTTTTAAGGTCTTTGCTTCAGAAGTGATTGCAAGCTTCTCTTTCTCTTCGTTTGTCGTCTCAGTCTTCACACTATTCATACGTTCAAGAAGTCCATCACATTGGGCAATAACATTATAATAATCTATCCAAAGAGTTGGAGCAAGTTTACTGATTTCCTTATCGTTCCAGTTATAAAGATTCAAAACACTAACATCCTTTATAGAAAGAGATGTCGGAACGAAGTCGCTTCCCAACAAGGAGAATTCATACTCATAGTGAGGAAAAGATGAATAAGCTGATGCTAACAGAGATCGTGCATTTGTAACATTTGTTATTGCATCAGGATCCGAAAATTGATCTTGTGGCGGAATATTCAGGCTACAAGCGTATAATGATGCCAGACATAAGCCAACTGAAATGCTTTTTATTTTTAATATACTTTGTTTCATATAGCGTTGTCAATGCGTTTCAGAGTAAAATTCTCTATTTCGCAACGTATTATCAGAATGTTAAATTGAGATTAAATGTGAATACTGGTGACATTGTACCTGCAAGTGTACCACTTTCTGGATCTGATTCCTTGTACCTTGTCCATGTAAAAAGGTTAGAACCTTGTAATCCAAAATTTGCATATTTCACGAATGGAATTATCTTATGAAGCCAATCAGACGGAATCCTATAGCGTAGCGATATACTTGATAGCCTTATATAATCACTGCTGCCCACAGTCCGTGTATTAGGATAGAGTGCGAGATTCTCTTCTGCAATGCTTTGCGTATAAAATGGAGTCCAGTATGTCTTATTTTCATCTCCTCGTTTAAACCACATCTTCCGTGTCTGTCCAAGCACAGCATTATATATGGCATTATCGCTATTGCGCACATACTTATACGAAAAGCGTTGTTTTCCACCATATACATAATAAAATGATACATCCATATCGAACTGTTTATAAGAGAAACTGGCATAGAGACTGCCAGAATAAGGTGGTGTCTGATGGCCTAAAGCAACGAAGTCGCTTCGCACCAACTGCTCCGTTCCTTGCTTCTCAACACCCTCAGGAGTAAGAAACACGGGATAACCGGTAAGCGGATTGATACCTAACGAGTGTAAACCATATATCATATCATATGCCTTTCCTACCTCATAATCTGGCACTATAGATTGTTCGTCAAGATAAAGTTTATCTGTCCAATAGAGGCTTACTACCTTATTCTCATTATAGGCAATATTTCCTCCTACTGACAATCGGCAGTCAAATCCGTCTAAAATCTTAGCATTCATCCCCAATTCTATACCCCTGTTCTGCAACACACCTATATTGCGCTTAAGAGAAGAGAAACCAGAACTTGTAGCAATAGGCACATCCAAGAGTGCTTGATCTGTGCGACGGTTATACCAGTTGATATTGAACGTAATGCGTTTTATAAATTCTAAGGTCACACCAAAATCCATGGACTTATTCTGCTCCGCCTTCAAATTCTTGTTATAAAGCGACAATAACGACAATACACGACTATCTTCATACGATTGCTCACCAAACATGAAAGTCCCGACTGTATTAGACACCGTCACACCATTGAGATTTGCAGTGACACCATATGATGCCTTAAAGTTTAGACTTGATAAAATCTTATTACTTTTAAGCCAAGAATAATTTGTCGGTGTCCAACCCAAACCTACTGCCCAAGCCGAATTCCAACGCTTGTCTGATGGGAGTATTGACGAAGCATCAGCCTTATAGGTGAAGTAAGCATCATAAATGGCATTATAAGTATAGCCTGCCACGACACCTATACCCATCTGTGCATTTTTGTCACGAGGATTTCTTACAGATGGCTGACGTAACCCATGCAATGAATTATTAATTGCAGAAGGAGCATCCACATTACCTACTCCATATCCGGTGATGCCTACAGCATCATAGTTATAAAGGTAATAATCGAAGTTTGCACCCAGTGTTATATCATGAACATCAGCAAACACATGGCTGTAAGTAGCCCGAACATTACTCGACAGATTGACTGTTGCGCCTTTAGTCCGACTATAGATTCCCCTTGCATTAACAGGAACGCCACTATTTTGTTCTTGATAAGACGATGCAGGAGTAAAACTGTGGCTGTCATCTTGAAGGTAATCTAAACCCGCAACATATGCTAATGTCAAGTCTTTCCATGGGGTTAACGTTAAGTTTATATCCACTCCGGCATTCTTATCAGAAGTATCGCTCTGATACTGTTGAGTGAGATCTCTATACGTTCTATTAGGATACGAATAGAGTTCGCCTGTCTTTTGTTCATAAGGATTGAGATTATAAACCAACGAAGTAGGATCATACGATGAGCCATTAGGCGAATTGCTCTTAGCATATCCACCTAACACACCAATCATTAGATAACCCATCTTACCCAACTGCTGGTCTACTCCCATTCTGACACTGAAGCGTTGTTTGTTGTTTCCTTCTATTCTTCCACCCTGATATGTATAGTTTCCTGACAGATAATAAGTTGTATTTCCGTTTCCTCCCTTTATACTCATATTGTGCTTTTGATAGAAGTTGTTATGAATAAGTTCCTTAAACCAATCTGTATGAATACCCTTTAATGCAGACAATCGCATTTCTCCCTCTGCAATCAACTGTTCTTTATTCGGGTCGGAGGCATGATAACGTTCGTAATAATCTCTACTGAAACGATAGCCTGGCGCTGCTGGATTTTGCAACAGACGCTCCAATTCCAATTTCTCCTCCGTATCCATAAGCCGTACACCACGTCTGCCACGCATCGTCAAGCCAAGATCCATACCATATGTGAGTATCATCTTTCCCTTATAACCACGCTGTGAACTTATCTCTAATACACCGTTGGCTGCTTTTATACCATACAGAGCACCAGCAGTGGCATTTTTCAAGACCTTTATGCTTGCTATATCCTGCGGATTTAGATTATAGAATGACTCTGCCGAGATTATCTTTCCGTCAAGTACATAGAGAGGCTCATTGCTCGTATTGCCACGTCTAAACGATGAGTTTCCTCGTATTCTGACCTGCGGTTTACTACCCAGATCTCCAGTATTTATAACGTTCAATCCAGGTATCATACCTTGTAAAGCCAGTCCCATGTCAATCATTGGCTTTTCACTGAGACGTTTCATATCTACCGACTCTACAATTCCTACCTTTGCACGAAGGTCGATGGCATTGATATTACTCTTTGCCTTTACTACGACTTCACCCAAGTAATTCTCTGCCGTCTGCATTTTTACGTCTATTCGCTCACGACCATCATATTTCAATTTCTTTTGAGAAAATCCTACATAGGTAAAGGAAATGACTGAGGCTTTACCAAAATCACCATTTAATTGGTATCGCCCTTTAACATCTGTAATGGTGGCTATCTGAGTTCCTCTAATTTGGACACTCACGCCTATAAGCGGTTCATTATTGCTATCTGTCACATAACCATAAAGTCTTCGTTTCTGAGCCTCAGCTTCTTGAAAAGAAAAGAAGAGGCTCAGAAACGTAAAAATACACCACAAATGAATTTTCTTCATGCCTAAAAAAGTCTATCGTTTGCTTTCAACCCACTTGTTTGTTTGGGCTACAATCCAATCTACAACAAGTGGAGTACAAGCAGGAAGAATACCATCAGCACTATAGACTATCTCCACACCTGTCTTTTTTACAAGGTCACTCTGAACTTCTGTCATCTTATGACGGTCTGCCATTCGCTTCACATCAGACACCAAATATATTCCCTGAACAATAATTCGCTTTTTCTTTTGAGATGCTTTGCTTAATAAAGGCATCAGTTCATTGGCAAAATCATGTCCCATTTCGATAACTGCATGGTCGACATAATCGATTTCTGTATGCTCCTTTGTGTATTTATCAACATTCTTGAGAACTTCCTTCCAAAACCCATCACGCTCTGGATCACCATGAGTAAGGTAAATCACTGCCTCATTAGAAGCATCCTTCGAGAGATTTTGCACACGGTTTAACATACTTTCCTCTAACAAGTAACTGTAATAAAACGTAGGACCGAGAATGATAGGTGTCTTGGTATGTACCAGCTCCGTTTGTTCCTCTGCCAGTTCTTCCAGTACATAGGGATTATATTTATGACCGAGGATATTCGGCAAATCTTCTTCCGTGTGGCTTGATGGTGCCATGAAGACCGGAAGGGCAAAGATTGTATCTGCACCTTCTGCTTCACAGGCTTTCACTACTGATGCTACAGAAGGCTCTGTATATTCCATTAGTGCGACCTTAACGATATCTATTCCCTTTAGTTTTCCCATAGCCAACTGCTTTTTTACAAGTGGTTCGAGATCTAACACAGGTTTCTGCCATGACTCCATAGGAGATCCATGAGCTACAATTATCAACGCATTTTTAGCACTTAGAGTTGCAACAGCAGTTAACATCAAAGCTAACGCTAACATAATTCTTTTTTTCATTGTTTTATTTTCTTTAACATAAAGCTCTAAAGCAGCCAAAGGAGAATAAGAGAGGTTGGAACGTAAACAGTTGGGAATGAGCAGATTTGCACAAAGTTGCCAAATCGGCATAA
>ENA-UEOM01000448-UEOM01000448.1-human-gut-metagenome-genome-assembly--contig:-NODE-448-length-18107-cov-5.559013_pt1 | contig 18107 bp, 12 predicted proteins | sample MGYA00242993_ERZ507994 | MGnify/ENA primary metagenome ERZ507994 (study PRJEB26167, sample SAMN06115536) | human gut metagenome | host: Homo sapiens | place: China:Neimenggu | collected 2014-11-07... | reverse complement strand
TGAGGCTATCAACGAGGCCAAGCGTTGCCTTCACTGCAAGGTGCCGTCGTGCCGCAAGGGCTGTCCCATAAGCCAGGATATTCCCGACTGGATAAATGAGATATCGAAGGGAAACTTCGGCAATGCGATGAAGATAATCAACGACAAGAGCAACCTTCCGGCCGTTTGCGGGCGCGTGTGCCCCCACGAGAAGCAGTGTGAAGGCCACTGTGTGCTCACCAAGAAGGGCCAGGGCATACATGTGGGCAAGCTGGAGCGCTTCATCGCCGACTTCGATGGCGACATGGGTCTGATACGCGAGAAGCTGCAACCCAAGACCCGCGGCCGCGTGGCCGTCATCGGTTCGGGGCCCGCCGGGCTCACCATAGCCGGCGACCTGGCCCGCATGGGCTTCAACGTCGAGGTGTTCGAGATGGAGCCCGAGCCAGGCGGCGTGCTCATGTTCGGCATACCGGAGTACCGTCTGCCCAAGGACGTGGTGCGGCGCGAGATAAAGAAGATTGAGGAGCTGGGCGTGGTGTTCCACTGCAACACCACCATTGGCACCGACCTCAACATCGACCAGATGTTTGAACGAGGTTTCGACGCCATCTTCATGGGCACCGGGACGGTCAAGCCGCGCAAGCCCGACATCCCGGGGCGCAACCTCAGGGGTGTGAGGCAGGCCGTTTATTTCTTGCGGAAGGTCAGCCTGTACAACGAGGGGAGCATAGCCCGCGAGGACGTACCGGTGCACGACGGCGACCGGGTCTTTGTCATCGGCTGCGGAAATACGGCCATGGACGCCGCACGCACGGCCATACGCATGGGCGCCAAGGACGTGGAGATTGTGTATCACCGCACCATCGACGACATGAGCGCGCTGAGGTCGGAGTACGACGAGGCCGTAGAGGAGGGCGTGAAGTTCAATTGGCAGTCGAGCATAGTCGAGATTCTCGACTACAACGGCATCCTCAGCGGTGTGGTGATAGAGAGCGGCGGCGAGCGCAGGATAGAGAAAGCCGACAAGGTTTTGATGGCCATCGGCTCGGTACCGGCCAGCCGCATCGTGTCGACTACAAAGGGAATAGATGTCGATGAGCGCGGCTACGTGCTCACGCGCGAGACGCCTTACGGCATGACAAGCCGCAAGGGCGTTTTTGCCGGCGGCGATGTGGTCAACCGCCCGTCTACCGTTGTGCTTGCCATGCGCGACGCCAAGCTCGTTGCCGAGGGCATTGCCAAGTATGTAGACGCCATCAAGCTGCTCGAGGCGGTCAACTCGCCGCAGGCTCGCACCGATGGCGCAGGGTAGCAGTTGCTGCCCAGACTGTTTACATTTCAGTGGACGTGGCCGTACGTCAGGGCCGGTTTTGCCGGCGGTGTGGGCTGCGCCATAAAGCTCCGAGGGGGCTGCAAACAATCCGTTTGCAGCCCCCTCGGAGCTTTGTGGCCGCATTCGGTGTTGCCGTTGCGGCGTGGCGCCGGTGCCGTCAGAAGCGCCCCGGCCTGCCAAACCCTCCACCTCGCGGGCCTCGCGGGCCCATGCCGCGGTCTCTCGGGCCACGAGGCTGCATGTTCTGGCGCGCCTCCTTTGAGCCAAACAGGTTGAGGCGGTAAATCACGTGTAGCATGCCGAAGCTCGTTATGGCGTTGTATTCGGTGTCGCTGCGCTGCATGGCGTTGATGGTACGGCTGAAGTTGCTCTGCTGGTGAAGCAGGTCGTAGAACTGAAGCATCACGATCAGGTTCTTGCCTTTGAGGAAACTTTGGCTCACCTGGGCGTTCCATATCAGCTCGTTGGTGTTGAGCGACTCGTCGCTGTAGCCCCTGCGGCTGTTCATGTTGAGGTCGAAAGCCACCTCGGTGCCCCACGGCAACCTTACATTAGAGTTGAAACCATAGGCAAACTCCCACGTGTCGAGATTGCTGTTTGGCTGCAGTTTGTTGCGCGAGTGCTCATATTCCACAGAGCCGTTGAGCTCAAATTCAAACCAGTCGTTGCGGAAACCGGCAGTCAGTTCCTCTTCGAATGAAGTGCTGCGGGTGGTGTTCTTTTGCGAGTCTTGGTTGTCGATGCTCACGTAACCTACGCTGTTGGTGTACCTTATCTCGGTGTTTGTGCTTACGTTGAAGAGCCCGGCAGAGTCTATTGCGCTGTTGAACAGGAACTGTCCGCGCGTCGACCAGTTGCCGTTGATGTTCTCGGGGCGTGTCGTACTGCCGCCGGTCTCAGGGTCATAGCGCACCATGTTGCTGATGGAGTTGCTCGTTGTCTGGAACCTGAAGTTGGCCATAAGAGTCTTGTAGTGGTTCTCTATGTAGTTGTTGTAGAACATATTGAGGGTGTTGGTGAACGACGGCTTAAGGCCGGGGTTACCCATCGATATGTTCAGGGGGTCGCTGTCGTCGGTGATGTCGAGCAGGTCGCTCATGCTCGGCTGGCTGGTTGTGCCGCGGTAGCGCACCCTAAGCTGGCTCACTTTAGATATCTTCCATCTGAAGTCGAGCGTCGGCGATATGTTGGTTACCGTGCGTGTGGTGTCGGTTGTCACCCCCTGGTAGCGCTGAACGAAGTTTGTTTTCTGCGGCATCACGGTCACTCCGAAGTTCAGGTTGTAGGTTGGGCGTATTATTCGCATCATCACCTCGATGTCGTGGATGTAGTTCTTGTACTCCGAGAAGCGGCTGAGGTCTTCGTCGAGATACGTAGTGTATGGGTTTTCGAGGCGGTTCAGGTAGTCGTCCCAGCCGCGGTATACAGGCGACAGGCCGGCGAAGAAGTTCTCGCCGAGGTTGCTGAAGTCGAACGTAGAGCGGTCGCTCTTCGTGTATTTGTACTGGAACTCATAGCTGAATTGCAGGAACGTGGCCTTGAAGATAGGCTCGCTGTAGGTGGCCCTGATGCTGTAGTCCCAGTTTTTCTGCGGGGTGAGGTTGTAACGGTTGGTCTGGTAAGTCGAGTCTTGGCCCAGCATGTTCTTTGTCTTGTACAGGTGTACGTTGTTGGTGCTCAGGCTTTTGCTCTCGCTGTCGCCGAAGTTGCCCCTCAGTCTCAGCGTAACGTTTCGCCCTTCGTTGTTTAGCCGTCGGTTGAACATGAGCATTCCGCCGAAGCTCTTGGACTCGCTGTATGTTATGCTGCTGTTTCTCCGCGAGTTGACAGCCATCGAGTCGGCGGCCATCTGCTCTATTGAGGCAGCTGCCAGCGGGTCGGAAACATACAGATACGGGTCTTCGTTGAACGTGGCCGACTCGCTCAGGCTAATCCCGTCGCTTGTCGAGTAGCTGAAAGTAGGCCTGAACATGATGGTGGTCATTGTGTCGGGATGCCATTCAAAGCGCATCTGGGCGTTCCACGAGTCGCTGCGCGAATAGCTCTGGTTGAGGCTGTTGGAGAACGACCCCTCTGTGCTTACGAAGTTTTCGGTAGAGTTTTTCGTGCGCGTGTCTCCGTCTCCGTGGTTCCATCTCACGCTTCCGTCAAGGCGCAGCTTGTCTTTCTCTTCATAGTTGAAGTTGAGACCGAGCATCTTCGACGACTGCAGTCCGCGCCGTCCGCCGCCGAACCGTCCGCCTCGCCCGCCGAAGCCGCGGTCGTTGGTGTTGTTGGCGCTGCCGAATCCCATCAGCCTCAGCTTGTCGGTAAACCGCATTGCCATGAGCCTTGCGGCATAGCGGTCTTTAGTTCCGTACGAGAGGTCGGCGTTAGACAGCAGTCCTTTGTTCATGCCCTTCTTTATTCCGAAGTCGAGCACGGTCTGTTCCTCGCCGTCGTCGATGCCCGACACCCTGGCGAGGTCGCTCTTCTCGTCGTACGATTTCACCTTCTCTATTATCGAGGTAGGCAGGTTTTTCAGAGCGGTCTTGGTGTCTCCCACCATAAACTCCTTGCCGTCTACGAGAATCTTCTTTACCTCCTTGCCGTTGATTGTTATGTTTCCGTCGTCGTCAATCTTGGCTCCCGGCAGTCTTTTTATCAGCTCTTCGACCACCGACCCCTCGGGAGTCCTGTAGGCCGCAGCGTTGTAGACAAACGTGTCTTCGCGTGTGGTCACCTTCAGGGCGCGGCCGGTCACGGTGGCCCCCTTCAGCATTATGGCGTCGGGTTCCATGCTTATCGTGCCCAGCGGCATGTTCTTTCCGCCGCTGATGGTGATGTTCTTGTGGTAAGTCTTGAAGCCTATGCACGTCACTTGCAGTATGTACTTGCCGTCGGCCGGGGCTGCTATGCTGAACGAACCGTTTGTGGCGGTCAGCCCTCCCTTGGCCATTGTGCTGTCGGTCTTCAGCAGTTTCACCGTTGTCATGGCCAGAGGCTCGTTTGTTTCTGCTTCGATGACCTTTCCGGTCACGTTGCGTTGCGCGAGAGCAGCGAGAGTTGCCGTCACGACGGCAATCAACAATAAGAGTCTTTTCATTTCTATGCGTGGAGATTAGTTACGCTATTATGACGTTTGGTTTGGTCGAACGTTTAATCAAAAGAAAACTTTGTTTTAATGAAATTAATTTTTTAGCATATCCATATCGTTTTTATGTCGATGTGCAGTCGTGGCGGGTGTTGTGTTAAATCTTTTTAACTGCATTCTCGGGCGTTTCAAACAGTTGCGCGCTATGGCTTGCTTGGTGGTAGCCCGATGCCTTCGGTTGCGTGTGGCACACGGCGCGGGGCTGCGGCGTGTGGCCTGCCGGGCAAGCCGCCATGCACCGTTGCACCATGCCCTATGGCTGGTATGTTTTGTTTACATTGCATGGCAATGCCGTGCGGGCCGTTTTGCGTGCCGATACGTGCCGTTTCGCCTTGCCAAACGGCACGTATCGGCATCCAGCCGACGCCGTTTCGCGGGGCTGTTTCTGCAGCAGTGCAAATGGTTGGCTGCCAGGATGTTGGCTTGCCGCATACTCGGCGCGAAACATGTTTACACATTCTGCACCGCCGGTGCCTTGCCGTGGGGCGTGCTGCCGGACTGCGGCCACAGCCATCAAGCCCCTGGCGGCGGGGCTGCCCGGCCCGGGCATAAGGCCATGTGCATGGCTGCTGCTGCGCCCGGTGTGTTGCACAATGCTTCGATGACAAGGCAACGGCCCAGGTCACAGCGGCAATCAATGTGCATGGAAGCGGGATGTCAAAGTTTTGGGATAACGATGGCAATATCTAAACAAACACTTTTAGATATTGTAGCAGGTTGGTAAAATGCCGCCGGCCGTGCCGAGCCTTTTGTCCACAGGAGTCGGCACGGCCGGCGGCGGCCATCGCCTGATGGGTTGTTCAGCGGCTTTCCTCGGCCAGTCTCTCGGCCTCTTTCCTTGCCGGCTTGCCCGTGGCGGTGGTTGGAATGCGGCATACCGAGATGATGTGGTGCGGTTGCCAGTACTTTGGCAGCGCGCTGCGGCATGCCGCCTCGGCTCCGGCCGTGTCGGCCGATTGCACAAGCAGCACCACGGCTTCGCCATACTTTGGGTCCTTGCGCTTGGTTACGATGAACGGGGAGCCTATGTGCGGGGCAAGCATCCGCTCCACCTCCTCGGCCTGAATCTTTATTCCGCCGCTGCATATCACGTTGTCCTTGCGCCCGATGATGCGGAAGCGGCGTCCGTCGGGGGCCAGGCGGGCAATGTCGTTGGTGGTGATGGTGGTGGCGCATACGTCGGGCGCGTCGATGGCAAGGCATCCGTCGGGCGTGAGGCTCACCGAAACCCCGTCGAACGGAGTGTACCACTCGGACGCCTCGGGCCCGCTGAGACGCCGCAGTGCTATGTGCGACAGCGTCTCGGTCATGCCGTAGGTGCTCCAGACTGCATTGCCGAAGCCGGCCAGTTCGGCAGCCATGTCGTTGTCTATGGCCCCTCCGCCAATGATGAGGTGACTGATGCAGCCGAGCAGGCGGCGCTCTTCGGCCACCCGTAGCGAGTTGTATACCTGCATGGGAACCATGGCTGCAAACGTGGGGGCGCTCTTAAGGCCTGCCAGCGGATGCCCCGAAGGAGGCACTTCGATAAGGCGCAGGCCGCAGACAATGGCCCTTACGACCATCATCTTGCCCGCTATGTAGTCGAGCGGCATGCATAGCAATGCCGTGTCGCCGGCATTCAGGCCGAGAAAACGGCATGTTGTCAGTGCCGATGCCTTCATCCTGCTTTTCTCGACCCACATGGGTTTGGGGGCGCCTGTTGAGCCGCTGGTGTGCACCAGCAGCCTTTCGGAGCCATCGTTCCATTCTCTTATAAACTCTTCTGCGTTCATTGCTGCGGCTTAAACCAAACGGAGTCGTTCCTCATTTCTATCGGCATGTCGATGTTGTCGGTGTATAGCAGCCCCGTGCCGAGCCCTTGCGGCATCGTGATGCGGTCGCCATACATCTTTGCAGTGAGCTGGGCCACGGCGTTGAGGCCCACGTTGCTCTCCAGCGCGCTTGTTATCCACGAGCCAATGCCGCGCTCGCCGGCCAGCCTTATCCATTCTTCCGTGCCGCGCATGCCGCCGTGCAGCGAAGGCTTGAGCACTATGTAGGCCGGCTTGATGATGTTTAGCATCTGGGCTTTCGTCTCGGTGTCGTTGACGCCAATGAGCTCTTCGTCGAGAGCTATGGGCAGTGGTGAGTCGCGGCACAGTTCGGCCATGTCGCCCCAACGGCGCGTCTTGATGGGCTGCTCGATGGAGTGGATGGCGTATTGCGACAGCAGTTCCAGCTTGTAGAGGGCCTGGTGGTAGGGGAAGGCGCAGTTGGCGTCGAGCCTTATTTGCATCTCCCGTGGCGAGAAACGCTCGCGGATGCGCTTTAGCAAGGCCGTCTCGGCATCAAAGTCGATGGCTCCTATCTTCAGCTTTATGCACCTGAAGCCCTGCCTTATTTTCTCTTCCATCCTGTCGAGCATCTCTTCGTATGAGCCCATCCACACCAGGCCGTTGATTGGAATGCCTGTCTCGCCGCGGCTGAAGGCGGTGTAGAACAGGGCGGCCGAGCCTTGCCGGAAGTTCAATAGGGCGGTCTCCAGTCCGAAAAGCATCGAGGGGTAGTCGGCCATGGCGTCGTAGTCTATCTGCCCCTGTTGCTCAAACATGTCGCAGAAAGCCCTCAGGCGTTCGCCATAGTCGGGGCGGGCGTCGCAGCTAAGGTCGGGCAGAGGGGCGCATTCGCCCACACCCAAGCGACCGGGAGCGTCGGCGGCGGTCAGCTCAACAAACCATGATGTCCTCGTGGTGTATGTTCCCCGCGATGTCCCGGCGGGCTGCTTGAAGTGGAATGTGCGCGGAGTGATTGATATTTTGTACCTTTCCATCAGTTAGAAGTTGGTTTTTATGTCAAGGCAGCTTGGGGTATTTCTTGAAGTCGGGCTTGCGTTTCTCGAGGAAGGCGCGGCCCCCTTCCTGTGCCTCGTCGAGGAAATAATAGAGCATTGTGGCGTCGCCGGCCAGTTCCTGAATGCCGGCCTGTCCGTCGAGCTCGGCGTTGAGCCCCGCCTTTATCATTCGCAGCGCCAGCGGGCTGCGCTCCATCATCGTCTGGGCCCACTCTACACACTCGTCCTCAAGGCGCTCGAAGGGCACCACTTTGTTGACCATGCCCATGCGCTCAGCCTCGTTTGCACTGTACTGACGGCACATAAACCATATCTCGCGGGCTTTCTTCTGCCCCACGATGCGGGCAAGGTAGCTTGCACCGAAGCCGGCGTCGAACGAGCCCACCTTTGGCCCTGTCTGCCCGAAGATGGCATTGTCGCTTGCTATGGTGAGGTCGCAGACGAGGTGGAGCACATGTCCGCCGCCGATGGCGTAGCCGTTTACCATTGCGATGACGGGCTTGGGCAGGCGGCGTATCTGCATCTGCACATCAAGAACGTTGAGCCTTGGCACGCCGTCTTCGCCAACATAGCCGCCGCGCCCCTTCACGTTCATGTCGCCGCCCGAGCAGAACGCCTTGTCGCCGGCGCCGGTGAGTATGACCACTCCGATGTGCCGGGCTTCGCGGCACCATGCCAACGCCTGGCTCATCTCCCACGTTGTGCGTGGCGTGAAGGCGTTGCGGTAGCGCGGACGGTTGATGGTTATCTTCGCTATTCCGTCGAATTCGTCGAACAGTATTTCCTTAAAGTCAAACCCTTCGATGGGCTTCCATTCTCTTTTTTCCATGAGTCTTATGTTTGTTTCAGTTTTGTCTGTCTTTTTGCCACGGCTCAGTCATGGCCTGGCATTCATGGTTGCTTTCAGCCGTGAGTAGTATTCGCGTATGGCGCGGCCGTCTTCGTCGGCGTCGGTGAACACTTCGAGAAGCATCGGTCGGGCCGACTGTCGTGTCATGAGCGTCACTATCCCGAGTTGCATCTCGGCCATGTCGGCTGCACGCATGTAGCCTATGTCGTTTTGGGTGCATATCCCCCGTGCGTCGGCATTGTGGCTTGCCGATACCATTGAGTCGCGTGCCGGACTGTCTTCGAGGCCGCGCAGTACATGGAAAATGCCCCCGCAGTGGTTGTTTAGCAGTATTATCCTGAGGTTGCCGCGCAGCGAAGTGTTCCAGAGGGCATTCTGGTCGTAGAAGAAACTGAGGTCGCCGATGATGCAGAACACGGTCTGCCCGGTGGCCACCGAGAAACCTGCGGCCGCCGAGAGCGAGCCCTCTATGCCGTTGACGCCGCGGTTGCACCACACGTAGTGGCCCGCGTAGATGTTTGCAAGGCGTATTGCCGAGCTGTTGGCATAATGTACGTTAAAGCCCGAAGCATAGTCTTCGAGCTGTTGCTCAAAGTATTTCACCGTTGCCATTTGCGAGAATGGCGGACTGTAGTCGGTGCGGTTGGCATCGGCGGTGGCCAATGCCGACGACCAGCGCGACAGGTATTCTTGCCTGGCAGGGCTGTTGCCGCAACCATTTGCAAGCTGACCGAGCATGGCGGCCACGCCTTCACGGCAGCCGCAGTCGACCGTGGCAACAAGGTGGGTGGTAGGGTCGGGGGTGAGGCTGGGGTCTGGCGAGATTACAAACGTGGGCGCATTCGACCGCCTGAGGAAACTTCGCATGCGCTTGCTCACCACAGTGTCGCCTGCATAAACGATGATGTCGGGGTACAGCCTGGAATCGTCGGCCATGGCATACAGCACCTCGTCGGCCGGCATTGCCCCGTAGTCGCTGCCCAATGGTTCGGTTATGACCACGGCACGGCGCGAGAGTTGACCGACGAGGCGGCTGCCGATGGTTCCGGCCGGCATCTGCCCGATGACCACCATGGGCCTCTCTGCCTCGTCGAACGCCTTTTCGAGCGTGGTGCAGCGGCAAGTGGTGGGGTCGGGGGTGATGGTTTTGAAACAACGCTCGGCCGGCAGCCGTGCAGCGGAAAAGCCGAACAACGGTTCGGTTATTGGCACGTTGATGTGCACCGGGCACGGCTGCCGCAGCACTGCCAGGGCCAGTGCATCGTTCACAAGGCGGTTGCAGTGCCAGCGGTCTGTGTCATCATGCGGTTCGGGCAGGTTGACGGCCTTGCGCACAAACCGCCCCAGGGCGTCGGGCTGCGGCAGGGTCTGCCCGTCAAGCTGGTCGATCCAGGCCGCCGGTCTGTCGGCTGAGACTACCACCAACGGCAAATGCTGGTAGCAGGCTTCGGCCACGGCGGGTGCCAGGTTGAGCAATGCCGAGCCCGAGGTGACGCACACCACCACCGGCATCCCGGTGGCTTGGGCTACGCCGAGAGCCACGAAACCCGCCGAACGCTCGTCGGTTACGGGGATGCAAGATATGCCGGGGCACTCGTTGAGGTTGTGTACAATGGGGGCGTTGCGGCTGCCCGGGCACACCACGGCGTGCTTTATGCCGTGAGCCGCGAGCAGCGCTGTGAGTATGTTGACGTTTTCCTTGTCGCTATACATGGTCTGTTGTGTTGTTATTCGTCTGTGACGGTGTCTCCGATGACGTTGCGCATCGTTTCCATCTTTGCCTCTGTCTCAAGCCACTCCTGCTCTTCTATGCTGTCGGTGAGCAGTCCGCCGCCGGCATAGAGGCTGCAGCTGTCGCCGTCGATGGCCATGCAGCGTAGCGATACGTACAGGTGGGTCTCGTTGCAAAGGTTTAGCGGGCCCATGAATCCGCTGTAGTAGCTGCGTGGCGAGTGCTCGGCTGTTGTGAGGAAACGGCGTGCTTCGTCCTTTGGCAGCCCGCAGACAGCCGGCGTTGGGTGCAGGGCGTTGATGACGTTGCCTATGCCTTGGCCGTCAGCGAGCGTGAAGTCGAAGTCGGTGCGCAGGTGGATGACGTTGCCGGCGCGCACCGTGCGGGCTTCGCTACGGCTCAGTCCTGTTGTCAGAGGGCGCAGGGTGTCGGCTATATAGTCGGCCACAATGCGCTGTTCTTTCCTGTTCTTGCCGTCCCAGGCAATGGTTTCGTCGGCAGGCGCGTGCGGCTTGGGCGGGCAGTCGAAGCGTGCGGCATCGCCGTCAAGGCGCTGTGTGCCGGCCAAGGCCACGGTGTGCCATCGGTCGGATGTGCCGCTGAGCAGTCTTTCCGGCGTGGCAAAGAGCCATGTCCCGCAGCGTTGTGCCTCTACAAGAGCTACGAACATGCGCGGATACAGGCGGCACGCACGCAAGAAAAGCTGTTCGGCGTCCACTCGCCTGGCCATCCGCTCGGTGGAGCGGCGTGCAAGCACCAGCTTGGCAAACCTGCCCGCCAAGAGTTGCGAGTGGCATCTGGCGAAGTCGCCGGCGTATGCCCTGCGGTCGGCAGCGTCTGCCTCATGTTTGCGTCGGGCCCTCCCGGCCACCTCGGTCTCGCTTGTTGTGCGCCTTGTTTCGATGCGGTCGGGGCGCAACAGCAGCAGTGGCTCGGCGGCAGAGATGGCAAACGGGGCTATGACAAAGCCCTCCCGCCCGTCTAGGGCGCCGTAAGCTGCAAGCTCCTCGGGATGCCCGCTGCCCTGCTCCACTATGGTATAAGTGTCGGAATAGGGCAGCCTGAACAGTGCGCGGGCTGTCATTTTGCGGCCTCCGTGGGTTTGTCGGTGATGAAGTTCATCACGCTTACCGTCGATATAGTCTTTCCGTCGGAGCCGGCCACGGTCACGTTCCACACGTGGAGCGTGCGCCCCCGGTGTACAATGTGGGCCGTGGCAGTGACCGTGTCGCCCTCGAAAGCGCTCCTGACGTGGCTCCCGCTGACGTTGACACCTACGCAGGCCCTGTCCGGGCACAGTATCGACGACCCCACACCGGCCATGTATTCGGCCAAGGCAAGGGTGGCGCCGCCGCTCAGAAGGCCCATTGGCTGGCAGTTTCGGCTGTCCACCAGCATCGTGGCCACGCACGTCTCATCGTCTGGAGTGGATATGAAGTCCATGCCGAGGTTGTCGGCTATGTTTGGCTTTTGCCTTATAAGGTCTTTTATCTTTTCTAAATCCATCGTGTAATATAAAATATGTGGGGTGCTGACTTTGTTGCCCCACAGTCTTCATTGTTCAATGTTGGGCTTTCAACGCAGCGCAAACGGCAGTGGCGGAAGTATGCGTTCTCGCTCCAGGTGGCGCCCGCTTTTATGCTAAGACAGCAAGGCGGGCACAACGCCGGCGCAGCATGAGCTTGCCCATGAAATGCCCGTTGCGGCATAATTCATGCAAAGATACAAAATATTCAGTGCATTTCAAGGGATTTCTTGGCTTTTAATATAAAAGCTTTTTGGTCGAAGTCAAAGTGGCGGGGCACTGGGAATGGAAATTCATCTGAAATGCCCGGTGTTGGCATAAGCGGCGTTGTGCCCGGCGATGGCCATGTAGTGCCTTGGGCATGTCGCCGTGATGGACGGTAGGACGTGCGTGGCGGCTTACCGATATGGCAATCGCCGGTGTGGGCAAACAATGCCACACACCGGCGAATATAAAAGATTGAAGGTTTTCAATAGCCCGGGTTCTGCTTCCATCCGCCAGACAGTTGCAACTGGCTGTAGGGTATTGGGAACAGTATCCTGCCGTCGCTGTCGTTCCATCGCCACTCAAGCGGACGGCCGGAGGCGTCGTTGCAATCTGCTACGGCCATTCCGTTGTTGTTGGCTTGCAGCGGTGCCGACAGTCCTTTGACGCGATGATTGAAGTGGGCGGTCATCACCTTGTTTATCCGGCCCGTCCTGTTCAGGTCATACCATCGGTGCCCTTCGAAGCACAGTTCGAGCAGACGCTCGTCTTCTATGGCCAGTCGCATTTCGCTTTGCGACGTGACTTGCGTGCCTGCCAGGCCTGCGCGGTGGCGCACGGCGTCGAGATACTCCTTGGCTTCGGCCGTGGCGTTGGTCTCGTTGAGGCATTCGGCATACATGAGCAGCACGTCGGCGTAGCGGTATATGATGTCGTCGCAACCGCTGGCGCACGTCTTCAGGCCCTGGTTGTGCATGTCAAAGTATTTTAGGGTGGCCGGAGTGAAGGCGTCGCCGTTATCGTTTACGTCCACCTCTTCGGTTTGCCTTGAAGTGCCTTGCGATGCGTCATAAAGCCTGTCGTAGACCATCTGGCTGTAGCGTTTGTCTGTTGGGTTGCTCCTAAGCCGGTTGTACAAGTCCCACGTCATGAGCAGACAGCCCACTCCCTGGGTTGTAAGTATCGTGGAAGCGGTGCCGTCGGGCAGGGTGTAGGCCGGCTGGTCGTTGGGGCTCACGGCCGGTATGCACCGCTTCATTAGATAGTTGGCCACCACCGTAGCCCCGTTGTTGAATTGTGCCACGAATATTATCTCCTTGTTGACAGGGTTTTGCGAGTCGAACACACTGGCATAGTCGTCGAGCAACCCGAGGCTTGCGGGGTTGGCCTTGGCATAGCCTACCACCTCTTCAAGCACCTTCCTGGCAGCGCCGAAGTCGCCCAGCGTCATGTGGGTGTCGGCCATCATCACCTTGGCGGCAGTGCTTGTGGCCCGCCCCGCCTTGCCGGCTTCGCTGTAGTGGGGCGGCAGGCAGGCAGCGGCTTTGTCCAGGTCGCTGCCTATTAGTGCGTAGACTTCTTTCTCGGGGCTGCGTCCGTAGTTGTAAAGGTCGCTGTAGTCGTCGACTACATGCTCCGTCAGTGGCACCGGGCCGAACAGCCTTACCAGTGTGAAGTAGGCGTAAGCCCTGAGCATGCAGGCTTCGCCTTCATATTGCTTCCTGTTTTTCTCGCTGACATTGACAATCTTGTCGAGCACGGAGTTGCATCGGTTTATCATGCTGTAGCAGTTGGCCCAGATGGCGTCGATGGTGGCCGAGGTGGCATCCCACGTTCCTTCGTTGAGGCTGATGTAGTCGGCCTGGTTGTTTTTCTTGTAGTCGTAGGCCTCGTCGGTGCACAGTCCGTTGACCATGATTACGTCTTCCTGCACCGTCCGCAGATAGTAGTAAGCGTCGAGCAGTATGTTTTCTGCCTCGCTGTCGTTGGTAAGATACGTTTCCATCTGCATCGAGTCGGACGGGTAACGGTCGAAGAAACCGTCGCTGCACGCCGTGACAGCCAGTGCGGATGCGGCTATGCATGCCGCTGTGAGTATTTTGTTGATATGTGATGAGTTCATAACGATGTTGCTTTATGGTGTTTCAGAATGTGGCGTTGATGCCGAAAGTCATTACGCGCGATATGGGGTAGCTGCCGAAGTCAACCCCGTTGTTGGTGGCAGAGTTGCCGTTGTAGTTGGCTTCCACCGAGTAGCCGGGATACGAGTCGAACGTCCACAGGTTCTGTATGTTGACGCTCAGGCGCAGGCGTTGCAGCCCCACAGCCTCGCAGGCCTTTGCCGGGAGGGTGTAGCCCAGGGCAATGTTGCGTATGCGCAGGAAGTCGGCGTCGTAGAGGTAGCGCGTCGACGGCTGTATGTTCGAGCCCAGGTTGTTGGTGCCGGCCTTGTGCGAAGTGCCGTTGCCGGGCTGTTCGGCACTGTGCCAGCGCCCCAGTCCCGACTCGGCGAGCACGTTGTCCCACAGGTTCAGCGAGTATGCGCGTGCCGCGGCGTATATCACCTTGCCCCCGGCCTGGCCGTCGATGGTTATGGCAAGGTCGAAGTTCTTGTATCCCATCCTGTTTGTCCAACCGTAGGTGAAGTCGGGCTGGTAGTTGCCCACATACTGATAGTCGTCGGTGTTGATGGTGTTGTCGCCGTTGGTGTTTTCGTATATCAGGTCGCCGATGCTCTCAGTGCCATACTTCGGATACTTTTTCAGGTCGTCTTCGCTGTTGTAAGTGCCAATCACCTTGAGCATATACATGTCGCCCATGGGCCGGCCCACGATGTTGCGTATCACGTTTCCCCATTTCGTTCCGGCCTTTCCGTTGGGCAGTTGCCTCTGGTTGTTGGCCAGCGACAGAATCTTGTTCTTGTTCAACGACCAGTTGAGCGTGGTCTCCCAGTTGAGGCTGCCCTGCAGAACCTTCGCGTTGAGCGCTATCTCCACGCCTTTGTTCTCCACCTGGCCCGAGTTCATGTATACCGAACCGGCTATGCCGTTGAAGTTTGGGATGTTGGCCGGCATCACGATGTCGCTCGTCCGCTTGTAGAAATCAATGTTGAGGTTGATGCGTTTGATGAATGCCAAGTCGAGTCCGAGGTCAATCTGCCTGTTCTTTTCCCATCCGAGGCTCCTGTTTGAGTAGCCGCTCGGATAATACGACGGCACCGACGAAGTGCCGAACACCACGCTGTGGTCGGTGCTGATGGCCGACACCCAGGCATAGTTTGACCCCACCTGGTCGTTGCCCGTCACGCCGTAGCTGGCGCGCACCTTGGCCAGCGAGAGCCATTCTGCGGGTTTCATCCATTCCTCCTCGGTGACGTTCCATGCCGCCGAGGCCGAGTAGAACAGTCCGGCGCGGTTGTCGGGGCCGAACTTGCTGGAGCGGTCGCGGCGCAGCGAGCCCGAAACCACATACTTGCTGTCGTAGTTCAAGATGATGCGGGCAAACATGGCGTCGAACACATAGTTAGAGTTTGTCGACGAACCCGTCCACAGGTTGGCGCCCATCACGTTTCTGATGCTTGTGCCCAGATATGCTATGGGGTTGTCGGCGTCGGTTCGGTCGTCTTGCCTAACGCTGAAGTCGCTGTTGTATTCGAAGTCGTAGCCGGCCACGGCGTTTAGGTTCAGCTTGTCGGTGAGGTCGCGGTCGTATGTGGCCGTGGTCGACCAGTAGGCGTCGTAGCCGAATCCCGATGCGCGATAGGCGTTGATTGCATTGAGGTAAGGCGTCGACTTGTTGCCCGTGGCGGCAGAGCCAAATAGGTAGGCCGACTGATAGTAGTCTGTTTTCTGCGAGTTTGTGGCGAAGTCGACGGCCGACCTCACTGTGAGGTGCCTGGCCGGCTTGATTTCAACGTAGGCGTGGGTGAGCGTCCGCAAGGCCCATCTGTCGTTGTTGTTCTCGAGCAGGTTGCACACAGGGTTGCGCAGTTGCATGTTCAGTCCGTAGTCGGGTGTCCCGTTCTTCCCGGCGTAGTGCTGTGCCATCTGGGTGTAGTCGCCGTTTGGCTGGTATACGGGCAGTATCGGCGGGTACGACAGAGCCTCGGCAATGATGCCCTTGGCGTCTTCGGTGTTGCCTCCCGATGGCTGCTGCGAGCGTTTCTTGTTGTAGCTGGGCGAGAAGCTGGCGCCCACCTTTACGTGCTTGCCCAGCCTGGCGTCGAAGCCAGCCTTGATGTTTATTTTCTTGAAATAAGAGTTCAGCAGAATGCCGTCTTCGTTCTGGTAGTTCACCGACAGGCTGTAGGTCACCACGTCGTTGCCCCCCGTCACCGTGGCGTTTGCCCGGTAGTTTAGCGCATTGCGGAAAATGGCATCCTGCCAGTCGGTGTTGCAATAGTTGCCCGACTCGCGCAGTTTCACCAAGTCCGGGTAGTTGTTTATGGTGCCGTTGTTGGTCCGGGCCTCTATTACCATGTCCAGGAAATCGTCGGCTTCAAGCACGTCGACCTTGCGTTGCACCTGGCTTATGCCAACCTGCGTCGACAGGCTCACCGTGGGCTTGCCGGCCTTGCCCCTCTTTGTGGTCACGATGATCACACCGTTGCCGGCCTTCGAGCCGTAGATGGCCGACGAGGCCGCGTCTTTCAATATCTGTATGTCGTCGATGTCGCTTGGGTTGAGGTTGTTGAACAGTTCGGCATCGGTGGTCGGGTAGCCGTCGATAACGTACAGGGGGTCGTTGCCACTGTTTATCGAGCCCGCCCCGCGGATGCGTATCGAGGGCGCTGCCCCGGGCTCGCCGCTGGTCTGTTGCAGGCTTATGCCCGCCGAGAGCCCCGAAAGGCTTTGCGTGACATTGGACGTTGGCATGTCTGAAATGCTTGCCCCCTTGACGGTAGACATGGCTGTCGACACCGAGCGCTTGGTAATAGAGCCGTAGCCCACCACCACCACTTCGTCGAGCACAGCGTCGTTTGCCTTCAGCGTCACAGTCAGGGTGGTGTTGTTGCCAATGGTCATGGTTTGGGTGGCGAAGCCTACGTAAGACACGGCTATGGCCTGGTCGGGCTTCACCTTGGCCAGGGTGAACCTGCCGTCGATGTCGGTCACGCATCCCGTGCCGGTGCCCTTCACCGCCACGCTGGCCCCAATCACGGGCTCGCCATGCTCGTCTACCACTCTTCCTGTCACCCGTTGTTGGGCATTGGCCACAATGGCCGTCAGTGCAAACACGGCCGATGCAAGGAGCCTTGCATTGCAGTTTGCCCCTTGCCGGATAGTTGTTTTGGTTTTAGTCATGTAAAAATTTAAAATAATTATTGGTAATTGATTGGTCTGTTAATAATGGCAAAGTAACGAAGAAAAAGCAGGTTTGGATGCTAAAATTTGATTGGTTGGCATTAGTTTTTGTTAAAATATATGCCAATTGTGAGCTTGCTCGTCATATCGAACAATCGCGGTTGCATTCCGACTTGTGCTATGTGGCCGTATGCAGGCCGGTTTATTGCCGGTTCGGCAGATATGCCCGGCCCAAAAGCGCCTCGGCCGTTTGCTTGCGGGCCAGGCTGTGTGGTGGGGCGGGGTGGGCATTGCCTGAGGTTGCCTTGCGCGGTAATATAACCGTACAAACGCACGGTGGCTATGAGCCCGATGCCACAATGCGTTGCAAAACGGGCCGAACGGCAGTGCCAAACGGCACATTCCATGCTGCCGTACGGCCTGTTTTGCACTGCCAAACGGGCGGGATTGTAACATTGTGACAGTCACCGTGTTGCCGTTTTCTTGCCTCCGGGTAATGAAATATTACAAAAATGCCACTGCGGGTCAGGTGATAATAAAAGTAAAAAAGCGGGCACATTCAAAATAAATTCGTAAATTTGCAGCTAGAATAAGAAAGGCATTCAGACATTATGAACGTTTTAGAACTAAGTGAACAGGAAATCGGCAGGCGCCAGAGTCTGCAAGAGTTGCGTGACATGGGCATCGACCCATACCCCGCCGCGGAGTACCCGACCAATGCTTTCTCTACCGACATAAAGGAAAACTTTGTAGATGAGGGCGAGCCAAGGGAGGTTTGCATAGCCGGGCGCATGATGAGCCGCCGCGTGATGGGCAAGGCCACCTTCGCCGAGCTCCAGGATTCGAAGGGAAGGATACAGGTTTACATCACTCGCGACGACATTTGTCCGGGCGAAGACAAGGACTTATATAATAAGGTATTCAAGCGCCTGCTCGACATTGGCGACTTCATCGGGGTGCGAGGCTTTGTGTTCCGCACGCAGACGGGCGAGATTTCGGTTCACGCCCGCGAGCTGACGCTGCTGTCGAAGAGCCTCAAGCCGCTGCCCATAGTGAAATACAAGGACGGCGTGGCCTACGACAAGTTTGACGACCCGGAGCTTCGCTACCGCCAGAGATACGTAGACCTGGTGGTCAACGACGGCGTGAAGGACACCTTCCTGCAGCGCGCCACGGTGATACGCACCATACGCCGCGTGCTCGACGAGGCCGGTTACACCGAGGTGGAGACGCCCACCCTGCAGAGCATAGCCGGCGGGGCGAGCGCAAGACCGTTCATAACGCACTTCAATGCGCTCGACTGCGACATGTACATGCGCATCGCCACCGAGCTATATCTTAAGAGGCTGATTGTTGGCGGCTTTTGTGGTCGGACTGATTGTGTTTGTTCCTAAATTGATTGACTTGTTATGAAACGTGTATTTGTGATTA
>ENA-UEOM01000443-UEOM01000443.1-human-gut-metagenome-genome-assembly--contig:-NODE-443-length-18364-cov-9.141740_pt1 | contig 18364 bp, 18 predicted proteins | sample MGYA00242993_ERZ507994 | MGnify/ENA primary metagenome ERZ507994 (study PRJEB26167, sample SAMN06115536) | human gut metagenome | host: Homo sapiens | place: China:Neimenggu | collected 2014-11-07... | reverse complement strand
AAAGGTACGCGAGCAGGAAGAACGGCTGAAACGATTGGAGGAATCAGCATGAATGAAAAGATCAAGCAGGAAGCGGCACACGCGATGCGCCTGATCGGCATTTTGAACGTCAACGGCGATGCCGTCGATGTGGTGGCAGCGGTGCGCCAGTCGCTTCGCAACATCGCAATGATATGCGACGGCACGGAAGCCCCGGCGGGAGAAAAAGGCGATACGCCGGACGAAGCAAAAGGAGCGGTGAAAGATGAGACTGCCTGAGATCACGGCATATACGAACCAGCGCGTGCAGCAGGAGAAATTCGGCGGGATCAACCACACCTTCGGCGCGGCGGGCGGCGAGCTCTACGACATGAAAAACCTGTCGGCGCGATACTTCCCGCTTCTTGCCCCCCGTGCGAGGCGCTATACCGTCCGCAAGGATATGGGGACGGCAAACGGCATTTTCAGTGCGGGCAAGCTCTACGAGGTATACGGAACGAAGCTCTACATCAACGGCGAGGAGAAGTCGACGGTCGCAGACAGCGAAAAGGCTTTCTGTGCACTGGGCGAGCGCGTGCTCATCTTCCCCGACAAGATCGTGTGTGAAAAGGACGGCACGATCAAGCCGATGGAGGCGAGCTACGCCGCGGCGGGGCTGAAATTCGGGAATGGCACGTATGCCGACGAAAAGGCGGCGGCAAACAGCATCACGACGACCGGCGCGGCGTTCCCATTCAACGTGGGCGACGCCGTGACGATCTCGGGCTGTACAAAGGAGACCTACAACAACCGCACGCCCATCATCCGGGAGATCAGCGACGACAAGAAGACGCTGCGCTTTTATGAAAACACCTTCCGCCTGCCCGATGGGCAGGAAAGCATCACGGAGCCCGGAACAGTCACGCTCAAGCGCAGCGTTCCCGATATGGACTTTGTCTGCACGAACGAAAACCGCGTATGGGGATGCAAGGGCGACAGCATCTTTGCTTCGAAGCTCGGCGATCCGTACAACTGGAATGTGTTTGACGGGCTGTCCACGGATGCGTTCAGCGTGGAGAGTGGCACGGCGGGAGCGTTCACGGCGTGCGTGAGCTATCTTGGCTACCCGTGCTTTTTCAAAGAAGACAAAATCTTCAAGATGTACGGCACGATTCCTACAAACTTCCAACTCATGTCGAGTGCGGTGCTCGGCGTGATGAAGGGCAGCCACAAGAGCCTCGCCGTTGCAGGTGAAACGCTCTATTACCTCTCAAAGGTCGGCATCATGGCGTACAGCGGCGGCATGCCGCGCTGTATCTCCCGCACGCTGGGCGACGATGTGCGCTTCTCCGACGCGGTGGGAGGAAGCGACGGCCTCAACTACTACGTGAGCCTGAAAGAGGATGGAAAGGCGGCGCTGTACTGCTACAGCAGCGAGAACGGCGTGTGGCATAAGGAAGATACGCTTGCCGTGGTGCAAATGGCCTACTCTGGCGGTATCATGGCCTTAGTGGATGGCGGGTGCGTGCTGCTTGGGAATCCAGCAGATATCCCGACCGGCGCAACGCGTGAGGGCGCTGTTATTAGCGAGGCGGAGTTTGCCGACTATGACGGCGGCTCGTTCGACGCAAAGCACGTGCAGCGCGTGCGGGCGCGGCTGGAATGCGAGAAGGGCGCAACGGTCGTGTTCCTTGTCAAGTTCGACGGCGGTGCGTGGGAAGAAGTCGACCGCTGCGGGGCGCAGGAGAAAGACGTTTTCACGCTCAACTGCCCGATCCGCCGCTGCGACCACTTTAGATTAAAAATCAAAGCCACAGGAGAATACCGGCTCTATGCGCTCGAGTACGAATACGTGACGGGCGGCAGAAAGTGAGGGGACAATGGCAGACAATTTCAAACACAAGAATACAGACCTGACGCTCATAAACGATTCGGGCGACCTTGATCTCATCCGGCAGTATACCGAAGCCTACAACAAGGCATATGCCGAGGGAGACAAGGCGGGCCAGCAGGCGGCGCACGACGCGGCGGAGAAAATTCGTGCGAAGTACGACTATTCCGGCGGCGTGGACGGCAGCGAGTACATCAAACTCGGCACGGGCGCGAGCCCTGCAAAGGCTGACACGAGCTGGCTCGATAAGCTGGGCGACAGCAACTACAACTACGATCAGAGCGGACAGATCAGCGCAAAGCTCGACGCGCTGCTGAATCGCACGCCGTTTTCCTACGACGCTGCGAGCGACCCGCTCTATCAGCAGTACCGAAAGCAGTATACGCGCGAGGCAGACCGCAGCGCGGAGGATGTGCTCGGCAAGGCGGCAGTGATGACGGGCGGGATGCCGTCCACGGCGGCGGTGGCAGCGAGCCAGCAGGCGAGCGACTACCAGATGAGCCAGATGACGGACAAGATTCCCGAATTACAGCAGCTTGCCTATAGCATGTATCAGGATAAATTAAACGGTGACCGCGCCGATTTGAATACGCTCATCGGCCTTGAGGACAACAACTACAACCGCTGGCTCAGCAACCGCGACTATCTCTATCAGCTCGCACGCGATCAGGTGGGCGACCAGCAGACGGCGGATGCGCTGGCGTATCAGAAGCAGCAGGACAAGCTCAACTATAACTACCAGAAGGAACGCGACGCCATCGAGGACGCACGCTATAATGCGGAATGGCAGTATAAATTGCAGCAGGCCGCGCAGGTAGCGGCGGGGAAGGCAAGCGGCGGTGGCTCTCGCCGGACTTCCGGTGGCGGGGCACGTAGCGGAGCTACCGGCGGAGCGATGGACTACGAAGGTCTGTTTGCTGCGGCACAGGCGAGCGGGAACCCCAAGAGCTGGCTTGCGCAGAAGGCTAACTACCAGAGGTACGGATTTACGTCTTCGAGCGGGCTTTATTCCGACTATGAAAACTGGCTGGAAGGTCAGAACGGTGGAGATGACGGGGGAGGGCTCAGCAGTAGCGCTTCGAGAATATTATCGAGCTTAGAGAAGATGAAGACGCAGACCGGTAGCAATACAGGCATTGCAAACACGATTGCGGTGTATGCAGATCAAGGCAAGTTGACGGATGCGGAGGCGCGATATCTGTTCAGCCACTTTGGCTATGACCCGGACGAATGGCTTGAATAAGCGGAGGTAAATTATGCCGATCAAAAAGGAAAAGCTGGATTCTATCAAGGGATATCGTGAGTATCAGAAAAAAAGTGGGGCGGCTGCTGCGGTCAGCAGCCCCGCTCCCTCTTCCTACGCACCCGCGCAAAAGCCTGCGAGAGTAAAGCAAGACAAGCGGGAGCAGATTTACACTTATTATCGATCTGTTTCTACGCCAAAAATGACAGCACAGGAGAAGAAGGCAACGTCTCCGATGTTCCGCCAGCAGCCGACCACGCAGCAGAATGTCGTGACGCCAAAAAATCAAAGCGCGCTTGCGCAGAATCTTGCGCAGGGGGCCTTACAGAAGAAGGACGCGAAGAACTACCAGAGCGAAAAAGCCTTCAATCAGCATGTGAAGGACGTGAAGCCGCAGACGGTCGCGCAGCGCGTCGGCAACACCGTCAAGGGCGCGGCGAAAACCTATGGCGCGGGGCTCGTCAACCTTGCTGGTATGGCGCAGACCGGCAGCGGATTGCAGCGACGCGAGGAAGCAAACACCGAAATTGCCCTGTGGGATCAGGATATCAAGGCACAGCGGGACGTTCTTGCAGACCCTATGAGCACCGAAAGCGAGCGCGACACTGCGCGAAATGTCATTGCGGCACTGGAAGCGCGGAAAGCTGCATACCTGAAAGCTTACGGCGAGGGCGGCGAGGTCGAACGGACGGCGCAGGGCATCTACTCTGTTGCCGACAAGCTGTCCGACAGCGGTACAAGAGACATTGAGCGCGCCAAGAAAGATCTCGGCGCAGCGGGCCGCCTTGCCGTGGATGTCGGTGTTGCAGGCGCGCAGATGGGCGCAGACGCAGCGCTGGGCCTGTTGACAGGCGGCAGCGCGCTCCCGGCGATGTTTGTACGCAGCACGGGCGGCAGCGCGCAGGAAGCCCGCCGCGCGGGCGCGACGCATCAGCAGCAGGTCAACTATGGCTTTGCGTCCGGCGCGCTGAGCGTGGCAACGGAGAAGATCGGCAACGCGGCAGGGCCGTTCAAGAAGATGTTTGGCAAAGGCTTCCTTGATGACGTCATCGAAAGAGCGACGCAGAATCTGACCCGCAGCGCGGCGGGAAAGATCGCATTGTCGTTTCTGGAAGAGGGCGGCGAAGAGGCCATCGAAGACCTCATTCAGCCTGCCTTGCAGATGATTTATAACGGCAAGACGCTCGGCGGGAGCTATAGCGAGCTGGAAGCATCGGAAATTCTGAACGACTTCCTCGTCGGCGGCATCCTCGGTGGGCTCGGCGGTGGCGTGGAAGTGGCGGCAAACCGCTTTGCGCGCTTTGATAACTCCCTCGGCGAGAGCGGGCGCAAGGCGATCCGCGGCTCGTACCAGGAGGGCAAGGACACGGCGGAGCACGTGAAGGACTTTATTCCTGCCTACAATGCGGGCGTGGAGGGCAAGGCGAACCCGAACCCGACGAATGAGACGGCCTATGCGGGCTATGTCGCAGGGCAGAACGACGCGAAGGCCGAGGCGCGCAAGAAGACCTTCGCGCAGGAGAGCGACGGCGGCAGCGGCCTTGTCTATGATGACTACGTTTCACGTGAAATGGACAATGCGACGGCAGACGAGATCAACACCGTCGCAAAGGCGCTCGGCGTGCGCGTGCGCATGGCTGACGCGGTGCGTGGCGGCACGGCTAACGGCGTCATCGAGGGCAACGAAATCCGCATTGCAAAGGACGCGCAGGACCCCGTGATGCAGGTAGTCGGCCATGAGTGGACGCACAGGGTGCAGGATCTTGCACCCGAGCAGTACACGGCGTTCCGTAGCGCTATCATGGAAAACGGTGACGTTGCAGAGGCGGCGAAGATCCTTTACGAGCAGTACAACCGCATGGGCGTGGAGATCAGCATGGAACAAGCGATGGACGAAGCCGCGGCGAACTACGCGGGCGAGATGATCGCCAATACGGACGTGCTGAACGAGTTTATCCGCAGGCACAGCGCCGACCGGACACTGCTCGAAAAACTGCGCGACGCGATCCGTGAGATCGTTGGCAAGCTGACCGGCAAGGCGAAACAGCAGGCACAGACAGTGGAAGGGCTGTTGCAGCAGGCGTTTGAAGCAGCGGCGCAGAACAGCAAAAATGCCGCCACAGAGGGCGGCACGCGCTTTATGTTTGCAGGAGAAAATGCAGCGAACGCAAACAAGGAATCGCTTAGTACGGCGAAAGAGATGGAGAAAGGCGGGACTGACGCTGAGACGATCCGGCAGAAAACGGGCTGGTTCCGCGGCGCGGACGGCAAGTGGAGATGGGAGATCGACGACAGCGGCATGAAGCTGCGCTTTGAATCTGGGTTATATGACTACGACACGGAGCTGCGAGAGAAAACCCATGCATGGGTTAGGCTGACTAACCGTGAGCTGACGGACGAACAGAGGAGAGACCTTGCGGACTACCAGAGAAGCACGGAGCGCGGCGAGGCCGACGAGGCGCTATACGAGAAGCTGACCGGAGAGTTTGGCGGCGATTTTGAGAAGTGGGCACTAACATTGGAGACAATGAAAGAGGCTGCAAAGTCCATCCCCAACTACACCACGCTGGGCGAGCTGGTGGACGCGCCGGCGCTGTTCGCCACCTATCCGAACATGAAAGACATGGACGTAACGTTTCACAATTTGGAGCGCGGTCAGAACGGCGGGTATAACCGCAGGTTCGACAGCATTGAACTGAGCCGCGACCTGAAAAACAGACCGGAGGCACTGTTGAATTCCCTCACTCATGAGGTACAGCACGCCATTCAGCAAAGAGAGGGATTCACACCCGGGGCAAATCCGAAATACTGGAACAGAAAACTCGAAGAGGGATATGACGGCAGGGACGCCGAAACCAGACGCGAAGGCGCGCGGCTGCGCGAACAGTATGAGCAGATGAAGGCAAACGATCCCGAGTTTATGCGCAGCATGGAAGAGCTGAACGCCATGGCACCGACGGTGCCGCGCGGGAAAGTCGACATGGACACATTGGAACAGGTCGAGCCGGATCCGCCGGAATGGGTGCGCTTCGACGAAAGGCGCGACCAACTGGAAGAAAAATACGGCGACCGCGTGTGGGATTATTTCAGCCTGCGCGACAGTATTGACAGAAACGCGAGGGACAGCAGACTGCCGGGAGACCTCTACCGCGACACGGCGGGCGAGATCGAGGCGCGGGACGCTGCCGCTCGGCGCGGCCTGACGGTGGAAGAACGCAGGAACCGCAAGCCGGACACCGGCGACGAGAACACGGTGTTCGCAGACGGCGAAAATGTCAATGGGGACTATTCCCTCAAAGGCACGGAGAACGCGCAGGAGATCGCGGCGCTCAAGCGTGAGAATGAGACCTTGCGTCAGCGCGTGGACTACTGGAAGGGACAAACGCGCCGCAGCGACGGCGTTCGCACCGACAGCAAGAGCGTGGAAAAGGCGGCGAAGGAGCTGACGAGCCGCTACGGTGCAGAGATCGACAGTGGCGAGATCGCAGGCGACCTTGCAAACCTGTATGACTACATCGCGCGCGGTGGAGACGAGACCGGCGAGCTGACCTACACTGAGGCGAGAAGCCGCGCGGATTCTATCGCCCAGCGCATCGCAGAGAGCGCCATCGCAAAGGATGAAGAGGTATACCGCGAGTATAGCGAGTTGCGCAAGTACCTGAAAGATACGAAGATCACGCTCTCTGCCGAGGATGCGGCTGGTATCACGGACTACGCCGACTTCCGACGCAGCCTCTCCGGCAAGGTGAACCTCGGCAAGGGCGAGCATACGAACGTCGATCAGGTCTATTCCGAGCTGGCGGAAAGCTACCCTGAGTTTTTCAGCGAGACGCGTGAGAACAACGTGAGCGACCAAATCGCGCGTATCGCGGACGTGGCAAATGAGCTCTACAACGTCAGCGAGTATAACCCGTTTGAGGGCTATATGGGTCAGGCGGTCAGCGCCATTTCGAATGACGTCATGGAGCGATTCTTTGACCTTCCGCAGGCGAAGAAGACCTTCGCCGACGTGCAGGCGGAGATGCTGGACGCGGCGAAAGCAGCAGGGCGCAAGGCCGCGGCGGACGCGAAGCTCGCAGGACAGATGGCCCAGGGACGCACGGATGCCGTAAAGCTGCGCCACACGCAGGAAGCCTTGCAGAAGGCACGCGCGCAGCAGGCGGAAAAGCTGGACGCGCTGAAAGACCGTTACCGTGAGAAGGACGCAACGCGCCGCGAGGGGCAGAAGCGCCGCGAGCTGCGCGCGAAGATCACGCGGCACGCAAAAGACCTGTCGAAGAAGCTGCTACGCCCGACGGACACGAAGCACATCCCCGAGAATATGCGCTCGGCGGTGGCGGCAGTGCTGAACAGCATCAATCAGGAGAGCACCTACACCGTGGACGAAAGCGGCAAGCGCGTCTATGACGGCAGCGGCACGCCGACAAAGCGCACCGAGGCATTCCGCGCATTGCAGAAGCAGTATCAAGGCATTCTTTCAGGGAAAGAGACAGACGGCGATGACATGGTCATCGACCCGTCGCTGCTCGGCACGGACGGCTCGGACGGCTTGCTTGGGCAGGTTATCGGAATGGAGAACAAGCGGCTCTCTGAGTTGACGCGCGAAGAGCTTGGGACGATGTGGAAGACCATTCGCGCGGTGGAGAAATCTGTCTCGACGGCGGGCAAGGTGCTCTCCAAGAGCAAATTCGAGACCACAAAGCAGATGGCGGATGCCTTCAAGACCGACGTGAGCACGCGGCGGAAGAAGCTCGGCAACAATACGACAATCAGCTTAGAAACGCCGTACACGTTCTTTGCCCACTACGGCGAGACGGGCAAGAGCATCTACCGGATGCTGCGCAATGCACAGGATTCTCAGGAGATCATGGCGCGCGACATTGCCGAGAAGACGCGGAAGGTTCTTGGCGACGAGCTGGGCGAGGCGGGCTTCAAGGATATTGCTGGCAAGGCTATCCACGGGGACTTGAAAGGCGCGCTGCGCGACACGCGCGGCAGTGCCATCGGCAAGTGGGAGGCGGAGACGCACGACATCACCGTCGCAAACGGCGGTAAGCTGACACTGACGACGCCGCAAATCATGGAACTGTACCTTCTGAGCAAGCGCAAGCAGGCACTTGGGCATCTGCTCGGCGGCGGCGTCATCCAGCCGGAGATCAAGAGCGCGGAGACCGGCAGGACGAAAGTGCCGCGCGGCACGCAGCAGGTCTTTTTGACTGATGGCGATATCGAGCGCATCACGGGCAAGCTGACGGACGAGCAGAAGCGCGTGGCGGACGGCTTGCAGGAATTGACGGCGACTACGCTTGCCAAGTACGGCAACGACGCGAGCATGCAGGCCTACGGCTACCGCAAATTCACCGAGAAAAACTATTGGCCCATCAAGTCGGCAAAGGAAGCACTGCACAGCAACCTCGAGAAGGACAGCGGCAACGTGCGCTCCATCAAGAATATCGGCATGGCGCAGCAGGTGACGCCGAACGCGAACAACGCCGTAGAACTGCGCAGCGTGTTTGATACGTTCGCCGACCACGCATCTGACATGATCGACTACGCGGCATGGCTCGCACCGATGGAGGATGCAAACCGTTTCTTCAACTTCCAGTACCGCAATGACGTGGGAAATAAGACTGGCGTGAGCGTCAAGGGCCTGCTCGACGAAAAGGGCGGCAAGGGCGCGCAGCAGTACTGGCAAAAACTGATGGGCGACATTCAGAACGGCATCGGCACGAAAGACTTTGAGCCGATCACGGGCAAGATGGGAAAGTTTGTCGGCAAATTCAAGGGCGCGTCTGTCGGCGCGAACATCCGCGTCGTCATCCAGCAGCCGACGGCCTTCTTCCGCGCGGCGGCGGTTCTTGATCCGAAGGACATGGCAAAGGGCATGACCGGCGGCGTGACGAAGGGAAGTGGCTGGGAGAAAGCGCTTGAGCATTCTCCTATCGCAATGCGCAAGGACGTCGGCAGCTTTGATATCTCGTCACCGTACACGCTGAAAGACCGATTCTACGGTAAAGAGGGCGTGACGAACAAGCTGAACGACCTCGCGGGCGCTGCCGCCGGCAAGGCGGACGCCGCGACGTGGGGGAAACTGTGGAACGCCTGCGAGTGGCAGGTGAAGCGTGAAAAGCCCGACATCCGCGCGGGCAGCCACGAATTTTACAGCGCGGTCAACGATGCGTTCTCCGATATGATCGATCAGACGCAGGTCGTCGACGGAATCTTGCAGCGCAGCAACATCATGCGCGGCAAGAGCACGCTTTCACAGCAGGCGACGGCTTTTATGGGCGAGCCAATCATGAGCATGAACGTGCTGCTTCGCAGCTACGACAACTTCCGCTATGAGGAGAACCCGGCGAAGCGCAGCAAGGCTTTGAAGACGCTGGGCCGCGCGGCGACGGCGCTGGTCGTTACGAATGTGGTGAATGCGCTGGCGCAGAGCATCGTCGACGGCCTGCGCGACGATGACCGCGACAAGGACTATTGGGAAAAGTTTCTTTCGGCCTTTACGGGCGTGGAGGGAGACGAGAAAAACGCACTCGAGCTAATCGGCAACGTCGTGCTGAACGGCAACGTCGGCAGCAACATAAACCCCGTGGCGCAAATCCCATTCGCAAAGGATGTTCTCTCGCTCGCGCAGGGCTATGATGTGTCACGCCCTGACATGGAGGTCTTCTCCGATCTAATCAACGCGGCAAAAACCTTTGTTGACAGCGCAGGCGGTGACGGCAAGAAGACCCGTAAGGAGGCCACGCTCACGCTTCTGGCTGCGGCGAGCAAGATGTTTGGTCTGCCGGTCGCCAACATCAAGCGCGACCTTATGGCGACGCTGCGTACCATCGCACAGGCGAGCGGCAGCCTCGGCTTCCAGTATGAGGTGGAGAAGTTCAGCTACAACCTTGCCAACAGCGGCAACAAGAGCCGGTTTATCGGCATTCTCTACGATGCTCTGGAACAGGGCGATTACGCGACCTACGAGCATGTGCGCCGCGACCTGATGGAGCAGATGGGGCTTGACGGCGAGAGCATCCAAAGCAGCCTCAAGACCCGCTACAACAAGAAGGCCGAGAGCGAGTCCAACTACTCGTTCCCGCAGAAGTCGCTTGACCTGCTGGGCATTCGCGGGAAGTACGCCTATAATATCGGCGAGGACGAGGACAAATTCAGCGCGGCGGACCTGAACGCGGGCTCGTTCAGCAAATATGAGACGCAGAAGGGCGAGGCCTACCGCACGCAGGCTGATAAGGCAACGAGCAGTGGCGCCTTCTCCCGCCTCTCTGACGAGGGCAAAGACAAGGCGCTCGGCTACGTCGAGAGCTACGCCGAGGCAGTGGCGCTGAAAGAGAACTCCGGCGGGCAGTACGAGATCACGACCAAATGGATTCAGAATGCGCAGGAGGCACAAAAGCAGTACCGCATCGCCCCCGGCGTGTTTGCGGCCTGCAAGGTGGCGGCGAGCGAGTGCGAAATGCTGAAAGACAAGGACGGCGACAGCATCGACTATAGCAAGGGATTGCAGATCATGGAAATGCTGTTCCGCTCGGGGCTTAACGAGCAGCAGCGCACGGCGATGTACGAATATCTGGACGTGCCGAAGAAGATTCGCCATTGGAACCGCGCTCGGGTGGACGAGCAGCTTGCAATCGCACGGAAGAAAGCGGCGTAAAGAAAAAGGACCGGTCGGATGCCCGGCAGGTTCTTTTGCCCCGTGGTGAATTTGCGGAAGCGGCATGATAGGCTCAATGGAGAACACCATAAAAATAAGGGGGCGTGAAAAATGGACAATGCAAAGCACTACGATGACGCGGCGATCGCGTTGATCGAAAGCCGATGCAAGAGCAATACCCACCGCATCAACGAGTTGCAGGAGCACCAAACGGCGCTTGACCGGCTGGCAACGTCGGTCGAGGTGTTGGCGACCAAGCAGGAGACCGTCGAGGGAGACGTCAAGGAGATTAAAGAGGACGTGAAAGCCATCACGGGCAAGGCGGGGAAGCGCTGGGACGGGCTGGTCGACAAGGCTCTCGCGGCGCTGGCGGGCGCGTTTATCGCGTGGCTAATCTCGGGAGGGATGGCATGATGGATGATTTTGCAGAGGTGGCAGTTGCCATCATTGCGGGCGCTGCCTTGCTACTTGGCGCGGCGGCTGCCATTAAGGGCATCCGCGAACTCTGGATGTGGTGTATGGCATGAAGAAACTGAAAGAGCACTGGGGCAGGATGAAAAAGCGGGACAAGTACATATCCATCGCCATTTTCAGCCTGACGTGGTACACCGTCGCCTCGCTCACCATGGCGGCGCTCGGCGTGCCGCCGCCCGACGTGCTGACGGAACGGTGGTTCAAGGCATGGACAACAGAGCTCGTTGTGGTGGCGGGCATCAAGATTTTCAGAAAGGACGAAACGACACTATGAATAACGATTTGCTGAAAAAGAGATTTGCGAACCTGTGCAGCGTGAAGAGCATTGTGACGATCGCCGCAACCGGCGCGGTGATCTACGGCTTTGTCGTTGATAAGATCACGGGCGAGCAGCTTATGCTAATCTACAGTTCGATCATCGCATTCTACTTCGGCACGCAGAGCCAGAAGACGCAGGACGTCATCGACAAGGGGGCGTAAGGCATGGCGAGAGCAGAAGACATCCTCGCCATCGCGCGCAAGGAGATCGGCACGGTGGAGCAGCTGGGCAACCGCCAGAAGTACGGCAAAGCCTACGGCGTGGACGGCGTGTACTGGTGCATGCAGTTTGTATGGTGGTGCTTTCAGAAAGCGGATAAGCGGCTCTTTTACGGCGGCGGGAAGACCGCGAGCTGCGGCGAGCTGATGAGTTATGCAAAAGCCCACGGCCAATGGGTCACGTCCGGCTATCAGCCGGGCGACGTGCTCATCTATGACTTTCCCAACACGGAGGTCAAGACCGACCATACGGGCATCTGCGAGAGCGTAAGCGGTCAGTATGTAACAGCTATTGAGGGCAATACATCGAGCGGCACGGCGGGCAGTCAGGCCAACGGTGACGGCGTATACCGCAAGAAGCGGGCAAAATCGCTTGTGCTGGGAGCATACCGCCCGAAGTATGAGGCGAGCTATCGCGAGGTGCTCAAGAAGCGCGCGGGGCTGCTCGATCCGACGCTCGACTACCTCGCGGAGTACAAGTACGGCGATGACCTGATTCGCAAGCTCGCGACGATGAAATAATTGTGCCCGAATCGGGCACGGAAAGGAAAACGGGCGGGAGGCCTGCAATGTCTCCCCTCGCGTGAGCGCTCTGCAAGCCCCGGTGCACAGCATGGACAAGCAGCACCGAGCGATCCGCGCGCAACTATCCTCTATGGCTCCCAAGCGGGCCGTGGCGTATATCTTATCGTTTGAGCTGCCGCAGGACGAGGCGTACTGCCTTATTGAATGCGATGTGCGTGGGAAGAGCCGCATCGAAGTCGCGGAGACGCTGCACGTCTCACCGGAGTACGTGAAGACGCGGCGACGCCGGGCATACAGCAAAATCGCGGACGGTATCAAAAACACATAAAGAAGAGACCCTACAAAGACCTTTTTCAGGCTCTTTGCGGGGTCTCTTTTTCGTTATCATTGAGACAACAAAAGGAGGTGCGCGCATGGGATATTTCGGCAACCCTTATCAGATGGGGTATAACCCCTATTCAGGATATGCCCCTGCAAGCCCACAGAACGGCGCAGGAGCGATGCAAGGCTTTGCGGGTCAAATTACCCGCGTGAACGGAGAAAACGGCGTGGACGCGCTCAGGATGGCACCGCGCAGTGAAATGATCGCGATGGATATCTCGCGGTCGGATGTGCTGATCGGCTGGTATGTCAAAACGGACGACGCGGGGTACAAGTCGAAAACGCCGTATCTGATGACGCCTTACGAGCCAAAGCCCACACAGAGCACAGCAAGCCTCACGAGTATCGAAGAACGCCTGACCAGATTGGAGGGAATCGTCAATGAACAATCCGTTGCTGGAAAGCCTGATGGGAAGCCAAAGGGCGGCAAGACCGAATAATCCCCTTGCGATGATCGGCGAATTCCGCAAATTCGCTGCAGGCATGACGCCACAGAAAGCGCAGCAGGAGATTGAACGCCTTTTGCAGTCCGGGCAGATGTCTCAGGCTCAGTTCCAGCAGCTCCAAGAACAGGCAAAGGAGTTTATGCAATTTCTGAAATAAGCCGGTGCGCAACGGTTTATTTATAAAATCTTTCAGGAAGGAGTTTTGACACATGGATAGTGGTATGTCTCTCAGCGATATCGCCGCGGTCACCCGCGGTGCGAACGATGAGAACGGCTGGGGTTCCGGTTGGTTCCTCATTGTCGTGCTCTTCCTCTTCATGTTCGGCTTTGGCGGCAACGGATGGAACCGCCAGGGCGAGTTTGGCCAGTACGCCACGGCTGCGTCGCAGCAGGAGATCCTTTTCGGCCAGCAGTTTGGCCAGCTGAACGACCGCCTGACCAACATCGGCAACGGCATCTGCAATCTCGGCTACGAGATGCAGGGCGGCATCGGTCAGCTGGGCAAGGAGGTCGCGCTCGCGCAGAACGGCACGAACATGGCCATCATGCAGACCGGCAACGACATCCAGCGCCAGATGGCAGACTGCTGCTGCACCACGCAGCGTGGCCTTGACGCCATCAACGCCAACATCGACGCTAAATTCGCAGCGCTCGAAAAGAGCCAGCTCGAAGGCCGCATCGCACAGCTTGAGCAGGCCAACAACCAGCTCTATCTGCGCGAGCAGATGTGCGGTGTCGTTCGCTATCCCAGCGGCTACACCTACAGCGCGGGCAACTCCCCGTTCTGTGGCTGCGGTTGCGGAAACGGCAACATTTGACGCCCTATTCGGCGAGGCAAGCGGGGCGGCAACAGCTGCTCCGCTTTTTAATTTTTTAGGAGGGTAAAATATGAGCAAGTCTGCAATTTACACGACCAACGTCAGCAATCCCACCGTTGCGGCCGGCGGCATCGTGCCGGTCGGCTCGACGACGCGCCGCTATGGCTGCAACATCCGTCAGGACGGCAACGCGATTACACTGTGTGGGCAGGGCTATTACCTTGTCAATGTCAGCGCGACAGTCGCGCCCACGGCTGCCGGTACGGTCAGCCTGACCGCACAGAAAGACGGCGTCGCCATCATCGGCGCTACGGCAGCTCAGACGGTCGCAGCAAACGGCGTGGCAAACCTCACTATTACGGCTATTATCCGTAACGCCTGCGGCTGTGACGGCTCTCTTCTGTCGCTGGCGCTCGACGGCGTGGCATCGGTCGTCAACAACCTTGCGGTCACGGTCGAAAAACTATGAACGACGATTCGGAGGCTCTGCTGCTCGGGATAATTTTGCTGCTATTTGCGGCAGAAAGCGAGGAAGAAAATGAAACTCATTGAAAAACTGTCGGCAATGGTCGACGAAGAGATCGAGGACGCGATGAAGTACGCGAAATGCGCCCTCGAATACAAGGACGAATGCCCCGCTCTTGCGAAGACGTTTTACGAGCTTTCCGGCGAAGAGATGCATCACATGACGATGCTCCACGCCGAGGTCGCTGGCGTCATCCAGAAGTACAAGCAGGAGCACGGCGAGCCGCCCGAGGGCATGAAGGGCCTCTATGACTATCTGCACAGGAAGCAGATCGAGAGAGCTGCCGAGGTTCGGACGATGCAAGGGATGTTTCGTGAGGGATGAGCGAGCCTAAAAAATGACGCACTATTAGCAAAAAAGGCCTCTGCCCGCAATGGGCAGGGGCCTTTTTTGCGAGGGTAACTGCGGGGGTAACAGGATAGAAATATTGGGCATAATCGAGAATTTGCCAGAATAGTCTAAATATAAAAAACCTCGGAACCGCAACGGTTTCGAGGTTTTTCTTGGTCCGAGTGGCGAGACTTGAACTCACGGCCTCTTGACCCCCAGTCACCGAAAAACGACGGAATATCAACGGGAAGTCGTTCGATGGGGGTAACGAGGGGGTAACAGAAAAATTATATTGCATCGGTGATTTTTCGAAGGTCGGTGAGGTTAACATCCTGATAATACCGCAGCATTTCGGGGCTTGCGTGACCGATCAGCTCGAGTTTGTCCTTGTCCGACGCCTGAATGTTTTTCATCAGTGTTGCGAACGTATGACGGCATGTATGGGGGGAATACTTGTGCCGCTTGTTTTCGATTGGATTGTCAATGCCGATTGCCTTTAATGTGGGATAGAAAACCTCGTCGCGGAAATAGTCATACCTGAACGCTTTCCCCTCTTCGTTACAGAATAGCGCGCCGGATATCTTATCTTTTGACAGCCGGTCTATGATGGGCTGAATCTTGGGTGATATCGTGACGGTTCTATTCTTGCCCGCTTCGGTCTTGATACCAGCGCGAAGCACCTTTTCTTTCTTGTCGTAGTTATCAATCGACAGGCCGAGAAATTCTGTAGGGCGGAAGCCGAGGTAACACATGCAGTAGATATAGTCGGCGTATGGAATCACGCCGCACGCCTCTTTTATTTTCTCGATCTGGTCGGCATCAAAGCTCGCGCGCGGCGCGGCGTTTTCGCCGGTGACGGTGAGATACGGGGCCATACTCATAGGGGCATATCCGCGCGGAACGGCATACTTGTAGATCAGGCTGCACACGGTGCGCATATTCTTTTTCGTCTGTTTAGCGCGCGGGCAGTCATCAATGCATTCTTGGATGTCATCAATCTCGACCGCGGCCAGCTTCATAAATTCGATCGGTGCAAAATACTTTTCGGCAGCGGCGTAGCAATTCAGCGTGGACTTGTCGGCGCGATGCGTTGGGAACCAAAGCTCATATGCCTTGCGCCAAGTGATATCCTTTTCACGGGGCTTTTGCGTCCGCAGCATAGGGATATATTCTAAGGCTTCTCGTTTTGTGCGGAAGCCGCATTTTTTCGCTTTCACGCGGGTCAGCTTGCCTCCTTCTTCACGGTAGCCTTTGGTGATTTCGGCTACCCATGAAGAGCCGCGTTTATAGACCGTCCCTGTTCCGTTGCCGCGCTTTGTGGCTTTTCGGTCGACAGATGCTTGCTTTTTGCCGCACATAGGACAAAACAGCGCGCCATCCGGCAGCGCTGCTTTACATTTGATGCAATTCGCCATGTCAGCCCCTCCAAAATCCGTAATCGGCGCAATGCAGATCGATATACAAGCACCATACAGCCAGCAACACCACCATAATAAACAGAATTAAAATCACGCCGTTGCGGATACGCACACCGCGCCGCATGATCTCGATGGTATCAGCCTTTGCGTCAACGTGGCGTTCCAGCTCGTCGTTGCGCGCCTGCAAGGTTTCCTCGGTCGGCGTCAAGTGTTCGGAAATTCCGAATATTTCATCAAGGGATATGCCGAGCACCTTGCAGATCGGCGCGACGGTATAGATGGACGGAGCTTTCGACAGCTTGGAAAAGAAGTTCTGGACGGTGGACAGCGGCACGCCGGAAGCGTCGGAAATGTCCTGGTAGGTCAGTTTCAGTTCTTCTTTACGAAGTCTACACAGTTCTTGAATGTTCATTTACATCACCTTAACTTTTCCGGTTTTCGTACTTTTCGGGTGCCAAAAGTGGGCCTGTCGAACGCGGTCGAATGCCGTCGTGTTGCAAGGTCTTGGTATTGAAGTGGTAAGGTAAAGCGCGATATGGTCAAAGCAAGCAGCGGCGACCGCTCCCCGCTGCTGCTGAAAAGCCCTCGCCGTTGTTGCAGAGGCGGCGGGGGCTTTTGCTTAAATGTTAGTCCCAGCACACCGGGCAAGCACCATATCCAAGATAACGGCAGTATTCAATGTTGTGAGCGGTATATTCGTCTGCTGCCCGATACACGGGGCACGAATACCGATGATAGTACGCTGACCCGTCAACAATGAACCCAATACGATAATTCAATACCATGTATTCGTTGAAATATGTATTCCTTGATTCCAAATCTTTGATTTGTGACTTCAATTCGCCTACGTTATCGCGATATGAAGCGATTGAGCTGTTTAACTGGGTGATTCTTTTATTGAGCACACGGATTTCCTCGGCAGATTCCGCCGAATCACTCGCCAAAGAAACGCCCTGCCAAACATTCCCGGCAAGGCTCAAGGCGAGCGCGACCTTCTTTTCGTGGATGATGGCAGGCAACTCCGGCTCGGACGGGACGGGATCAGGCGAAACCGGAGCTGCCTGCACGGGGAATGATTCTGAATTCGGCATAACATCTTGGGCTTCCGAAGTATCAAAGGCCTCCGGAGAAAACAGAAGCCGACGCTTACCGAAATATATCATGCAGAAGTAAAGCCATACCGACAAGAAGATTGCGGCAAATATGTTTCGCCCGAAATATTCAAACTCGAATAACTCCAAGCTCGCACTATAAGTGGCCAGAAAAACGCTATAAACGATTTGCCACCCGAAAAGTGACGCATAGTATTTAACACCGGCCCATTTCATTTTGTTCAGCCCGACGAGGGCTCCAAACAGAAAAATGATTCCGACCCACATATATACGGCGTCTATTATGAAGTATGGCCTTGCAGCTTCGGTTGCTGTTCCAATTGCGGCCGTTGCCTGCATTGCTCGGAAGAGGTTCAGGATAAAGCCAAGTGGGAGACCGATTCGAGCAATCAATTTGTAAAACTTCATTGGGGCTTCTGATTCGCGAAGATAGCACGGGCGTATGAAGTGCGCCCGAATTGCAGAAATCACAGCTGAACGCCTCTTTCTCTGATATTTTATTCTCTTTTCAAAATACTGCGGGTCGTTGTATATTCCCATTTCCGTGATTGGCGGCCGTGGTGAAATGAACCTCGGCGCGGTATATGATAAGTGAAACTATTTACATACGGAGGATACATAGATGAAAGACATCGACAGCGAAATCTTACAGGCGTTCCGCGATCTCAGCGATGAACAGAAACGTATCATTCTTGATTCTTTAGCGCCTGCAACTGTGCCAGCAGCATCTTCTTTTGATCGTCCGTAAGTGTGCGGACATATTCCATTAACTGAGATTCCATCGGGGAAAGGCCGACGTCCTTCGGGGCGGCGGCTTCTTTTTCTGCGCAGTCGTCCCCTATTAGATCGGCAACAGTCACGTGGAAATAGTTTGCCAATTTTTCCCGAGTAGTATCATTTGGCATTTTCCCTTTTTTCCATCCGGTCGCAGCAGCATTTGAAAGGCCGATTGCTTTGGCTACACCTGATGGGTTCAGACCGTTTTTAGTGCAGAGGGATACGAAATTTTTGTAAAAAGTAGTTAATTCCATAGGACGTT
>ENA-UEOM01000434-UEOM01000434.1-human-gut-metagenome-genome-assembly--contig:-NODE-434-length-18565-cov-7.180604_pt1 | contig 18565 bp, 10 predicted proteins | sample MGYA00242993_ERZ507994 | MGnify/ENA primary metagenome ERZ507994 (study PRJEB26167, sample SAMN06115536) | human gut metagenome | host: Homo sapiens | place: China:Neimenggu | collected 2014-11-07... | reverse complement strand
AAAATCCTCCTGTACTCCTTAAGAATCTCTTGGACTCCCCAAAGCCTCCAGCCTTCCGCCTCCCAAGCTATTGTCTGTACTCCTGTCTCCTGCATTCCGCCTCCCAAACTATTGTCTGAACTCCTGTACTCCTGTACTCCTGTACTCCTGAACTCCTTAAGAATCTCCTGAAAAATCAAAACACCGGCAGCGCCAGCAGCTGTTGCATCAGCGTCTTGGCCAGCCTCTCGTGTCCGGCGTCGTTGGGGTGCAGCCTGTCGGTGTCCGCCCGGTTGAAGTATTGCGCGTGCTCGTCAATCATGGGGTACAGGCCCGACAGCGCGTTGAGGTCAATCACCGGCACCGCCCAGATGTTGCCGGCCTCCTTCACAGCGTCGACATAGCTCGCAAGATATTCGCCGCACAGGTTGCGGTAGTCTTCGGTGGGTTGCCAGTTCTTGTCGTTGGCATAGAAGCCGGCGCGGTGTATGGGCGTGAGCAGCACAATCTGCTTCGTGGGATACATCTTCTTCACCGTGCTCAGCGCAATGTTGATGCGTCCGCGGTAGGTGCCGTTGTCCATGCACAGGTGCTGCTGCTTGCGGCTCACCAGGTGCTTGGGCTCGTGTATTCCCGCCATCACCTTCTCGTCGGTCTCCGTAAACCACTCGCCTATGGGCACCCCGGCGTTGTAGTCGTTGGTGCCGATGAATATCAGTATTGCGTCCACGCTGTCGCCATGCTCGGTGTGCAGCTGCCCTGCCTGTCGCGGAATGTCGTTCCACTGCCTGCCGCTCACGGCATACACATAGGGCGTTATGCCCAGCCAGTCTTCCAGGAATCCCCAGTACTTCTTTTTCGACGCCTTGTTGCGCGGGTCGGTTATCGAGTCGCCGAAGTAAGCCACGCGCTTGCCCTGCCACGGGTGTGTCATCACCGTCTGTGCCGCCGTGGGCACCATCATCAGTGCGCACATCAGCGCGCACGCCAGTTTCTGTCTTAAGTTGATGCTTGCCATTTGTCTTTACATTATATTAATTGATTGTGTCACTTGTGCAGTCTGTGGTTTTAGGTTTGCCGTCACGCTGTCACGCCCCGGCCCCGGTGCCGCCTGCCGCTGCGCCGCTGGCCGGGGCGTGGTGGCTGCCGGGGCGTGGCGTTGCAGCCCGCAGTGGCTGTGTTTTCATGGTGCAAAGTTAATAATCATTTTCCAATTACGGCCTCGCGGCGTCGCCTTTTTCCGGCGGGTGCGGCCCGTCGGCGCCACTCGCCGGGCGGCCCTGCGGCAGTAGGCGCCCCCGCTGCCTGTGCGCGCCCGGCCCTCCGGCCGTGGGGCGGGGCCGTTTTGGCTTGCCATACGGGCCGTTTGGCCCTGCCGAAAGGGCCGTTTCAGCTCTCCGTATGGCCCGTTTTGCAATTCGCTGCCTGTCAGGCCCTTGCGCAGCCTGCCCCCGGTCCTTGCCCGTCGCGGACCGGGCGCCGTGCCGCCCGCGCCCTTTCTCGCATGTTGTTTTAATGAATGCCCGCAAGTTGCCGGGCAGCTATATGCGGCCCGAAAGAGCACACAAGATGGTGGCAAAGATGCAGAGGACACCTGCAAGGTCTGTCGTCTCGGTTAATTTTGAACAGCTACTTACACCTATATTATATATATCGGTGATAATAGTCTGTTGCGTCCGCCCGTCAAAGCCATCCGCGCCATCTCCCCCGTGGCCGCCCAGCCTGTGCCTTGCCCGCGGCTTTGCCCCGGCGCGGGCGCTGCTCCCCGGCCGTGGCCCATGGCCGGCCTGCGCTGCCGTGGCTCGTGCGCGTTTTGCCCCGGCCCTCAGCCTGTAGCCGGTTTGTGCCGCTCTCTTTCGCCAAACAGTGGCGGCAGGCCTGCCGCCACGCTGCCGTTGGTGGCGGTTGGCGGCCCGTCGGGGCAGCCAAATTAGTGTTGTCGATACATTTCTTGCCTTAAATTCCCGTTTCGTCCTTATTGTTTCATAATTCTAAGAGACGGACATGTTTTCACCATCCGGCCCCTTTTGCTCCGCTACGGCAGTAGGGTGGCGCAGGCACTTACGGCATATAACGCTTTGTATTGCAGCATTATACGCTAATTATTCACTGAAGATGCGCTCTTCCCGCCATGTTTTTGCCGAACTTAACGGCCTCGGATATATTATGGGATATGTTTAGCAATCTTTTACGGATAATGATGTTTTTTAAAAGAAAGTTTGTTTCGTCGTGAAAATTAGCCTATCTTTGCCGTTGCAAATGCTGAGATTAAGACCGTATTAGCTGGTTTCTAAGGGAAAGATTAAAATTCAAAGCATTAAGTGAATCCGTCTCTTCCAACAGGGCGGATGGATATTTAGCCTTCCGGCTAAGGCCGCAGGCTCTGGTTTCTTGGCTTGCGCCATTGGATATGAATATACTATTTGGAATATAAATAAGAGGATAATAACAAAGCTTTTATGAAGAAACGATTGGCGTCATTGGTACTGTGCGGCCTGTTGGGCTACATGTCATCGCCTGCGCAGAACGTGGCACTGAAGACCAACCTGATGTATTTGGCCACGGCCACGCCCAACCTCGGCGTTGAGGCGTCGGTGGGCCGGAAGCACACCGTGCAGCTCTTCTACGGCCTCCACCCATGGAAGTCGGCCTCGGGGCGCAGCCTGCGCCACTGGGTGCTGCAGCCCGAATACCGCTATTGGTTCTGCGAGAGCTTCAACGGGTGGTTCGTGGGTGCCCATCTCATGGGCGGCGAGTTCAATGTCTCCGACTTCGACATGCCGTTCGGCCTTTTCGACGGGCTCAAGACCCACCGCTACGACGGGTGGTTTGCCGGGGGAGGACTCACGCTGGGCTATCAGTGGATGCTGTCGCGACACTGGAACTTTGAGGCTTCTGTCGGCGTTGGCTACGACTACATCAAGTATGGAAAGTATGAATGTGGCCGGTGTGGCGAGAAACTGCAGTCGTCGCATACCAACTACTTCGGCCCGACGAAGGCTGCGCTCAGTTTCATGTACATATTTTAATGCTTCATAAACCACAAGACGTATGCACACTTTCACACATTATATAATATGCTGCGCCATGGCGCTGTCGCTCGGGCAGGCTGCCCGGGCGCACAGCGGGGCGCAAAAGCTGGCCTCCGGACAGGTGCGCGTGGAGAATGTCAACGTAAGCAACGCCGGCGGAAGGCTTGTGGTGGGCCTCGAGCTCAACCTCGACTCGCTCCGGCTGCCCGCAAGCATGCAGTTTGTGTTCACGCCCGTGGTCAGGGGGCGCACCCAGACCAGGCGGATGCCGCAGATAGTGGTCAACGGGCGCAGGGCCGACATCGCCTTCAGGCGAGGGGCAAGCAAGCGCTTCGAAGCCGACGTCACGGCTGTAAGGCGAAAGAACAACACACCGCAGACGGTGACTTACTCGGCGGTGCTGCCCTACGAACAGTGGATGGACAACTCAGACGTGGTGGTCAACGAAGACCTCTGCGGATGCGGCGACTTCATCGACAACCACGAGGTGCCACTGAAAAAGCTCAGGAAGCCTTTCATGCCATACCTCAGGCCGGCAGCCGAGGCACGCAAAGACCGCTCCGTGCAGGGCAGGGCTTACATCGAGTTCCCTGTCAACAAGACCACGCTCTACCCCGAATACCGCAACAACCCCGCCGAACTGGCCAAGATAGTAGAGACCATCAGGGTGGTGAAGGAAGACAAGAACACCAAGATATCGGGCATCGTCATCCACGGATTCGCCTCGCCCGAGTCGCCATACGACCACAACGCATGGCTCGCCGAACACAGGGCTGCCACACTGAAAGACCACGTCAGGAAGATGCTTGACATAGACAACTCGCTGTTCCGGGTGGGCTACACAGCCGAAGACTGGAAGGGGCTGCGCGAATATGTGGCCGCCAGCTCGCTGCCTCACCGCGACGAGATTCTGCAGGTGGTCGACGACAGCCGGCTCGACCCCGACACGAGGGAGTGGCGCATCAAGCTGAGGTGGCCGGACGACTACCGCGTCATGCTCGACGAATGCTACCCGACGCTGCGCCACTCTAACTATGTGGTGAACTACACCGTCAAGGCGTTCTCCGTAGACGAGACGCGCGAGGTGATGAAGACCAATCCCAAGCTGCTGTCGCTCGAAGAGATGTTCTTGCTGGCGCAGACCTACGAGCCCGGCTCCAGCGAGTTTAACCAGGTGATGGAGACGGCCGTGCGCCTGTTCCCTGCCGACCCGACCGCCAACATCAACGCCGCACTCGCCAGGATGGCTTCGGGCGACATCGACGCGGCAGCCGAGTGCCTCGACAAGGCCGGCAACACGCCAAGGGCCATCCACGCACGTGGGGTCATGGCACTGCTCAAGGGCGACAGCAACATGGCTCTCAGGCTGTTCCGCGAAGCGCTCGCAGCAGGCGACGCCGACGCGCAACGCAACATAGACATACTGGAACTGTGACAAGAGGGCTTTGACCCGGCAGTGACGCCACCACCCCGACATGGCTCTGCGGGATGGGGACGGCAGGCCGCAAGGGCCGATGCCATGGTACCAAAAGAGATAAACAAGACCAAATTAACAAACAATTATCAAAGAAAATCATGAAGAATCTGAAAATTTTCTCAATCGCATTGGCAGCGCTGATGCTTGGGGCCTGCTCTAACGACGAGGTCGTTCAGGATGGGGGCAGTGACCCGGTGTGGAACTCGGATGGCAAGGGCTATGTGAGCTTCTCTATACAATTGCCTACACAACCCAACACCCGCGCATGGGACGACAGTAAACACTTCGACGACGGTACGCCGTCTGAGTATAATGTGGAGAACGCCACGCTCATCCTCTTCGCAGGCGATGAGGGCAGCGAGGTTGTGAACAGCGCCTATGAGTTGAATCTGAAATTCTCGCCAAAAGGCTCTGCTACCGACCAGATCACTACGACGGCAAAGATCACCCAGGAAATCAACAAGATCGATGCAAAGTCAATCAAGGCTCTCGTTGTGCTCAACCACAACTATCTGTTCAACTTGAACAACAACCAGATTCATTTGACAGGCAACCAAGCCACAGCTGAAGGCATGACTCTCAAAGAGCTCAATGACGCCATGGTGAGCCTTGCTGAGGATTTCAGCTGGCACAAGGCAGGCCTGCTTATGTCTAATGCAGTGATGGCCGACAAGCAGGGCGGCACCGTAGACCCGTCGGGAGCAAAGATTGTTGGCCCGCTCGTGACCATCGACAAGGCCAAGATTCACTCCACACGTGCCGAGGCCGACGCCGACCCAGCTGCCACTATCTATGTTGAGCGCGCCGAGGCCAAGGTGACGGTCAACTCAGGCAACATCAACGAAACAACACTTTCGAAGATGCCTTTTGAGATAGTTGGATGGGTTCTCGACAACACAAGCAAGAAGAACTACCTCACACGACAGACCATTGGCTTCGATAATTGGAAGAAGTATACTTCTGAACTTCTTGCCGATGGAGCTAAAGACTATCGCATGGTGGGCAACAATGCCATAGCAGACGGCCTTTACAGACTGTATTGGGCTGTCGACCCCAACTATGCCAACATTAGCTCTACTCTTTCAACGGAGTATAGCACAGTTGGCGGGGCTACCGCCACCAAAGCCGACGGTGTGGCTCCCGGCTACTGCTTTGAGAACACCACCGACCTCGCACACATGACCGAGCAAAACCTTACCCGCGTCATCGTAAAGGCTAAGTTCAATGATGGCAATCCCTTCTACATCATCGACGGCAATGCCGAGAACACAAGCTCGTTCATGGAAGAAGATGCTGTGAAGAAAGAGGTGATGGCCCGCATGTTCACCAACCCTGAATTTGCCGCGTGGGCAAAGGCTAATGTGAAAGAAGGCCAGACTTTGGAGTCTGATAAGGATTTCGTAGTGGAACTGACCGACGAGGCTGCCGGTGTTCGCAAGGTTAAGTCCATCGCTCTCACCGACAATGGCAAAACGAAGGTTAATGAGCAAGCTGTTGCTGAGATGCCCGGTAGCTCAACAGCCAACAAGCTTATCTCTCTGTCTTACTATGCCGACGGCATGGCTTACTATCCCGTTTACATCGCACACTTCGGTCAGGGCCAGACCCCGTGGTCTGAATCCGACTACGATGATGCAACGATTTATGGCGCAGATAGCGACGCCCGTTATCTTGGCCGCTATGGCGTGGTGCGCAACAACTGGTATGACATCAGCGTGACATCAATCAAGGCTCTCGGCTCTCCCAACGTGACTGAGGTGACGAATGAGCCTGTCGACAAGAAGGAGTCTTACATCTCAGTGAAGATCAACGTGCTCTCTTGGGCAAAGCGCACTCAGTCTGTCGATCTCTGATAGGCCGATACCAACGTAAGCATTTAGATATCAAACCACACGAAAGTCCGGGGCGGCAACGCCGCCGCCCCGGATTTTAAAACCTCCGACGGGCGTCTGCCCATTTCGAAACAATAGCTGCTTAGGCCCTAAGCGACGGCGAAGCAGGCAAATAACGGCATCGCCATGCCATGGCATGCCACAAATGAAAGGAAACAACACTCCCGGCCGCGAGGGGAGACAACAGTTCTTGCGGGACACCCCAACGGGTGATTGACATGGAAAGGAGATGGGGCCTCGGCCGCAGATGCACCGCCAGGCAACCGTTGCCCGGCGATATTGCATTGCCGGGGGCTGCAATGCCAGCCCGGAGCAGGCACGGCCCGCCTTGACATCATTAGCGCGATAAAACAAAAAAACGATATAAATTATGAAACATCTGACGAAGATACTCATGGCGTGGCTGCTGTGGCCGCTGCTGTCTGCCGCTGTCTTGTCGTCATGCAGCATGATGCACGAAGACCGCGACGACTGCCCTACAGGCCTGTACCTAAGTTTCAGGTACAACTACAACCTGGAGCGCGCCGATATGTTCGGCGACCATGTGGGTGCGGTAGACGTCTATGTGTTCGACGCCGATGGACACTATGTCACCACTCTGGCCGATGCCAACCGCGGGCCGCTGCGCCCGCTCGCGGCGCCGGGCTATGCCATGCACGCCAACCTCGCCCCGGGCAAGTACAAGTTCATCGTGCTGGCCGGGCAAGACGACTACGACGCACAGCTGGCACGGGGCCGCGACCATTTCATTCGCAGTGAGCTTGCACCCGGCGACCCTATGCAGGCGCTCAGCGTGAGGCTGCAGACGGTGGGCAACGGCGAGGCGCTGCTGCGAGTAGACAACCACGGCCTGCCGCTCGACACGCTGTGGCATGGCATGGAGACCACGCCGGTGGAGGTGTTTGCGGGACGGCCCACTTACCACACGATACCACTCGTGCGCGACACGAAGAAGATTAACGTGACGCTGAGGGAGCTCGACAACCCTGCAACCATGGACGTGGCAAACTACGACATGGCCATCATCGACCACAACGCGACGCTCAGATGGGACAACTCCGTCGACGAGTCGCAGGCCGTGGTCTACACCCCGCACGCCACATGGAACACCAACGACCGCACAGGGGCTACCGACGCCAACAACGACCCCGTCGGGGGAGTAGGGCGGATGGCGCACGCCGACTTCATGACGTCGCGCATCATCATACACGACAACCCCGCCGACGACGGCGTGCTCACCATCAAGAACCGCACCACGGGAATGGAGGTGGTCAGGGTCAACCTGCCCGACATACTGTCAAGGCTGCGCAACGCCGAGGAGATTCACCGCTACTCGGCGCAAGAGTTCCTCGACCGTGGCTACGACTACCAGCTCGACTTCTACATCAAGGGCGACAGGCTGGCCTATGTCAACATCAGCATCAGCATACTTGGATGGAGCAAGCGCATTCAGTTCGAAGACCTCTGACGGTGGCGTGCGGCCCATGGTGCATCATACTAAAAACGTGAAACAAAGTGGAAGTGGCTGCAATAGCGCAGCCTGACGGGCCTGCAAGGCAGGCGTGGCCCGACCCGGAAGCCACCGAGCGGTGGCCTGTGCCCGGGCCGTATGCCCGCGGGGGGCTGTCAGCCCCGGCGATGCCGCGGCCCTGAAATACCTTCATAATATGCAAACGACAACAAAAAACAAATACTTGAAGTGCGCGATGGCCTCGCTTGCCGTGGCCCTGGCGCTCGTCGGATGCTCCGGCGCCGACGAGCCCGGAGGCGATGTCGGCGGCGAGGGCCTGTCGTACGTCAGGCTGCACCTCACCATGACGGCCGCCCCCGCCACCCGTGCCAACCCCACGGGGGGCGAGCTCGGCGACGGCATGGAGGCGGGGCAGGACTACGAGAATGCCGTCGGCTCGGCCGTGGCCTTCTTCTTCACAGGCTCGCAAGGGGTCAACAGCCCCGCTGCCACGCCCATACAAGCCGTGGCGCTCTTCTCTTCTTTCCAACCGTCGGCCCCCGATGCAACGCTGGCCAGCGGCGTCGACCGCTCATATACGTCGGCCCCCATGCTGGTAAATGTGGGCGGTGGCAACTACAACGTGATTGTCGTGGCCAACCCCGGCTCTGTGCAGTGGTGGCAAGACGCCGCCAACCGCACCCTCGGGGCCGTGCGCGACCATATTTACAAGGAGGCGTGGAAGGCTTCGGCGGGCACATACTCCGACTTCGTGATGACCTCGGCAGCCGACGCCTCGGCCAACCTGGCGTCGGCCACTGAAGAAAATCCCGCCGAAGTCACGGTGGGGCTCGAGCGCATGGCCGCCCGCATCGACTACAGGGCAAAGGCCACCTACGACGTGTCCGACCCGGCCTACACCGGCGCCACGGTCGAGATAATGGGCGCCACCATAGTCAACTCGCTCACGGCAGGCAGCTACCTGCTCAAGAGGGTGGCCGCCGAGCCCGACGCCGAGGGCGCCGTGGTGCTCGGCGACGAGACGGCCACGGCCACAGGCGTGCCCACCAACTACGTCATCGACCCCTGGACGGCCGGCAAGTCGGCCGACAACGCCACTTTCACCGTCGACGGCGAAGGCGGAAAACCGGCCTCGGCGCTTTACGCCATGTGGTTCGGGCAGCAAGACAACCACTCGCTCCAAGACCTCACCGAGCTCGACAAGACATCTAAGTGGGCCTCGATAACACCGCCGGGCACCGACATCGGCGGGTGGAAGCGGGTGGGCTACACGCTCGAAAACACCGCATGGCCCAATGTGTCGGCACCTTATTACCATACGGGAGTGGTGTTCAGGGCACTGTTCAAGCCCAAGGGGCTGCCGAACTATGCCGACGGGCGCACCTTCTTCAGGCTCCGCAGCAATCTCTACGCTTCGATGGAAGACATGATGTCGGCCATCTACGGGGCGGACTTCGCGCGTTTCGACGCGAGCATCGACGCCTGCAAGTCGTGGGACGACGTGGCGGACTTCGCCCGGCAAGGCCTGCTAGACGACGACCCCTCGGGCTACAGGACCTACCTCGAGGCTGCCGCTGCCAAGGCAGGGCCTTTCGACGACGCGGCCAAGGCGGCGCTCAAGTGGCGGGCCTACATGCTCGCCGAATGCGGCTACACGGCATCCACCGATGCCGACGGCACGTGGCGCGTGAGCATCGACAACGGCGGCAAGTCGACACGCAACGTGCTCAAGCCCTACGGCGTGCGCACTTACCAAGACTCGCAGTGCTATTACACATGGTGGGTGCGCCACGGCAACGACTCCGACGACGACAACGAGGCGCCCATGGAGCACGCCATCGTGCGAAACAACATCTATAAGCTCAGCGTTGAAAGCATCACGTCGATTGGTGGCGACATCCCCCCGGGCGACAAGACATTCAATGTCAGCGTCTACGTAAACGACTGGCTGGTGCTGCCAACTGAGAAGATAATGATGTAGCGGCGTGGGGGCTGCCACAGTGGAAGGGCCCCCCGAGCCGGCGCCATCAATCCAACAACGATACAACGAACAACCCTTATGTACAGAAAAAAGCATGTCATAGATACCGCTGTCATTCATTTGATATGGTTGCTTGCCATCATGGCGGCATCGTGCTCGGCCATAACCGACGACGTGCCCGCACAGGATGACGCGACGCTGCGGCTGAACATCGTGTCGCGCGACGAGGGGCGCCTCGACACGAGGGCCGTCACCGAGGCCGGCAACAGCCACGAGTTCATCCATAGGCTGTGCGTTCTGATTGTAGCCCCCGACGGCACCGTGGTTAAAAAGCTGCTGCCCAACCTCGACGTGGTTGCCCTCGCGCAGCAAGGCAACCTGCGCCGCTGGGCGTCGGACGACTTCACCATCACGCTCGGCGCATACGATGTGTACGCCTTCGCAAACATCGACACATACTACGACGGCCTGTGGGGCAGCCTCACCGGGCTTGCCGAGGGCGACAACATATCGGGCATCAGCCCCTCGCTGCGCTCCATCGTGCTCGCCGACCCGGCCTCGAAGATAGACCTTGTAGACTATTTCATACCCATGAGCGCCTATGCCCGCGTCAATGTAACCAAGTCGACGTCGGCCATCTCGATAGGCCTCGACAGGCTGGTGAGCAAGGTGCGCATGACAATACGCGGCAAGGCGGGCATCACCGTCACGGCCTTGAGTTTCGCAGGCTATGCCGACCGCGTGGGCCTCTTTGCCGACACGCCGCTCGGCGACGTCAAGACCATGGAGTCGAATGTGGTGGGCGTGTCGCCCAAGACGGTGCAGATAGGCAAAAAAGACAGCGTGTCGATAGCCGACTTCTACGTCAACTCATCGCCCGCAGGACGCCCCTACAGCGTCAGCGTGGCCACCAACGAGCACGGCGGCGTGGTCTACATGGCCACCACGGCCCGCACCGAGCTGCCGCGCAACAGCATTTATCCTCTCATACTGCAGCTCAACGACTACGGACTCGACCTCGAGGCCGAGGTGTGGGTGTCGCCCATAGGCTCGCTGCCGGTGCCGGTGGTGGCCGACTTCGACGCCGCCGACACTTACAGCATAAGCATACCCGAGGGTGCCCAGTTCCGTTTTACCGTCAGGGGCATCTCGGCCGGCGGCACCACGGTGCCGGCGTCGCGGTGCGTGTGGAGCTTCGACGCCGCTGCCGTCAGCGGTGTGGCCTTCGACGGCTATGCCCCCGGCGCGGCTGTTGTGAAGGGTCGGGTCACTGCCCAGGCCGGCCTTACCATACCGCTGGCCGTGACTTCGCAGTGGCGGCAGGGCAATGTAGACTACAACCGTGGCTACACCGTGAGGATTACCACGACCGATTTGTCGGAAGCCACCTTCAAGAACGTGGCGCAAGGCAGTCCGCTCAACGTGGAACGGCTGGTAGAGCTGAACACCGAGATGCTGAATCTGTTTAAGTGATTCAACAACAATGGCATTACACATCAACATAGGCATTACAATCAGATGAGAACAACGATTTTTGGATATAGCAAGAATGCATATTTCAGGGCACGGGCCGCAGTCATGGCGTTGCTGCTGATGAGCCTGCCGGCCGCTGCGGCCGGGGCTTCGGCGCTGCCGGCGGGGCACGCCCATTCCGGCCATTCCGAGGCTTGGCAGGGCGCGGCCGTGGGCGGCTTCCATGCCGATGAGGGCCGCGATGGCCATGGCTCGCTTTCTGTTTATGGCCGCAGCCCGGTGGCCGCCCCCACATTGTCCGTGCGCTCCGCGCCCGCTGATGTTCCGCTGCCCGGCGACATCGACGCTGTGCCGGCCGACACCATCAACGGCCGCCCTGTGTACCACAGCGTGTTTTACAAGCTGCACCCCCAGCAGATATGGAGAGGAGAAGAAGGCGAGTTGACACCGAGTTACATATATTGGCCGCAAAAAAAACGTAATCCCTTTAAGAAACAAGGCTTGTTTACCTTCCTTAGATGCCTCATGGCGCCGGGAACGCGCCATATTTTCCATCATAGAGACACACTTGGTGATGGTGTAAACTTGCGTTTTCAGCTTTTCGGGTTAGACTCGCTCAGATATGCCGACGGCACACTGGCCGAAGTGCGTTTTGTGCCATTGGCCTCCGAGACAAGGGTATATACTTCAAGCGGTAAGAAATGTCCGAGTATAGGCCACCGTTCATATCACAAGACTTGCCTGGAATTGGTTTGCCGTGACGTCAGGGCAATGGAATTTTCTGCCTATGCGGCCTCTGTAGTAGGCAAGGATGGCGAGCCGATAGACATGACAGACCAGAAAAATGGTAGCAATTGGAATTTTACAGACCCAGCGAGCGGCATCAATATCGAGGTAAAGGACATAGACTGCGCAGCCGACCATTCGTATGTCCGCGCCCAGATAGGGTTTTCCTGGATGGGCCAGCTAAGCCAAGTGGCGTCGGTATTTGCGCCCAACAACGACGAGGTGCGCTTTTTATACCTTGTGTTAGACAAGAACAAGTTCTTTGCAGAATACCAAAAATATCTCAGGGCACACTTGTATGACGACGACGCCATGCGTCAGGCAAAGTATCACGCCCTGCGCCTGTCTATCTCGGATGTGGGCAAGCGCACCCTGGGCGCCAGGATTAGGGGTTACAGCCTTTACGAAGAAAACCCGGAGTATGGCATCGACGACAACCACTATTTACTTTCCGACAACAAAGACCCCGCCACCGGCGTGGAGTATTTCTACAGAGACGGCCCCATGGACTCTGTCTTGTTTTTTGATAACAGTGTAAATAAAGATTTAACCAGGGGCTCTGTCAACGGCGTCATCCATTTCAAGGTTCCGCCCGGAAAGCAATATATAGTCTGCATGGCCCCTTTCTCGCCCGACTCGGTGATAACCGGCGACCTGCTCCAGATAGCCTCCGACCAGCTGTTGGCCCACGCCATGACCGACAGGATATTCTTCGTGCCGAGGCAGACGCTGATAAGGGCCAATGGCGAATTGATTGACGAGGGCGTTGACTATTGTGCCGGCGTCACCCGGTATGTTTCTGCCCAGGTTCGTGTGCCGCGCGACAAAGACGGCCATCGAACCTACGAGGTGATAAACCAAGGCGTGTTTTACGACTGGTTTCTTGGCGACCAGCTGGTATTTTCGGCCACCGACAACCGCTTTGGCGGCGTGTCGCTGCAGCAGGCACTGCTCGATTTCCGAGCGGTATATCCCGACGCAACAGAGCTGAGCGCCAAGGCCACGCCATGGAGCGACGGCGAGCTGACCACACCCGCCGGCGACATGGCCACATTCACGCGCGACGAGTTTGACATAATAAACCACTACCTCAACCAGCCTCGCGACGAAGGCGGGATGAGCCAGCTGGTGCTGCGCCGCCGCGGGCTCGACGTAACGCTGCGCCTTGGCGTCAACAAGTTTGTGGTTGTGCCCATACACAAGCCCAACCCGCCGTCGGGCTCGCCCATCTCCGTGACCGACTGGGACCGCATCTGCTGGAACCCGGTGCCGTTTTCAATCACTACCGACGGCAACGCCCCGTCGTTGCAACCCGGCTCCGAGCTCGTTGAATATCCATACCCCGACTTCAACCCCGCCCTGCGCATCAACCTGTCACAGTTGAAGCAGGCCCAGGGCAACAGGATGCGCGTAATGGTGCGCAATGCCGGCATTGGCGGCAAGCCCGGGGGCGCCACGGTTGGCCGCGTTCCCAACAGCTCGGGTGGCTATGCTTATCTCGTAGGCACCGACGATCCGCAATACGACGAGGAGTTCACCAACGAAAACCTGACAGAGCAAGACATTCCGGCCGCCAAGCTGCTAAACCTGAACAGCAGTTCAATCGTTGCCAATCCGGCTTCGAGCTTCATGGAGTTGCAGCCCATGCCAACGCCGGGGGGCAAGTCGCTTCGCGAGGGATATACATATATATATTATGTACCGTTGAAAGCCACTGTTGGCAATACGGGCAAACCTGCCACGTGCAACGGCTCGATGATATTGCATGTAAAGGTGGTTCCCGAATACTTGGTATGGCAGGGCGGCCCCGACGACAACTGGAACAACGACGCCCTGTGGCGCCGCGCCGACCCCGCCGACCTCATGGCTCCGGCCGACGGCTACACCACCAATGCCGCCAACGGCACGTCGGCGGGCTTCGTGCCCACCTGCTACTCGTCGGTGGTGATGCCGGCCGGCAGCAAGTCAAGCCTATACATGCCCGACTATGCGGGCGGCGGCGACCGTGGGGCGGCCGACGGGCGCCCCGACAGCTATGGCCCGGCAACGCGCTACATAGGATACGACATGGTGGGCTACGGCACGGGCCCCGGCCTGGCCAACGTCACCGCCGACCCCGACTTCAGCCATGGCGGCACAAACGCTTCCATAGCGTCGGTGATAGGCGGCCGTTTCCGCGCCAACGTTTGCGACAAGATACATTTTGCTACCGGCGCCCGCATGCTCCACGCCGAGCAACTGGGCTACAGCAAGGCTTCGATGGATGTCGAGCTGCCCTCAAAGGCTTGGACCCTGGTGAGCACACCGCTGCTTTCGGTGTATTCGGGCGACTGGTATACGTCGCTCGGCGGCTCGCAGGCCGACGTGAGATATTTCTCCGACCTCACCTTCGACGCCTCGCGCAACAGCCGCCTGCAGCCCGCCGTCTACCAGCGCAGCTGGGACAATGCGGCGCGCATCATCGAGCAGGGCGGCGGCACCATGCCGGCATCGTTCGCAGCCGGATGGAGCAGCGCATACAACGACGCCTCGGTGGCTTATGTGCCCGGCCAGGGCTATTCGCTCAAGGCCACGGCCGTGGGCGGTGCCGCCGGCCGCCTGTCGTTCCGTATGCCCAAGGCCGACGCGGCCTACAGCGTGCCCAACGCGAAACTGCAGCGCAAGGGCGCCGGCCGGCTGTTTGTCTCGGGGCTGCTCGACCGCGCCGACGGCCAGGCCCACTCGCCCAAACCCTATGTCGAGGCCGGGCTCACGGCCTCGCAAGACGGACTATACCTGCTTGTGGGCAACCCGTTTATGGCAGAGCTCGACCTGCCCCGCTTCTTCGAGGCCAACGACAACCTTGAGAAGGCGTACTGGACTGCCACTGCCGACGGGCCCGTGGCCGGAGGCGCCGCCACCGACGGAAGCGGCTGGACCACGCCCGGCGCCACGTCGACCATACCGCCCTTCGGAGCGTTTTTCGTAAAGAAGGTGGCAGCCGAAGCGTCGAGCACAGTGAGGTTTGCCCCCGCCATGCAGGCGTTTGCCGATGGCGCAGCCACCTCGCCGGCCCACGCCCCCGTGCTCACGGTGGCAGCCTCGGCCGGCGGCCGGCGGTCGGCAGCGGCCATAGTGCCGGCAGCCGGTGCAGCGGCCGAGGCCCCGGCCGGCGCCGGGGTAGGGCTGCTGGCCCCCTTCGGCGCTGCCGATGCCGACGTGCCCCTGGTCTACACCGTAGGCCGTTCGGTCGCTTTGGTTGTCAACCGCGTCGGCGGCAGCCGGCGCATACCCCTCGGCGTGTTTGCCGAGAGCGGGCAGCGGGTTGAGCTCACGTTCCACGGCGTCGACGCCTTCGAGGGCGCGCGCCTTTACGACGCCGCCACCCGTACGGAGACGAGGCTGGCCGACGGCTACACCATTGCCGTCGACGGGCCCTCGCACGGACGCTACTACATATTGGTAGACCGTCCGTCGGCCACCGGCATCGACGAGGCTGCGGCCGCGGCCGACCTCTCGGCCTACTCAATGTCGGCCGGTGAGATAATCGTGGCCGCGTCGCAGCCCATAGGCCGCGTCAGGGTCTACAGCCCCTCAGGCTCGCTCCTGGCCACGGCCGACGCCTCCGGCCGGGGCGAGTGCCGCATAGCCGGCCTTGCCCGGGGCTTGGCCGTGGTAAGCGTAGAGCTGCCCGGCGGGCGTGAGTCGCGCAAGGTCATCGTAAGGTGACCCGGCCCGAGGCGCCCCGCACAGCCGCGTGAGGCGTGGCGCAGGCCACAGGGGGGCAACCCCCGGGTGCCGCCCCCGTCGGCAGTGGCGGGCGCAACCGCACATCAACAAGGATTTTCTTATCAACCCAATAGTACATTACAGAAAATCGTATTTCAAATTTGAAATGCCCGGGCCGTTCGCAGTGATGCGCGCGGCCCGATTAGTTTTTGCCCAGTCCGGCCGTCAAGGGCCGAGGCTGTCTGGCCTGGTTGCCGCGCATACTTGCAGCCCGCATTGCCCGGGGTGGCGCGTTGCGCCGGGGCCGATGGCCCGCCGATGCTCCCACCTCATGCTGATAGCCCCCGCAGGCCGCCCGACGGCAACAAAGGCATGCCCCCGGCGGCCCGAAGGCCTGTTTGGGTTTCAGCCCAACCGTCTGCCGGGCCTATTGCCCGTTGTAGCTTTGCGTATGCCATATTCCCCGCCATTCTCATTTCCCCATGCCCCGCCGTGCCCGCCGCCCGCATGCAGCCTTACGGCGGCCGCACAATGGCATGCACGGCGCAACAGGCAGTTGGAAACAGATTGCCGTCAGACTGGGCACAGTCATGCGAACGTCTTTCAAGGCTCTGAGCCCGGGTGTGGCGCGCCATACAACCGGCTATGCCTTTGAAGACGTCTATTCAACAAAGTTTAAGCCGACGGCAGCTATAGGGCCCAAGCATCAAGTGGTTTTCTGTCGGCCGGTTTGCAGCGTCTGCCTATGGGCAGTTGTCCAAAATCAATTGCCATCAATTTGTGAGCTGTTTCGGAGATGAAGGCCACAGTCTGAAAAGAGAGCGTGGCGGGCTACGCTATGGATGAGACTTTGGCATCCGGGCCGAAAGCGCACGCAATATGGCGGCAAAGATATAGAGGAAGCCTGCAAGGTAAATTGTATCGGTTGATATTGAACAGCTGCTTATGCCATTTTGCGCCGCAAAACAGCCCGTATGGCACTGCAATATGGCCCGTTTGGCAGGCCTGTACGGCCCGTTTGGTCTTGTCGGGCCGCGGCCTCTTGCAACCCGCTGCATGCCAGCCGGTTGGCCAATGCGCCCACAGCCGCCCACACCGCAGCCTAAGCGCAGGCTGTGGGGCTTGCCGCGCCGCCGTGGCCGGGCTTATGTGTGGCTTTCGGCTGCACGTGGCGGTCGTTCACTGCCGTCGGCACGGGTGTGCCCCCGTGGGCGGCCTGAGTTTTCGTGGGGCTGCCGCCGACGCTTTCCCCGTTGGCCTTGGCGCCGAGGGCATCAGGCCGCCAGTGGCCACCCTGGCAGTTGCAACAAGGCCCGGCGTGCGGTTGCGGCTCGTGAGTTCATGCCCCCGCCGGTGGCGCAACGGCGCCGGCCGAGGGTGTGCTGTAAGAAAAACACCATTTGTTTGCGGATTTTCACGCCATTTTTTTTGAGAATCGGAATGATTGGATTACCTTTGCAACTGTTATAGATTAAATTGAAATTATTATAGTCTGTGCCCACCCGGCATAGCCGAGTGCAGGTTTCGTAATAATGATATCACCTTGTGGCAATGGTGTTATGCCGCCAACCTTGGTTGTCAGGCCATTTATTGGCAGTTAAGCATGTAAGTACATTTATTGGGTATGTATAATATATTAAGATGTTTGTTTGGCCGATGGAGCCTCGTAAGGCGTGTCGGCAAAGGGCGTTTCTCGTATGCCGGGCCATACCATGGCGGCCACGCGAGCTACGTTTACCTTGAAACGCCGTCGGGGCGCGTCTACGACGGTCCGTTTTCCTTTTCCGGCGGGTCGATGACGGCCCGCACGCTGTTTTTCAACAGTCCCTACGACGACGGCATCATCAAGTTTGGCGGCCGTTACTCCAGGGGCCGCAAGACCGGCCGGTGGAAGTACCAGCGGCGGGGCAGGGGCTACAGCCGCCGTCTCATGGTAGACTATGTAGACGGCATCCCCGAGGGCACGGCCTGCTACATAGGCCGTGGCAACACCTACGGCATAGGGCCGCGCTCGCGCACGGTGATGCTCACGCTGTCGATGGCGGGCGGCAAGCCCGTGGGCCCCATCAGCGGCCGTTTCGGCGACTGCCCCTTCAGCGGGCAGTGCGACGCCGACGGCTATCCCGACGGCATGTGGGTTTACGGCTCCACATCGCGCAAGCGCACGTCGGTAGACTATGAGCACTGGGAGCACGGCAAGCTGCTGGAGTCGTACACGCTCGACATCTCCACGGGCCACAGGAGCGAGAAGGCGCCCTCGATGCTGGCCATGGTGAAAGACATCATCTGCGAAGAGTGCATGCCGCTGGTCAACTCGGTGCGCCGTAACGCAGCTGTGTGGGACGGCGACATCAAGGTGAAGGAGGCCTGAGGCAGGCCGACGGCCGCGCGCGGCCATGAGTTTATGAAACCCAAAAAGGTTCACCAGATAAATCCTGGAGGCTTCTTAGGAGTTAAGGAGTTAGGAAGTTAAGGAGTCAAGACATTGGTTATGGGCTTGTTTTGGAGAAGGGAAACAAGAGATGGGAGTACTGACAATAGTCATGGAAACATAGCAGCTCTGGGAGCATAAGGAAAGTGTTGCAGGAAGAGATGAAAGTCAAATACTATTGTCCTCTAACTCCTTGTAACTCCTTCTACCTCCCTCTACCTCCATTCTTACCTCCTAAAAAGCCCCTGTGTTTATCGGGTGTTCTCCCAAAAAGGCTGAACGGGCGCCTTGGCGCATCCGTTCAGCCTTGTAAGTAGGTGTTCATAATTAATTGC
>ENA-UEOM01000433-UEOM01000433.1-human-gut-metagenome-genome-assembly--contig:-NODE-433-length-18660-cov-4.160254_pt1 | contig 18660 bp, 13 predicted proteins | sample MGYA00242993_ERZ507994 | MGnify/ENA primary metagenome ERZ507994 (study PRJEB26167, sample SAMN06115536) | human gut metagenome | host: Homo sapiens | place: China:Neimenggu | collected 2014-11-07... | reverse complement strand
GTCGCGATGCGACGAGGCTCCCGTCTTGGCGGGCGCCGGAGCGGGCCAAGTATGTAAACGCGGCGGGACGCCGCGAAAGCCCGCTTCGAAACGGAAAGACGAAGAATAACAGAATTAAGTATTAATATGTTAACTGAAGAAGAAAAGAATGCCGGTTTGACGGGGCGTATCATCCCCATCAATATCGAAGAGCAGATGAAATCGGCGTACATCGACTATTCGATGTCGGTCATCGTGTCGCGTGCGCTGCCTGACGTGCGCGACGGCATGAAGCCCGTGCACCGCCGCATCCTCTACGATATGAGCGCGGAGCTTAACCTCTACTCCGACAAACCCACACGTAAGTCCGCCCGTATCGTCGGCGACGTGCTCGGTAAGTTCCACCCCCACGGCGACATGTCGGTCTACGACGCGATGGTCCGCCTGGCGCAGGACTGGTCGATGCGCTACCCGCTGGTCGACGGACAGGGTAACTTCGGTTCGATGGACGGCGACTCGCCTGCCGCCATGCGTTACACCGAGGCCCGCATGAAGAAAATCACGGACGAAGTGATGGCCGACATCGACAAGGAGACGGTCGACTGGACGCTGAACTTCGACGACACGATTCCCGAACCCACGGTCCTGCCCACGAAAATCCCGCTGCTGATCGTCAACGGCGCCAGCGGTATCGCCGTCGGTATGGCCACGAACATGGCTCCGCACAACCTTTCGGAGGTGGTCGACGCCTGCTGCGCCTATATCGACAACCCGGAGATCACGGGCGAGGAGCTGCTGCACTACGTCAAGGGGCCCGACTTCCCCACGGGCGGTATCATCTACGGCTACGAGGGAGTGAAGGAGGCGATGCTGACGGGCCGCGGCCGCGTGATGATGCGCGCCAAGACCGACATCGAGCATACGCCCAGCGGCCGCGAGTGCATCGTCATCACGGAGATTCCCTACATGATCAACAAGGCCGAGATGATCAAGAAGATCGCCGACATGATCAACGACAAGAAGATCGACGGCATCTCCTACATCAACGACGAGTCGGACCGCAACGGCCTGCGGATCATCATTATCCTGAAGCACGACGCCGTTGCGAGCGTGGTGCTGAACACGCTGTTCAAGAACACGCCGCTGCAAACGTCGTTCGCCGTGAACAACATCGCGCTGGTCAACGGCCGGCCGCAGATGCTGCCGATGCGCGACCTGATCAAATACTTCATCGAGCACCGCCACGACGTCGTCGTGCGCCGCACGCGCTTCGACAAGCGCAAGGCCGAGGAGCGTCTGCACATCGTGCAGGGTTTGCTGATCGCGCAGGACAACATCGACGAGATCGTGCGCATCATCCGCGCCTCGCAGACGCCCGACGCCGCCAAACAGACGATGATCGAGCGTTTCGAGTTGTCGGACATCCAGGCTTCGGCCATCATCGAAATGCGCCTGCGCGCCCTGACGGGACTCGAAAGGGGCAAGCTGCTCGCCGAGCGCGACGAACTGGAGAAGCTGATCGCCCACCTGACGGAGGTGCTTGCGAACGTCGGCATGCAGATGCAGATCATCAAGGACGAGCTGCTGGAGATCAAGGAGAAGTACGGCGACGAACGCCGCTCGGAGATCGTCTACGCTTCGGAGGAGTTCAATCCCGAGGATTTCTATGCCGACGACGACATGGTCATCACCATCTCGCACATGGGCTATATCAAGCGCACGCCGCTGGCCGAGTACCGCACGCAGAACCGCGGCGGCGTAGGGGCCAAGGGCAGCGCCACGCGCGACGAGGACTTCATCGAGCACATCTACGTGGCTTCGATGCACAATACGATGCTCTTCTTCACCGAAAAGGGCCGCTGCTTCTGGCTCAAGGTCTACGAGATTCCGGAAGGCGCCCGTTCGTCGAAGGGCCGCGCCATCCAGAACGTCATCCAGATCGAGCCGGACGACAAGGTCCGCGCTTACATCAACGTCAAGAGCCTGGCCGATGCGGAGTACGTGAACAACAACTACATCATCATGTGCACCAAGGACGGCACGATCAAGAAGACCAAACTGGAGGCCTACTCGCGTCCGCGCCAGAACGGCGTGAACGCCATCGTCATCCGCGAGGGCGACCAGCTGATCGAGGCCAAGCTCACCAGCGGCAACGCCGAGGTGATGATCGCGGCCCGGGAGGGCAAGGCCATCCGCTTCAACGAATCGACGGTGCGTCCGATCGGGCGTGTCGGCGCCGGAGTGCGCGGCATCTCGATCGAGGACGGGGACGAGGTGGTCGGCATGATCTGCGTGGAACCCGATTCGAAGCAGGACGTGCTGGTATTGAGCGAGAACGGCTACGGCAAGCGTACCGATCTGGACGAATACCGCATCACCAACCGCGGCGGAAAGGGCGTGAAGACCATCAACATTACGGAAAAGACAGGCAAACTAATTTCGATACAGGCCGTTACCGACGACAACGACCTGATGATCATTAACCGTTCGGGACTCACCATACGCACCGCTGTCAGCCAGATCCGCCTCGCGGGCCGCGCTACGCAGGGCGTGCGTATCATCAACCTCCGCGAGGGCGACGCCATTGCTTCGGTGATGGCCGTGCCGGCTGCCGGGGAAGAGGAGGAAGTGCAGCCCGCGGAAGGCGTTGAGACCGGAGGCGAAACCCCCGGAGCCGCCCCCGCGGAGGAATAAGAAAAAGAAACAACAAAACTTTAAAATTTCAGTTTACCATGAAGAAAACGATTTTGACGGCTCTTGCGACGCTGCTCGTGGCAGTTCCCGCCGTGAAAGCCCAGAAAGTGAACAAGGAAGCCCTTCTCGCCAAGATCGAAAAGAGCGACGCCGACATCGCCAACGAGAAGAAGGCGGCGAAGGCCGCGACGTGGCTCGCCCGCGGCAAGGCTTTCTACGAGGTGGCCGTGGAGCCTACGAAGAGCATCTTCGCCAACATGGAACCGACGATGCTGAAACTGGCTGTCGGCGAACCCAAGTCGACGACGAAGGAGACGCTCAACGGCACGGAGTACGACGCATGGGTGTATCCCTATTTCACGGCTTACGTCAAGGACAACAAGGTCGTGACGTGGAAGCAGAGCAAATGGGTGCTGAAAGACGCTCCCAAGAAGGCCATCGAGGCTTACAACAAGGCTTATGAACTCGATCCCAAGACGGCCGAGAAGGTCAAGGAGGGTCTGAAGCAGGTCAGCGACTTCTGCTCGCAGGTGGGCAACGTCGGCATCGACTCGGGCAACTACGTCGAGGCCGCAGACGCTTACGTGACGGCTTTCGAGGCGCAGTCCAGCCCGGCTTACGAGAAGGCCGACCCCGCGCTGCTCTACTATGCGGGCTACCTGCTGACCGTCGACGGCTCGAACAACCCCAAGTCGTTCACCAAGGGCGGCGAGTACCTGACCAAGGCCATCGACCTGGACTATGCCGACGAGGAGGGTAATATCTATTACTACCTCTTCCACTGCCTCTACGGACAGAAGGACCTCGACAAGGGAAATATTATGAAAGCGAAGGACGTGCTGCTGACGGGTATCGGGAAGTTCCCGAAGAACGAGCGCATTCTCGACGGCCTGATGCAGCTTTACACCGCGGAGCAGGGCGTGGGCGACCCCGCCGACCTGATCGCGCTGATCGACAAGGCCATCGAGGACAACCCGTCGAACGTGGACCTCTGGTTCGGCCGCGGCCGTATCTTCTACGCGCTGAAGGACTACGATCAGAGCATCGAATCGTTCAAGAAGGTCGTGGAGCTGAAGCCCGACCTGTTCGAGGGCAACTACTACCTGGGTGTGTTCTATACGATCAAGGGCGACGCGCTCAACAAGGAGATGAACGAGAAGCAGTACAGCAGCCAGGCGGTTTACGACGCCGATCTGAAAGTCGTCAACGATGTCTACAAGGATGCTGTGCCCTGGTTCGAGAAGGCGCACCAGATCAAACCCGACGATGTCGATACGCTGGAGTTCCTCAAATCCATCTGCTTCCGTCTGCGCGACGAGGCCGGCATCATGGAGAAGTACAACACCTACAATGCCCTTTACAAGCAGGTGAAAGGCATCGAATAGCCGCTTGACGTGCGGGATTCAGCGGCGATGGTTCGCCGGTCCCGCTCTTTGAACGGAGTTGCGCTGCCGCCCGTTCGGCAGGCGTTATGAAAAAAGCCCGGCTGGAAAGCCGGGCTTTTTTGCATATGGAGGGGGGTAAATGGCATTATGAAAACGCCCCGCACCCTGAATCCCGCCTTTTGGCCGTGCGGGCGCGGAGCCGAGGAGCAGCGTTCCGGTAAACCGGCCGCACCCTGAATCCGGCGTCTTACGCCGGTTAGCGGGCGATGCGGCCCGAGACGGAGCCGCGGGCCAGCTGTTCGACCTCTGCGGCCGTGAACTGGTTGTAGTCGCCCGGCACGGTGTTTTTCAACGCGCAGGCCGCGGTTCCGAAGTCCAGCGCAAACTGGGCGTCGTGGGGATGCGCGGCCATTCCGTAGAGCAATCCGCCCACGAAGGCGTCGCCCACGCCGACGCAGTCGACCACGGGGTCGATGTCGTAAACCCGCGTGGAGTGCAGACGTCCGCCCGTGTAGAGCGTTCCCGAGATCAGGTGGTGGTTGGCGCTCAATACGCTGCGCAGTCCGAAGACGATGCTCCGGCAGCGGGGGAAGCGCGCCGCAACCTCCGCCGAGGCCCGTTCGTAACCCGCCGTATCGGGACGGTAGGCGGTGTCGCGGGCCGCAAACTGCGGCAGCTGCATGCCGAGCACCTTTTCGTATTCGTCGTCCGTGCCGAAGAAGGCGTCGCACTGCTCCATCAGCGGCGGGAGCACCTCCTGCGGCTCCTTGCCGTATTTCCAGAGGTTCTTGCGGTAGTTGATGTCGCACGAGACGGTCAGTCCCGCCGCGTGCGCCGCCGCAATCGCCTCGGCGCACACGGCCGCCGTGCCGGCGCTCACCGCGGCCGAAATCCCCGACCAGTGGAACCACGAGGCGCCGCGGAAGATTCCGTCCCAGTCGATCATCCCCGGTTGCAGGGTGTCGAAGGCCGAGTCGGCGCGGTCGTATACGACGTGCGACGAGCGCATCGCGGCGGCCTCCTCCATGTAGTAAATCCCGAGCCGCTTGCCGCCGCGCAGGATGGCGTCCGTCCGTACGCCGTAGCGGCGCAGGTCGTCGATGCAGGCGTCGGCCACCCGGTTGTCCGGCAGGCGGGTGACGAATTCGCTTTGCAGGCCGTAGTTGGCCAGCGATACGGCGACGTTGGCCTCGCTTCCGCCGTAGCTGGCGCGGAAGAGGTTCGTCTGGTTGAAACGCAGGTAGTCGGGCGGCGTGAGACGCAGCATGATCTCCCCGAAGGTAACGATCTTTTGTCTGTCCATGATTTTTGTGAAATAGGAGTTACAAATATACATAAAAAGCCGGACAATCGCAAGCCGGATTGCGCCCGCTTCGGGAAAGGGTTCCGACAGAGAAAGGCCCGGTCGTCGGACCGGGCCTTTCGGAAAAAGCAGGATGATATGCCTGCCCTTTTTGGGATGGATTTTTAGTTGAGGACCGTCACTTTGAGCGGCGTCACGGCGGCGGCCTGCGCCTGCCCGATCTCTTCGATCCACTCCTTCATGTCCTCCACGCCGCCCTGGCTCCAGCCCGAACCGGCGTAGTAGGTCAGCGTCCGGCCGGGTTTCACGGCCTTGACGGCTACGGCGTGGCCCAGCGTGTCCGTAAGCATCTCGGCTCCCGGCAGGATCACGCCCAGGTAGATGTCGCCGTCGCGTGCGGGGTTCTTCGAGTCCGAAACGGCCTCGCATAGGGCCATCCAGCCTTCGCCGCGCTGCATCTGTTTCACGTCGTGGCGCACGAAGCCCGCGGCGATCGGCATCTCGGCGAATGCTCCTTCGTAGATGTTGTCCATGCGGTTGAAGCGCTGGTTGGCGTCGAGCGAGATGATCTTGGTGAGCGTCACGGGCGTGCCGTCGACATCGAACGGGGCGTAGGTCAATTCGACCGAAGTGCGGATCGGGCCGTTGTCGAGCGTCCGGGCCGTGGCGTAGTTGTGTCCCATCATCCAGAATTTACCGCCGGCGAAGGGCAGCGATGCGCCCGAACCGAGCGTCACGCCCACCTTGTAGCAGTCCATGCCGTCGCCGTAGTTGTGGTGGTAGTTGCCCCGGGCGTACCACTCGTCGATCACCAGTTTGTCGGTGCACTTCACCCATACGTCGATGCCCGGAGTGACGAGTTTCTCGGGAGAGGTTTCGAGCGCCGGGCCGTAGAGGCGGTAGGCTACCTTGTTGTTCTCCCAGGCGTAGTCGTCGTAACGTTCGGGAACCGTGCGGCCGAACGCCTCGGCGGGGTAGTTCTCGCGCTGGCCTGTGACCAGTTTGAACCGCTTGCTTTCCATCGGGTCGGCGTCGGTCTGGAAGATCAGCGCCTGGGGTTCCGCCGTGCCGCGGAAGAGCACCTGCGAGGGAATCTGTTCGCCGTCGTCGTTCAGGACGACGACGTTTTCCGGAGTTACGCCTTCGAGCGCCGCCACTTCGGACCAGGCGATTTCGACGGTTTCGTCATCGCGTTCGGTCGGGGTCGTGTTGGCGACTTCGACCTTCAAAGCGGGTGTGCAGGAGGCCGTCAGGAGGGCTGCAACCCACATAATCGGTTTTTTCATAAAATTAGAATTGAAGTTTTTCCGTTGTTTGTAGGCAAATTTACAATTTTTCCGTATATTGGTCAACCAAAACGGCAAATATTCTATTTAATTCGGTAATTTTTCATATTCCGAGTGGCGGAAAGTTACTAATTTTACGCTATGAAAAAGAGCCTGATACGTATAGAAATTTAACCGCGATAGCTTTTATTTTTTATGAAACAGTTCAACGACGACAACTTCCTGTTGCAGACCGAGACTGCGCAGCGTCTTTACCACGACCATGCGGCCAAGATGCCGATCATCGACTACCATTGCCACCTGATTCCCGAGTACGTGGCTTCGGACCACCGTTTCGACAACCTGTCGAAGATCTGGCTCGAAGGCGACCACTACAAATGGCGCGCCATGCGCACCAACGGGGTCGATGAGAAGTATTGCACGGGCAAGGATACGACCGATTGGGAGAAGTTCGAGAAGTGGGCCGAGACGGTTCCCTATACGATGCGCAATCCGCTCTACCACTGGACCCATCTCGAATTGAAGACCGCCTTCGGGGTGACGAAACTGCTCAACCCCGCTTCGGCCCGCGAAATCTACGACCATTGCACGGCGCTGTTGCAGCGTCCCGAATACCACGCCCGCGGCCTGATGCGCCGCTACAACGTCGAGGCGGTCTGCACGACGGACGATCCCGTGGATTCGCTCGAACACCACATCAAGGTCCGCGAGGACGGTTTTGCGACCAGGATGCTCCCCACGTGGCGTCCCGACAAGGCGATGGCCGTGGAGGTTTCGGCCGATTTCCGCGCTTATATGGAGAAGCTTTCGGAGGTTTCGGGCGTCGCGATCACGAAGTTCGCCGATGTGATCGACGCGCTGCGCGTGCGTCACGAGTTCTTCGGGTCGGTCGGCTGCCGCCTTTCGGACCACGGCATCGAGGAGTTCTATGCCGAGGATTATACGCAGGCCGAGATCGACGCTATTTTTAATAAGGTATACGGCGGGCAGACGCTGACGCCCGAGGAGATCCGCAAGTTCAAGACCGCCATGCTGGTCGAGTTCGCCACGATGGACCATGAGGCCGGCTGGACCCAGCAGTTCCACTACGGCGCCATCCGCAACAACAACAGCCGCATGTTCGGCCGGCTGGGTCCCGATACGGGCTTCGACTCGATCGGCGACTTCGCGGTCGGCAGGCAGATGTCGAAATTCTTCGACATGCTCGACCGCAACGACCGCCTTGCGAAGACCATCATCTACAACCTCAATCCCCGCGACAACGAGCTGGTGGCCACGATGATCGGCAATTTCCAGGACGGCCGCTACGGCGCCGGGAAGATCCAGTTCGGATCGGGGTGGTGGTTCCTCGATCAGAAGGACGGCATGGAGAAACAGATGAACGCCCTCTCGACGCTGGGTCTGTTGAGCCGCTTCGTGGGCATGCTGACCGACTCGCGGTCGTTCCTCTCGTACCCGCGCCACGAGTATTTCCGCCGCACGCTGTGCAACCTCGTCGGCAACGACATCGAGCAGGGCCTGCTGCCCGCCTCGGAGATCGACTTCATCGGCCGGGAGATCATCGAGGGCATCTGCTACCGCAACGCCAAGGACTATTTCAAATTTTAAGCTGTCATAATACCATGAAAATCGTAACATTAGGTGAAATCATGCTGCGTCTTTCGACGCCCGGAAACACGCGCTTCGTTCAGTCCGATTCGTTCGACGTCGTCTATGGCGGCGGCGAGGCCAACGTGGCCGTTTCGTGCGCCAACTACGGCCACGAGGCTTACTTCGTCTCGAAACTCCCGAAGCACGAGATCGGCCAGTCGGCGGTCAATGCGCTGCGCAAATACGGCGTGAGGACCGATTTCATCGCCCGCGGCGGCGACCGCGTGGGCATCTATTACCTCGAAACCGGGGCCTCGATGCGTCCCTCGAAGGTGATCTACGACCGTGCGCATTCGTCGATCGCCGAGGCCGATCCGCAGGATTTCGACTTCGACGCCATCATGGAGGGCGCCGACTGGTTCCACTGGTCGGGCATCACGCCCGCGATTTCGGACAAGGCCGCCGAACTGACCCGTCTGGCCTGCGAGGCCGCCAGGCGTCACGGCGTGACGGTGTCGGTGGACCTGAACTTCCGCAAGAAGCTCTGGACCAAGGAGAAGGCGCAGTCGATTATGAAGCCCCTGATGCAGTACGTCGATGTCTGCATCGGCAACGAGGAGGACGCCGAGCTGTGCCTCGGGTTCAAGCCCGACGCCGATGTTGAGGGCGGCGAGACCAACGCCGAGGGCTACAAGGGCATCTTCCGCCAGATGGCCGCGACGTTCGGGTTCAAGTATGTGATCTCGACCCTGCGCGAGTCGTTCTCGGCGACGCACAACGGCTGGAAAGCCATGATCTACAACGGAGAGGAGTTCTACGAGTCGAAGCGTTACGACATCGACCCGATCATCGACCGCGTGGGCGGCGGCGACTCGTTCTCGGGCGGCGTGATCCACGGCCTGCTGACCAAGCCGACGCAGGGCGAGGCCCTGGAGTTCGCCGTGGCGGCATCGGCCCTGAAGCACACGATCAACGGCGACTTCAACCTCGTATCGGCCGAGGAGGTCGAGTCGTTGGCCGGAGGGAATGCCAGCGGCCGGGTGCAGAGATAATTAAAAATGAAAAATTAAGAATTAAAAATTATGGCTCGCTTCAATAAAATGCAAGTTCTGGAGGCCATCGGTAAGACCGGCATGGTTCCCGTATTCTATCATGCCGACGCCGACGTGGCCGAGCAGGTCGTGAAAGCCTGCTACGAAGGCGGCGTGCGCGCTTTCGAGTTCACCAACCGCGGCGATTTCGCTTCGGAGGTGTTCATCCGTCTGGTGAAATTCGCCGCCGCGGAGTGCCCGGAGATGATCCTGGGCATCGGTTCGGTGGTCGACGCCCCGACGGCCGCGATATACATGCAGTACGGCGCCAACTTCGTCGTGGGTCCCTACCTGAACGCCGAGGTGGCCAGGGTCTGCAACCGCCATCTGGTTCCCTACACCCCCGGCTGCGGTTCGGTGACGGAGATCGGCACGGCGCAGGAACTGGGCTGCGATCTGACGAAGGTCTTCCCCGCGGGCAACGTGGGCGGTCCGTCGTTCGTCAAGAACGTCAAGGCCCCGCTGCCGTGGTCGAACATCATGGCCACCGGAGCGGTGGAACCCACCGAGGAGAACCTCACGGCGTGGTTCAAGGCCGGCGTTTATTGCGTGGGCATGGGCTCGCAGCTCTTCCCGAAAGAGGTCGTCGCCGCGAAGGACTGGGCGGCGATCACCGAAAAATGCCGTTTCGCTCTGGACGTGATCGCCCGGGTGCGTTAAAACCGATTCCGTAAGTTCGGTAGTTCGGCGGCGGCCCCGCTCCGCCGCCGGATGCCGTTCATGCGGCTCACCGACCCCCGAACACTACTTATTAAAAACCGAATAAATGTCAAAGAATCAATCGACTCTCGCAGGGAAGATGACGCAGTACCGCTGGGTCATCTGTGCGATGCTCTTCTTCGCAACGACTGTTAACTACCTCGACCGTCAGGTGCTCTCGCTGACGTGGGACGAGTTCATCAAGCCCGAATTCCACTGGAACGAGTACCACTACGGGCTGATCACTTCGATCTTCTCGATCGTCTATGCCGTCTGCATGCTCTTCGCGGGCCGTTTCATCGACTGGATGGGCACCAAGAAAGGTTATCTGTGGGCCATCGGCGTCTGGTCGATGGGAGCCTGCATGCACGCCCTTTGCGGCATCGCCACCGAGGCATGGGTGGGGCTTCCCGACGCCGCCGCGCTGCGCGCCGTCGAGGCCGGGTCGGCCCTGGCCGCGACCATCGCCATGGTCAGCATGTATTTCTTCATCGCCGCGCGCTGCATCCTCGCCCTGGGCGAGGCGGGCAACTTCCCGGCAGCCATCAAGGTGACCGCCGAGTACTTCCCCAAGAAGGACCGCGCCTACGCCACCTCGATCTTCAATGCCGGCGCTTCGATCGGCGCGCTGTTCGCCCCGCTGACCATTCCGCTGCTGGCGAAGGCCTGGGGCTGGGAGATGGCCTTCATCGTGATCGGCGCCCTGGGCTTCGTCTGGATGGGTTTCTGGGTCTTCATGTACAAGAAACCCTCGGACCACCCGAAGGTGAATGCCGCCGAGCTGGAGTATATCGAGCAGGACCAGCACGAAGTGGTCGACGGCGAGACGGTCGGCAAGGAGCAGGAGGGCGAGAAGATCTCGTTCTGGAGAACGCTCTCGTTCAAACAGACGTGGGCCTTCGCCTTCGGCAAGTTTATGACCGACGGCGTGTGGTGGTTCTTCCTCTTCTGGACCCCCTCGTACCTCAATTCGCAGTTCGGGATCAAGATGTCCGAAGGGCTGGGCGTGGCGCTGATCTTCACGCTTTATGCCATCACGATGCTGTCGATCTACGGCGGCAAGCTTCCGACGATCATCATCAACAAGACGGGGCTGAACCCCTATGCGGCACGCATGCGCGCCATGCTGATCTTCGCGTTCATTCCGCTGCTGGTGCTGCTGGCGCAGCCCATGGGCACGATCTCGCCGTGGTTCCCGATCATCCTGATCGGTCTGGGCGGCGCGGCGCACCAGTCGTGGTCGGCCAATATCTTCTCGACCATCGGCGACATGTTCCCCAAGTCGGCGATCGCCACCGTGACGGGCATCGGCGGCATGGCCGGCGGCGTAGGCTCGATGATCCTGCAATGGTTCGCCGGCTGGCTGTTCGTATATGCCGACGAAACGGCGATGCAGTTCATGGGTTTCGAGGGTAAGCCCGCCGGATATTTCGTCGTCTTCTGCATCTGCGCCGTGGCTTACCTCATCGGCTGGATCGTGATGAAGACGCTGGTTCCGAAATACAAACCGATTGTATTGGATTAACTTAAAAACCGGACATACAATGATCAAGCAACTGAACAAGTCGACCGTCGAAACGGTCGGCCGCCCCGTTCGCATCCTGCAATTCGGCGAAGGCAACTTCTTGAGAGCCTTCGTGGACTGGCAGATCGACATCGCCAACGAGAAGGGCGTCATGGATGCAGGCGTGGCCGTTTGCCAGCCGATCATCGACCCCGAGCGCAAGGTGCTGGGGATGATCGACCTGATGCACAGGCAGGACAACATGTACCACGTCTATCTGGAGGGCATCGAGAACAAGCAGCCCAAAAAGGACGTGCGGCTGGTGAAGAGCGTCATGGACTCGTTCAATCCCTATGTGGACTATGCGATCTACGAGCGTTATTTCCTCTCCCCGGAGCTGAAGATCACCATTTCGAACACCACCGAGGCGGGCATCCGCTACGAGGAGGGCGACGATCTGACGGCCTGTCCTCCGAAATCGTACCCCGCCAAGATGACGGCGCTGCTGTACAAGCGGTTCAAACATTTCAACGGCGACCCGACCAAGGGCCTTTGCATCATCTGCTGCGAGCTGATCGAGAACAACGGCTCGACGCTCCACGAATACGTCATCAGACACGCCGAATACCACAAGCTCGGGCAGGATTTCATCGACTGGGTCGAAAAGAACTGCCACTTCTGCGACACGCTCGTGGACCGCATCGTGCCGGGATTTCCGCGCGAGCAGATCGACGAGATCAAGGAGGAGATCGGCTACGACGACAACCTCGTGGTGAAGGCCGAGTTGTACCACCTGTGGGCCATCGGCGGCCCGGGCTACAAGGAGGTGATGAAGGAACTGCCGCTGGACAAGGCGGGGCTGCACGTCGTTTTCATGCCCTCGATCAAGCAGTTCCGCGACAAGAAGGTCCGCATCCTGAACGGGTCGCATACGGGCATGGTGCCCATCGCCCTGCAAATGGGCTGCGAGACGGTGATGGACGCTTTCAATACGCCCGACATCGAGCGGTTCGTCAACGACATGGTCGCCGAGGAGGTGATCCCGATGATCGACGAGGACCGGGACGAGCTGAAGAAGTTCGCCGCCGGGATTCTGGAGCGTTTCTACAACCCCTTCATCAAGCACATGCTCCGGTCCATTTCGCTCAACTCGCTTTCGAAATGGGAGGCGCGCAACTATCCGACCGTGCGCGACAACTGGTTCAAGGCGCAGCGCATCGCCGCGCGCGAGTGCTTCACCTTCGCGGCGCTGATGACCCTTTACAGTCCCAAGAGCGGTTTCGAGCCCGACGATACGAAAGAGTTCGTGGAGTACATCCGTGCCAACTGGGATTCGGCCGATGTCGAGGCCACGATCTCGAAGATCGTAAAGGAGAGCGGCATCTTCACCGTCGATTTCTCGGAGGTTCCGGGCTTCATCGGGACCGTTGCGGGCTATGTCCGCGACATCGAGACGCTGGGCATGAAAGATGCCTTGAAGAAGTTTTTAGGAGCGTAACCAGTCAGCTGTTCCGGTGCGGCGTTTCGGACGGTTCGTGGCACGGCCTCCGGTCGTGTTCACAAGTCCGACTCACCCCCGAACCCCCGCCTCGGCGGGGGCTTTGCGGGACCCGGACATGCGGCTTATTTTATTGATATGAAACGGTTTCTGAAAATCAACGCTGCGGACAATGTCGCCGTCGCACTGGCCGACGACCTGCACGAGGGCGAGACGCTCGATGTCGAGGGCGTCGCCGTGACGCTCCGCGAGGACGTTGCGCGCGGCCATAAGTTCGCCCTGCGCGACATCGCCGCGGGCGAGAACGTCGTGAAGTACGGCTATCCCATCGGTCACGCCACGCAGGACGTGCCGCAGGGTGGGTGGATTCACACGCACAACCTGAAAACCAACCTCCGCGACGATCTCGAATACACCTATGCCCCCAAGGTTTACGATGTCGGGTGCCCGAAGCGCGACGTGCGGGTGATGGGTTACCTGCGCGGGAACGATACGATGGGCATTCGCAACGAGTTGTGGATCGTGCCCTCGGTGGGGTGCGTCAACGGGCAGGCGCAGGCCATCGCGGAGCGTGTGAAGCGCGAGTGCGACTGCTCGCACCTCGACGACGTGCGGGTCTACACCCACAATTACGGTTGTTCGCAGCTGGGCGACGACCACGCCAATACGCAGCGGGCGCTGGCCGCGCTGGTGCGTCACCCCAATGCGGGCGCCGTGCTGGTGCTGGGCCTCGGGTGCGAGAACAACCAGGTGTCGGCCCTGAAAGAGGTGATCGGCCAATGGGACGACGAGCGGGTGAAGTTCCTCGTCGCCCAGGAGGTCGAGGACGAGATCGAGGCGGGATTCGAAATCTGCCGCGGGCTGGTGGAAAAGACCAAAGCCGATAAGCGTCAGCCGCTTCCGCTCGCTTACCTCAAGGTGGGCTTGAAGTGCGGCGGCTCGGACGGTTTCTCGGGCATCACGGCCAATCCGCTGGTAGGGCTGTTTTCCGACTGGCTGATCGCGCAGGGCGGCACGACGGTGCTGACGGAGGTTCCCGAGATGTTCGGCGCCGAGACGATCCTGATGGACCGCGCCGCGGACCGCCGGGTTTTCGACGGAACGGTCTCGCTGATCAACGATTTCAAACGCTATTTCCGCCGGTTCGACCAGCCGATTTATGAAAATCCCTCGCCGGGCAACAAGAAGGGCGGCATCACGACCCTTGAGGAAAAATCGCTCGGCTGCGTGCAGAAGGGCGGGGCGCAGCCCGTCGTCGACGTGCTGACCTACGCACAGCCCGTCACGAAGCCGGGATTGAACCTCTTGCAGGCTCCGGGCAACGACCTGGTGGCCGCTTCGGCGCTGGCTCTCTCGGGCTGCCAGCTGGTGCTCTTCACCACGGGACGCGGCACGCCTTTCGGGTCGTTCGTGCCCACGATGAAGATTTCGACCAACACGCAGCTCGCGGAGTTCAAGGCCAACTGGATCGACTTCAACGCCGGCACGCTGGTCGAGGACGAGGAGCCGCAGGCCGTGCTGGAGCGTTTCATCGGCAAGGTGCTGGCCACGGCCGGCGGCGAGCGTCTCAAGCACGAGGAGACGGGTTTCAAGGAGATCGCCATCTTCAAGACGGGGGTGACGTTGTAGCGTGTAATTGCGTTCACCGAACCTATGATGAAATCCGCTGTAATCATAACGATCCTTCTCCTGTCCTCGTTCGTCGCCTCGGCAGAGAAGGTCTATACCGTCGACTGCAACGGCGGCGGGGATTTCCGGACCATTCAGGCGTGTTTCGACGCCCTGCCGTCGAAGCCTGCGGAGTGGCGCACGGTGCGGATTATGCCCGGCGTCTATCGCGAGAAGGTGACGCTCGACGTCTACAAGGACAAGGTCCGGATTCTGGGCGATGAAATGGCTGAAACCCGCATCGTCTGGGGCGACTATGCCGGCAAAGTCGTCGACGGCCGCGAGCTGACCACCTACGACAGTTATACGATGTCCGTTCAGGCCGACGATGTCTATCTGGATTGCCTGACCGTCGAGAACGATGCCGGAAGGGTAGGGCAGGCCGTGGCGCTCGAAACCCGCGGTGACCGCATCCATCTGTATCATTGTGCGCTCATCGGCGATCAGGACACCTTCTTTGCTCGCGGCTACGTTTCGCGCGTACATGTCGAGAATTGTTATATCGAGGGAACCACCGACTTCATTTTCGGCCCTTCGATCGTGCTGTTCGAGTGTTCGACGATCCATTGCAAGGCCGACAGTTTCATCACGGCCGCTTCGACCACCGAGCGCAACGAATACGGATTCGTCTTCTCCTGCTGCCGTGTGACGGCGGCCGATTTCCCGCGGCGATCCGTCCCGAGGGGTGGCGCGACTGGCGGTTGTCCGGGTCCTATGCGATCTTGTCGTAGATGGTTTTCAGCCGGCGGGTCATAAAGAACTGGATCACTCCGCGCAGGAACATGTAGAGCGTGAAGGCCAGCCACAGGGCATTGTTGCCGATCAGCGGGTAGCAGGCGTAGTAAATGGCGAAATAGGCCGCCGTGGCCCAGAACATCGAGTCGCGCATGACGCGCGTTTCGGTGGCTCCGACCATGATGCCGTCCATGATGAAGGGCATGGCCGAGGCGATCGGGATGAGGATGATCCAGACGATGTAGCGTCCCGCCAGCTCCTCGATCACCCCGGCGTTGGGCGCCGAGTGGTCTACGAACACGCCCACCAGGTCGCGCCACCAGACGAGATAAATCCCCACGAAGACCACCGATACGAGCGTTCCCCAGGCGATGCACCTCCGCAGGCAGTCGCGCAGCGACACGCTGTCGCGCGCCCCGATGAAACGTCCCGTGAGCGCCTCGGCGGCGTAGGCGAAGCCGTCGTTCATGTAGGAAAAGAGCGTGAAGAGTTGCAGCAGCAGGGTGTTCACGGCCAGCAGCGCGGGGTCGTCCATGCGTGCCGACGCCCCGGTGAAGAAGGTGTAGACCGCGACGATGCAGAACGTGCGCAGGATGATGTCGCGGTTGATGATGAAGAACGTCTTCAGCGGTTTGAGGTCCAGCACCTCCGACCAGTCGATCCCGGTGAGGATCGGACGGTATTTGGCGGCGAGCAGCAGCGCCGAGAGCGCCACGCCGGTCCATTGGGCGATCACCGAGGCGTAGGCGATGCCCACGATGCCCATATCCATCCCGAAGGCGAACCAGAGGCTGCAAAGGATGTGCACGATGTTGACCGTGACGGCCGTCAGCATGGGGAATATGGCGTTCTGCATCCCCGTGAACCAGCCGTTGAACCCGAAGAGCACGATGCCCGCCGGCACGGCCCAGATGCGGGCGTAGAAGTAGTCGCGGGTCATTTCGCTGCCGTTCATGGCCCAGAGGGCCAGTTCTCCCACGGGGTATTGGAGCAGGATCATCAGCACACCCATCACCGCCGACACCGACAGCGCGCGGGCCAGCATGTTGGTGCACTCGCGGAAGTCGCCCGCGCCGAACGCCTGGGCCGTCAGCCCGCTGGTTCCCATGCGCACGAACGAGCAGTTCCAGTAGATGAAGTTGAAGATCGAGACGCCGATGGCCAGCGCGCCGATCGTGGCGGCGGAGTCGGCTCCCCAGTGTCCGGCGATGGCGGTCGATACGATGCCCATGAGCGGCACGGTGATGTTCGAGACGATATTGGGGAGCGCGATGCGCAGTATTTCGCGGTTCATGTTCATAACGCAGGATCGGGTGTCGCAACCGATGCCGGGCGGCGCGGGGCTTCTGCCGGAATGCCGCCGGTCGTCGGGGAGTTATTTTTCGGCAAAGATACGGCAAAAGCAGGCGTTTTGTCGCCTTCCGGCGCAATTATTCCCAAAACGGTTGAAATCGGGCACGTTATGTGTTATAATCCGGAAAAATGGATTACCTTTGCCGGGTGGAAACCGGCTCGGACGGGCTGCGTCCGGTATCACGCGCGTGAACCCGGTCGGCACGTTCCGGTCCCTGCCCCCGATAATTTATTAGACGAATAGAAAATGAAAGATCCTAAAAACGACTCGACCCCGGTGCTCGAACGCTTCGGACGCGACAAACGCAAGCGCACCGTAGTGGCTACGGCGGAGCGTGTCGAGCGTCGCCCGCGTTTGCAGCGTGATGCCGCCGATTCGGAGCAACCCTCCTTTGAAAACAGGCCCGAACGCCGGGCTTCGTATAACCCCCATTTCACGGCCGACAACCGTCCGGTCTTCGAGAAGCCGCACTACGGCGACAAATCCCGCGGGGAGGGCGACCGCCCGCGCCGTTCGTATGATGACCGCCCGCGTCCCTATGGCGACCGTCCGCGTCAGTATGACGATAAGCCGCGTTCGTATGGCGACCGTCAGCGTCAGGACGACGACCGTCCGCGGCGTTCCTTCGGAGACAAACCCCGCTACGACGGTGACCGTCACCGCAGCGACGAGGAGCGTCCGCGCCGCAGTTACGGCGACAAGCCGGCCTACGGCGAGAAGAAATTCGGACCCAAGAAGTTCGGCGACAAGCCCTACGGCGAGAAGAAGTTCGGCGAGAAGAAGTTCGGCGAGAAGAAGTTCGGCGAGAAAAAATTCGGGGATAAGAAATTCGGCGACCGGAAGTTCGTCGACAAACCGTTCAAACCTGCCTATAAGAAACACGACGACAAACCGGCGTCGTATCCGAAATTCAATCCCGAGAAGCAGACGGGCGAGATGCGCTTGAACCGCTTCATCGCCCAGTCGGGTATCTGCTCGCGCCGCGAGGCCGACGATTTCATCACGGCGGGCGTCGTTTCGGTCAACGGCAAGATCGTCACCGAACTGGGAACCAAGGTGCTGCCGACCGACGAAGTGCGGTTCAACGACGAGCCGGTGCAGGGCGAGAAGAAGGTCTACCTGGTGCTGAACAAGCCCAAGGGCTACGTCACTTCGCTCGACGATCCCCATGCCGGAAAGACGGTCATGGAGCTGGTCTCGGGCGCCTGCACGGAGCGCATCTACCCGGTGGGACGTCTCGACAAGAACAGCCTCGGGCTGCTGTTGTTCACCAACGACGGCGACCTTACGAAGCAGTTGACGCACCCTTCCTACAAGAAGAAGAAAATCTACCAGGTGACGCTCGACAAACCTCTGACGCGCGCCGACATGGACCGCATCGCCGAGGGCGTCACGCTCGAAGACGGCGAGATCTTCGCCGACGAGATTTCCTACGTCAAGGAGAACAAGCAGGAGGTGGGCATCGAGATCCACTCGGGCCGCAACCGCATCGTGCGCCGTATTTTCGAGTTCCTGGGTTACACCGTGACCAAACTCGACCGCGTTTACTATGCGGGTCTCACGAAGAAGAACCTCAAGCGCGGAGCGTGGCGGTTCCTGACCCGCGAGGAGGTGGAGCGGCTGAAGTCCGGGCAGTATGAATAGGAAGTCCGGGCTGTATGCATAAATGAAAAGAGCGATTCGTGAGAATCGCTCTTTTCATTTCATTTAATGCGTGTCCCGATACCAGTTCGTCATCCGGTTTTCGGCGACGTACTTCGTCGAAGGCTCGCTCACGGAGACGCCCGTATAGAAATGCACGGGGTTCGACCCGTTGTTGTATTGGGAATAGAACTGCTTCGTGCACAGACGGCTTTCGGGGGGAAATGCCCGGT
>ENA-UEOM01000432-UEOM01000432.1-human-gut-metagenome-genome-assembly--contig:-NODE-432-length-18674-cov-10.009303_pt1 | contig 18674 bp, 25 predicted proteins | sample MGYA00242993_ERZ507994 | MGnify/ENA primary metagenome ERZ507994 (study PRJEB26167, sample SAMN06115536) | human gut metagenome | host: Homo sapiens | place: China:Neimenggu | collected 2014-11-07... | reverse complement strand
AGCATAATCGGTTCCCTTCTCATCGTTGTCCGGGATGACGATACGCTCTGCATAAGATTCCAGCAGTGCCTTGTCCGTCGTGCTGAGCTTAATCGCCTTCTGGGCTCCGGTATTGCTCGTGGTTGCCAGCAGCCCGGCAGACGTCATTGCGTCGGCGCATTTCTCGCCTTCAACGATGTACAACTTTGTGCTCCGATGTTGTGCTAGTAAATCTAAGTTATATAAGTTGTTACATCCTTCTGGTTTTGTATACACCGTGCGCCCTTCGGCATTCACATAGGCAAAGCTGAAAACCTTGTGCCCATCGGCCCATTTACGGCGGCGCTTGTAATAAGCTTCAGTGCCGTCCGGGTTCCTGTAGACATGGCGGTAATCTTCAATAGGTTTTGTCGTCTTATAATCTACAGGCTCCGGTTCGGCAGGCTTTGCTCCCAGCCGGCGAAACTCTCTTAGGATGTCCGTGCCGGGAGCGTTGCACTTCTGGCAATAGACCAGCAGCGTGCCGTTCTTCTCATCGATGTGCAGATGCCCTGCTTTGCCACACAAGGGACAGGTAGCAGTAATATGTCCACCCGGCTTTGTTTTTACACCGGTTAAAAAGGGGCGAATATCTTCCAGGTGCAGCTCGGACTTAGAAAGGGATGTCTTCATCACTGAGCGGTACGTTAGCACCGTAGCTGTCCATGCTGGAGACAGGAGCTGCAACCGGAACTGCTGCAGTGTCTACCTTTTTAAGTTCCGGAATCTCGAAGTCGCCCTTCTGGATGCGCTCTACGGAACAGAGCTGCGCTACCTTCAGACGCACACGGAGCTTGTCGTTCCAGACGTACTCTTCCTGCCCAAGTACAGCGCCGACGACCATACCACAGAACTGCTGCTCATTGCCATTAAAGCGGTCTGCTACAAAGCCGGAGTTGCCGCTCTTTTCTAACGCCACCAAAAACGATTTGAAGAAGCCACGCGCAGAATCTTTATAGCTGCGGATAAAGCTGAACAGCGGGATTTTGTCACCGCTGCGTTCCTTGCGCTGGCCATAGTAACCAATAAACTGCTCGTTTGCTTTATCAGCTACACCTGCGATGTCGCAATAGATTTTCAGGTACTCCTTGTCTGCATGGTCTTCTACAGAGCAGATGGCCAGTACATAACCACCAGCAGGCGGCGCTGCGTAGCCTTCACTCGCAGCTTCAACATTTCCCCAGTTAAGCTTTTTCATTTTTCTTTGCCTCCTCGTTAAATCCATAATACTCGCGGATACAGCTATCCACGGCCTTCAGGTCATTGTCAATCTTAGGTGCGAACATCTCCATCGGTGACTTCGCGGGAGTGAAACCATCGCTTTGCGTGGTAAACCAATGCGCCTTACCGTCGGTCTCAGCCAGCAGCACGATGCTGAACAGGCCCTCTAGAGTGAGCTGATTGTCCAGCATCTTGCCGCTGGTCTTTGCTTTGATGTGACCAGTATCATCGCACTCCGTGTGATGCAGGAGATACACGATAGTATCATCGGTCGTATGGTCGCGGATCAGCGCCAGCAGATTGTAGAAATTCAACGCACAGTCGGTAAACTTCTGATACCCGGTCTCCTTCGCGCGAGCAAACATGTTGAACGCCATGAGGTACTGCGAGTCATCGATAACGTAGCAGCGCAAGTTGTTCTTCACCAACGTTTCTTGGATGACCTGATACGTCGCATGATTTACGACCTTCAGCCGCTTTTTGAATGGCAGCGATTTGCTCGCCACGTTGAACACGCCAACCTCCGACGGCTCAAAATTGCGCAGGCTCGTGGACTTGCCAGAACCGGACGCGCCCAGAATCAATACAGGCATTCCCATAAAATCACTCCTTGTAATTTTCTTTTAATCTTGCCATCAGCGGACATTTCGGATGCGGCTTACTGCGCCATGGTTCCAGCCCTAAATATCTGCCAGCAGCATCAGGCTTGCTTAATTTGCACCAGCTACGTGTACAAATATCGCCAACCCCAACTGTTTTACACTGAGGGCAATTCTTGCATAACATAACAAATCTCATTTTAAAGTCATATTCAGCTTCTGAATAACTTCAGCGCCCGGAATCTCCATGCCGGCTTTGATGGCCTTTTTGATTGCCGTCTTGTCAGCATCAACAGAAACCTTGGTGCGTTTGAACTCTTCAGGCACTGCATCAATATTCAGCACGTTGCAGATTTCGGACTTGCGCCACGTAATCTTGCAGCGGGGAGTTTCAAACTTCTCGCCATACAACGCCCCGGCCAGATAAGCCTTGCAGCGCTCGACTTCTTTTCTAATTACACCGGAGCGATGACTGAGAGTATTGGCTTCGGCGTCGATGGCATCGGCCTCGGCAAGCTTGTTCTTGATGTAGCAGCACATGCCTTCAATCTTTTGGTCGCGCTCCATCTGCAGCGCTTCGAATTGCTGCAGGTTCAGGATTTCGCCGTCTTCAGTGTCAACCACGTGCTCTTCATCCAGCTGGATGCAGGCTTTGATTTGATCTTTAAGCTCATAGATGTTAGCCATGTTACTCAGCCTCCTTGCAGCTGGGGACAGCGAAGTATTCCGGCATATCAGAGTTATTGCCAGCAGGCGGCAAGTCCTCGGTCAAAGCCTCAAGTTTAGCCAGCTCCTGTTGCTCTTGATAAATTGCACTCCATTCATCAGTGCACAAGTTGTTCATTTCTCTAATAATCGCCTGCATGCGGTTAACGAGACTCTTGTACTCATCGAGCATATCATCAATAAGCGCTTCGTCCATATTCCAGCGTTCCAGCAGTTCTTTCTGCGCTCTAACACTGCGCAGCTCAAGCTCAAGCTTTTGACAGAATGCTGATGTTTTCGTTCTAATCATTTTTGCACCTTACCTTTCTTTTTTTGTGGTGGATTAAATTTTTTATACATAGCCCTGCAATAAGGGCAAGCATACGGTTCTTTAGCAAAGCGGCTCACTATCCACTCTTGACCACAAAACATACAGTCTACGTAGTGGACGCCGCGGGCATCGATTCTCATTATTTAGATGCAGCAACCTCTATGGGAATCAGTACGATGTCCCCTGGCTGCAGCGTGTCCTTCAAGTTGCTGATTTTTTTGGCGTAATGGATGACCTCGCGGACATCGCGGCGGTCGCCCTCGCGGTCCATGACGTCGCTGACCAGATGCCAAAGAGTATCGCCCTCTGCAGCAACAGTACGAACAACGTAGCGGTCTACAGGCTGAGGATGGGTGTAGTCCCACGCCTGCCAGATACAGCAGGCCATCAGCAGAATGAATAACAGCTTTTTCATACCATCCGCCTCCTAAACGACTCCATAGTGCTCAGCACCCAGAGTCTCAATATACTTTCTCAAGCCAGCTACTGGGATAACCGACTTATTGCCGATTTTAAAGACCGGGAACTTTGGATCCTGCATGAGCTTCACCATCGACGCTTTACCGATGGCAGTCAGCTCACAGGCCTTGTCGAGAGTTACAGCGATAGGTTCCATGTGTCACCTCCGTTTTTTGCGTTTACGCAAATTCTCAAGCAAAAAAAACACTTAACATTTCAGATTCAGTCAGGCCTACAATGTCTTTAAAAAGCTGAATTTCGTGACGTGAGAAGTCAGTTGTTCCATTCAGCTTTTTGCTTAAAGTAGCAGGGTTCATGCCCATTTTAACTGCTAAATCAGAGAGGGTTAAATTTCGGGTAGCAACAAAGTATTTAAATTTAGCCTTATCAAGCATTACGTTCACCTCCGTTCTTTTGCGTTTACGTAAACAAGTATAGCTTACGTAAACGCAAAAGTCAAGGCGTATTCACAAAATTTTATTGCTTTTTCGCAAAAAATGTGGTATCTTCTAATTAAGCGAGGTGAGAAAATGGAAGTCAAGGATATACTCAAAACCAGGCGCTTAGAGTTAAACCTAACGCTGGAAGAAGTAGCATCGCAAGTTAAAGTATCTCCTGCAACAATATCCCGATGGGAATCTGGCGACATCGCTAACATGCGCCGTGATAAAATAGCAGCACTATCAAAAGCTTTGCAAATTAGTCCGGCAGTAATAATGGGATGGGAGCAACCAGAAGATAATACCAAGGCAATTATAGACGCTTATAACAAACTTAGTCCTGCAGCGCAACAACGCGCTCGTGAATATTTTGAGGATTTACTTTCAAATCCCAAAAACCTGCGGAACCAATAAAGGAGGTGTATTAATCTAATGGACAGTGAGCGACTCGAATTACTAAACGAGGACGCTCAGGTGGAATTATATCTTTTTATCTTAGGTATTCTGGCGGCAGAAGAAACTGCCGCCACCGCTTGAAACTTCCCCACTAAAACAAAAAAAGTCGCCACCGAAGTGACGACAACGATATTTTTAATCTATACATAGTTTACCACAAAACTATTAAAAGGGAAAGTTTTCTCAATAAAGAAAATGTGAAATGAGGATGGCAAATGCTTAATGAAATCATTAGCAGCATAAGAATCAGCTATAAGCTACTAACTAGCCAAAAAGAAAGGAAAAAGTATGCTAATAAAGCGTTAAAGGTCATACATAAAAAAGCTGAAAATTTTTTTCCTTCTAATAACGAACCAAAAAGCTGGCAGGAAGTTTTTGCTGCTTCATCAGGAAAGCAAGCTAATAAGGCACATAAACTTTTGCAAAAGGAATCTAAGCGTTTGACAGGTAGCACCAACTATAAGTCATTTAAATTTGCTAAGGCTAGAGCATCTGCTGCCGGATGTCATTGGTATATATGGCGGACATGCGAAGATTCAAGAGTAAGAAATAGCCATCAAGAAATGGCAGATGTTATAGTTAATTATAAAGAACCACCTAAAAAACTTGGCTATCATGCAGGCGAACCACCAGATTGTCGTTGTTATGATGAAACACTAATAAGAGCAGACCAAAGTAAATGGCCTGCTAAAGTTTATTACAAAGGAAAAATACAAAAAATGAGCTTGCGTGAATTCAAAAATATTTGCAAAGACGATATATTTTAGAGATGTCAAATAAAAAAACCGCCCGTGTTCCCAGCACAGGCGGATGTGCTCTCAATCCACCACGAAAGAGAGCAAGGTGCAATGTAAATTAGCCACACTACATTTGCACCTCCATTGTATCACACAAGGAGGTTTTACACAATGGCAAAATACAAGAAACGCGCAGACGGCCGCTACGCCACCACAGTGACGTACCTCGGCAAAAAGCATTACTTCACGGCAAAAACATCTGCAGAGCTTGACCGCAAGGTGCAGGAATTCAAGATTGCAAAGCGCAGCGGGACCTACAGCAGCGGCATGCTGCTCAAAGATTGGTGCGACCATTACCTGGTCGTCCAGCACGCAGCCATACGCAAAAATTCCTGGGCAACGATTGAGTCTCACATCCGGGTGCACATCAAGCCGGAGCTGGGCGACTTCCCTCTCTGCAATCTGCAGCCGGCCAACATCCGTGACTTTATAGCCGCACTCTCGACAAAGCTTGCCAGCCGCACCGTTGAGCATATCTATGTAACGCTCAAGGCTCTGCTTACACAAGCAGTAATTGATGGTGTGCTTGCAAAGCATCCCATGCTACAAATCAAAAAGCCAAAGGTTACCCGCAAGCGCGAGTGGGTGGCTCTTACCCAGGCACAGGTAACAAAGCTGCTCTCTGTCATCACTGATCCCGCGCACCAGCTGCTCATCAAGCTGGCAGCTACCAGCGGCATGCGACGCAGTGAAATTCTTGGTTTGCGCTATCAGGACGTAAACCTGGAGCGGTGCACGTTTACCGTCCGGCAGACCAACCTGCGTACCAAAGGTGGCGGTGAGATTGGCGCAAGCACTAAGACAGAGGACAGCTGGCGCACTGTGAGCCTGCCTAAGGCGATTCTTCCGCTCATTAAGGCACAGATAAGGACCGTCCGACTGCAGGCCATGAGCGACGCGCTGTGGCAGCCATACGGCCTCCTTTTCCCGGGAGAGCACGGCAGACCGCTCAACCCGGACGCAATAAGCAAGCTCGTTAAGCGCTACGGCAAAAACGCAGATATGCCGAAAGACTTCTGCCTCAATAGCCTGCGTCACACCAGCGCCTCGCTCCTGCTGCAGCACGGTGCCAGCTACAAGACGGTGCAGCAGCGCCTCGGCCACAGCACTGCCAATCTGACGCTCAACACCTACAGCCACGTAATGCCTGGTGACGATGAGCGCGCAGCAGAAACCCTGGCTAACATCATATAGAAAAAAAGCCCCGCCTTGCAGCGGGGTATTTTTTATGCTCTTTTTTCCGGTACCCAGGCAATCACGGTACCTTTTTCTGCATCCACCTTCATCCGGCGACAATCAGGATACTCGCTTTCCCATTGATCAATGGACATCTCACGTGGCAGGCAACCAGCAACGCAGGCATTCCATGCTTCAGCGAGACATGCAGCGCAAAGAGATTTCTTCAGGCCAGCCAGCTTCTGCTGGCGGACAGCAGCACTGCCAACCAAATCAACATCAGCTTCATGCCCGCAAAAATACTTCACATGTGCTTTCATAACATAGCCTCCTTATTTTTTTGTAGCTATGTTAACTCAATTTTTCAATTTATGCAAGCAGATTTTAGCATAAATACTTTTAAACTGTATAGATACAAGAAAAAAGACCACCCAAAAACATGAGTGGTCAACTAGTAGTCAAACGTCGCTAGTTTTTTAGTGGTCAAGGTTTCAGCGATTGCCGGAACCCGCATAAAATGGCGGAAAGGGTGGGATTCGAACCCACGGAAGGCTTGCACCTTCGCTAGTTTTCAAGACTAGAGCCTTCAACCACTCGGCCACCTTTCCATTAGAATTTTATTATACTTTAAAAACACGCTTACGTCAAGTACTTCTACCGCACCGAGCAATAAAGCCTTATTGCAACGCTTTATCCGTTACTGCAAGCAAACGTGTTTCCAACGCTTCGGCATCTGCCAAAAGCTTCTTCAGGTCTGCTGCAGCCTGCGCGTTCCACACCTCATCCTTAGTCAGTCCCAGGTTAATGCGCACGTTGTACTCCGCACAGCGCAGTGCCGCACGCGCCAGCAAACCGCTGCAGGTACCATCCGTAATCACGCCCGGGTTTCCTGCCACTACCAACCTGTCTGCCAGCTTCAGTACAGCAAAGGAGCTGCGGGCAATATTCAGCGGTACAGTCGCTGCCTGCTTTGCAGCGGCACGTATTGCCGCTGTACGCGCAGCCTTTTCTTCATCAGTAGTCTTAGGCAGCTTATAACAACTCATAAAGCTGTTGAATACAGCCGCATCCTCATCTACAAGCGTCAAAAGACGTACGCGTTCTGCTTCCGCTTGCTCCAGCAGTTCTTTGACCTCCGGCTCGCGGTCGGCAAACTTTTCTTTGCCAATTGTCAGATTAGCAACCATAGAAGCAAGCGCCGCCGCCAAAGCTCCGGCCATTGCAGCGCCGCCGCCGCCACCGGGGGCGGGCGCAGCGCTTGCAAGCTCAGTTAAAAATTCGTTACAGCTTAAATCGCCAAGCTTATTCATTAATCCATTTCCTCATGTTTCTTTAACCATCTGCGCACCTGAACAACAGCAGCATATGCATCGAGCGGCTCCGGCGGCACCAAAAGACCTAGCGGCACCAGCTTACGCCAACCCTTAGGAGGATTTTCCTGCCAATACAGGCTACGAGCTTCTTCCGTACTGTATGCTTCACCGACAAGCTCCGGTACCAAATCCGGATAAAGCTCACGCAAAACTGCGCCTATAGCCTTATTATTTGTGCCGTTGCCCATAATAATTCCCTGCAGCTTAGCTGAACCGACAAACTGTCGCAGCTCTGCAGCCAGATTATCCGTCATCGCAATATGCAGGCCCAGGATTTTGCCATCAGCGGCAACTAATGCCAATCCTGTTTTGCTGCGCCCCGGATCTACGCCAAGATAATTACTCATTGACCGGAACCACCTCCAGCCTTACCCTTACAGGTCCGGCTGTCGTAATATCGCCTTTAGCATAAGCACGCAGAATAAAGCTGCCTCTGGTGCGACGCATTGAATTAGCTGCTTCAATCATAGTAGCAGCATCCATACTGCCAACCTTACCCGTCATCGGATCAGGCAGCACACCGGCCTTTACCGCATTATGGTTAATCTGCGTCAAGAATTCCATAAGCACGCTTTCATAGCTCGGGCCGTTATTACCAAGATTATACTGCTCACTGAAAATCAAGGTTCCGTCAGGATAAATGAGCTGATTATCTACCATTTCAATATCGCATACTGCCAGCTCGCCAACTATGATATTAGCAACAGCGCGGATACGGAAAAGCATATTACCCTTGCTTTTATCCAGTCTTGCTACAGCATTATCGACAACGTTTTTACCAATCCAGATAGCCTGCAGAGGCTTTTGTTCATCGTGGATAACACCCAAGCGCTGCAATGCTGCTTCATTTGCATTTTGCAGCAGCCAGTTCATCTGAATTATATTTTCTTTATGCTTCAGACCGCCACGCATAACACCGGCAAAAACAACTTCACCGGCGCGGTAATAAACCTGGCCTTCACGCATATTGATGATACCCTTACGCAGAGCCTCGGTAGTTTTTTCCAGCTCGTCAATTTCATTCGTCAGCTGCAGCTTGGAATGTGTAAGCGAATTTACCTCATTCTGTGCCTGGCTGTACATGTCATTAACCTGGGCCAGCTTGATTTCCATTGCATCATTTTCGGCAACTGCTTCCTGGATTTTAGCATCAAGCTCACTGATTTTTTTGTTCTGCTCGTTAACCTTGCCTTTAGCCTGTTCAAGTGCAGCAGTTGTATCTGCCTTTTCTTGGTTTAAAAGCTTAAGCTCCTGCTGAATTTTTTCCATGCCGAACAAAGCTGTGCGCGCACTCTGTGATGCTATTGCCATAACACTGATAGTCAGAACAGCAATAATAGTACCGCCGAGTACCGTAAGTAATATGGACGTATGCTTTGGACGCAAGCCAAATACCGACATTCTTTTTTTGCCTATTTTACTGCCCATTTTATCGGCCAGATAGGCAATCAGGCCACCTACAATGGCCATAATGATAATTAATCTTATACCTACCAAGTACTCACCTCCATGACTTACTCATCCAAGTCTTTTAGGCATTTTTCTTTTTCATCAGATAAACGCCGACACCCAAGCAAAGAATGTTAGGCAATGCGCAGGCCAGCAGCGGCGGCATTGCACCACCCTTGCCCAAACCGGTGGTGAAGGTCATTATTGCATAATAAATAAATATTACGATGATACTGATGCCCAGACCGATAGAAGAGCTGGTACGCTGCTTCTGAGTGCCCAGACAAGCACCGATCATTGCAAAGAAGAAGCTTGCCAGCGGAATATTGATTCTCATAAAGATTTCGCACCACTGACGTGCTGCCGAGGTATGCTGTTCTTCCAGCATGCTGATATATTCGCGTAATTCGCGGATAGTCATTTCCTCAGGCTCCTTTTGCTCCCAGGAAATCTGCTTCGGCGAGAAATTCAAAGGAATAATCTGTTCCTTGAATTTGGCACTGCTTTGTACGCCGTCCTTATCGTCCAGCGCAAAAACATTACCGTCTACGATACGCCAGCTGCCGTTTTCCCAATAGCCTTCCTTGGCGGTCTGAATACGGGCAATTTTGCCTTTATTAAACTCTTCGATAGTGATATCGGTCATCTTGCCAAGCTTTTCATCAAACTTATTAGCATAGGTAACACGTTGGGTATCACCGCTGATAGTTTTGATGATAATATGATTCTGAGTTGTGGGGCGCGTATTGTGGCGGATTTCCTCATTCAGGATTATCGACGCCTTCGCTTTGGAGGTAGGCACTACCTTTTCTGCCCACACCATGGAAAACATGCTGACAAAGAAGCCAACAACCAGCACCGGCGCAACAATACGGTAGTAGCTGACACCGCCGGCCTTCATTGCCGTAATCTCACTGGAGCCGGAAAGCTTGCCAAAAGCCATCAGCGCTGCCAGCAGCATAGACATCGGGAAGGTATAGTTGATAACCTCCGGCAGATTATACATAAACAAACGGGCTACAGTCTCCAACGGAGCACCGTATTTAGTCATGTATTGCGTAATTTTAAACAGCATCGTGCTGGCAATAAAAATACTGGAGAAAGCAGCAATGCCGAAAACGAAGGGGTATAAAAGCTCCTTCAGTACATAACGGTCTAATAATCGTAAGCGCACTTTTCTTCCTCCTGTTACATGCTAAAGTTATCGCCAAGGTAATATTTACGGGCAACAGGGTCATTAGCGATTGTTTCGCTGTCGCCATGCAGTAAAATATGACCTTCGGCCAAAATATAGGCCTTATCAACAATGCTCAGTGTTTCACGGACGTTATGGTCTGTAATCAGCACACCTATGCCGCGTTGCGCCAGATGCGCAATCATGCCCTGGATATCCGCTACGGCAATAGGATCGATGCCGGCAAACGGTTCGTCCAGCAGAATGAAGGCCGGGTCTGTAGCCAGCGCACGGGCAATCTCTACGCGGCGGCGTTCGCCGCCGGAAAGCGCCTTGCCCTCGCTCTTGCGCACATGATTCAGACGGAACTCATCAAGCAGAGCGTTCATCTTCGCTTCTCTTTCCGAGGCATTCAGATCAGTAGTTTCCAAAATTGCCATGATATTGTCTTCTACCGTCATTTTGCTGAAAATAGAAGCCTCCTGCGGCAGGTAGCCGATACCGGCACGCGCTCTTTCATACATGGGCATTGCGGAAATATCCTTGCCGTCGAGCATCACGGTACCAGCATCAGGCTTTTCAATACCGACAATCATATAGAAGGTTGTCGTCTTGCCGGCACCGTTAGGACCGAGAAGTCCTACTACGCTGCCCTGTTCTACGCTGATGCTTACTCCGTCAACAACGTGACGGGTATTATAAATTTTTACCAGATTATCTGTTGTTATAACCAAAACTTTGCCCTCCGCTTCTTAGGCTAAAGCTTTATCATCTGCGCCCTGTTTTTCTTTACCGGGCAGCGCAGGCTGCTTTTCCGGAATATAGATAATATCTACATTACCGTCGGCAATAGCCACGTTGGTATTGGTAAGGCGCAGTTTATCGCCGGCAACGCTGTTGCCGTTCTGAGTTGCTTTGGCATTGCCGATAAGCTCTACATAACCGCTGTTATCGGTTTTGTAGACTGCACTGTCAGCAGAAGCTGTCAGGCTGCGTGCATCACTGCGGATATCAACACCACCGTATGCATTGGCAACTCCCTGTGCCATATTATAATCAATCTTTGCCGCATTCAGCACACTGCCGTCGCTGTCGGTAAGACGTGCCCAGCCGCCGATTGTTTCGGCAAATTCGCGCGCCTTGTAATAATCAACTCTGTCAGAGCTCAGGCTTTTGCCGCCCTTGGTAATCATGGCACCGCCTACAGCAGACAAATCATTTTCATTATGCACTATAAACTCATTGCACACAATATGTGCATCATCACGGTCGGCAATAACATTGCCGGTTAAAACACCGCTCTTGCTTTTGCTGTTGAATTTGGCATAATCGGCAGTAGCTCTGCCGCCATCCTGCATCAGTACAACATTTCCTTTTGCTACAGCTTCACCGCTGCCCAGGTCATACTCCAGCTCATCAGCCTGAACGCTGAACTTGCCGGGAGCTGCAAAAGCAGTTGCTGTTATGCCTGCTGCCAGCATGGCTGCAGCCATTGTCAGCAGTAATCTATTTTTGTAAGCCATCTTATTCGCCGCCTTTCTCCACTTTAGCATTACCCTTAAGCTTAATATGCTTAAAAGCACTGGTAGTTACAGCACTATCCGCAGTTGCGGTATAGGCATCCTTATGCATTTTAAAATGTCCTGTTGCCGTAATAAGCTCTTTTTCCTGATTCCAGCTTATTTTATCGGCATAAAGCTCGCCGCCGGTATTCAGTACAGCCTTAATATTACCCTCTAGGAAAAAGTCATTGCTCTTCATGCCGGCACTGCCTTTATCGGCAGAAATATCGATAAAGCTGCCGTCCGCACGATAAACTTTGCCTTTGATGCCCTTCAGATAGGCTGTGTTTTTATCCTTATCGTTAACAACCTCTTCTACTGTAAACTCCCACAGCTTTTTGCCATCCTTTTCCCTTTTAACCATACTGTTTTTTAAGGAAGCATTAATCTGCGCTGTAACACCATCACCCGGTTTTACAGTTATAGGTTTATCGCCGCTCAGCATCAGCCAGGCAATAATTGCACCGGCAATTACAATGCCTGCCAATACTGACAAAATTACTTTCTTATTTTTCATCTGGCTGCTTTTCCTCCTCCTGTGGGGTGTATGGTGTATTCCAGCGATGCTGGAACCACAACCAGTTATCAGGATATTCCTTGATTATTTTTTCAACTTCCTGAGTCATTTTCAGGGTAACATTATAATCATCCAGCTTTTGGTCGCCGGTGAATTCATAATGGATAGGGTCGCGTACAATCGCTTTATGGCCATAGCCGTCAGGCTTACGTACTATAAAAATCGGCACAATAGGTGCTTTGAATTTACGGGAAAAATATGCCGGTCCGTTAGGCGTTGATGCCATCTTGCCCAAAAAAGGAACGAAGATGCCGTCATAGCCGCCGTCCTGGTCAGCTATCAGACCCAGCATACGGCCCTTCTTCATAGCACGCGCACAGCCGAGGATTTCACTTGTACCACGCGAAAAAATTTCTTGGCCTACGCCCTTGCGCAGCTCATTCATAAAATCGCTGTAAACACGGTTAGGCTGCGGTTTTTCTACCGCACTCAGCGGGAAGCCGTTCAGCGCCAATGCAGCGCCCAGCCATTCCCAGTTATCCATATGGCAGGCCAGCATGACAACACCATGCTTCTCCTTTAGTGCATCCCACAGAACCTCCGGACGGTCAAAGGTTACCAGACCGCGGATATTGTCCTTGTTCAACGCCGGCATGTACATAATTTCCATAAAGGTTATGCCCAGCTTCACAAACAGCGATTTGATTGTAGCCTCGGCCTGCTCCTGACTATAACCTAAACGCTCTCGGATAGTTTCCTCAGCACGCACACGCTGCTTTTTGGCAATTTTATGATAGAGGTGGCCCATACCCTTACCGATAACCACAACTGCCTTATAGGGCAGCCAGGAAATTACGGTACTCATTGTTTTTAATAAATAATAAAGCCACATTATTGTCTATCTCCTTGTCCAGCTTGCTCATATGAAGCAACAATTTTTTCCCATTTATCCTGAGCAGCTAAAATATACTCTATTGCTTCGCGGACAGCACCTCTGCCGCCAGGATTATCCAAACCGATATCAGCTGCATCATACACATCTTCTGCAGCATCATCGGGAGCAAATGTCAGACCACTCTCGGCAAAGGCCGGCAAATCATTGAGGTCATCGCCTACATAAGCAACCTCTTCTACCGACAGTCCGCGCAGCCTTCTCAAGGAACGCAGCGCTTCACGCTTATCCTTCGCGCCTTCGATAATGGTTGTTATGCCCAGTTCCTCGGCTCTGCGGTGGATAATCTCGCTTTTGCGTCCGGTAATAATCGCTACCTCAAGACCATTGTGCAGGGCACAGCTGATGCCCATGCCATCCTTTGCGTTAAAGCCCTTAAAGCATTCTCCGTCTGCCGCAATATAGATAGTTCCGTCGGTCAGCACACCGTCAACATCCAATGCCAGCAGTCTGATTGCTTTAGCTGCTTCTATAAATTCGTCATCCTCATCCTGTGCATCATCTAACCAGCTTACCATTATACTACTCCTTGCCTTACAAGGTCGGTCATATGCAGCAGACCGATAACCTTATTATCTTTGTCAATAACAGGCAGCACGGTAATCGGTTTCGGCTTGTTGCTTTCCATAAGATGCAGAGCCTGTGCTGCCAGCTTGTCTTCGGTAATAGTTTTCGGAGCCTTTGTCATCAGCTCGCAAACAGGACGCTGCAGGAAATCAACACCCTTACTCAGACCGCGGCGGATATCGCCGTCGGTAAGCACACCCTGCATAACACCGTCCGCATCAACAACGGATACAGCACCCAGACCTTTGTCGGTAATAACAAACAAAGCATCCTGTACCTTGGTATCTGCCAGCACAGTCGGGTTCTCCTCGCCTTTATGCATAATGCTGCCTACGGTCAGAAGCAGCTTGCGTCCCAGGCTGCCGCCCGGATGGAAGATAGCAAACTGACTTGCTGTAAAGTTATGCTTTTTGAGCAGCGCCAAAGCCAGCGCATCGCCATACGCCAACGCTGCGGTCGTGCTGCTTGTCGGAGCAAGACCAAGCGGGCAGGCCTCCTTGCTGACACCTACATTAAGTACAACGTCGGCATTCTTGCCAAGTGTTGAATCAGGCTTGCCAACCATAGCGATAATCTTGGCACCGATGCGGCGCAAGGACGGCAGGATATTCAAAACCTCGCCTGTTTCACCGCTGTTGGAGAGAGCAATAACAACATCGCTTTCCGTAACCATGCCCAGGTCACCGTGAATACCCTCTGCAGGATGCAGATAAAAGGACGGTGTGCCGGTGCTGGCAAAGGTTGCAGCCATTTTGCGGCCGATCAGGCCGGATTTACCCATACCAGTAATAACGGTACGGCCCTGACAATCTAAAATCAATTTTACTGCCGCAGCAAAATTTTCATCTACACGCGGCACCAGCTCTAAAATTGCTTCTGCCTCCATGCGCAGAACATCCTGTGCATGCTTTAGCATTGCTTCCATGTTATCACCCTACCTTTAGCCACGTACAATCTTGTCGATTGCCAGCACGTCGGTCAATAATTTTTCCAGATTATCCAGCTTAACCATATTCGGGCCGTCACTTAGTGCTTCTGCCGGATTATCATGCACCTCTAAGAACAGTGCATCAATGCCTACAGCCGCAGCAGCACGTGCCATATGCGGAACATACTGGCTCTGACCGCCGCTGGAGGTGCCTTGGCCGCCGGGAATCTGTACGCTGTGAGTAGCATCCATAACTACGGGATAACCAAGCTCACGCATAATGGCCAGACCGCGCATATCGGTTACCAGTGTGTTGTAGCCGAAGCTTGCACCACGCTCGGTCAGCATAATGTTATGATTGCCTGCTTCCTCAACCTTTTTGATAACATTTTTCATGTCCCAAGGTGCCAGGAACTGACCTTTTTTTACATTAATAGTCTTGCCGGTTTTGGCAGCTGCATAAACCAAATCGGTCTGACGGCACAGGAAAGCCGGGATTTGCAGAATATCTACAACCTCGGCAGCCTTTTCAGCCTGCCAGGGCTCGTGGATATCGGTTACAACAGGAACACCAAGATCTTTTTTAATCTGTGCCAGAAGCTTTAAGCCCTCTTCAATGCCGGGTCCGCGGAAGGAAGCATAAGAGGAACGGTTAGCCTTATCAAAGGAAGCCTTAAATACATAGGGAATGCCCAGCTTGTCGCAGATTGCTTTTGTACGCTGACCAATCATCAGGCTGCGCTCATAGCCTTCGAGCACGCAGGGACCGGCCATCAGCATCAGGGGATGGCCCTGACCTACTTCATAATTACCAACTTTAACGATTTGCATAAGTATCCTCCAGCTTATTTATTCATTTTAGCAAACAGCTCGTTGACTGCTGCCAAATCCTCGGGGGTATCAACACCGATGCCCTGGAAATCGCTTTCCAGAACTTTAATCTTATAACCATTTTCCAGTGCACGCAGCTGCTCCAGGCTTTCCGCTCTTTCCAGTGGTGTCGGCTGCAGTGCTGCATATTTCAGCAGGAAGCTGCGGCGGTAAGCATAAATACCTACATGCTTGTAAACCTTGTAGCCCTCCGGCTTATTGCGCGGATACGGCATCAGGCTGCGGGAGAAGTACAGTGCATAGCCGTTAAGGTCGGTTACAACCTTTACGGCAGCAGGATTGTTGTAATCCTCCTCGTTCATAGCAACCTTCAATGTTGCCATCTGCAGCTCGCTGTCACCGGTAAAGCATTCAGCCAGGCGGTCAATAACCTCAGGCGGAATCATCGGCTCATCACCCTGTACGTTAACGATAACATCAACATCGGGATAGTTCAAAGCTACCTCAGCCAGACGGTCGGTACCGCTCGGATGGTCGGGAGATGTCATCATTGCTTTGCCGCCAAAGCCGTCTACAGCCTTTTTGACAAGCTCATTATCGGTAGCTACAACTACCTCGTCCGGCAGCTTAGCTTGGCAGGCACGCTCATAAACGTGCTGAATCATCGGCTTACCTGCAATCAGGGAAAGCGGTTTGCCCGGAAGACGGGTAGAAGCATAACGTGCGGGAATTACGCATAAAACTTTCATTTTTTATCAAGCTCCTTTTTAATGGCATGATCAATATATTCTTTGAACTTATCCATGCCCTCGGTAATGCAGATATCCATATTCAGGATATACAAAGGAATTTCGCGGGCAGAATAAATAAATTCAGTCGGTATCTTAACAGCATCCTTCGCTGTAGTAACCATTGCTACAGCCTTTAGGCTGCTGGCACGCTCGTTGATGTACTGCATTTCCAGCATACCGTAATCGTGATGGTCTGGATAGCGTACAGCCTCCATGATATTCAAACCGATACTGGAGAGAGTCTGTTCGAAGGATGACGGGTTGCCGATTGCAGAAAAAACCATAACATCCTTGCCGCGCAGCTCTTCCAGATCCTTGATATTTTCGGAAATACCCTTGTACCAGTCGGCAATTTCCACAAAGTTTTTCGGATGGTGAATACTTTCTACTATCGGTGCCTTGTCATTATATTTGGCAATAGTATGACGCAGCTGAATGCGGCTCAGCTTGCTGCTCTGGTCGGTTTTGGTCAGCAGGAACAAATCGCCGCGGCTCAGGTTTTCGAGCGGCTCACGCAGAGTACCGCGCGGCAGCACACAGCCGTTGCCGAACATATTCAGCGTATCTACCAAGACGACATCCAGGTCGCGCTCCAGCTGCCAGTGCTGATAGCCATCGTCCATAATGATAACCTCGGCATTCAGCTTTTCAACGGCATAACGGCCGGTAACGGCACGGTTTTTGCCGATGATTACCGGAATACCCGGCAAAGTCTTAGCCATCAGGTAAGCTTCGTCACCTGCTTCATAGGCAGTCATGAAAATCTTATTGCCGTCGGAAACTACGCCCAGCTCCTTGCCCCAATGCGAACGGTAGCCGCGGTTCAGGATAACAACGCGATAGCCCATAGACTTGATAATTGCCGCCATCTTCTGGGCGGTAGGAGTTTTACCGGTGCCACCGACGGTAATATTACCGATAGAGATAACGCAGCAGTTCAGCTTTTCTCTGTGCAGCAGGCCGCAATTATACATAGACAGCTTGCAGCAAACGCCGAATTCGTATAAATAAGACATGCCACGCAGAACTGCCAGCAACAGCCAGCCGAAGAACGGAGTTTCCGGACCATAGGCAACCTGCATAACATATTGGATAATCGCATCACCGTGACGCAGGCGTCCGCCGCCTTCATCCGTCAGGTTACGCGTATTAATCGGATAGCTTTTGTATTCACGGGCAGGCACAGCAGTTAAATCAAGCAGTTCCTTGAGATAATGGATGCTGCGCACATCCGCTCCGCGGTTCTCTTTGATAACCTGCAGGGAAGCTGCACCCATCTGCGTGCGACGCTCGTCATTGCCCAGAATATCCAGCATTTCCTTCGTCAGTTCATCATTATTGTTAACCATCTTGCAGGCCTTAACCTTGCTCAACAGTGCATAGGAATCCTTAAAGTTCTGCATGCTCGGGCCGACGAGAATCGGTTTGGCATGGGCAGCAGGCTCCAGTACGTTATGACCGCCGGTATTGCTGAAGGAACCGCCGACGAAAACAACATCGCCGACAGCATAAATACGTCCCAGCTCACCGATGGTATCGATAATCAGCAAAGGATATTCCTTGCGCTCACCGCTTTCCTCCAGCATCTTGGAGCGGAAGCCTGTTTCATAGCCGTAATGGCTTGCCAGCTTGGCAATTTCATCTGCTCTGGCAGTTTTACGCGGTGCGATAATCAGACGTGCATGCGGATATTTTTTACGGATGCACTTGAAGGATTCAAACAGCACCTTTTCTTCGCCGGGATGCGTAGAGCCGGCAACGATAATAGGATAATCCTCTTTCAATCCCAGCTCAAAGCGGTATTTCGCCAAATCCTCCGGCGTAACCTCCGCATAGGTCTGGTCAAATTTTGTATTACCGGTAACAAAGATTTTGCTGCGGTCGGCATCATATTCTTTAATAAGGTCCACAAAAGCATTAACCGCAAACGAATAATGCTGGCAGGATACCGAAAATTTCGGAGTTCTCTTTTCCCCTGTCCCAAAATGTTCCTTCATAATATCTGCCTGTTCAAGCAACATTCTTGAGAATGATAAAAGTTTTTCCCCATCTCTTGTAAGCACCACGCCTTTATTAGATCTAACAAAAATCCTTTTTTCTTTCCCACCAGATTCCGGTACATCCCGGTTGCTGTCTCATTTACAATACTGACTGTCTTTTTGTAAACTCTGTAAATTCTTTTCATCCCAATCTCCATTCTCGAATCACCTGTTGCAAAACCATGTTATCAAAACAATAAAGTTCACACTCTGCGCGAATTTTATTGTTAAAAAACGCCCCTGACCGGAATTTTTTTCCAGTCAGGGGCGTTTTCACGCGGTGCCACCC
>ENA-UEOM01000407-UEOM01000407.1-human-gut-metagenome-genome-assembly--contig:-NODE-407-length-19200-cov-18.460179_pt1 | contig 19200 bp, 15 predicted proteins | sample MGYA00242993_ERZ507994 | MGnify/ENA primary metagenome ERZ507994 (study PRJEB26167, sample SAMN06115536) | human gut metagenome | host: Homo sapiens | place: China:Neimenggu | collected 2014-11-07... | reverse complement strand
AAGAATGCAGAAAACATTGGCAGAAGTCAAGGGCTGCCCACAGAAAGATAGGACGGAATCCGAAGGATATGTGGGAGCGCAGACCTTCATGTGGATATGTGAAGACAACATCGTAGAAGTACCATTCGACAGAGAACACCTGTTGGAGCGCATCCTCAGTCCCGCAAATCTGCTCAACGCCTACACGGCAGTTCAGCGTAACAAGGGCTGTAGCGGTGTCGACAAGATGTCATGTGCGCAAATGTTCTCTTGGCTCTTGGCTAACAAGGATGCTCTGATACGTTCTTTGCAGGACGGCTCATTCCGTCCGAACCCAGTAAAAAGAGTAGAGATACCCAAAGACAATGGCAAGATGCGCCTATTGGGTATTCCTACGGTAATCGACCGTATGGTGCAACAAGCCATCAATCAAATCCTGACTTCTATCTATGAGCGCCAATTTTCCCCGAGAAGCTTTGGCTTCCGTCCGCGAAGAGGATGCCACGACGCCCTGCGAGGAGCGCAGAAAATAATCGATGCCGGTTACGTGTATGTGGTTGACCTCGATTTGGAACGCTTCTTTGATACGGTGTGCCATAGCAAGCTCATAGAAATCCTCAGCCGTACGATAAAGGACGGCAGGGTGGTGAGTCTAATACACAAATATCTTCGAAGTGGTGTTATGAACAAAGGTGTCTTTGAGATGAGCGAGGAGGGCACACCGCAAGGTGGTCCGCTGAGTCCGTTGTTGAGCAACATCATGCTCAACGAGTTGGACAAGGAACTCGAACGCCGAGGACTCCCGTTTGTGCGATACGCTGATGATTCGATGATATTTTGCAAGTCCAAGCGTGCAGCCACACGGGTAAAGGAGTCTATAACCCGATTCATCGAAGGGGAACTCTACTTGAAGGTGAACAAGGAAAAGACAGTCGTATCATACGTGAAAGGCGTTAAATATCTAGGCTACTCCTTTTACATAAGTAAGGGTAAATGCCAACTCACAGTACATCCAAAATCCAAAGCCAAGATGAAAGCCAAACTCAAGGAGTTGACTTCACGAAGCAACGGAATGGGATATGCCAAGAGAAAGCAGAAACTTGAGGAGTATATAAGAGGATGGGTCGGATACTTTCACTTAGCCAATATGAAACGCCTGCTTATGGACACTGATAGTTGGCTGCGGCGACGGATACGCATGTGTATATGGAAGGCTTGGAAACTCCCGAAGACGAGGATTAAAAACCTTATCCGATGTGGCATTAATGAGTATGATGCCCGAAGATGGGGTTATGTTAAAGGATATTGGAAAGTTAGTGGCTCTCCAATAATGCAGAGGGCAGCTTCCTCACAGAAATTGCATGATGCAGGTTATCCAACGCTGATGGGTTCATATCTCGAATGGCATCCAAAATAGGAACCGCCGTATGCGGAACCGCACGTACGGTGGTGTGAGAGGTCGGTAAACACGAAAATAGGAGATAAACACCTATGATTAGTGTTTACCTCCTACTCGATTTGCCTGAGAATAATGCCATTAAAGAGGGTGCGTCATGGACTTATGACACACCCTCTGTAATAGATAAAATCTTCTCAAAAACTAATCACATGCAGCTTACTTTCTTGCAGCTTACACGCAGCTTGAAACGCCGAGCGAAGTGGCTATTGCGGTGAGAATGCTGATAGCAATCTGAATCACCATTTTCCAAGTATCCTTCTTCATAGACTTCTACTTTTTAGAGACTTACGTTGTCGCCGCCGCCGTCTTCACCGCCGGTATTGCCGCCGCTGGTTCCCTGGTCACCGGTGCTTCCACTGCCTTCAGTTCCGGTAGTTCCGCTGCCGCCGCCCTGGGCTCCACCGCCAGTGGTTCCGTCTCCGTCGCCGCCTCCGTCAGGAGTTTCTGGAACGTTGAGGTCCACGTTGGTCTTGCCCTCCCTGATTGCCTTGATCACGGCTGCCTGAGCGCTGCGGCTAGCCACGAGGTTGAATTCTGCGTCGTCGAGCAGGTTCTTGAACTGCTGTCCAGGCTCCCACTGAACCTTCACGTTGGTGATATTCTGCGCCGTAAACTTGTCGGCAGTCTCTGCGCCCTTGGAGGCGAGCAGGATAGAGAAGTCGCCCAGGTCGCCCAGTCGGATCTTCTTGCCTTCGAGCAGCATCTCTCTCATGCAGTCCACTGCCATGTAGAGGATGGCGCTGATGTCGGCTCTTGAATACACGCTGCCGTGAGAAGTGATGTGCTTGGCAAACTTCTCGATGGTCATCACATCGGTGTACTGCGAGATGGCGAACGCATTCTGCTTCTCGGTCTTCACCAGGTCGGTGTCCTTCTTCTCCGGCTCCTTGCCGTCCTTCTTAGCCTGGTTGATACGTGATTTTGCCTGGTTGATCTCAAGGAGGTTTGCGTTCACGCTGCGCATTACGATGCTGTAGTTAATCATACTCTGTTCTGTGTTTAAGAGTTCACTGAATCACAACTACCCGGAAAGCCCTCGTTTCTGCCCGATTTTGGGGTCTTAATAGATGACCGGCGCCTGCCATCATTTAAGCCCCGCTCCGGTCTTCATAGATGACCGGTTTTCGGCACAATAGGCTGTTCCTTCGATTGCTGGTGCAAAGGTACGAAATTTAACCCGAGGAAGCAATAGTTTTCCCGTCACTTGATTTTACTTTTCCCGTGAGTTGTGAAAACGGGGGGATAAGGAAGGGGGAGTTTAGGATGATGACAAAACGCCATCTGGTCATTAATGCCCGGTCATTATCGGTCATTAAGAAAAATCACTTCCGGTCATTTAGCCCTATAGTATAATATTAATAATATTATACTATAGACCCTTTTCGCCGCCCCGAAAACCTTAATGACCGATAATGACCGGTCGTTAATGACCGGATTTTCGGGATGCGGAATAAGTGAATCTTTTACTTTCTATAATAAGGTGTAAAAGATTGATATATAACTTGATATGAGTTGCTGTACGAATTGTATTCTGCAATGTGGAGTATGAGAATATCCCTTGGTTCTTAGCCTTTCTTTTTTAGAAAAACGTGTTCTTACATATCTGAAAAGCTAACCTAATCCGTAAAAATGTTTGCTTATTACCTTAATTTCTTCTTTTCTATTTCGCCTTTCACATCTTTGTTTTGCCATTTTATGAGGTAAAAATTGCCATTGTAGTTTAAATTGGGGGCTTTATTATCATTTTTCAGTTAAATAAAGTGATAAAATTTGGTGGATAGCCCAACTTTTTATACTTTTGCTTTTACATTGCATAGAGGCAAGCCCCCTTTGCACGAAATTTAATAAACATTCAAATGTCTAAATGGAAATGAGAATTTGTAACAGATTGATAATCAGCGTTTTAGGGGGGTAATTTTGGCTCGTCAAAATTAGTCTCAAATCATAGTGCACTTACAAAAGGGCGAATAGCAGCGTGGATTCAGGCGCTGGTATTCGTCCTTTTTGTGTTTTTGTTTTCCGCCTGTTCGAGTGAAGAAAATGCGGATAATTTTGGGGGAATTGACCTCAAAACCAAAATTTCAGCCCACGAATGGGCGATTTCTAAGGCTTATCAGCGTGTTGGAAACCTTACTTTAGATGTAGATGCGGGAACTGTCTATTGCCAGTTCACCGCCGATAGCGTATATTTCAGCGAGGAGAAAACGGTAACTGAGATTGATGAGGAGGGTAAAATCCTGCAGACCTCTACCGAGATAGTTCCTCATGGCCACTATGCTTATATAATAAAGGAAAACAAAATACTGATAGATAATCAAACATTCACAATTTCAACCCCAACTGGCTCTTTCGTTTTGGAAAATGAGGACTGGAAAATTGTGCTTGTTGCGAAGTAAATAAACATATTATGGGAACATATAATAAAGAACGAGAAGAACTTCATAAAACTATTTGGAGTATCGCTGAAGAATTAAGAGGTGCTGTTGATGGATGGGAATTCAAGGCTTATGTCTTGGGTGCCATATTCTATCGTTACATCTCAGAAAATCTTACCGACTACATTAATAATTTGCAGGCTGCTGCCGGAATCAAGGACTTTGATTATGCTAAAATGGAAGATGAAGAAGCCAAGGAGGCTCGCGAAATGATGGTGCAGGAAAAGGGCTTCTTTATTCTGCCAAGTCAATTGTTTCAGAGAGTAGCTGCTTCACCAGAAAAGAATGTCAACCTCAATGAAACGCTAGCCCAAGTGTTCCGTTCTATTGAGGCCAGTGCTGCCGGTACAGATAGCGAGGAACAGGTAAAGGGACTTTTCTCTGATTTCATCATCGACAGCTCCCGTATCGGCAACTCTGTAGAAATGCGTAACAAATGCATTTCCAAGGTGTTGACCAAGGTGCGTGATATGCAGCTCAGCAAGACGTTTACAGACAACAGTATAGATACAGTAGGCGACACCTACGAATACCTGATGCAGATGTATGCATCGAAGGCTGGTAAAAGTGGTGGTGAATACTTTACGCCACAGGAGGTGAGTGAAGTACTTGCCCGCATAGCCTGCTGCAACAATCCTAATATTCAGAAGGTTTATGACCCAGCCTGCGGTTCGGGTTCCTTACTGATGAAGTTTGTGAAATATGTTGGTGAAAAAGCATCGGAAATAGAGTTTTATGGTCAGGAAATTAACCCTACAACCTATAATCTCTGCCGCATCAATATGTTCCTGCATAATGTGAACTATGCCAAGTTTGATATTCAGTTGGGTAACACGCTTACAACTCCTCATCATCTTGGAATGAAGTTTGATGCTATCGTGAGCAATCCGCCATACTCCAAGAGTTGGGAGGGAAAGAATAACACGATTCTGATTAATGATGTACGATACAGTCCTGCTGGTGTGCTGGCTCCTATACAGAGGTCAGACCTTGCCTTTACGATGCACATGCTCTACCATCTTAGCGAAACTGGTACTTGCGCCATTGTAGAGTTCCCTGGTGTGCTTTATCGTGGTGGAGCAGAGAAGAAAATCCGCGAATATCTGATTAAGAACAATTTTGTGGATACGGTGATTCTGCTTCCTACCAATCTTTTCTTTGGCGTAGGTATTGCCACTTGCATTATTGTTATCAAGAAGAATAAGAAAGACAATAATATATTGTTTGTGGATGCTTCGGAGGAATTTGTGAAGAAGGGCGATAAGAACAAGCTGGAGGATGAAAACCAAAATAGAATTGTAAATGCTTATCAGGAGCGCAAGGAAGAACAATATTTTTCCAAGCTCGTTAGCAACGATGAAGTTCTAGCCAATGGCGCCAATCTCTCCGTTTCTTCGTATGTAGAGAAAGAAGATAAAAGGGAAGTGATTGATATTGTTAAGCTAAACGAGGAGATTCAGACATTGCAGTCGGAAATATTTACTCTGAATACAGAGATTGCTAATAAAATTGCGAGTTTGTAACATATGAGAAGAGTTAGGTTAAAGGAAATTGGTACATTCTATAGTGGACTATCTGGGAAATCTAAAAGTGATTTTTCAGAAGGGAATGCATTGTTGGTTACGTACCGAAATATTTTTAACAACCCTGTTTTAAACCCTGCAATAAAGGATACCGTTGTTGTTGGAAAGGATGAGAAGCAAAACGAAGTATTATGGGGCGACATACTCATTACGGGGTCATCAGAAACCCCTGCAGACGCAGGAATGTCATCTGTAGTATTATTTAACCCCCAAGAGAAAATGTACTTGAATAGCTTCTGTTTTGGCTTTCGGCTAAATGACATGAATGAAGCTTTACCTTCATACATCGGTCATCTGCTACGAAGTACATCCATACGAGCTGCTATTTCCAAAACTGCTTTTGGAGTTACTCGCTTTAATGTAAATAGAATGCGTTTTGCAGATATAGAGATTCCACTTCCTCCGCTCAACATTCAAAAGGAGATAGTCTCTATTCTTGATTCCTTCACCTCGCTCATCGACAAGATGAAACAGGAAGTAGAGATGAGGAAGAAACAGATGATGTATTATATAGATAAGTTTTACGGCGGAGATTTTGATGGCATGATGAGGTTAGCAGACATTCCTGGGAATTCTGTTGTGCAATTTTCTGACCTAGGCCCTATAATTCGGGGCAAACGTTTTGTTCGTGACGATATTCGAACAGAGGGGCAACCGTGCATTCATTATGGAGATATGTATACATATTATGGAACCATGGCTGTAACTGCTAAGACATTTCTCGAAAGAGATTTTCCTAAAAAGATGCGATATGCGCATAAGGGGGATGTTGTTATAGTTGGTGCTGGTGAAAATGATTATGATATAGGTGTTGGGCTCGTTTGGATGGGAGAAGAACCTGCTGTAGTCCATGATGCATGTTATATACTTAAACATCATCAAATACCTATGTATATTTCATATTATCTGCGTTCGAACATTTATCATCAACAGTTGAAAAAGTATGTTTCAAGCGGTAAGATTTCATCTTTCTCTGCTGAAGGATTGGGGAAAGTTTATATCCCTATTCAACCAGAGGACAAGCAGCGCCAAATCGCTTCCATCCTCGATACTTTCGAGACCTACATCTCGAAGCAGGAGAAGATGATAGAGTTACGCCAGAAGCAGTATGAATACTACAGAGAAAAGTTGCTGACATTTGAATAAATTCTTTTATTAATAACGTTATGGCAGAAAGTTATAAAATCATAGCAGAGCAAGATTATTGTACCGTGGGGGCAAAATACGAGTCATCAAGGAAGAATGGTAATGCTTACCAAAGTGAGCAGGATCTGGAACGCTGGCTTATCGAACAACTGCAAAGACAAGGTTACGAATATCCTTCCATCCACAACGAGAAAGAATTGCTGGAGAACCTGCGCATACAGCTGGGCAAGGCAAACGATACAGAATACTCTGACAAAGAGTGGCAAAGCTTACTAGATATTTTAACCAGCGAAACGCTCACTATGGAAGATAAGGCAGGCATGATTCAAAAGGAAAATACCGCAGTAGAAATAGAACGTGACAACGGTATTAATACCAATGTTCACCTTATCCATAAAGATAACGTGTTCAAGAATAATCTGCAGGTTATCAACCAGTACGTGCCCGCTGGTGGAACCCATGCCAACCGCTATGATGTAACCATCCTGGTTAACGGTCTGCCACTCGTTCATATTGAGCTGAAACGCCGAGGTGTAAGCATCAGGGAAGCCTTCAACCAGATAAACCGCTATGCTCGCGAAAGCTTCTGGGCAGGCAAGGGAATGTTTGATTACATCCAGCTGTTTATCATCAGCAATGGCACAGAGACCAAGTATTACAGCAATACCACCCGCTATGCTCGTGAGCAGGAAGCTGACAAGCAGAAGGGGAAGAAAAAGAAAATTCAGAGCAACTCGTTTGAGTTTACCAGCTACTGGAGTGATAGGGAAAACAACCTTATCTGCGACCTGGAGGACTTTACCAAGACCTTCCTCGTAAAACGCACGCTGCTCGAAATTCTTACCAAATATTGTGTGTTCAATGTAGATAAGGAACTGCTGGTGATGCGCCCTTACCAGATAGCTGCTACTGAGAGTATTACCCAGCGTATCAAGATTGCCTTGAATCATCATTGGGAAGGTTCTAGAAAGGCAGGAGGCTACATCTGGCACACTACCGGTTCGGGTAAAACCCTGACCTCTTTCAAGACGGCTCAGCTTGCAAGCGATATAGAGGGAGTACATAAGGTAGTGTTCATCGTTGACCGACAGGATTTGGACTATCAGACGATGAAGGAATACGACCGTTTCTGCCCTAACTGTGCCAATGGCAATGTGAATAGTAAAATATTGCTCGATCAGCTCAATGCCGGTAGCGATGATTCGAACATCATCATCACCACGATACAGAAGATGTCGAGCCTCTTGAGGAAAAAGCTGATAGAGCAGGAGGTTCTTGACCAGGTTTTCGTTTTCATCTTTGACGAGTGCCACCGCTCGCAGTTTGGTGCCATGCAGAAACAGATTAAGCAGAGTTTCAAGAAGTACATCATGTTTGGCTTTACCGGCACCCCAATTTTTGGAGTTAATGCCAGTGGTAAAAAGGGAGAAATGATGACTACTGCAGATGTGTTTGGCGGAGAGTTGGACGAAAAGGGCAATCATACTAAGCCTCTCCACACTTATACCATCATCAATGCCATCAACGATAAGAATGTGCTGAAATTCAATGTAGAATACCACACGCAGACGGCTATGGTAGATGGAAAGAAGGTGGAGAACACAAACTATCTCGACTCCAAGCGCATAGCTTTGAATGTGAAATATCTTCTTGATCATTTCGATATAAAGACCAAGCGCTCTGTTCAATGGACAGCCTCGGTGTTGACCAATGTAGAGGAAGTTATAAAAAACTACAAGAAAAAGAAGGAAGATCAGGTTGAAGAAAAGAAAGCGAAGGCTTCCACCACGGGATTCAACTCTATACTTGCCTGCGACAGCGTGCCTATGGCTATAGAATACTATAAGGAACTGGAGCGACAGATGGCTGAGCCGGGTGCCCCACAGCTAAGGATTGCAACCATCTTTACTTCGGCTGTAAACGAGGCAGAGAACGATAGTAACGGTAATATTGAAGAAGACCCTGAAGGCATTAAGGGACTGGACTCTACGAGTAGGGAATTTCTGGATTCCTGCATTGCAAAGTATAACCATATCTTTGGAACCTCATACAATACGAGTGCTGAAATGTTCCAAAACTACTACAAGGATCTTTCCTTGCGCACCAAGAACAAGGATATAGATCTGCTCATTGTGGTAGGTATGTTCCTGACGGGTTTTGACGCAAAATGTCTCAATACGCTCTGGGTAGATAAGAACTTGCGAATGCATGGATTGCTGCAGGCGTTCAGTCGAACCAACCGTATTTTGAATGCCTATAAGAATTGTGGTAATATCGTTTGTTTCCGCAATCTCATAGAAGCCACCAATAGGAGTTTCGGTCTTTTCGGCGACGCTAATGCCAACAGTATTATTCTGATGCGAACCTTTGAGGAATATTACAATGGCTACGAGGAGGATGGGAAACATCAGGCAGGATATAAGGAACTGGCAGAGAATCTTCTGCAGGAATATCCGCTCTGCAAGTTGAATTCTTCCATCCCGCTGGCTCAAAAGATAGGCTTCATCAAGTTGTATGGGCAATTCGTCAAGAAGACTAATATACTGATAAGCTTTGATCAGTTTAATCCGGAAACCCTGGAAGAGCGCAATGCCATTCGCATCATCTGTGAAGGTGACAGGCAGGACTACCAATCTTGGTACCTCAGTTTCTGTGATGATGTGAAAGGCGGAACCACGGGTGGCGGTGGTGGACATACTGGTGGAGACGGAGGTAACGGAACGGATGATTTGGAATTTGAGATAGAACTGATTCGCCAGTTTGATATTGATATTCCTTACATCCTGGCTCTTGTGAAGAAATATCATGATAGCAACTGTGAAGATGCAGATCTTATCAAGGATATTATCCGTTGCATAACATCAAGTCCGAAGTTGAGGGATAAGAAAGACCTCATAGAGGGCTATCTTCATGTCATAAAAGAAGGTAAGAATGTTGATGTTTACGAAGAATGGAAGAATTACATCCGTCAGCAGATGGAAAAGGAACTTAATGCCATTATCAGCGAAGAGAATCTGAAGGAAGAGGCAACCCGTGATTTTATCACCAAGTCTCTGCATGATGGTTACGTTGAGGAGAGTGGAATGGCTATTACAACAGTACTGCCCCCGATGCCTATCTTTGGTGCCGGCAATAAACGTGAACAGAAAAAGAAAACTGTCATTGAAAAGTTCAAACGATTCGTAGAACGATTCATTGATTTATAAACTTTTACAATATAAGAAAAGAAAAAGATATAGAAACAGGAGCCTATCCCTATAGGTAGGTGCACGGAAAGCGTTGTCAGCAAGTATGAAATCTTATCGCTCAGAAACGACCAAACTTCAACAGAAGATAAGCTAACTTCAAGGATGGCAACAAGCGGCGCTCATGTGTGTAGAAGTAAAAAATCTACGACGTGGGCAAGACTTGTATGTATATCTGAAGTTAGGGCTTTGGTCGGCCTCTGAGCGATGATTGCGTATGGGTTTTTGCCCACGCTTTTTTATACGAATAATATGGCAGCAGACAAAACAAAATACTTAAAGGATTTGGAAATGCTCATGCAGGAATATAAAACCTGTTATGGGGATTGTGCTGGCGATAGAACCATTCATAAACTATCGTTACTTATTGCTATGTTTGAAAGTAGCGAAATGTTTGAAAAGATAGGGCAGAACCTTAAAACTAATTTAATCATCGATATTGATAGAGATGTTGATTACGTGAAATGGAGTAATCTGGAAACTTGGATAGAAACTAAATCTAAGACTAATCAGCATGCTTCTTCTTTGACCTATGAGTCGCTGAATATGGACAAATCCTTATTTGCCAATAGTATGGCAGATATGTTGCCACCGGTACCCGAAACCTCATCTGATGACAATAATAAGAATCAATTCGATGGGCTTACCTATAAGGAAAGAGATAAGTTCAAGACAACCATCAACAACCTGATGAATAATAATGTATTTAATGATAAGGTTCTTGATTTTGCCATAGATTCTGCACTAAAAAAACTAAGTGCAGCACTTCTGAATATCGCAAATATAATAGAAGCTAAGCATGGGGCAAGTCTTTATGAAGACCTCTATAATAAGCAGTTTTTTGCCTATACCAATAAGATTGGTTCCTCTGTGCTGAAATCTCATAAGGAATGGAGAAAAATGTATTTGGATGATGAAATAACCGAAGAGTCGTTAAAAGTACATGTTCAGAAGGTTCTTATTGAACTCTTCAAGTCTGGCGTATTGGATAATATTGAGGTCAACGTCACCAAAAAGCAGAAGGATAACTATAAGACTGAAATTGATTTTTCCGAGCATGAAATTCCCAAGAAGATGAACGCCAATAAGTTGTATAACTGCTTTAGGAGCATTTGCGTTTTTAAGGGTGGTAAGTATTCTCTGGATAAGGTAAAAGCCGGCAAACTGCTGTTTAAGATAAGAAAGGATGAGGATAAGATCTGTGCTTTCTTTCAGTTTGTATTAACGCTTACTTATGTTTATCAGGATATTGATGAGTTGAGAGAAGCGAATAGAGTGCCTAGTAAGATATTTGATTTCGATTTTTCCAAAATAGAATGCAAATTTAGTGAAGAAGAAGCCAAGAAGTCTGGCATTAATATGCATGCACCAATGGTGCTCACTATTATAGATAAGATGAGTGAGAATATGCCTAAGGCTTACTGGGTATGTTTCTTCTGTGTGTTACTGGAAAAAGAATGGATAGAAGATAATGTGAATGCTTTTTGTAAAAAGATGAATTCAATCTTTAGTGTAGAGCTGGACAAAAGTGCATTGAGTAAAACTATAAATGAACTGGGAAACAAAATCGAGGAATGGGATAAAGGAGATAGAAGGCTGAAAGCAAAAAGAGAGTTTGGCTTAAAGTTCAAAAAATGTATCGATTTTTATGTTCAATATAAAATCGACTCTTTTACGTAGGATATGAGCATAGATAATACCACAAAAAATACATAGATAATACCACAAATTAAAAAACTTAATACCACAAGCAAAAAAGATAGCACCACTCGTACCACATGGTATGGGCGGTGCTTTTGTTTTTTCCCTACCTTTGCATCGTCGAAGAACAAGAAAGCTCAGTAATTTTACAAGGAGATCTTGAAACAACTTCGTACATTTATATTATATGAATAGTAAGATTATGAGAGTGGTGCAGCAGGGCGAGGCTTTTGCCGTGCAGAGCCAGAAGAGCGAGAACGGCCAGATGATGAAGTGCAACATCGTGTTGCAGGAGATGGGCGGCAAGTATGAGAACCAATATGCTGCGGCAATGCTCGGCAATATGGCTCAGTGCAAGTTTGCTCCGGGAGCATTGGTTGCAGTTACGCTCCGATTCACGGCTCGTGAATATAATGGTCAGGTTTATCAGGATATCCTGGTTACGGATATTGAAAAGCTTGGTAAGTAAAGCTGAGGCTTGATAAGCAAGGCAGATAATAAATCTTGAATTGAAATAGGTGGAGTAAGAATTGTCCCGGGATAATTTGCGCAAACTGAAACTTACGACACTTCTTTCGTTCATCCCAATTTTAATTTAAGATTTTATGAAAAAAGAACAGAATAAGCAGGTAAATAACCAGCAGGTGAATAACAATGGTTGCCAGCATGTGCAGCTGAGTGGTATGGCTTTCTATGATGAAAGCAAGTGTTTCCTCTTTGCTCCTAATGAGCATGGAGGGGGAGAGAAGGTGCAGGGATTCCGTTCGCAGGGCGTTGCCCAGCAGCTTTCGGATGGTACTTTTGATTTCGTGGTTAAGCCACGAATCCGTTCTCAGTCTGAACTGATCAGAAAGCTGGCGCATGGACGATTGAGCAAGACCAAGGATGGAGCTATCCAGCTCACCTTGAAGGTGTTCTGTGATGAGGGGATTAATATCGGCAAGGCTCTGGTGAAGGAAGCGGAAGAGGCTGCAGATGCTTTGATAGAATACCAGTTGAAGCGATAAAAGAGGTTCAACTAAAAGTATTTGATGTTCAACTTAATAATAGTAAGTAGAAAACATAGATGAGCTGTTATTTGATAAGGGTGGAGAACGGGCACAAGGTTGCCCGCTCCATCACCTCGCAAGAGGAGTATAAACTGATTCGTGGAAGCTATGAGCAGAAGGCGAACTTGCGACTGGCTCGCGAAGGAAACGATGGGGCAAAGCGAAGACTGGTGCAGTTTAATTATTCCGGACATTATCCGCAAGGGGTAGTGAAGGGCACGAAGCTGCCAAGCCGGGCTTTCGGCTTCGATTTGGACGATAAGCAGGATTTCGAGAAGGCGGCCAAGCTGATGCTGCAGGAGCCTGAGAAGTATGGTCTGCTGATGCTGGAACGTAGCGCAAGACAAGGCGGTCATGCGGTTTGCAAGCGAGAGATGGGCAAGACGATTCTTGAGAACCAGGTTAGAATCGCCAAGATGCTGGAGTGCGAGATGGATACTTCGGCTCACGATATAAACCGAGTGTATTTCACGACTTCGGCTGATGCAGATGATTTGCTTTACTTGTCTCCCGAACTCTTCAAGGATGATTACGATGAGGCTACCGTGGCAGCTGAAGGCAAGGTATTGGAAGAGCGTGAGAAATATGGGCAAGAAGAGCTTCCTCCGGGAGCGCACAAGGCGAACAAGCATTACAAGCCTTGGTTGGAGAATGTGGAAGAGAAGGCTTTGGATTCTCAGAAAAATCTTGGGAATCAAGAGAATCAGAAATCTCTTGAAAATCAGAAGAATCAGAGTCAGAAGAATTCTCAAAAGGGTCAAGCCGCTCAGAATCCTCAAAATTCTTCTAAGAATCAGGCTCAGCTTGCTTCCGCTTCATCTTCCTCTTCATCATCTAGCAATGATTATCTCGGAATCCCGTATTCCGAAATCATCTCGAAGTGGTGGCAGATGTATAATGACGGTCATGAGCCAGTTCGCTCCAACCGCAACACTTTGACCTTCGAGCTTGCCGTGAACCTTCGCCACATCTGTGGCTTCGACCGCAGCCTGATGGCTCAGATCATCCCCTGCTACGATGGTTTTCCCGAGCAGGAGAAGATGGCTTGCATCAACTCGGCGCTAAACGAGAAGATTACACAAATGCCTAAGCGACTGAAAGATGTGCTTGCCGCTCTGCGACAGGAAAAGCTGAAACAGGGTGCTTCGAATGCTACTGCTGATGCAGAAAGCGAGGCGCTGGTGAATGCGCTGGACGAGGCTAATGCCAAGGACGAAATGTTCTATTTCAATGCTTTGCCTAAGATGCCGCAAGGTGTGCGTGATTCTATCAACGCCGTAGGACCACCCCTGGCAATGCCAGTGATTACCGCCATCTGTCCAGCCATCGGAATGTTGGCTACAGGAGTAAAGGTGGCTGTGCACGGTAAGATGAACTCGCTGAACCTCATCTCCTACATCGCCGGAGATTTCGCCTCTGGTAAGGGAAGTATCGACCCCGTGGTTGATGCATGGACTTCGGAAGTGAAACAGATGGACAAAATGTATCAACAACAGGAGGACGAATGGCGAGCCAAGAAGCGTGCGGCGAAGAACAAGAAGGAGCAGCCGGAAGAGCCGAAACTGCCTGTAAGATGTCTGACGCTAAACAACACCGTGGCGAATCTTGCCGAGCGACTGGCTAACACCGAAGGCAAGCACGCCTTCTCGTTTACTCCGGAAGCTGACACCGTGGCGCAGAAGTGGAAATCTGCAATGAGCGACTTCTCCGTGATGTTAAGACAGGCTTACGACGGTACGAGCTACGAGCGTGAGGCAAGAAGTGCAGAAGCTGTGAATGTGCATATAGACAGACTGTTATGGAATGTGGTGATGTGCGGAACGCCTGATGCACTCTACCGTGTGGTGAACAATTATACGGATGGTTTCCAAAGCCGTATTACCGTGGCAAGAACTCCTGATAATACGTTTACTCCGTTGACGGATAATCTGTATGTGCTCACTGAACGCCAGCGCGACCGCATCATACAGGTAGCCCATCTGCTGCCTCTGATGGAAGGCGACGTGGTGCTTCCTAAACTGGAAACCAAGGGTAGGGAGTGGCTGGAACAGATTCGCCTGGAGACCATGAAGAATGATGACAAGGTGAAAGCCCGTCAGCGTTTCCGTATCTGTCCTACCACTATGAGAATGATGACCTGCATCATGCTCTGCAAGGTAGCAGAAACGTTGATTCAGAAGCACGGGTTCCAGGGTGCGGAGAAGCAGTTGAAGCAGAATCCGCTATTATGGAAGGAAATGATTGTCAAGATGCAGACGTCTACCATGCTTGCAGTGTTCAATGTTCTTGCTGATTATCAGTTGGACAATGCACTCTATTTCTTCCGTAGTCGTATCGAGGATGCTTTCTCTTCGAGAGACTATTGCGGACAGTCGGTTTACGACCGTTCTCGTAGAGGTAGAAACGATTCCATTTTTGAGCGTCTGGATGTGACCTTCTCCTTCGATCAGGCTCAGCAACAGAGTATTTCCGTGAAAGGGGCAAATGCTACTCACGAGTCGGTGAAGCAGATGCTGAAGAACTGGAAGCAGCAGGGCTTGATAAGCGTTTTGCCGGACAAACGTTATCAGAAAGCGTCACCTACCGTTTAAAGTGTCATTAAGGGTCAGTGTCATTAAGGGTCATTAAGGTTTTTCGAAATCTTGAACTTCTTAATGACTCTGACACAAGTATCAATTTTTTTTAATATTATCATTATGTATATTCATATATTTCGCCGTCGCTTCACTCCATGGGGTGTGGATGGCACAATGGTTATCAACGGAGTAATTATCTGCGGCACAGTAGAGCATCCTAATAATTACCTGCATGCAGGCGATTATTTAATTATACCAGAACCTATCAAGTTCAAGAAGAAGATAGGGGTGGAGTACAAGAAGAAGCACCATAAGAAAGAGAAGGAATTTAAGACAGAGATCGTAGAGGAGTATAAGACCATGCCTTTAATTCTTAAGGATTATTCTTCGTCGTATCCGGTGTCTCGTAAGCCTTATATCACGGCTGGTGTAGGTCCGCTGGCATTGAAGCATGGAAGCATAGTAATGGGCAAGTCTTTAATGTCGGGCGTTGTAGCTTACGATGGGGAACTTTTCAAGAAGTTTTGCAAGAAGATTAATGAGTTAGCTGATGAAAACGAACAAATTGACTTGCATATCAAAGACTTGGGGGAGGAAGAAATTCTCCTAAAGTATCTGGCTTTTTTCCCAGGTAAAGTTTTATAGTTAACTGTATTTTAGCAAGCGGTATCTATTAGTTAATTCTGCATTGTACATTATAAATTATTATATTATGCGCAAGATCAAGGAAATCATCATTCATTGTAGCGCGACCCGAGAAGGTTGCGACTACACCGTAGCCGACATCGACCGTTGGCATCGTGAGCGTGGCTTTTTCTGCATCGGTTATCATTTCGTGATTTACCGTGACGGAAGCATCCACGTGGGCAGATCAGTAGAAGAGGTAGGCGCCCACTGCAAGGGTCACAACACCGTGAGCATCGGAGTATGCTACATCGGCGGCCTATCCCATGATGGCAAGCCGAAGGATACCCGAACACCACAGCAGAAGGCGGCGCTGAAAGCGCTGATAGAGCAGCTGAAGGAGGAATATCCCGAGGCAACGGTTCATGGGCATAATGAGTTCTCAAACAAGGCTTGCCCTTGCTTTGATGTGAAGGAGGAATTGGCTAACAGATAGGGAACGCATGCGTTCCCTATTTTTGTTATCTATTATTTGCTGATGTAACATGTGGATGTTGCTGATAGTATAGCTTTCTCTTGATTTTTTGGTGAAATGATATGCTAAATAATAATAAAATTGCAGCAAAGCAAGTCTGTTTCTCAAAATTTTCTATTACCTTTGCTAAACGCATAAAATAGATAAACGATGAAAGATATAAATCGAATAAAAGTCGTGTTGGTTATCAATATGTAACCACCGATTTGTATTATCTAAAAACTAAGGATTATGGCAAAGATAAAAGTTGAAAATACAGAAATATCTGTTGTTAATGTTCAAAATGAGGATTATATCTCTCTGACAGATATGGCACATGGCCAAATGCAAGAGCATATTATTTTCAGATGGATGAGCCTCAAAAGTACAATAGAATACCTCGGTGAATGGGAAAAGCTATATAATCCGAATTTTAATTGTACCGAATTCGATACAATTAAAAATGCAGCAGGAAGCAACAACTTCGTGCTTTCTGTAAAGGCATGGATTCAAAGAACAGGTGCAATAGGCATCATGGCAAAAGCTGGCCGATATGGTGGAACTTATGCTCATCGAGACATTGCGTACCACTTTGGAATGTGGATTAGTCCTCGTTTCCAACTTTTGTTGGTAAAAGAGTATCAACGTCTTAAAGCTGATGAGCAGAAACAATTGGCATGGTCTGCCAAGCGGGAACTATCTAAGATAAACTATCGCATTCACACGGATGCTATCAAAGTAAATCTCATTCCTGCGGAGGTGACTCGTGAGCAAGCTGCTATGAAATATGCTGATGAAGCGGATGTACTCAACATCGCCATGTTCGGTATGACTGCGAAACAATGGCGTGAGCAGAATCCCGACAAGAAAGGAAACATTCGTGACTATGCCAGTATCAATGAGCTTATCTGTCTCTCAAATATGGAGAATCTCAATGCAGTGTTTATTAATGACGGCATGGCGCAGTCTGAACGACTAATCAAGCTTAATCAGATAGCCATCCAGCAGATGAGAATCCTTGAAGATACAGGCGGAAGAAACTTATTAAAATAAAGATGAATATGGTGCAGAAGAAATATACTCAGACGCAACAAGTGATAGACACCCTTCGTAAAAGAGGAGGATATGCTACTCTTGGCGATTTATACCATCTTGTTGATACGAAATCTTGGGCAACAAAGACTCCCAATGAATCCATCAGAAGAATTGTGCAGCAATCTGCCGAGATATTTAAAATTCAGCCTGGTCTTTGGGCGTTGGAGGAATGCCGTGAGGAAGTGATGCGCAGATTTGACATCCAGCCGAAAGAAGAAAAAAGTGATGAGCCGAACAGCTTTCAAGGAGATAAAGGAACGTGTTGCTTTTCATAGTTATGAGAGTATATACAAACAGTACGAGCTAATGTGTATGGCAAGATCAAACGAAGAATTTATATAGTTTTAAGATCAATTGTTAACAATGTAATTGTTTGTTAAAACGGTATAAATATCTGACTCTTATGGATTTGCGTCTTTTTGAAAATGATCTTTTTTGATCACAAAAGTCAAACTATGATCTTTTCGGGTTTTCTTAAGTTATTTGATATACTTTTGTGCCCGAATTATGGAATATCAGATACAAATAACAGAAAGTTTACGACGACTTACAACCGTTTCGGCAGCCTCAGAAAAAGAGGCTGTTGAATTGGTGCGTCAATATTATAAAAAAGAACAAATTATACTTGGCTCAGAAGATTTTGCGAATGTAGATTTCTCAATCAAGAGTCAAAAGCCAAAAGTATATTATAAGTCAAAGAAAAATGATTTCATCCTTTCTCATGGTGATTGCTTCAAGCTCCTCAAAGAGTTTGATTTTAAATTCGACATGATATTTGCCGACCCTCCTTATTTCCTCTCTAACGGTGGAATATCGTTGCAGAGTGGTAAGGTTGTGTGTGTAGACAAAGGCGATTGGGACAAAGGAAAGTCTCAAGAGGATATGATGGCATTCAATATGGAATGGCTGCGTTTGTGTCGTGATAAACTAAAAGATAGTGGTACGATATGGATAAGTGGAACTTATCACAACATCTTTTCTGTGGCTAATTGCTTAACCGAACTTGGCTATAAGATCTTGAATGTAATCACATGGGAGAAGACAAACCCACCAGTCAATATCTCATGCCGATATTTCAAATACTCCACAGAGTTCGTTATTTGGGCGAGAAAGATGCAGAAAGTACCTCACAAATTCAACTACGATCTGATGAAAGAGTTGAATGGAGGTAAGCAAATGACGGATGTGTGGCGAATGCCAGCTATCGGTCGTTGGGAAAAAACTTGCGGTAAGCATCCTACACAAAAGCCCTTACGCCTTCTTGTTCGGATGATTCTTGCTTCAACCAATCAAGGAGATTGGATTCTTGACCCATTTAGTGGTAGTTCTACAACAGGTATAGCTGCTAATCTGTGTGGCCGAAGATTTGTTGGACTAGAACGGGAAGAAGAGTTCTGTAAGCTGAGCAAGGAAAGGCGTGAAGAAATTGAAAATTTAAATAGTCAAAATATATTTGTTGAGCATATAGAAGATTTACATTTTCTTGATAGTTCATATATGGTTAATGAAATACCATATGGTGATGAAATTCCGTTTTATTAACGTAAGGGCAGGGATTTCACTTTTGGAGAATGAGATGGAAACTGGAGTTGTAAAATAATTGCGATTGAAGAAAGTAATTTGAAATTCTGGGAATCTGCCAATAAAGGATAAGGATGAAAATAAAATGCGATTTGGTTAATCGTATAAATAAAATAGGGTGGATGGGGGGTGTAATTTAAACTGTGTCAAGGCTTGTTCTTAACTTTCATTCCCACTCCCTGCTGGGGGCATGCCCCCAGCAGGGAAGCCTTT
>ENA-UEOM01000404-UEOM01000404.1-human-gut-metagenome-genome-assembly--contig:-NODE-404-length-19220-cov-6.109596_pt1 | contig 19220 bp, 18 predicted proteins | sample MGYA00242993_ERZ507994 | MGnify/ENA primary metagenome ERZ507994 (study PRJEB26167, sample SAMN06115536) | human gut metagenome | host: Homo sapiens | place: China:Neimenggu | collected 2014-11-07... | reverse complement strand
GTGCCGGAGACCATCGCAAAAAATCCCACAAAAAACTTTTACCCTAAACTGCTGCGATCAGTCTAGCATAATTTTACACGTGTGTCAAGCCTTTTCGCGGCGATCCGCGCCCCGGCGGATGCGGCCGTCGCGCCGCTCACCAGTCCATGCTCCCGAGCCCCTCGCCGAGCGACATGCCGCAGCGGCCGTGGCCGGGATAGAGCGTGAGCGCGGGCGGCAGCGCGCGCAGAAACGGCACGGTCCTGTCCATGAGCACGGCGGCGTCGCCCCCGCGCAGGCGCGTGATGACGGCAAAGCCCGGCACGAGCGAGTCGCCGCTGAAAAAGGCGTCCGGCCCGATGCGGTAGCACGCGCTGCCGCGCGAATGGCCGGGCGTGGCGTAGCCCTCGAGGTGCAGCGCGCCCCAGTCGAGCGCGATGTGATCGCCGAAGGTCATGTCCGGGGCATACGTCTCGGTCTTGAGGTGCAGGCCGCGCAGAAAGTCACGTGCCTCCGCCCCGCGCGACACGCTCAGCGCCGCGAGCAGCACAGGCGTCGTGTTGCCGGGGTTGCGCAGCCAGGGGGTGCAGTTTTCCTGCCAGAGGGTGCGCGCCGAGAGCGCGCGCTGCATCCGGCCGAGGCCGGAGATGTGGTCGATGTGCTCATGCGTGAGCACGATCAGCGCGTGATACCCCTGCAGGCGCTGCATGGTCGCCTCGTCCGGCCAGGGGTCGAGGACGATCGCGTCGCGCCCCTGCGTGACGACGTACATATTTGAACCGATGGGCGGAAAGGGAATGCGTTCGATCTGCATAGGCCGTCAGTCCTCCCGGGGCAGGGCGAGCAGCCGGCGGCTGAGCGGCAGCTCGGACGGGAGGCTGTTTTCCAGCGTAACGGCGCCGTCGCTGCCGCCGCGGACCCAGCCGCGGCGCACGAGCTGGCGCAGCGTTTCGCGGGCGGTGCCGTCGCTGCCGTCGTAGAGCGTAACATTGCCGCCGAGGGCGGCGCGGATGGCCCGGCGGGCAAACGGGAAGTGCGTGCAGCCAAGCACGGCCGCGTCCACGCGGCCGGCATAAGGGCCAAGCTGCCGCGCGAGGTAGGCCGTGAGCGCGGGCGAATCGAGCTCGCCCCGCTCGACGAACTCCACCAGCTCCGGGCACGGCAGCGGCACGATCTCGGCGCAGCCGGCGCACTGGTGCATGAGCGCGACGAACTTCTCCTCGCGCAGCGTCAGCGGCGTGGCCAGCACGAGCACGCGCCGGTGGTGCGCCACGGCGGGCTTGAGCGCCGGCTCGATGCCGATGACGGGGATGTCCGGAAAGGCGGCGCGCAGCGGGCCGATGGCCGCGCTCGTGGCCGTGTTGCAGGCGATGACGGCGGCCTTGATGCCGCGGTCATACAGCCGGCCGATGACATCCTGCGTCAGGCGGCGGACCTCCTCAGCCGGGCGCACGCCGTATGGGGCGTTGGCCGAGTCGCCGAAATAGAGAAAGTCCTCCCCCGGCAGGCGCTGCACGAGCGCGCGCAGGACACTGATGCCGCCGAGGCCGGAATCAAACACCGCGATCGGAAGCTCCGTCCGCTCCATGGTACGCCCTCCTTCCCGAATTTCGTACAGAATGCATCTATTGTACCACATTCGGCGCACTTTTCAAGTCAGGCTGTAACACGCCGGCGGCGCAGGAGCTTCCAAACGAGCGAGCACAGCGGGATCAGGTAGAGATAGCACGCGGCCAGCAGGCTCTGCTCCGGCGCACCGGCCGAGGCCAGCGGCACTGCGCCCGCGATCGACCACGGGACGAGCGGCGCAAGCACGACGACGGAGTTTTCCAGGTCGATGGCGCACGACGGGCCGTCCGGCTCCGTATCGGCGCAGAGCTGGTGCGTGAGCAGGATGGAGAGCGTCTGGTTGCAGGCAATCATGGACGCGGCGACGGCCGTGCAGAGCATGGCGCCGAAGGGGGTGATGCGCCGGCTCATGCGCGCGATGCCCGCCCTGGCCGTGTCGAGCAGGCCGGTGGCCTGAAAGATGCCAGAATAGGCCGCCGAAAGCATGAAAACATCCCCCGGAGCAGACGCTCTGGGGGATGCGTTTTTGTACGGCTTACTTGTTCCAGGGGTTGGCCGGGTCGGGGTCCGTCGGGTCCCAGCCGCGGTTCGGGCTGGAGATGTCCAGCCACGGAGCGGACGGCTTCGGCACGGGGAGAGACGAGGCGTTGTAGATCGACACCGTCGTACCGAGCGGGCAGTTGTCGTAGATCCACTTGGCGTCCGCCACCGTCAGGCGCACGCAGCCGTGCGAGCAGACCGTGCCGAGCTGGTTATACAGCCGGTAGGACAGGTCGTTCTTATTCGGACTGTTGTACGGCGAGGAGTGGAAGAGATAGTTGCCCGTGATCTGTGTGCAATACTGACCCCAGCAGCCCATGAGCGGGTGCCACGCCGCCTTGAACGGCGTGCGGAACGTGCCGATCGGCGTGGTCTGGCCGGGGCCGCAGACAAACGCGTGGTGGAGGATGGAGTAGTCGCCGCTCTTATCGAGACCGTACACGAGCACCGTGCACTGGTTGCGCACGACCTCGAGCTTGTAGGGGTACTGCGCGCTCTGGAGCTGCGCATACTCCGCGTCCGTGTAGTTATTGACCGGTACGACGAACGTGGTGCGTATCACGTCCGTGCCGCACAGGAAGAGGATCTCGACCGTGTGCCGGGAAGGCATGTCGCGCTTCCAGACGGACTCTTCCCCGTGGAAGCCCGGCGTGATGGACTTGCCGTCGAGCGTGTAGTGGCGCGTGCGCTGCTGCACGCCGTCCACATACCAGATGAGGGTCGCCTCGCCCGGTGTGGTCTGATATTCCGACGGGAAGTAACGGTAGGTCACGTACAGATCGACAGCTCGGCACTCCGGAGAGAGCGCGGGCACGGGGTCGGTCACGACCTTGCCGACGCCGCGGAGCATGGGGTCATACTCCGAAGCGGTCTTGTCGGCCGCGAGCGTGACGGTGCAGCCGCGCGCGAGCAGGCGCACAAGGCCGGCATGGCCGCTGCCCGCGACCGTCGTGCCCTCGGCTGCAACGGTGAGCGCATCGACCGCGCCGCCGACGGTGACCGTGCCGTTCGGATCGGTGCGCACGACCAGCGTACCGGTGATGTTCAGATCACCGAGGTCGCGCCCGGCGGCACCGCCGAGGTAGAGCGTGCCGGTAAAGGCGTCCGCCGTCAGGGGCGCGGCGCCGGTATAGATCACGCGGCCGGAATCGGGCAGCGCGTCGGCATCGCTGCAAAACTGCAGGCCAAGCTCATAGAGCATCTGTGCGATCTCACAGCGGAGGATCGGCCGCAGCGGCTCCAGCTCGCTGCCGCTCAGGATGGCGGTGCGGCAGCAGTAGGCGAACGGCTGACGGGCATAGGAGGAGACGAGCGAGCCGTCTGGGTAGGAGGCGAGCGTCTGCGTGATCTCCGAGGCGCTCAGCGAGGTATCCAGCCCGCACAGCTGTGCGGCGCGGACGACCATCGCGGCGGCAGCCTGCCGGGTGATGAGGCCTTCGGGGTCGAAATTGCCGTTTCCGATGCCGTTGACAATGCCGTAGGCGGCGGCGGTATCCACATAGCCCGCATACCACGCTTCCTCCGGAACATCGAGGAAGGTGCCGCGGTACTCGGCGGTCAGGCCGAGGCTGCAAACGACGATCTTTGCGAACTGCGCGCGATTCATGGTCGCGTCCGGCTCAAATTTGCCGTCGCCCATGCCGTTGATGATCTCATAGGAGGCCAGCTCCTCAATGGCGGCACGATTCGGGTGGCGCGCAACGTCCTGGAAGGTGGTCTCCGGCGCGGTGCGCTCGGACGGGCGGACGCCCGGATCCATTTCACCGGACTGCTTCGCGGGGACGCCCATGTTGAAGAGATTCCCATGCGCCGTGGCAACGAGCGCCTGGAGCGACAGCGCCGTGGTGGGAAGGTCGGCCTGCTCGATGTGGCGGAAGCCACCATTCGGGAGGCAGTAGCCGACGAGAGAGTCGGGAATGCCGGAGGCGTTTTTCAGAAAGCGCGTATCCGTCGCCGGGATCCCCAGCGCGGCCAGCGCGAGAAGCGCCTCGGCATCGGCCTGTGCGGAGCCGTAGCCGCCAGCGTAACCCTGAAGCGCTGCGAGGCAGTCGATACCAAGCATGACCGCGCCGCGCACGCCTGCGCGCTTTTCATAGGCCGAGAGCGCCTGAAGCGCCAGCGCCGTGGCCTGCGCGGTGGAGGCGTCGCCGGAGAAGCTCCAGCCGCCGTCGGAGAGCTGACGGTTGAGAATGAAGTTGACGTACAGCTCACGGGTCGCGGCGACATCGGCGGAGGGATCGGCCGGGATCTCATACGCGCCGCAATCCAGCGCCAGCAGCGCAAATGCGACGCCGCGAAGGCCGCCCTTCGCGGTCTCAAGGTAGTTGCCGAGCGGTACGGTCAGATCGTAGCCGCAGACGCTGCGCGGGTCGCGGCCGATGGCCGTCAGGGCGAGGATGGCCTCGGAATAATCCTGATAGCGCGTGTGGCTGAGCACGCCGCGGGACTGCTGCACGCGCGCGGCAAGGGCATTATAATAGGTGGAAAAATATCCGGCCGGGACTTCATAGCCGCCTCTGGCCAGCGCGATCACGACGGCAGCATGATCGACGCCGGGCGACGGAACATTTTCAAGAAGATACTGCGCGGCAGTCTGTGCGGCAGTCTCCGGCGTTTTCTGCGGAGCGGCGAAAACGGCGCTCCCGGCGCTCAAAAGCAGCGCGACGAGCAGCATGACAGCGAATAGTCGTTTCATGACGTCCTCCGTTTCGGGCGATAAAGCCACTTCATTTGATTATTAAGGGAAGTATAGCATGAGGAAGAGAAAATAGCAATGCTATTCTGCTGGGAAATGGGATAAATCCAAGAAAAATACACGAAATCTGTATATATTTCCATCGATGCGGCGGTCACTGCGCACCGTTCAGCAGACGGTCGGCTTTCAAAATGGCAATCTGCGTCTTGGCGTCCGGGATGCGTCCGGCCATGACCTCTTCCACCAGCTCCGTCAGTGGTACACGCGCGACATTCAGAAATTCGTCCGCGTCCAGATGGCGTTCACCGAAGTGCAGGCCCTGCGCCAGATACATTTCGATGGCCTCGTCGGAATAAGCGCAGGCCGGATAGAACAGGCCGAGGCTCGTCCAGCGCTCGGCGGTCGCGCCGGTCTCCTCCCGCAGCTCCCGCTGGGCCGCGAGCAAATGATCCTCGTCCTTCGCGTCGAGCTTTCCGGCGGGGATCTCCGTGAGCACCTGCGCGACGGGATAGCGGTACTGCCGCTCGACCAGGACGCTGCCGTCCTCGAGCACCGGGATCACGCAGACGGCGCCGATGTGGCGCAGATATTCGCGGCTGGCGGCGGCTCCGTTTGGAAGCCGGACGGTGTCCTCGAACACATGGAGGATGCGCCCGTCAAAAATTTCCCTTGAAGAAAGCTGCGTTTCGCGCAGCTCCGGCTCTGTCATCATTTTTTCCCGCTTTCTTTCATTTTTTCATCATTATAGCACAAATGATCCCGGATTGCATCCGCTTTGAAAAATTGCGCAGAAAAGGACGGAATTTCCGCGCGTGATTTTCGCGCAGACGGTTACAATAGGAGCAGAGAAAATTCGTAAGCAGTCCGGTCCGTTTCCATATCCCGTGCGGCGTCCATTGAGTTGGAGCGTGCAGGCGGAGACGCTCCAGAATGCAGGCTCCGGAGCGGGTGGCGTCATGCCGCCTCGCATAGGCCCTCCGGAACGCTGAAAAAGAGCCGAAGGTCATGTGCCGGACCCGGCTGGCGCCGCGCTTTGCCGAACGGCGTATTCAGCAAAAGCCGTTTCGGACTTTCTCTGTGCGGCTTCGGACGCGGGCACAGGCACAGACGTCCAAACGCCGCGTTTACGGCAGAAGGGCCAGACGCAGATGCGTCTGGCCCTTTTCAGATGCTGAAAGCCTCTGCACGATTTGCGCTGACTGCCCATTTCGGGTGCACCGGAATGACGTAAATGCCCGCCTTTCTATTTCCCCTCCGGGAACGCGACGCCCCGTTCCTCGCAGACCCGGCGCAAGATCTCCTCCGCCATGCCGCGCCGGAGCGCGCACAGCCGGTGCAGCGACGGCAAAACGTCCTCCTGCATCCCGCGCATCATCCAGCCCATAATAAGGCCGAAGCATTCGTCGCGGTAAAAGCCCGTCAGAAGCTCCTGATCGTCTGCGCAGATCGGATACGCGGCGGCAAGCTGCGTCATATAGCTGCGCGTCACATAGTCGCAGAGCTTCATGAGGCCCGTCTCAAACACATCCCGGTTGACGGAGCGGTAGATGTTCCACATCGGCTTTTTCTTTTCGAGCAGCTGGTGCAGGATCGAGTCCAGGCACTCCTCCAGCGAGTGGTACGAGCGGTATTCCGCCATGGCCTCGTCCATGCCCTCCATCACGATCTCCTCCAGCAGTGCGGGGATATCCTGATAGTGATAGTAAAAGGATTTCCGGTTGATGCCGCAGGTCTCGACGATCATCTTGACCGTGATATCCCGCAGCGGATATTCGTCCAGAAGCCGCAGGAAGCTTTCCCGGATCGCCTGCTTTGTAAAACTCGCCATGTCGCCGCTCCATTTCTTTATGTATCTGCATTATGCCATAAAAGCGGCGTTTTCGCAAGTCATCCGGAGCCGGACATAAAAAAACGGGGCGAACGGTGATCCGTTCGCCCCGCGGCGTTGAAAGGGAATTACTCGATCTCGACGCGCTGGCTTTCCGGCTGCTTCTCGACCTTCTTCGGAAGGGTCAGGGACAGGACGCCGTTATTGTACTTGGCCTTGATGCCTGCGGCGTCGATGCCGGTGATGTCGAAGGAGCGGCTGTAGCTGCCGTAGGAACGCTCGCTGCAAACGTAGCGGTCCTTCTTGTCCTCGGTCTTATTCTTGGTCAGACGCTCGGCCTTGATGGTCAGAGTGTCGCCGCTGACATCCAGATGAATGTCGTTCTTTTCAAAGCCCGGCATATCGGCTTCCAGCAGGAAGTGGTCGCCCTCGTCGGTGATGTCGGTCTTGAATTCCGCCAGAGCGTTCCGGTAATACGGATCGCCGAAGAAAGCCTTTTCAAAGCTCTCCATGTCGCGGAAGGGGTTATAATAGCTGACGCTGTTGTTCTTACGATACGGTCTGAGTTCAAACATGATACATACCTCCAAATTGTATGACGCTTATTTTGTGGCCCCCGGCCTTCGCCGGACGCCTTGTGTACTTTTGATCGCCTCAGGTCTCTTTCCCTTTGGCAATTATCAAGATACCCCCGAAAATCGCATATTATGTGAAGGAATTATGACCATTTTGTAAACTTTAGCACTCGTGCGACGTGAGTGCTAAAACGTGCGCAAAAAGAGGCGCGGCCTCTCACCCCCCGAAGAGAAGCCGCGCCGGGAATCGCATTATTTGCGGATGTCGTCTCCGTTCATGAGCGAACGGACGGCCTTGTTGCGCTGAAGCAGGAGTCCGACGACCAGCGTCAGAACAAAGCTCAGGATCATATAGGAGCCGTTGTAAAGCGCGGAATAGAACCACGGAGTCGTCATGGTCATGCCGAAGTAATCGGCAGGCATATACTCGGCCCAGATCGTTGCGCCGGCGACATAGTGCGCAAGGAAGCGCAGTGCGCACGCAACAACAGTACCCCATACAAAGCCGTTTTTCTTGCCGTGGAAAAGACCGGCAAAGCCAAGCAGCGTGAACGCGATCAGGTAATCGCCGATGATCGACTGCCAGCCGTAGGCGATGCCGTTGCCGATCAGCATGGTGAGCACGCTGTATGCGAACGATACGATCATGCCCGGGCCAAAGCCCCAGCGGATGCAGAATACAATGATCGGAAGCATTTCCAGCGTAACAGAGCCGCCGAAGTTCCATGCGCTCGGAACGAGGTTGATGAGGCTCAGGATCAGCGCCATTGCCAGCATGATTGCACCCTCACAGAGCGCACGGACAGTAAGATTTTTGATGCCTTTCATAGAAAAACACCCTCCAAAAAATAAACGTACTGCACGACAACCGGATCGGTGCAGTGCAGTACGATAACATCAGAATATGACGAATCAGCTTCCTACGCCGGCATTACCCGGATCAGGTATGAGGGACCTGCGCGACGCGCAATCTCAGCCGGAAACCCAGCGCCCCTGTGTTCGATTGTTTAGCAGCCGTGTTTATTATACCGTTGCGACGCGCCTGCGTCAAGACCCCGGCGTGTTTTTTGTAAAAACCCCGCCGGAGGGCTGGACGCGGGCTTTGCCGCTGTGCTATAGTTGGAGAGCAGCGCCGCAGAGATCTGCCTGCGGCCCGCGCCGGCCTTTTCCGGTGCGGGCGGCGCTGCCGTAAAAACCCGGGGCCTGCCGGGAAAACAGGAGGCAGCTTATGCTGACGATTCAGAATGAATACCTGCGCCTGACGGTCGATCCGCACGGCGCGCAGATGATGGAGCTTGCGACCGCCAAGGGCACGCAGCTTTTGTGGAACGGCGACGAAAAATACTGGACGGACCGCGCGCCGGTCCTGTTCCCGTTCGTCGGGCGGCTGACCGGCGGGCAGTACCGGCTCCACGGCAAGGTCTATCCGATGAGCATTCACGGCTTCGCCGCTGCGTCGGAATTCTCCGTCCTGGAGCAGAGCGCGGACACCGTGACGCTGGCGCTGCGCGACAATGAAGAGACACTGCGGCAGTATCCGCTGCATTTTGAGTTCCTTGTGCGCTACGCGCTGCACGGGCGGGAGCTGGAGATCGGCTATACCGTCCGCAATCCGAACGCGGAGGAGCTTCCCTTCGGCATCGGCGGCCACCCCGGCTTCCGCGTACCGCTGTGTGCGGGGACGGCCTTTGAGGACTACTATCTCCGCTTCTCCGAGCCGTGCGAGCCGGACCGGGTCGGCTTTACGCCGTCCGTATTCCTCAGCGGCCATGACGAGCGCTATCCGCTCGAGAACGCGCAGCTTCTGCGCCTGCGGCATGAGCTTTTTGACGACGACGCCATTATCCTGAAAAATATGGCGCGGAGCGTTACGCTCTGCTCGGACAAGACGCCGCTGGCGATCACCGTGACCTATCCGCAGATGGACTATCTCGGCTTGTGGCATATGCCGAAAACCGACGCGCCGTATCTATGCATCGAGCCGTGGCGTTCGCTGCCGTCGCGGCAGGATGTGGTCGAGGAATTCGACTGCAAGAGCGACCTTGTCCATCTGGCCCCCGGCGGGGAGTATCAGAATTGCTGGAAAGTCGCGGTCACCGGGGAGTGACCGGAAGGTTTTTAGCGCCGAGGGCGCAGGATTCCCGTATGCGCCGGAGGCGCGGTGCGGTTTGCGGCACAGCGGCCGCCGCTCCGCGGGCTCGTCCTCGCAAGCTCCATATTCTTCGTTCCGCCGCAAGCGGCAGAACTCATACATTTCGCTGCTCGTCCTCTCCAAATTGCAACCGCTGCGCTGGGTTGCAATTTGGTTCCAGCCCCTCTTGCGGGAAAAGATATGGAAGAAAAGGGCGCTGGGGACGCGAAATAGCGCTTACGCGCCTGAAAAAGCATTTTGCTTCTGTATGCCATTCACCGATAGCGCTTCCCGCAAGGAACGCCCTTCGGGCGGTCGTAGAATCGGGTTTCCCAAGCGCACGACATGCTGTGCGAGTCGTTCTGTCTGCGCCCGTTGAATATTTGACGTATGGAAGTCGGACAAAGCTCGTTCTATGAAGGGGCGTAGGGGCCGAGGCCGAATCGGCCCGCCTCAGACGACCCGGAAGCATGGCGGAATGAAGCAGACAGCAATACCGGCGGCAGCTGCCGCCGGTATTTTTTGCGTAAAGCTTGCCGCTATGGCTGTATCTCCGCGGCAAAGGTCAGCGTGAACACACATTCTCCGGCGGGAGCCTCGTCGTCCGGGAAGCAGATGGTGTCGGTCAGATAATAGTTTTTTGAAAAAACGTCACAGGTGAGCCGGACGCCGCCCTCCGTCACGGTAAAGCTGCCCGGCACGTCGGGAATGGCCTCGGCCAGCCGCGCCGGGACGCCGGAGAAAAGGCCGCCTTCCGGCTGCGCGCCGGCGAGGCTGAGCGCGCTCAGGAGCATCTGCGGATAAAAGCTGTAGAAGTTGGGGTCCGACGCCTCCGGCGAGAAGGAGAAGGAAACGCGCGTGACGGCGCCGTTCTCCGTCTCGATCCGGAGGTCAGGCTCGTGGACGCGGTAGAAGCTGACGGCGCTGCTTTCCGTTGTCGGCTCACGCCATGTGCCGTCGGGCTGAAGGAGCCAGCCGGAGCCGCAGTCGAGATACCATGCGTAATAATTGTAGTTTTCGGCGAGCTGCGCGGGCGTCAGCGGGCCTCGATTTGGCGCGAGCCGCTGCGCGGCCTGCGGCAGAAGTCCGAGGAAAACCGCAAACGCGGCGGCGAGGCACCACGCCGGGATGCGCCAGCGCTTCGCATCGCGCAGCAGCACGACCTTCCCGTCGTCCCACGGCATCGGATGGCCCTCCAGCAGCTCGTCCATGCTCTTGTAAAGGCGGAAGAGGTTGAGGATGGGGATGCCCAGTCCTCCGCCCCGCCAGATCACGCCCCACAGACGCCACCGCGCCTCGGAGACGCTCAGACGTTCGCCGTCCTCCGTCTCGATGGACAGGCCGAGCAGAGCCTTGCCGGGCGTCGTCCCGGAATAATGCAGGAAGAGCGGCTCGAACAGGAAATTCAGCGCCAGCGTAAGCAGCGCGATCAGCGACCCGATCGCGCCGGTCTGCATATTGACCCGGACATGACAGAGCGCCAGAATGGCGCAGGCCAGCGCGGTATAGAGCAGAGCGTCGAGCATTCGGGCGAAAAACCGCCGGAACGGGCAGCGCACGACAGGAAAGCGGTCCTCCGCCGGAAAGGCCGGAGGCGCGGGCGGCGCGCCGCGCTCGAGCTGCTCGAGATATTTTGGGGCGTCCAGCTCGGAAAAGCCGACGTGCGCGGCTTCGATCTCCCGGCAGACGGCCTCGGCGGCCGCCGCCTGCTGCTGCTCGCGTTCGAGCTGGGCAAGCTGCGCGCGGAGCGTATCGGAGAGCGCCTTTTCGCCGGACTGGAGCGCGCGGATGTCGTCCAGACTGACGTGCAGGCTCCGCAGGAGCCGGATGCGCAGCAGCGTCTGCACGTCCTCCTCGGTATAGTCGCGGTAGCCGTTCGGCAGACGCTGCGCGGTCAAAAGCCCCTCGCGCTCATAAAAGCGGATGTTCGCGCGTTCCATCTGGCAGCGCGCTTCGATCTCCCGGATCGTCATGGCAGAACCTCCTTTGCCGGAATACACCCCAAGCATACAGTATGAAGCAGGTTTACAGTCAAGAGGATCATAGCATATTTTTTCGGAAATGCACAGAGAAAAAGCATTGCGTCCCGGCACGGCTGCAATTATAATATTGTTAGGAGAACAAAACACGGAAGGAGCATGAGATATGAAGAAATTGGGATTCGGCGCGATGCGCCTGCCGCAGGTCGAGGCGGACGGACAGAGGGTAATCGATATGGAGACCACTAAAAAGATGTTCGACGCGTATCTGGCCGCCGGGTTTACCTATTTTGACACGGCCTATATGTACCATGGCGGCAAGAGCGAAACGACGCTCCGGGAGCTGGTCGTCAAGCGCTATCCGCGCGATGCGTTCACGATCACAGACAAGCTGCCGCTGAGCGGCAAGCCCGGCGCGGACGAGCTGGAGGGTATCTTTAACGAGCAGCTTGCGCGCTGCGGTGTGGACTACTTCGACTATTACTGGCTCCACAGCGTTGACCGCCAGAACTATGAGCACGCAGAAAAGGTCGGTGCCTTCGGCTTTATCCAGCAGAAGAAGGCAGAGGGCAAAACGAAGCACATTGGCTTTTCCTACCACGACACGGCGGAGCTGCTCGACGAGATTCTGACGGCGCATCCGGAGGTCGAGTATGTCCAGCTTCAGATCAACTACCTCGACTGGGAGGACGAGAAGATCCAGTCCCGGAAGTGCTATGAGGTCTGCGTGAAGCACCAGAAGCCGGTGATCGTCATGGAGCCGATCAAGGGCGGCCGTCTGGCGGGCCTGCCGGAGGAGGCGGAAAGGCTGCTCAAGGCAAAGGAGCCGGAATCGTCCATCGCGTCGTGGGCCGTGCGTTACGCCGCATCGCTGGAAAACGTCATGGTCGTTCTCAGCGGCATGAGCACGCCAGAGCAGGTTGCAGACAACGTCGCGTACATGCAGGACTTCCAGCCGCTGAACGAGGAAGAGCACGCGCTGGTCGAGCAGGCGGCGGAGATCACGCGCAAATCCATCACCATCGGCTGCACCGACTGCCGCTACTGCACCGACGGCTGCCCGCAGAGCATTCCCATCCCGTCACTGTTTACGGTCTATAACGACTACCGCCGCTTCGCGGCGCTGGGCAAGGCACGGTATGTCACGGAATACAAATGGGCGACCGATAAGGCGGGCAAGGCATCCGACTGCATCGGCTGCCGCCAGTGCGAGGAGCACTGCCCGCAGCATCTGGAGATCACGGAGTGGCTCAAGACCATCGCGGAGACGTTTGAATAAGGGCAGCACCGCACAATTGCGTCTGCGGTCTTCGCCAGATCTTTTGCCCCAATCTTGCAGTTTGAAAAACTTGAAATACATACAGTATTCCTGCGTTTTCCAAACTTTATCTTGGAACAACATCTCTCGTCGAAGCCTCTTGCCGAATTGTGCGGTGTTGCCATAAGAAAATATAGCGAAGGAAGCGGGCTTCGGCCCTTGCGGAATTCCAGAAACAGCCCTCCCGGCGGTATCGCCGGGAGGGCTTTCACGCGGGAAGGACAGGGAATGCGCCGAACCCCGGGCTTCCCTTGTGCTGGAAAATATGCTAAGATAAGCACAGAAACAGGCGCGAAGCGCCGGAAACGGAGATGGGCCATGGCGAAGCGGCGGTGGGATCTGAACAGCATCTATATCTCGGAGCGCTTGCAGGAGTGCCTGCGTCCAATTGCGCGCAGTGCGCTGACGACCGTGGTTGCGCCGATGGGCTACGGAAAAACGACCGCCGTGAACTGGTATCTCGGCGAACGGACAAAGCTGGAGCAGGCGCGCGTCCTGCGCATCAGCGTCTATTCCGACAATCTGGCCATCTTCTGGAGAAGCGCGCAGGATGCATTCTCCCGCGCGGGGCTGGATGTGCTCCGGGAGTGCGCGTGTCCGACGGATACCGCCGGGGCGGCGCTTCTCGCGGACGACCTGTGCCACGCGCTCGGGGGCGAAGCGCCCTGCTATCTGTTCCTCGACGACTTCCATCTGCTCACGGATATCCGCGTCCCGCGCTTTTTGTGTATGCTGACGAACCGGCTGCCGGAGAACGTGCATCTGATCGTCGCCAGCCGCGACCGCTTCCTGCCTGCGGACGAGGTGCTCCGGCTGGGCGGGCGGCTCTATCAGATCGGTACAGAGCAGCTCCGGCTGAACCACACGGAGCTTTCCGTCTACGCCCGCCGCTGCGGCACGGAGCTGACGGACGCGCAGATCGAAGAGATGCTGTATTCCAGCGAGGGCTGGTTTTCCGCCGTCTATCTGAATCTGCGCACGCTTTCCGAGCGCGGAACGCTGCCGGACCCCAATTCGGATATCTATACGATGTTTTCCGCCGCCATGATCGACCCGCTGCCGCCGCGGCGGCAGGAATTCCTTGCGGTCATGGGCCTTGCGGATGAATTTACCGTCGAAATGGCGCAGTTTATCAGCGGGAACAAAAACGCCGCCGCGCTGATCGCGGCGATGACGGAGCAGAACGCCTTCGTCACGCGCCTCGCGGACGGTGGGACCTTCCGCTTCCACCATATGATGAAGAGCTGCGCGGAGCGGGCCTTCCGGACGCTGCGGCCGGAGAAGCAGCGCGTCTATGAGGGCCGCTACGGCCAGTGGTACGAGGCGCATGGGCAGTATCTGCACGCGATGGCGTTCTACCGCCGGAGCGGCGACTGCGGCGCCATGCTCCGCGTCGTCCAGAGCGACGCGGGGATCCTGCTGGCATCTTTGAAGCCGTCGGAGGTGCTGGAATGGCTGGCCGAATGCCCGCAGGAGGCGCTCAAAGCGCATCCGTTTGCCGTTCTGGTGCTGATGCGCAGCATGTTCAACTGGCGGCAGATCCCGAAAATGCTGGAGCTGAAGGAGCTGCTGCTGACGGCCATCGCAGAGCGGCCGGAGATGCCCAAGGAGGAGCGCGGCAATCTTCTGGGCGAGTGCGACCTCATCATGAGCTTCCTCTGCTACAACGATATCAGCGCCATGAGCCGCCTGCATCGCAGCGCAAGCAGCCAGATGTCCCGCCCGGCCATCAGCATCCGCAACGAGGGCGGATGGACGTTCGGCTCGCCGTCGGTTTTGATGATGTTCCACCGCGCGCCGGGCCTGCTGCCGCAGGAGCTGCGCGAGATGGAGGAATGTATGCCGCACTACTACCGGATCACGAACGGCCACGGACGCGGCGCGGAGCGGATCATGGACGCGGAGGCGGCGTTTATGCAGGGCCGCTTCTCCGACGCGCAGATCGCGCTCGAGAGCGCCTATGCGCAGATCGAAGGGAACGGACAGGAGAACATGGCGCTCTGCTGCGATTTTCTGGCGTGGCGGATGTCGCTCTGTACGGATGAAAAGCCGCGCTGTACCTTCGCACAGCGCCGGGAGGAGCTGAAACGGCACCACAACGCCGCGTGGATCAAGCTTCTGGACGCCTCCTGCGCCTACTATCAGGCGCTGTGCGGCCGGACGGAGCAGATCCCGGACGTGTTCGCGGAGCACCGGCTCGCGTCGCTCAACTTTCTCGCGCCCGGAAAGCCGATGATGGAGCTGATCGAAAATCAGGTCTATCTGGCGCAGGAGGCGTATGCCCGCGTGATCGCCCGCAGCGAGGGGCTGCTCGGCGCGTGCGCGGGGCTGCACTATGCGCTGGTCGCGCTGCATATCCGCATCCAGACGGCGGCGGCCTACGCGGCGCTGGGAAAGCGCGCGGAGGCGCTGGAGCAGATGAACGCCGCCCTGCGCGAGGCCGCGCCGGACGGGCTGCTGATCCCGTTCGCGGAGAATTTCCGCTGGCTGCGGGAGCTGCTGCCGCAGTGTACGGACGGCGCATCCGCAGAGCTGACCGGGCGTATTCTCGAGCTTGGCGCGCGGTACGAGGCGCGGCTCACACCGCAGCCGGAGGAGCCGGCACAGCCGGAGGCGCTCATGGCGCTGACCGCGCGCGAGCGGGAGATCGCCCAGCTGGCTGCCGCGCGTCTGAGCAACCGCGAGATCGCCGAGAAGCTCTTCCTCTCCGAGGGAAGCGTCAAGCAGTACGTCAACCAGATCTATTCCAAGCTCTTCCTCGACGGCGACACGCGCACCAAGCGCCGCCGCCTCGCGGAGCTTCTGAACGCAGATACACCCTAACCATTGGTTAATATGCTTTTTTCACGATCCACCGTACAATAAAGGTACGGTGGATCTTTCCATGCGGAAGGAGGAGCTTTCTTGTATCGGAAATATATTTCAGCGGTCGCGCCGCTTCCGGACTACATTCTTCAGGTGGATTTCGTCTCCGGCAGCCGTCTGCTTCTGGACATGAAGCCGCATCTGGATAAGCTCCGCTTCCGGCCGCTTTCCGACCTGCATACATGGGGCAGTGCCGTGACGAACGGGATCTTTGTCCGCTTCGGCAATGTGGAGCTGAGCCATGACGAGCTTCTGAGCATGGCGGAGCAGGCGCACTGAGCGGAGCTTCGGAAACGAAAACGGAATTTGAGGAGGAAAATTATGAAACGCACAAGGTGGATTCTGGTGCTGCTGCTGAGCGCCGTTCTTCTGCTGACGCTGACGGCCTGCGGCGAACCGGAGCCGGAGGTGTCGGTGTCGGTCACGCTGGTCAACCGCAGCGGCTGCGATATTTCGTCGATCAGCATCACCCCTTCGACCAGCACCGAATGGGACACGGAATATGTGGACGGCGTCTTTGCCGACGGCGAGAGCATCGAGGCCGGACTTGGCACCTACAAGGAGTCCGAGGTCCCGGATACCTACAACATTCTGGTCTACAACGGCGAGAGCTACATCCTGTACGACACCAGCGTGGATGAGCTGGACATCGAGCTGCACGACGGTGACTACATCGTATTCCTGCCTCCCGAGGGCGAGGTACCCTTCGATGTGGTCAGCGACTACGACCCCTCCGCCTACGATACGGAGGACGAGTGGATCGAGGAGCCGGACTACACGATCGACGAAACGGCCGATATCGCGCCCTATGCGGGTTGCTGGAAATTTGACACGGAGCCGTTCTACATCGTGATCAACGAGGACTATGAATGGATCGCCATCAACCTTTACGGTCAGCAGGTCGGCCCCGGCCATGTGGTCATGGAGGAAGGCGGCGTCTCACTGTATCAGGAGGACGGAAGCTTCCTCGCCACGCTGACGCAGGCGGCGGACGGCAGCCTGAGCGACGAGAACGGGAACGCGCTTTCCCCGTGGGACTATATCATGCTCCTGCCGACGCCGGAGGACGAGCTGAACCAGACGGCCAGCTTCCCGGGCGGTTTCACGAACGTCACCATCGACTATCCCATCCAGATGGAGGCGCATGAGCAGTCCTCCGTCTCCAATTCGCTGAGCTTCAACGCGGTCATGGAGGACGGCACCGACGACTATTACTCCAACATCCTGGTCGCCTTCCAGCCAATCTCCGGCTTCGACGACTACATGTCGCAGGGCGCGGCCACGGCGAAGGCGTACATGGTGAAGATGCTCGACGACTTCATGAACAGCATGTACGGAAGCTATCTGCTGAAGTCCTTCGGCTCGAATTTCCAGGACAACGGCGACAACTACAGCCTGACCGGCTATATGTGGCTCGACGGCTCGATCTTTGCCAACGGCCCCGACCATCCCGTGCGCGGCTGCATGGAGGTGCGCTACTACGGCCCGACCGGATATGCGCTGGTCGCGGTCACAATTGCCGAGGAGGCCCGCATCCGCAACTATTTCGACATCTGCAACAACATGCTGACGACCCTTTCCTACACCGCGGGCTGGAGCACCGCGCCGAAGAGCCGTCCCGCGCAGCCCGCCTCCGACCCCGGCGACTACGGCACGGCGTACTACTGGTATGACGAGGACGGCGATATCTGGTACTGGAACGGCTATGAGAACGAGTTCATCGGCTTCGGCTCCGACGGCTATATCGACGAGGACACCGGCGAGTACATGGAGGCCAACGACGCGGGCTGGGACTACAGCGACGGATACTACGACGACTATGACCCATGGTCCGATCCCGGCGACGGCTGGAGCGACCCCGGCGACGGATATGACGACGGCTGGGGCGATTACTTCGACTGAGAATGCGGAGGAAAGCGATGAAGAAGAAAATTCTGGCGCTCCTGCTGGCGCTGGCCTGCGGCCTGCTCGCGGGCTGCGCACCGGCGGCGGAGCCGGACGCAGAGCCGGACGGCAGCGATATCGCGGGCGCGGACTGGCGCACCTGGGGCATCATCAACGACATGGGAACGCTCGTCCGGGACGCAGAGCGCATCGATGTCTGCGTCTGCGTCCATACGGAGGACGCCGCGATCTACTATGACACGGCGGAACAGGTGCTGCTGGACGAGGCCGTCTATCCGGAGACCATCCCGGACGCGCAGAGCGCCTACAGCGGGATCTCCTTCGACGATCTGAACGCAGACGCGCAGGGCGACATTCGAATGACCTTCCTGCATGAGGACGGCACGCAGACGGTGCTGGTCTGGTATTGGGACGCCGAAGACGGCTATGTCTATCAGCCGGACTGCTCCGCGCTCCATGCGCCGGGAGAGAAGACGTGAGCCTATGGCAATGAACAGAGAAAGTACCGCCGCTGCGGAAAAGCTGAGCGACGAGGCGCTGTCGCGGCAGCTGGGCCGCTGTCAGCGGGTGGAAGCAATTTTTATGCTGCTGTGCATCGCGAGCGTCATCGCCTGCGTGCTGGTGCTGTGGGTGTGGCAGAAAAAGCTGCTGGCCTGCGCGCTGCTGGCCGTCGGCGCGGCGGGCGGCCTGATCGCAGGCGCCGCGCAGCGGCGGAGAAGAGCGCTGCTGGACGCGCAGCTCGGCGATTTCTACCGGGCGGAGCTGGACCGCGCCTTCGGTCCGGAGGGCCGTTCGCCGGAGCTTCGGATCGACGAAGCATGGCTGCGCGAGTCGCGGCTGGTAGACCGGCTCTGGGAAAAGTGCGAGCTTCGGAGCTTCCGCGAGGGCGTGTATCGCGGCATGCGCTTTTCGGCGGCCAATGTGATCCTGCGCCACAGCTATGAGTATAGAAACGGGCAGGATATGGTGACTGAGATCACGGAGATGCTGGACGGCATCGTCATCCGCTGCAAGGCGGCGGACGGCGCGCTTGCGATCCGCGAGCGCGTGGAGGAGCATCCCTGCGGCGACCTTTCCGACCCGGCGGCGTTTGCCGCGCGCTATACGGTCTGCGGCAGAGACGGCGAGGCTGCGGAGGCCGCGCCGCAGCTCCGCGAGATGTTCAAGGAGCTGGAGCGGGTGACCGCCGGAGAGATGGAGAGCGCCGTCCTGCGTGACGGCACGCTGTCGATTGCGCTGAACACGAAGTATGCCTTCGCCGAGGTTCCGGCGCAGATGGATATGCGCGATCTCGGCGCGGTGCGCAAGTGGTATACGGCAACGCTTCAGGGTATGTGCCGGATCCTGGACGTGCTTTTGAAGAGCGGCCTTCCGGCCGCGGAATAAGCGCCGCCCCCGCAGAGCGGGTCGCTGCGCGGAAAATTTCCGCTGCGGACGCGCGGAGATAAGGAGAAAGCTATGGAATTCTGGGTCGCAGTTTTACTGTTCCTTCTGGCGGTCGCCGGGATCGTCCTGTCCGCCGTGTGTCTCCGGCGGAAAAAAGTGCTGCGCGTGGTCTGCATCGTCATTTGTTCGCTGCTGGCGGCCGCGCTGGCCGCATATATCGGCCTGACGCTGGTGCTCGTGGACGCAGTACAGAATCAGCCCCCGCAGACCTGATCCCTTAGGGGGGATCTGAAAACGGGCGATGCGGCCGGCAGCAAGGAATTTTCGCGCTGAGCAAGACATTTTTTCGCAGGAATACTGACGTATTTCAAGGGAAAATGGCGCGGCGCAGCACGAAAAGGCCAGCTGTCCGGGTGCGTTGGAAGTTTTCGGATACACCCAAAAGAAACG
>ENA-UEOM01000402-UEOM01000402.1-human-gut-metagenome-genome-assembly--contig:-NODE-402-length-19298-cov-4.563030_pt1 | contig 19298 bp, 14 predicted proteins | sample MGYA00242993_ERZ507994 | MGnify/ENA primary metagenome ERZ507994 (study PRJEB26167, sample SAMN06115536) | human gut metagenome | host: Homo sapiens | place: China:Neimenggu | collected 2014-11-07... | reverse complement strand
GTCTGCAAGTGTCCCCCATTACATAGATTGGAGTTGGCAGTTATGGCGATTGGTGAACGTATTCGCTTCTTCCGCAATAAGAAAGGTGTTACGCAAAAGTATCTCGGTCAGGTGGTGGGGTTCCCGGAACGCTCTGCCGATGTGCGTATGGCGCAGTATGAAACCGGGAGCCGCACCCCCAAGGCCGACCTGACCAGAACGCTGGCGGGCTTCTTTGAAGTGTCCACCGATGCCTTGACCGTCCCTGACATAGACAGCGACATTGGCCTCATGCACACCCTCTTTGCCCTGGAGGACATTCGGGGACTTACCATCGGAGAGATTGACGGCGAAATCTGTTTGAAGCTGGACAAGTCCAAAGGCAAGACCTATGTTGATATGCTTGAAATGCTGTCCGCCTGGGCGGAGCAGGCCAAGAAGCTGGAGGCCGGGGAGATCACCAGAGAGGACTACGACCGCTGGCGCTACAACTACCCCAAGTACGACACCACCCGGAAATGGGTCAAAGTCCCCTCCAAGGAATTGAGCGACTTCCTTGTGGAAGCGTTCAAGGACAGGCTGGGAAAGGATTGACAGACAGCAAAAGCCCTTACCGACGTTGCCATCGGTAAGGGCTTTGTAATATGGTTTCTGTCACCGGGGATACAGAATGATACGGCCTATGGGGAGCGTTATCAAATCGTTATCAAAAGAGAGGCACAAAACCGTCTATCCGTTGTGCCGCAACGGGTTCAAAGTTTCAAAAACTCATTCCCACTCAATAGTCGCGGGGGGCTTGGAGGTAATGTCATAGACGATGCGGTTGATGTGGGGCACCTCGTTGACGATACGGACAGAGACCCGGTCCAGCACATCGTAGGGGATCCGGGTCCAATCGGCGGTCATGAAGTCCGTGGTGGTGACACTGCGGAGGGCCAGAGTATAATCATAGGTCCGGCCATCGCCCTGCACACCTACGGAGCGCATATTGGTCAGCACCGCGAAATACTGGCTCATGGCGCTCTCCAGATGTGCCTTGGCGACCTCGTCCCGGAAGATAAAATCCGCCAGGCGCAGAATATCCAGCTTTTCCTTCGTCACATCCCCCAGGCAGCGGATGGCAAGGCCGGGGCCGGGGAAGGGCTGACGCATCACCAGATACTCCGGCAGACCCAACTCACGGCCCAACTGCCGCACCTCGTCCTTAAAGAGCATCCGCAGAGGCTCGATGATCTCCTTAAACTCAACATAATCCGGCAGACCGCCCACAATGTGATGGATCTTGATCACAGCAGCGTCACCTGCGCCGGACTCGATCACATCCGGGTAAATCGTACCCTGAGCCAAGTAATCCACCTGGCCGATTTTTTTGGCTTCCGCCTCAAAGACCCGGATGAATTCCTCGCCGATGATCTTCCGTTTGCGCTCCGGCTCGCTGACGCCGGCCAGCTTGCTCAAAAACAGTTCCTCCGCGTTGACCCGGACGAAGTTGATGTCCCACTTTCTGAAGGCCTCCTCTACCTCGTCTCCCTCGTTGAGACGCATGAGGCCGTGGTCCACAAATACGCAGGTCAGCTGATTGCCTACGGCCTCCGCTATCAGCGCCGCCGCCACAGAGGAATCCACGCCGCCGGAGAGGGCCAGCAGTACCTTGCCGTCCCCCACCTTTTCCCGGATCTGACGGATGGCAACATCCTTATAATCCCCCATGGTCCACTGCCCCTTTGCGCCGCAGACCTCATAGAGGAAGTTGCGGAGCATGGCGGTGCCGTAGGCGGTGTGATTCACCTCCGGGTGGAACTGGACGCCGTAAAAGCCCCGGCGCTCGTCACAGATGGCTACATTGGGACAGGCGTCGGAATGGGCCACCAGTTCAAAGCCCTCCGGCACCTTCTCCATATAGTCGCCGTGGCTCATCCAGGTAACGCTCTCGGCAGGCAGGCCCTTGAACAGCTTGCAGTCGGTGCGGAAATAGGTCTCCGTCTTGCCGTACTCCCGGGCGGAATCCGCCGTAGCCGCCGTCACCCGGCCGCCCAGATTGTGGGCGATGAGCTGACAGCCGTAGCAAATGCCCAGAATGGGGATCCCCAGCTTGAAGATCTCCGGGTCTGCCTGCGGGGACGCGGGATCGTACACACTGTTGGGCCCGCCGGTAAAGATAATGCCGATGGGGGCCATCGCCTTGATCTCCGCCACCGGGGTGGTGTAGGGCTTGACCTCGCAGTATACGCTGCATTCCCGGACCCGCCGGGCGATGAGCTGATTATACTGACCTCCGAAATCGAGAACTAAAACGGTTTGTGATGCCATAGAGACCTCCTGAAAAATAACGATTCAGATATTGCGGCTTTATGCGTTTTCACGCTCCAGCGCCGCCTGGACAAAGCCCTTGAACAGCGGATGGGCATGGTTGGGGCGGGATTTGAATTCCGGGTGATACTGAACGCCCACAAAGAACGGCTGGTCCGTCAGCTCCACCGTCTCCACCAGCCGCCCATCGGGGGACAGCCCGGAGAGGACCAGTCCCGCGGAGGTGAGGGCCTCCCGGTAGTCGTTGTTGAATTCGTAGCGGTGGCGGTGACGCTCGGAGATCTCCAGCATGCCGTAGCACCGCTCCATGGTGGTGCCAGGCCGGATCACGCAGGGATAAGCCCCCAGCCGCAGCGTGCCGCCCTTGTCGATCTCGTCGCTCTGTCCCGGCATGAAGTCGATGACCTTGTTTTCGCACAGCTCGTTGAACTCGCCGGAATCCGCATCGGTGATCCCGGCGGCGTGGCGTGCATATTCGATCACAGCGATCTGCATTCCCAGGCAGATGCCGAAATAGGGAACATGGTGCTCCCGGGCGTATTTCGCCGTCAGGATCATGCCGTTGATCCCCCGCTGACCGAAGCCGCCGGGGACGATGATGCCGTCCAACGTACCCAAAACCTCCTCCGCATCGCTTTCCGTAATGGTTTCGGAGTCAATCCACTGGATGTCCACCTCAGCCCCCAGAGCATAGCCCGCATGGCGCAGCGCCTCTGCCACGGAGAGATAGGCGTCATGAAGCTGAACGTATTTGCCCACCAGACCGATGGTCACACGTCTGTCCGCATGTTTGATCCGCTCCACCATGTGTTCCCACTCCGTCAGCTCCGGTGCCGGGGCGTCGATGCCCAACTCCCGGCAGACCACAGAGGAAAAGTGGGACTGCTCCAGCATCAGCGGCGCCTCATACAGGCAGGGCAGCGTGATGTTCTCAATGACGCAGTCGGGCTTTACATTGCAGAACATGGAGATTTTCTGGAAAATAGAAGGCTCCAGCGGCTCGTCGCACCGGAGGACGATGAGGTTGGGATTGATCCCCATGCCCTGAAGCTCCTTGACGGAATGCTGGGTGGGCTTGGACTTGTGCTCATCGGAGCCCCGGAGGAAGGGCACCAACGTCACATGGATAAAGAGGCTGTTCTCCCGGCCCACCTCCAGAGAGATCTGCCGGACAGCCTCCAGGAAGGGCTGGGACTCAATATCGCCGATGGTGCCGCCGATCTCGGTGATGACCACGTCGGCGTCCGTCTGCTTACCCACCCGATAGACAAATTCCTTGATCTCATTGGTGATGTGGGGGATCACCTGCACGGTGGAGCCCAGATACTCCCCCCGGCGCTCCTTGTTCAGAACGTTCCAGTACACCTTGCCGGTGGTGAGGTTGGAGTATTTGTTCAGATCCTCGTCGATGAACCGCTCATAGTGACCCAGATCCAGATCCGTTTCCGCGCCGTCCTCGGTGACGTAGACCTCGCCGTGCTGATAGGGGCTCATGGTGCCGGGGTCTACATTGATGTAGGGGTCCAGCTTCTGAGCGGCCACCTTCAGCCCTCTTGTCTTTAAAAGGCGGCCCAGAGACGCCGCAGTAATGCCCTTACCCCCCCCGGATACCACGCCGCCGGTCACAAAAATGTATTTCGTCATACGTCCTCCTCCGAAAATTTCACGTTCTGTCTACGCAGTCCCGCTTTGGCAGTTTTTATTTATAAGTCGACAAGATCTGCTCCGCCACGGCCCGCTTCGTCACACAGCGATCCATCGCCTGCTTTTCGATGTATCGGTGGGCCTCCTGCTCCGTCATATTCAGTTCCCCGATCAGCAGCCACTTGGCCCTGTTCACCAGGCGGATCTCCTCCATCTTTTCCTCAATGGTGGCATTCTTCTTTTCCAGCCCCCGCAAACGCTCCCGGGTACCGCACAGCAGCCGCAGGGATTGGGTAAACAGCTGGGTCGACATAGGCTTGGACAGCACCAGAACGCCCTGTGGCGTCAGCCGTCCGTCAATATCTGGAAAATGCTCTGCCTTCACCAGCAGCAGTACCCCGGCGGCGCTGTGCTGGCAGATATCCTGCGCCAGTCGGGTGCCAAACTCATCCGGCAGCGGCGAGTTGATCACCACCAGATCGTAGCTGTTTTCCAGCAGCTCCCGGCGGGCACCGGCGGCGTCCGTCAGCACCGTGACCGGCCAATAGAACCGCTCCGGCAGAAGGCTCCGGACAGATTCATTGAATTTTGCGGAGGCGGACACCACCAGAACGCTGTACGCATGGCCAAGCTCCATCGTTGTCCCCCTCCTTTTCTATGTTTTTTACCGCGTGCTTTCTGAGCGGTCAGGTATAGTATTGGATGATCGCTGCAGGAAGATGTTCTTTGATAAAATCACTGGCGGCGGCCGCTGCCTTGGCCTCCGCCCAGGTCTCCGGCAGTCTGCGGTACCGGGCCCGGATCTCCTCCGGCGCCGTGTAGAGGTTCAGATCCGCCGCAGGCGGCAGCTGCATGTTGTGAGCAACGCCCTCCATTCCCGCCCGAATCAGCAGGACAAAGGCCAGATACGGGTTGCACAGCGGGTCCGGAGACCGCAGTTCCGCCCGCCGGTATTCCCCCACCGCCGCCGGGACCCGGATGAGCTGAGAGCGGTTCTCAGCGGACCAGGAAAGATAGCCGGGTGCCTTCCAGCTTCCAAAGCGGCGGTAGGATTCCTCCGTGGGGTTCAGGAACGCCGTCATGGCCTCCACATGGGCCAGCACCCCGGCAAGGACCTGGGGCATCACGTCCCGCTTATCCTCGCTGACAGCGGAGAAGTTGATGTGCATTCCGTTGCCCGCCTTGTCTGCCAGAGGCTTGGGTCCGAAATCGGCATACAGCCCGTTCCGGGCCGCCACCGTATCCACAGCCGCCCGGAAGGTCACGGCGTTATCCGCCGCAGTGACCGGGTCTGCATAGCGGAAATCAATTTCGTTCTGGCCGGGGCCCTCCTCATGGTGAGAGCTTTCCGGCCGGATGCCCATGCGCTCCAGCGTCAGGCAGGCCTCCCGGCGGACATTCTCCCCCTTGTCTGCCGGGGCAATGTCCATGTAACCGGCACGGTCATAGGGAATTTTGGTAGGCTCGCCGTCCTCGTCCAGCCGGAACAGATAGAATTCCATCTCCGTTCCGAAGGCAAAGGTCAATCCGGCCTTTTTGGCGTCCTCTACCGTTTTTTTCAACAGGCTCCGGGCGTCCGCGCCGATGACGGTGCCGTCTGGCTGGGTCACGGCGCAGAACATCCGCACCACCCGTCCATGCTCCGGCCGCCAGGGCAGCACACAGAGGGTGGACGGGTCCGGGCGCAGCAGCAGATCAGAGTGGACCTCCCCGCCGAAGCCGGGAATGGCGGAGCCGTCGATGGCGATACCGTACTGGAAGGCCCGGTCCAGTTCCTCCGGCATAATGGCGATATTTTTCTGGCGGCCCGCCGCGTCGCAGAAGGCCATGCGGATGAACTTCACGTCCTCCTCCGCCGCATACTGCTTGATCTCCTCAACCGAATACTGCATATTGTCTCCGCCTTTCCGTTATGGTTTCCGTATGCATGCCCGGCGATCCAGGCCCCCTCATTTTTTGATGCAACTGTTATAGCACACCTTTTTATAAATTTACAATATGTAAAACAGAAAAAAATCATGGTTTTCCGGGACTTATTCTCCGTCATGCTCACACATTGGGGGCTACCGCTGCCGGTCTGGTCACCTGTCCTGTTTTGCGCTCTGCGGCGATTCTTTTCCAACCGCCAGCCCGTTCTGCAACAAAAAAGGCGTCCACTTCCAACGGGAGCCCATGCTCCCGCTGAAAATGAACGCCTTTGCTCATTTTGTATTCAAAAAAGACCTGATTCAACAAATTAGATTAAATCGTACCATGTGCGTCTGCGCTTGTCAATCATTTTTCTGTCGAACACGGTGCAAAAAGGAGGGCCTGCGCCCTTCCTTTTGTCCTTGGCTGCCTCTTATACCGTGCCGGTGACGATCAGCTCGCTGACGCCGGGGGTCACGGCCCACGCCCCGGTCACCGGGTCCTGGGTGTACGTGGCCGCAGGGACGGTGATCTGCCCCGCTGTTGTGGCGAACAGTCCAGTGGTCCCGTCATAGGTGTACTGCGTACCGGCAGTCCAGGGTGCGCCGTTATAGGTCACCGTGAGACCGTTGAGAACCGGATCGAAGGTATCCCGGAGGATCACATCGTCCGTCGCGGTGACGGGGGTATTGCCGGTGTTCTGGATGGTAAAGGTGTAGGTGATCCGGCCGTTCTCCGCTACCACCGTGGGATTCAGTCCCTTGGTGATGGACAGTCTCGGGCTGCTCACCGCGCCAACTGTCTCCTCCGCCGTCACAGGTGCGGCCAGTCCACCGCCGGTCACGGTGACGGTGTTGACAATACTGGACTCCGCTGCCAGCGGCGCGTAGCGGGTCACCTCCGTCTCGTAGATCACAAGGGCACTGCCCCCGGCAGGGACCGTGATGCCGGTAACGGTCATGGGCGGTCCGGCGTTGACGGCCGGAGCGGCTTGCAGTGCGCCGTTTACATAGTACCGAACGCTGCCCGGCAAATAGGCCAGCGGATACAGGGTCGCTCCGCCAAAGGTGTAGCCGCCCAGGTTGTCGGAAATGGTCAGGCCCGTCAGGGGCGTGATGCCGCTGTTGGTAAGGCTGACCACATACGTGACCGTCCCGCCCGGCTCGTAATTCTCCCGCACCGCCGTTTTTGCGGCGGTCAGGACCTCCCTCAGCTCCCCGGTGACAATATTGGAATTGACGGTACCGCCGGTATAGGTGAGGGTCGCCATATTCTGAAAGGATGTGGGCATAAAACAAGCCTCCTTAAAATCGCTCAGATTCGCGCGTCTGCGCGTTCCATTCTATGCGCCGGAACAGCACACGGTCCCCCGCCATTCTCTAAAAGCAATAAAAAAAACAGCCCACCTTTGGCACTTTCGGAAAAAATCTGGTTTTGCCGTGGGAAAGCGTTGATTTTTTTCGGGAACCGTGCTATCTTGATAACAAGCGAAATCGTTTTCTTTCGGATGTAGTTTCCACATATCTGTTAACGGACACAGAAAAATCCGTTTGCGCTTTCGCCAACCTTTTCCCCGCAAACCATTTTCTATTTGTACGCTTATCCAAATAATGATCCTAAATATTCATAAGGAGGACGTTTTATGTTTGATCCGAAAACTGTTTCCCTGGGTATTGCTCCCATCGGCTGGTGCAATGACGATATGCCGGAGCTGGGTGCCGAGAACACCTTCCAGCAGACCGTCAGCGAGATGGCTCTGGCCGGCTTCACCGGCTGCGAAATCGGCAACAAGTATCCCACCGACCCCGCTGAGCTGAAGAAGGCTCTGGACCTGCGCGGTATGCGCATCGCCAGCCGCTGGTATTCTTCCTTCATCCTGACCCGTTCCATGGAGGAAGAGGAGAAGGACTTCATCGCCAACCTGGACTTCCTGGAGGCTGTCGGCGCAAATCACATCAACGTCTCCGAGCAGAGCTACTCCATCCAGGGCAAGGTGGACGTGCCCATCCTCACCGGCGGCCACAAGCATGTCATGAACGATGAGGAGTGGGATCGCTTCTGCAAGGGTCTGAACCGTCTGGGCCAGATCGCTTCCGAGCGTGGCTTCAAGCTGTGCTTCCATCATCACATGGGCACCGTGGTCCAGACCAGCGAGGAGACCGACCGCATGATGTCCAACACCGATCCCCGGTATGTGTTCCTCTGCTATGATACCGGCCACTTCACCTTCGCCGGCGAGGATCCCCTGGCCATGCTGAAGAAGTATGTGGACCGCGTGGGCCACGTCCATCTGAAGGATATGCGTCTGCCCGTGGTGGAGGAAGCCCGCAAGAACAACTGGTCCTTCCTGCAGTCCGTCCGCAATGGCGCTTTCACCGTCCCCGGTGACGGCAACGTGGACTTCGATCCCGTGTTCAAGGTGCTCTCCGACGCCGGCTATCAGGGCTGGCTGCTGGTGGAGGCTGAGCAGGATCCCGCCAAGGCCAATCCTCTGGAATACGCCATCAAGGGCCGTACCTACATCCGGGAGCACACCGGTCTGTAAATCGCGCGATGGGAGGGCCCCGGTCCTCCCCACCGCGTTTCCATACCACTTTTTGCCATCAAACAGGAGATGTTTCCAATGACTTATTTCAATAAGAACAAGGAACTCAAGCGGGGCTACAACGCCTATATCGACGAATCCACCAACTACATGGGTACCCTGATGAACGTGGGCCTGCTGGTGATGGAGGACGGCGACACCTATACCTACGAAAGCGCCGACCGCGAGGTTGCCATCCTGCTTTTCGAGGGCAAGGTCACCTATGAATACGCCGGCAAGACCGTTGAGGCCGACCGCCCCAACTGCTTCCATCACGAAGCCTACTGCCTGCTGGCTCCCAAGGGCACCAAGATCACCCTGACGGCTCACAGCCACAGCGAGCTTTACATGCAGGACACCCTGAACGAGAAGGATTATGAGCCGGTCATGTACACCCCGGAGACCGTCCAGACCCAGCACGCCGGTTCCAAGGGCGAGCTGATGGGTGCTATGGAGCGTGAGATCAAGACCTTCTTCGACTATGACAACGCCCCCTTCTCCAACATGGTGCTGGGTGAGGTGCTGAACCGTCCCGGCAAGTGGTCCTCCTATCCTCCTCATCATCATCCCCAGCCGGAGGTCTATTTCTACCGTTTCGACTATCCTCACGGCTTCGGCGCCGGTTTTGCCAACGGCGATGTTTACAAGACCGAGCAGAACGGCTGCGCCGTCATCAACCACGGCTTCCACTCTCAGGTGGTGGCTCCCGGCTACGCCATGTGCTACGCCTGGGGTATCCGGCATCTGGAGGGCGATCCCTGGCTGAAGACCCGCATCGACGACAAGGAGCACGAGTGGCTGTGGAAGCCCGATGCCAATGACCACATCTATCCCAATCATTGATCGGAGGTAACAAAAGCATGAAAACTGTCCGTTTGACCATGGCGCAGGCTTTGGTCCGTTTTCTGGAAAATCAGTACATGGAGGTTGACGGTGCACAGCACCGCTTCGTCCGCGGCGTGTTCATCATTCCCGGCCACGGCAACGTGGTGGGTCTCGGTCAGGCGCTGAGCCAGGAGGCCAAGCATCTGGAGGTCTATCAGGGCAAGAACGAGCAGGGCATGGCCCAGGCTGCCGTCGCCTTCGCCAAGCAGATGAAGCGTAAGCAGATCTGCGTTGCCACCTCTTCCGTGGGCCCCGGCGCTGCCAACATGGTCACCGCCTGCGGCACCGCCACCGCCAACAACATTCCCCTGCTGGTGCTGCCCGGCGACACCTACGCCTGCCGTCAGCCCGACCCCGTTCTGCAGCAGGTGGAGCACACCAACTCTCTGGCCACCACCACCAACGACGCTTTCAAGGCCGTCTGCCGCTACTGGGACCGCGTTGTCCGTCCCGAGCAGCTGATGAGCGCTATGATCAACGCCTTCCGGGTGCTGACCGATCCCGCCAACACCGGTGCGGTCTGCGTTGCCATGCCTCAGGACGTTGAGGGTGAGGCCTATGATTATCCCGTGAGCTTCTTCGCCAAACGCGTCTGGCGTCTGGAGCGCCGCCCTGCTACCGAGGCCGCTCTGGCTGACGCTGCCGAAGCCATCCGCAAGGCCAAGCGCCCCATGATGATCTGCGGCGGCGGTGTCCGCTATTCCGAGGCGCACGCCGAGTTCCTGCACTTTGCCGAGACCTTCGGCATCCCCTACGGTGAGACCCAGGCGGGCAAGTCCGCTACCGACTGGCTGCACCCCCTGAACTTGGGCGGCGTGGGCACCACCGGCTGCTCCGCGGCCAACGAGATCGCCCGGAAGGCCGATCTGGTCATCGGCGTGGGCACCCGCTACACCGACTTCACCACCGCTTCCAAGTGGCTGTTCAAGGATACCTGCAAGTTCGTCAACATCAACGTCTCTGAGTTCCAGAGCCTGAAGATGGAGGCTGTCCCCGTGGTGGCTGACGCCAAGGAAGCCCTGCCCCGTCTGGAAAAGCTGCTGGAGGGCTATCAGCCTGCCTACAAGGATGAGGTCAAGGTCGCCAAGGAGAAGTGGATCGATGAGCTGAACCGTCTGGATCACATCACCTTCTCCGATAAGAAGAGCTGGAAGCCGGAGATCAATGACGCCAACGCCGATTCCGCCAAGCGCTTCGCGCAGGACGTCAATGCCCAGCTGACCCAGACCTCCGCTCTGGGCGCCATCAACGCCATGATGAGCGAGGGCGACGTTGCCATCGGCGCCGCCGGCTCTCTGCCCGGCGATATGCAGCGGATGTGGCGTCCCACTGGCATTGACACCTACAACATGGAGTACGGCTATTCCACCATGGGCTACGAGGTGGCCGGCGCTCTGGGCGTGAAGCTGGCCATCGGCGACAAGCACGAGGTCTATTCCTTCTGCGGTGATGGCAGTTTCAATATGCTCCACGGTGAGCTGATCACCGCCTGCCAGAAGCACAAGAAGATCAACATCTGCCTGTTCGACAACGCCTCCTTCGGCTGCATCAACAACCTGCAGGTGGGCCACGGCAACGTCACCCTCTGCACGGAGCTGCGCTATCGGAATAAGGACGGCCTGTTCGGCGATTTCATGGACATCGACTACGCCAAGGTGGCGGAGGCTTACGGCTGCAAGAGCTACACCGTCCGCACCATGGAAGAGCTGGTGGCCGCCTTCGAGGATGCCAAGAAGGTAAAGAACATCCCCGTCCTCTTCGACATCAAGGTCCTGCCCAAGACCATGACCGACGGCTACTCCTCCTGGTGGCGCGTGGGTGACACCGAGGTGTCCGAACGCAAGGAGAACCTGGCGGCTTATGCCGATCTGCAGGCTCACCTGAAGGAAGTCCGGAAGTACTAAGATCATTTTTATTTACGAAAACCCATCCAAATTATAAAAAAGGAAGGTTATTAACATGGAAAAGGTATTGAAGATCGGCATTATCGGCTGCGGCGCTATCGGCAAGGATCACTGCCGCCGCATCATTGAGACCGTCCCCGGTGCTACCGTTGTGGCCGTGTCCGACTATGTGGCCGCCGCCGCTGACGACACCGCCGCCAAGTACGGCATCAAGTCCTACGGCAATGACTGCGACGGCATGATCAAGGACCCCGAGGTCGAGGCCGTGGTCATCACCTCCATCGACCCCACCCATCATGACTATGTCATGAAGACTCTGGCCGAGGAGAAGTGGTGCTTCTGCGAGAAGCCCCTGAGCCAGAACGCCGCTGACTGCGAGGACATCATCAAGCGCGAGCAGGAGATCGGCAAGCGTCTGGTGCAGGTGGGCTTCATGCGTCACTATGACCGCGGCTATGCCGAGATGAAGCGCATCATCGACTCCGGCGAGATCGGCAAGCCCCTGCTGATCAAGTGCTGCCACCGCAACGTTGCTCAGGGCCCGGGCTTCAAGACTGAGAACGGCGTCACCAACGTGGCCATCCATGAGCTGGACATCTGCCGCTGGCTGCTGGGCGACGAGTATGAGGACGTGCAGTGCGTCAAGGTCCGTCAGAGCTCCAACTCCAACAAGGGCTATGACAACCCCCAGGTCATGCTGATGCGCACCAAGAACGGCTGCTTCATCGACGTAGAAGTTCAGGTTGCTGACGGCTACGGCTATGACATCCAGTGCGAGGTCGTCTGCGAGAACGGCACCGTGAAGCTGCCCGATCCCTACGCTGTGGTCCGCCGCTCTCGTCCCGCCGGTTGGGACAGCGTCCAGCCCGCCGAGTCCATGCCCATCATGACCGACTGGAAGGAGCGCTTCATTGAGGCTTATGACATCGAGTTCTGCAAGTGGGTGGAGTCCGTCCACGCCGGCAAGCTCACCGGCCCCTCCTCCTGGGATGGTTATGTGGCCTGTGTGGCTGGCGATGCTCTGAACGCCTCCCGTGGCACCTCTCAGTTCATGAAGGTGGAGAACATGGAAAAGCCCGAGATGTACAAGTAATCTCACCATCCAATATAAAATACGGAGTCTGGCCAATGGTCAGGCTCCGTGTTTTTCCTTTTTCTGCAAATGCCGGAGTTTTCTCCGGCGCTTTTGCTTTTTCGATACAAACGCGGTTCAGCGTTCAAACAGCTTCCTCACTCCACTTCTAAGTGAACGGACTTATGAAACTGAGGCTCCACCAAGCCGGGGATCTCCACGGCGTCGGTAAAATACAGATTCTCGACGTACTCTTGCAGCAGGGACACCACATAGGGATGGGGCCGTTCATCAGGCCGCCGGGCCGCCACCGTCACCACCGCCGTTTTGGGCTGGAGCTTTTCCAGCAGCTTCCGGGAGGTGGAATCGAAGGAGGCATGGTGGGGCACCTTCAGAATGTCACAAGGGGTCAGGTTCACGGTCTCCCACACATGGGCGTAGGCGTCGCCGCCCAGAACGATCTCCTTGCCGTGGTAATACAGCCGCTGGCGCAAAGAGCACACGTTCATGGATTTGGCCCAGCGCACCAGTTCATATCCGTTCCGCTCTCCGTTGAAGGCCGCGTCATAGATCTCCTTCTGCCGCCGGTACAGGGCCGGTTCGCCGCAGAGGATATCCATTTTCAGATCCGGCGTCAGTTGGAGGGAAATCGTTTCCGTCCCCGGCACCAATTCAAACTGCTTGATACGGTCGGGGTGGCTTTGCAGCGCCTCGGTATAGATCTGGAGGCAGAGAAGGGCGCTTCTCGCAGCCTTGGGCAAGTTGTTATCCGGATGGAAGGGGGCCAGCTCAGGGGCATTTTCCGGAGGCAGATAGGTGGTGTAAAACCGGTCGATGGTCACGGCATCCAGCACCCGGCCAAGACCGCCGATGTGATCCCGGTGGAAATGCGTAGCCAGAGCCACGTCCAGATGGGTCACGCCCAGTTCCCGGAGAAAATCTCCCGCATAGATCCGCTGAGACCGGGGGTCCAACTCTCCCGGATGATCGTCCCGCACCAGACAGTCATGGCCAAAATCCACCATCAAGGCAAACTTCTGCCGCGTTCCCTCCATCTCCCGAATGAGAATACAGTCTCCGTTGCCTATGTTGATAAAGTCCAAAGCCAGCATACGCAGTCCCCCTCCTGTGTTGTTGTTACAAAGATACCATACTGCGTGAACGTTTACAATGAAAAGCGGTCCTTGCGCCAGCCAAAATTTCCGTTTGGATTTTGACAGTTCCCACAAGAAACCCGCGGCGGGCATTTTGCCCGCCGCGGGTTCTCTTCGTTTTGATCGGTTTCCCTTGAAAAGTCACGCTTTTCCGTAAATGACCGTCTGCTGCCAGCCGCCGGCTCCTTCCTCCGTTCCGGTGTCTGGCAGGAGGTCCGTTTCCGGCTCCGCAGGCTCCTCAGCCGGTGTCTCCGGCGGCGTGGACACAGCCCGGTTCTCCACTGCGATCTTCCGAGCGGTGATCCACTGGGTCCCGCTGTGCCAATAGACCGTGATCGTATCTCCCACGTTCAGCAGTGGGGCCTCCGGCACCTGCGCGGCGCTGACATACACGGAGAAGCCGCTCTCCCCCTCAAAGCGGAGGTAATAGACGCTGGTCCCCTCAATGACGGCGCTGCGGATCTCGGCGATGGTGCCCTTTGTCTCCCAAAGCTCCTGCTCCTCCGCAGGCACCTCCGCGTCGGCCCGGTCGATGATGCCGTTATTCAGCAGCGTTTTCCGGTAATTTTCCTCACACTGGGCCACGGTCTGCCCCGTCTCCACAATATTGTACTGCTGGACGTTCACCATGGCATACATCTTCACCAGACCGTCCTCGCCCTTCAAAGCCATGAAGTAGGTGGGCTGGTCGGCGATATTCAGCAACAGCGGGAAGGTGGCGGAATAGCGCATCTGCTGGACCTGGCTCTGGGCGGAGCTTTTGGCGGAGGTCTCCGTCGCGCCGGCGCAGGGGTAGAACCGGGTCTCCTTGGTGCGCTGGTTGGTGAGGATAAAGCCGATGTTGGACTGGTCGCTGGTAACGGAGGTCACGCCGGTGTACATATACACATCGTCGTTGATGGCGATATAGTTCCAGCCGTCCGTGGTCAGCGTCACGTCCCGCTGGCCGAAGTAGGCGTTCAGAAAGCCGTTGTGGAACTGGCCGTAGTAGTCATACTGATCCATGATGATGTCGGAGGAGTACAGCCGGTCCACCCAGGTGGGCACGTCCTCGTAATACTGGCTCTCGCCGCTGACGGCGTTCACCAGCACGGCGCCCTTCACGTCCGTACCGCCGAAAAGCCCGATGCGCTTGACGATCCGGGAGCAGACCCAGTAGGGGGTGCCCTCCTCGTCGATCTCAAACACCGGCTCGTCGAACATCATGGTGGGATACTGGAACCGCAGGTGGCGGTAGAGGTTCCGGGAGAAGTGTTCCGCCGTGGTATACTTCATGCCCTCGTCCAGCCGGACCACCTCCGCCTCCTGGGTCACCATGTCGATGACGATATAGGCAGGCAGGCCGTTGGAGCGGTTGGTGAACCACTTGATGAGGTCTCCGTAGGCAAGGCTCGTGACCCGCACGGGGCGGCCCTTATAGTTGATCTGGGTGTAGTTGGGCAGGATCTCAAACTGAGACACCATATCCGCCAGCTCACCCAGCTTCCGGCTGCCCAATCGGGCGGCGGAGTCGCTGTCCAGCATGGGGATCTGGTCATAGCGGATCTCCTCCACCTCCGTGACGAAGTCACCGGTGGTCAAGGGCAGCAGCTTGCTGTAGGCACCGGCCCGCAGCACCACCCAAGAGGAAAGGGAGCCAATGGCGATGGCTGCGATCATGGCGATCACCACGAAGAAGGGTATGGTGCACTGCTTTTTCACAAAGCCGAGATACCCTCTCGCACCGGTGCCCTGAAATCCGGAGGTCAGGACAGCGCAGCCGCAGTACACGGCGCACAGCAGGAACACAAAGAAGTAAAATTCCTCCGCATGGGGGTTCAGGGCGGGCAGCTCCACATAGAAGTACACCAGCCCCACCAGCGCCGTCACGGCGATGTTGATGAGGGTGCGGGTCACGGGAGTGCCGATGGGCTTCCGGGGCTTACGCTCCCGCTGAGGGCGCTCGCCCCCCTGTCCGAAATCTCCGGGGTTAAAGCCGCCGAAATTGAAGGTAAAGGGCATAGGGTTTGCCTTCCTTTCCAAAAGTTATCAAAACTGATACAAATTTATCATACCGGAAAAGTATGAACAAATCAAGACCGCCCGCCGGCGTTGAGCCAAAAGGCCCCTCTGCCGCCGAACGCGGCAGAGGGACCTTGATTTTATTGGAAGGGCCGTTACTTGGTGACGACCAGCTTGTCGTCCTCCACAGCCAGCTTGGCGGTATCGCCGGTCTTGAGGGTGCCGTCCAGCATCTTCTCGGCCACAGCGTCCTCCACCTTGCTCTGGATGGCCCGGCGCAGGGGACGGGCACCGTACTTGGGGTCGAAGCCCTCCTTGGCCAGTTCCTTCACCGCCTCGTCGGAAGCGTCCAAATGGATGTCCATGGTCTCCATACGGTCCGCCACGGTCTTGAGCATCCGGCGGGCAACCTCCTCAATATTCTGCTCAGTGAGAGCGCGGAACACGATGATATCATCGATCCGGTTCAGGAACTCCGGGCGGAAGGTCTGGCGCAGCTCCGCCATAACGGTCTCCTTGGCCTGTGCATAGGCCGCGTCGGCATCCGCCTCGGCCTTCTTGTCGTCCGCGTCAAAGCCCAGCTTGGCGCCGGCAGCAGTCAGCGCCTTGGCGCCGATGTTACTGGTCATGACGATGACGGTGTTCTTGAAGTCTACGGTGCGACCCTGAGAGTCGGTGATCCGGCCATCGTCCAAAATCTGAAGCATGATGTTCCAGACGTCCTCGTGGGCTTTTTCAATTTCATCGAACAGCACCACGGAGTAGGGCTTACGGCGCACCTTCTCCGTCAACTGACCGCCCTCATCATGGCCCACATAGCCGGGAGGGGAACCAATGAGGCGGGATACTGTATGCCGCTCCATGTATTCGGACATATCGATCCGGATCATGGCGTTCTCGTCACCGAACATGGCCTCTGCCAGAGACTTGCACAGCTCCGTCTTGCCCACGCCGGTGGGGCCCAGGAACAGGAAGCTGCCGATGGGACGCTTGGGGTCCTTCAGACCCACACGGCCACGGCGGATGGCCCGGGCCACGGCCTTCACAGCCTCGTCCTGACCCACCACACGCTTATGAAGGATATCCTCCATGTGCAGCAAGCGCTGGCCCTCGTCCTCTGTCAGACGGGTCACAGGGATACCGGTCCAACCAGACACCACAGCGGCGATGTCCTCCGCGTTGACGTCCCGGTGCTCCTGATTATTCTTGCGGCGCTTGTCACGCTCGATCTCCACCTGCTCCTTGTAGTCCTTCTCAATATCCCGCAGCTGGGCGGCCTTTTCGAAGTCCTGGGCGGCGATGGCAGCGTCCTTGTCCTTGGACAGGGCGTTGATCTTCTCCTCCAGGCTCTTCAGCTCCTCAGAGGGCTCCTCCTGCTCCATCCGCACCCGGCTGGCGGCCTCGTCCATCAGGTCGATGGCCTTGTCGGGCAGGAACCGGTCATTGATATACCGGGCGGACAGCTCCACGGCGGCCTTCAATGCCTCGTCGGTGATGTGCAGCTTGTGGTGCTGCTCATACTTCTCCCGCAGGCCCTTCAGGATCTCCAGCGTAGCATCCTGACTGGGCTCGCCCACCGTCACCGGCTGGAACCGGCGCTCCAGAGCGGCGTCCTTTTCGATATACTTGCGATATTCGTTCAGGGTGGTGGCGCCGATGATCTGGATTTCACCGCGGCCCAGCGCGGGCTTGATGATGTTGGCGGCGTCCACAGCGCCCTCGGCGGAGCCTGCGCCCACGATGGTGTGCAGCTCATCGATGAAGAGGATGATGTTGCCGTTCTTCTGAACTTCCTGCATCACCTTCTTGATACGCTCCTCAAATTCGCCCCGGTACTTGGTGCCGGCCACCATGCCGGAAAGGTCCAGAGACAGGAGCTTCTTATCCAGCAGGTTTTCCGGCACATCGCCCATGGCGATCTTCCGGGCCAGGCCCTCGGCGATGGCAGTCTTGCCCACGCCGGGCTCACCGATCAGGCAGGGGTTGTTCTTGGTGCGGCGGGACAGGATCTGGATGACCCGCTGGATCTCGTCATCACGGCCGATGACAGGGTCCAGCTTGCCGGTCCGGGCATCCGCCGTCAAGTCACGGGTGAACTCTGCCAGCGTCTTGCTGCCCTTGCCGTCCTCCTTGGCGGAACCGGCAGCCGGAGTACGGCTGTCGCCGCTCTGGGCCGCTCTGGGCGCGGCGGTGAGCTTCTTCATCAGTGCGGTATAGAGCTGACGGGCGTCCACGCCGGCGGACCGCAGAATACGGACTGCCATGTTGTTGCCCTCCCGCAGAATACCGGCCAGCAGATGCTCGGTGCCGATGTAGGCATAGCCGCCCCGGATGGAATCCTCCATGGCGATCTCCACAACGTGCTTGGCGCGAGGGGTCAGACCCTGAGCGGGATTGCCGCCGGGAAGACCGGCGCCGACGCTTTTCCGAACCATTTCCGTCAGCAGGTCATCGGTCAGGCCCGCCTCCGTCAGGACGGTGTGGGCCATGCCCTCGTCCTCACGCATCAGGCCCAGCAGCAGGTGTTCCGTTCCCACATAGCCGTGACCCAATTCGCCTGCGGCCTCTTGTGCCAGCCGCAGGGCTTCCTCCGCAGTGGGAGTAAATTTATTTTCATTCATAATTCAATACCTCTTTTATTCTGGGGTGTGCGTTTTGTTTGAACGCGCCTGTTAAGCGCTTTCCTTGCCGTCCTTGTGGGACTCCTTGGCCTCCTTGTGGGCCTCCTCCAGCTTGTGGATCTCGTCCCGCAACTGGGCGGCCCGCTCGAAGTTCTCCTCGTGGATAGCCTTCTTCTGCTCCAGCTTCAACGCATTCAGCTGACGCAGATAGGAGAACCGGCTCTGTTCCTCATGGCTCATGAGGTCATCCTTCTTTTCCTCCTTGACCTCCTGCACCGGCGCTGCGCCGATGGCGGGCATGGCGTCGAAGAAATCATCGAAGGGGCTTTCCAGCATCCGGTTCATCCGACCCAGCAGAGAGGGCATGGGGCTGAAGAAATCTCCGAAGAAATCATCATTGCCAAAGAAGCTGTCCCGCATGGACGGCCGCCGGTTAAAGAGCTTCTGGGTATACCCCAGCTTTTCCGCGCAGGCCTGGCAGAGATGGTGTTCTTCTGTTCTTCCGTTGATGCTGCTGCGATATACAAAGCTGACTTCATTCTTTCCGCAATTCTCACATTTCATAATGCATTCCTCCATAAACTGTATATAAATTTTTTCTTAACTGTGTTGCGTGCCGTTCCTCAGGCGTTCACACCTGTAAGTTCTGCACCTGTCGCAGGATATCCGCCCGGACAGCGTCCCGGCTCTCCCGGGGCACCCGGCTCAGGGCCTTATCGCCCACGGCGGTGAGGATCGTCTGACCCATGTCCCGCTCCAACGCGCCGGACTGCACCAGATTGCTGAGGATAGCTCTGGCCGAAGCCAGATCCACGCTGCTGCCCAGACTGTTGATGACGTGCATCATCAGCGTCTGCCGGTCCACCTGCACCCGGGTGATGCGGATATATCCGTTGCCGCCGCGCCGGCTCTCTACGATGTAGCCCCGCTCCGGTGAAAACCGGGTGGACATCACATAGTTGATCTGGCTGGGTACACAGTTGAACCGCTGGGCCAGCTCGCTGCGCTGGACCTCCAGCACACCGTCCTCCGCCGTATCCAAGCTATCCTGCAAAAAGCTGGCGATCAAATCTGAAATCCCCATGGGGACATCTCCTTTCTCGTCTCCGTCTTTTGACTTTGACTATCTTTAACCTTTGTTTGATTGTAGTATAGCACCATCTTTTCCAATGTCAATAGCTATTTTTGACTTTCTTTGACCATTTGTGTAAACAGTTTGTGAACGCTCATTTCCCC
>ENA-UEOM01000396-UEOM01000396.1-human-gut-metagenome-genome-assembly--contig:-NODE-396-length-19405-cov-5.861600_pt1 | contig 19405 bp, 16 predicted proteins | sample MGYA00242993_ERZ507994 | MGnify/ENA primary metagenome ERZ507994 (study PRJEB26167, sample SAMN06115536) | human gut metagenome | host: Homo sapiens | place: China:Neimenggu | collected 2014-11-07... | reverse complement strand
TTTTTCGTCTTGCGACGTTAAGAATCCGTATCTTCGAGTGCCCACACAGATTGTCTGATAAATTGTTAAAGAGCAGTTGCGACGCGGCTTTCAGCTCACTGTCGCGAGGTGGCGTATATTACGCTTTCCTCTTTCAGAGTCAACCCTGAATTTCAGGATTTTTCTCTTCAACCGAACCGGCTGTTTGTGTGAAGTGATTCACATCCGCCGTGTCGATGGAGGCGCATTATAGGGAGTTCTCCGCAGGCCGCAATAGAAAAATTGCAGAAAAATGACTGACTGCTGCATTCCCCAGCAAAACCCCGCTTTATACCTTTTTACGCACAGAGTTATCCACAATCATCAATGTAATTTCTGTATTTTTCCCACGGTAACCACTGTCAAAATTGTGATCACCATTGAAAGAGAAAAATTCGCGAGCGTTGCGCAAACGTTTTCGTTACAATGCGGGCGAAAAATAAGGATGCCCCGTTAGGGGCGTTAGCTGAGTTTTTCGCGAAAAATTCAGCTAACGCTCTCTGTAATAGTCAAATCCAGGGGATTTACCATGCAACAACGTCGTCCAGTCCGCCGCGCTCTGCTCAGTGTTTCTGACAAAGCCGGTATCGTCGAATTCGCCCAGGCACTTTCCGCACGCGGTGTGGAGCTGCTGTCTACAGGGGGCACTGCCCGTCTGTTAGCAGAAAAAGGTCTGCCGGTAACCGAAGTTTCCGATTACACCGGTTTCCCGGAGATGATGGATGGACGCGTGAAGACCCTGCATCCGAAAGTACATGGTGGCATTCTGGGCCGTCGCGGCCAGGACGATGCCATTATGGAAGAACATCAGATCCAGCCTATCGATATGGTGGTTGTTAACCTGTATCCGTTCGCCCAGACCGTGGCCCGTGAAGGTTGCTCGCTGGAAGATGCGGTTGAGAACATCGATATCGGCGGCCCAACGATGGTGCGCTCCGCCGCCAAGAACCATAAAGATGTCGCAATCGTGGTGAAGAGCAGCGACTACGACGCCATTATTAAAGAGATGGATGACAACGAAGGATCGCTGACGCTTGCAACCCGTTTCGACCTCGCCATCAAAGCCTTCGAACACACTGCCGCCTACGACAGCATGATTGCCAACTACTTCGGCAGCATGGTTCCGGCTTACCACGGTGAAAGCAAAGAAGCCGCCGGTCGCTTCCCACGCACGCTGAACCTGAACTTCATTAAGAAGCTGGATATGCGTTACGGCGAGAACAGCCACCAGCAGGCTGCCTTCTATATAGAAGAGAATGTGAAAGAAGCCTCCGTTGCTACCGCAACCCAGGTTCAGGGTAAAGCCCTCTCTTATAACAACATCGCCGATACCGATGCGGCGCTGGAGTGCGTGAAAGAGTTCGCCGAGCCGGCATGTGTGATTGTGAAGCACGCCAACCCTTGCGGCGTGGCTATCGGCAATTCCATTCTTGATGCTTACGATCGCGCGTACAAAACCGACCCAACCTCCGCATTCGGCGGCATCATTGCCTTTAACCGCGAGCTGGATGCGGAAACCGCACAGGCCATCATTTCTCGTCAGTTTGTCGAAGTGATTATTGCGCCGTCCGCCAGCGAAGAAGCCCTGAAAATCACCGCCGCCAAACAGAACGTACGCGTTCTGACCTGCGGTCAGTGGGGCGAGCGTGTTCCGGGCCTCGATTTCAAACGCGTGAACGGCGGTCTGCTGGTTCAGGATCGTGACCTGGGGATGGTCGGTGCGGAAGAACTGCGCGTGGTGACCAAACGTCAGCCGAGCGAACAGGAACTGCGTGATGCGCTGTTCTGCTGGAAGGTGGCGAAGTTTGTGAAATCCAACGCTATCGTCTATGCCAAAAACAATATGACTATCGGCATTGGCGCGGGCCAGATGAGCCGCGTGTACTCCGCAAAAATCGCCGGTATTAAAGCGGCCGATGAAGGCCTGGAAGTGAAAGGTTCCTCGATGGCTTCTGACGCGTTCTTCCCGTTCCGCGACGGTATTGATGCCGCCGCCGCTGCGGGCGTGACCTGCGTAATCCAGCCTGGCGGTTCTATCCGTGATGACGAAGTGATTGCCGCCGCCGACGAGCACGGTATTGCGATGCTCTTCACCGACATGCGCCACTTCCGCCATTAATGGAGCAATAGATGAAAGTATTAGTGATTGGTAACGGCGGGCGCGAGCACGCGCTGGCCTGGAAAGCGGCGCAGTCGCCGCTGGTTGAAACTGTTTTTGTTGCTCCGGGTAATGCAGGCACTGCGCTGGAACCCACGCTACAGAACGTCGCTATCGGCGTAACCGATATCCCGGCGCTGTTGGATTTCGCACAAAACGAAAAGATTGATCTGACCATCGTCGGCCCGGAAGCGCCGCTGGTGAAAGGCGTGGTCGATACCTTCCGCGCCGCCGGGCTGAAAATCTTCGGCCCAACCGCAGGTGCGGCCCAACTGGAAGGCTCAAAAGCGTTTACCAAAGATTTCCTGGCCCGCCATAAGATCCCTACGGCGGAATACCAGAACTTCACCGAGGTAGAACCTGCGCTGGCGTATCTGCGTGAGAAAGGCGCGCCAATCGTCATTAAAGCGGACGGTCTGGCTGCCGGGAAAGGCGTTATCGTGGCGATGACGCTGGAAGAAGCGGAAGCGGCTGTTCACGATATGCTGGCGGGCAACGCTTTTGGCGACGCGGGTCATCGCATCGTTATCGAAGAGTTCCTCGATGGCGAAGAAGCGAGCTTTATCGTGATGGTGGACGGAGAGCATGTGCTGCCGATGGCTACCAGCCAGGATTACAAACGCGTAGGCGATAAAGATACCGGACCAAACACCGGCGGGATGGGCGCTTACTCCCCCGCGCCGGTAGTAACCGATGAAGTTCATCAGCGCACCATGGAACGTATCATCTGGCCAACCGTGAAAGGCATGGCGGCGGAAGGCAACACCTACACCGGTTTTCTCTACGCGGGCCTGATGATCGACAAACAGGGCAATCCGAAGGTTATCGAATTTAACTGCCGCTTTGGCGATCCGGAAACCCAGCCGATTATGCTGCGCATGAAGTCCGATCTGGTTGAGCTCTGCCTGGCAGCCTGTGAAGGGAAGCTGGACGAGAAAACATCCGAGTGGGATGAACGCGCTTCTCTCGGCGTGGTGATGGCTGCGGGTGGATATCCGGGCGATTACCGCACCGGTGATGTGATCCACGGCCTGCCGCTGGAAGAAGTGGAAGACGGCAAAGTGTTCCATGCAGGCACAAAACTGGCGGATGACGAGCAGGTAGTGACCAGCGGCGGGCGCGTACTGTGCGTCACCGCGCTGGGTCATACCGTGGCAGAAGCGCAGAAACGCACTTATGCCTTAATGACCGATATTCACTGGGACGACTGCTTCTGCCGGAAAGATATCGGCTGGCGCGCCATCGAACGCGAGCAGAACTAACGCGACAGTTTTGCCAATAGCGTTTTGCGCGTGATCCCTAACTGACGGGCGGCTTCGGTTTTGTTGCCGCCCGTTTTCTCCAGCGCCGCCAGAATCACCTCTTTTTCCACTTCCACCAACGGCTGAATATCCTGACTTTGTCCCAGCGGGATCGGCGTACTGGCAATCGCCAGCGGCAGCTCGCGTTCGGAAATATATTCCCCGGTCAGCAGCACCACTGCCCGTTCCACCGCGTTTTCCAGCTCACGAATATTTCCCGGCCAGTCGTAATGAATCAACAGATCCATCGCCTGGGGCGTAAAACCTTTTACCGCCTTGCGATTACGCTCGGCAAAGCGCTGCAGAAAATGGCCAGCCAGCAGAGGGATATCTTCCCGCCGTTGCCGCAGCGATGGTACTTCAATCGCCACCACATTCAGGCGATAGTAGAGATCCTGGCGAAAACGCCCGGCATTCACCTCTGCGGCAAGATCGCGATGGGTCGCCGCAATCAGCCGGACATCAACCGAGATAGTCTGGTTGCTACCGACACGCTGAACTTCGCGCTCCTGAATCGCACGCAGCAGACGCACCTGCATCATCGGCGAGATATCGCCAATTTCATCGAGAAACAGCGTGCCGCCGTCCGCCTCAACAAAGCGCCCTTCCCGGCGTTTATCGGCTCCAGTAAACGCCCCTTTTTCGTGACCGAACAATTCAGATTCCAGCAAGGATTCGTTGAGTGCCGCACAGTTGAGCGTTACCAGCGGTTTTTCGCTACGTGCGCTACTGGCGTGAATCGCCCTGGCAACCAGCTCTTTACCGGTGCCGGAATCGCCGTGGATCAGCACCGTGGCTTCCGATGGCGCGACGAGGGCGATTTCACTGAGCAGGTGTTGCATCGCCGGGCTTTTACCGACCATACCGAACTGGCTGGCAGTCACCGCAGGTGTTTCAGCATCAATACTGTGCGTATGCGCGAGCGCCTTTTCCAGCGTCGCCTGTAGGTTATCGAAATCCAGCGGCTTGATGAGATAATCCAGCGCCCCGGTTTTCAGTGCCTCTACCGCCGTCTCGACGCTGGAGTATGCGGTCATAATCAGTACCGGAATCGCCGGATTTAACGCTTTGATCTCTTTTAGCGTGGCAATGCCGTCCATCTCCGCCATTCGCACATCGCAAAGCACAAGATCAAAAACTCGCTCCAGCGCCTGTCGCCCGCTGTTCGCCAGCGCGACGTTATAGCCCCAGCCGCGCAGTAAAGCCTGCAAAATAGTGCAGTGGCTAATGTCATCATCCACCACCAGAATATCGATATTATCGTGCGTCATCCTTGTGGGTCCTTACGCGTAATATTGACCGGAAGACAGAGGGTGAACGTTGCGCCTTTTCCCTCCTGGCTTGCGACCTGAATTGTACCACCGTGTTGTTCAACAATATTATGCACGACCGCCAGCCCCAATCCGGTGCCTTCGGCTTTGGTGGTGAAGTACGGAGTGAAGATGGCTTCAAGCTGACCTGCCGCAATTCCCTTACCGCTGTCGGTAACGCTGATTTTCACGCCCGCGCCGCTTTCGCTGGCCGTCACGCTAATCACACCATGCTGACCAATCGCCTGAATAGCATTGAGATAGAGATTCAACAGGACCTGAGTCAGCCTGTCTGGGTCGGCCTGAATTACCGGTAATGTGTCGTTGGTGGTAAAGCGTAACTGGATCTCCCGGCTGTTTGCATCCTGGCTTACCAGCTGTAATGAGTGGTTAATCAGCGTGTTGAGATCCACCGCCTGCAAAGCCAGATGCGTTGGCTTAACCAGTTCCAGCAACTCGCTTACCACACGGTTTAAACGGTCGGCTTCTTTCGCCATCACCTGCGCCAATTGATGCGCTTCTCCCCCTGCTGGCGCGCGTTCGGCAAAGTATTTCGCCAGCCCTTTAATTGAGGAAAGTGGATTACGGATTTCGTGGGCAACGCCTGCTGCAAGATGCCCCAGTGCCACCAGCTTCTCTTTGCGCTTCATTTCATCCTGCAACAGCTGGCGCGAGCGCAGATAGCGGCGATACCAGAAGAATGACAACACGCTTGCCAGCAAGACCGTCGCCAGGGCGAAGAGGATAATCAGGGTGTTTCTCTGCTCACGATCTTCGGCACTCACAATATTACTGGCGTCGAAAGCGATGAAAATTGCTTGTGGTGTCGCGGCATACTGCTGCATATGGCGCATCCGGTGCATTCCAGCAGCAAACATCGGTTGAAACTGGCGATAAATTTCCAGAACAGGCTCGCCGTCTGCGCTATCGATCCGCCGCCACGCTTCTTCATCTCCCGGATGTAACTGCTGCATTTCCTGCGGGGAATAAAGCTGTTTTCCCACCATGCCGGAGTTGCTATGCATCACGATTGTTCCTTGTTCATCCGTGACCGCAAACCAACGTACTCCAGGCTGCCCGGCCATTTCTTCCAGTAAGGCCTGCTGCTGCGCATGATGCATGCGCATCCCCATGCCGACGCGCGAGCCGGATTCAAGAGCGCGAATAAGTACACTGCCTTTTTCCAGCAGCGTTTGTCTGGCGGCGGCAGTCTCGCGCCCATAATCGCGAATCACCGTCACCGCAAACAGCCCCACCAGCCCAACAATGACCACGGGGAGGATCGCGCTTAACCATTTAGCTAAGGAGTCTTTAGAACGTTGCATAAAACGCATCTTCTTCTTTGCCTGCTCATCCCTTTCTGACAGCAGAAATCATGCCATCTTTTATCAGCGCTTACCCTGCGCTGTAACACAAAGGCTTAAGTTTCAATGAGTAAAAATGACTCGCTACCCGCAGCAGGCGAGTCATTTTTACTCGTTTATCATGCCAGATTACCCGTCATATCAGCGTTTCATCGTTGGCACGGAAGATGCAATACCCGAAGTAAGACAACCATCGGAGGATTAACCATGAAACGGAACACGAAAATTGCCCTGGTAATGATGGCGCTTTCAGCAATGGCGATGGGCTCGACATCTGCATTTGCTCACGGCGGACACGGTATGTGGCAGCAAAATGCCGCGCCTTTGACCAGCGAACAACAGACAGCGTGGCAGAAAATCCATAATGACTTTTACGCTCAAAGCAGCGCACTGCAACAGCAACTGGTGACGAAGCGTTATGAATACAATGCCCTGTTAGCCGCGAACCCACCGGATAGCAGCAAAATTAACGCGGTCGCCAAAGAGATGGAGAATTTGCGTCAGTCGTTAGATGAGTTACGGGTGAAACGAGATATTGCGATGGCTGAAGCGGGTATTCCGCGCGGTACACCGGAATGGGTTACGGCGGCTGCGGTGGTGACGGTCATATGGGTATGGGCCACTGGTAAATCAGAACGTTTTCTCGTTGGGTTGCCAGCGACAGAAATCAGAGTTTGCCACCAACAGTAATTGCGAACCTTCGGGCGCTTCCAGCCATGCCACGCTGACATCAACAGAAGAGCGGCTCTGGCGGCGCTCGATATGCGCTATCGCCTGCGAATCTAAATCAGGTTTAATGGTTTGCCCTTCGCAGGTGGTCACGGTCTGTTCCATCGCATGCCAGCGCCCCTGGCGCAGCACGACTCTCCCCTGACGTAAGGCATCGCTAATCTGGCGGATCTGATCAGCACGATAACGGTATAAATCGATTTGGTCGTTAGAAAGCTGCTGCTTTTCCCCATCGGATTCACGTTGCATAAAGCTCAGATCACCGCGATCGTCAAAACGCGCGCGAATATTCACCGGCGGTTTGCTGTAAACATTGATATTGATGAGCGTGAGGTTATCGCCCTGCCAGCGATACTCTCGCGTCGTGGTATCGCCACTGCGCCACGGGCTAAACACGGCAAGCAGATGCACATTATCGCCGCTGTCTTTTCGCCAGATGCGTACCGCGCCCTGGTCTTCAGCAAATCCACTGGCGGTAAAGGGAGGAAGTGAAGAGTTGTGGCTACAGGCAGTGAGAAACAGCGCACCTGCCAGCATCAATGATCGACGCCAGAAAGACAAAAGGGGTGAAACCACCCCTTCGTTAAAACTGTTCACTGCCACGCAATCTTACTTAACTGCGTCTTTCAGTGCCTTGCCAGAAACAAATGCCGGTACGTTAGCTGCGGCAATTTTGATTTCTTTACCGGTCTGCGGGTTGCGGCCAGTACGCTCAGCGCGGTGGTTCACTTTGAAGGTACCGAAACCAACCAGTTGTACAGCATCGCCTTCTTTCAGAGACTCAGTAATTGCAGCCAGAGTGGACTCCAGAGCAGCTTTAGCCTGGGTTTTGGACAGTTCTGCTTTCTCTGCAATTACATCAATCAGTTGAGTCTTGTTCATAAGTTATCCTTACAATGTGTTTATCGCTTGCTAAGCATCGAGTGCGACGGAAATGCCAGAATAGCACTCTCCTGCATACACGCACCGATAGCCACTTTTTTTCGCCCCCCAAATGTAGACCAGACGGGGGGCGAAAGGGAAGACTCCAGGTACGACAAATCAGGCGTTAAATCACGTTTTCTGGTCTTATTGCTGAAAAATTATACCAATATTGCTCTCACCCGCCTCACGCAGGTCTGCCCTAAGGCCTTTTATCAGCTCGATATCGCGTTCTTCGCACTCAGCTAAAAGTCGGAATATTTCCCACTGAATGTCCCATTCTTGCTCTACAGCTGGGTTTTCTTTAAGCTCTTCATCGCTCATTTCGCGACCAGCCTGAGTCATTTCCAGCATCGCAACGGTCGTGATGGAGGTCTTACTCACTTCCACCGCGTGTTCGAGCGTTTCACCACTCAAACGCGAATGGACCAGTTCACTTAACGCCACGCATGCATCGATTGCCGGATAAACGCCGTACAGATCGAAATCGTCGGCTGAAGGAATCGCTTCTTCAAATTTCTCCAGTTGGCTGTCGAAATTTACTTTTGCGTCTTTAACGGTCAGCGTTTCCCAGATGAGATCGAGAATGCGACGGTAAATTTGCCCATCACCAAAACCGGTTTGCTGGCAGAACATGGCGTAATTGGGGTACATGCGTTCGCATAAGCAAGCCATGAAAGTGACATGCTGCCAGCTTTCCAGGCGCTCCAGACGCAGATGAATTGGGTTTTGTAACATGTTGAGTTCTCAAATACGGAAATTATCCGCAGTTTACCTGAATTAGGGCTGATTTGCTGTATAGCGCACGAACGCCGGACGTTCCGAGGCCACCGCGTCCGCCCAGCGCGTTGGCTCCGGCAGACGATAGCCTTTCATGCAGCGTTGTACCCACGCCAGCGCGCTGTCCACGCTGACCCGATGGCCGGTAGCGATAAACAACGGGTTACAGCGCGCTTTGCTGCGCCAGACCCAGGCCAGCTGCTCGCCTTTATCCATCAGTGGGGCCAGCGCGCCCGGTTCGCTGGAGAGCGGTTCGAATTTACCGCAGAGCCGTTTTTTCGCCACGCCAATGGTCGGCACATCCACCAATAAGCCAAAATGGCTGGCGACGCCAAGACGGCGAGGATGCGAGATCCCATGACCATCGACAAACACTAAATCCGGCTTTTGCGACAGCATCTCCCACGCTGCCAGCAGCGCAGGATATTCGCGGAAGGAAAGAAAACCTGGAATGTAAGGCATGGTGGTGGCGATGCGGGCAACTTTATACTCCACCAGCTCAAGCGAGGGATATTTCAGCAGCACCATCGCCGCTCGCGTCACTTCTCCGCCCTGCTCAAACCCGACATCGGCTCCGGCGATCAGATCCGGTGGATCTTTATCGAGTCGATCCTCGCGGATCACAGAAGAAGCCAGTTCGATTTGTTGAGCGCGTAATGACGCGAGATCCATAATCACTCCTTAGCGGTGATATTGTTCAGACAGTCGATGCACTGCCTCCACGAACACGCCAGCATGTTCTGGCGGCACATCCTGATGAATGCCGTGACCAAGGTTAAAGACATGACCTTCGCCGTGACCGAAACCTGCAAGTATAGTCGCTACTTCTTCTTCAATGCGGGCAGGCGGCGCGTACAGCATCGACGGATCCATATTACCCTGCAACGCGACTTTATTGCCCACACGGCGGCGCGCATCGGCGATATCCGTTGTCCAGTCGAGGCCCAACGCATCGCAACCGGTTTCTGCCATCGCTTCCAGCCACTGTCCGCCGCCTTTGGTAAACAGCGTGACCGGTACGCGGCGACCGTCGTTTTCACGCAGTAAACCATCAACAATTTTATGCATGTAATAGAGCGAGAACTGTTGATAATCGCGCCCGGTAAGCACACCGCCCCAGGTGTCGAAAATCATCACTGCCTGAGCACCGGCTTTAATCTGCGCATTCAGATACAAAGTGACGCTTTTCGCCAGTTTATCGAGTAGAGCGTGCAGCGCCTGCGGATCGGCATACATCATTTTTTTGATCACGGTGAAGGCTTTGCTGCTGCCGCCTTCCACCATGTAGGTTGCCAGCGTCCACGGGCTGCCGGAAAAACCAATCAGCGGCACTTCGCCTTTCAGTTCGCGACGAATGGTACGCACCGCGTTCATCACGTAACCCAGCTCATCTTCCGGGTCCGGAATTGGCAGTTTATCGACGTCGGCTTTGCAGGTGACTGCCGAGGTAAAACGCGGACCTTCTCCGGCTTCAAAATAGAGCCCTAACCCCATCGCGTCCGGCACGGTGAGGATATCGGAAAAGAGGATCGCCGCATCCAGCGGGTAGCGACGCAGCGGTTGCAAAGTCACTTCGCACGCCAGCTCGGCGTTTTTGCACAGCGACATAAAATCGCCCGCCTGGGCGCGCGTGGCTTTATATTCCGGTAGATAGCGACCCGCCTGGCGCATCATCCATACTGGAGTGACATCAACGGGCTGGCGCAGCAGCGCCCGCAGATAACGATCGTTTTTAAGTTCGGTCATTTTGGCTGTTCCTTAGTGCGTCAGGCGGTCAGTGTATCATCACTCATACTCTGCCCGACACATCGCCACAGTATCTTCTATCAGACGGCGCGCTACGGTGCCGGGCGGCGGGAGTAACGGCAAATCGTCATAGCGATACCAGTTCGCCTCAAGCAATTCTTTCGGGTCGATCACGATGTCGCCGCTGTCATATTCCGCCATAAACGCGGTCATTAAAGACTGAGGAAACGGCCACGGCTGGGAAGTCACATAACGCAAGTTTTTAACTTTAATTCCGCTCTCTTCCATCACTTCCCGCGCGACCGCCTGCTCGAGGGTTTCGCCCACTTCGACGAATCCGGCAAGTACCGTATGGACACCGTTACGATGGCGGGTATGCTGGGCGAGGAGGATCGAATCATCGCGACGGATGGCAACAATAATGCGGTTCATCTGCTCTTTCAGCTGCGCATCAAGTTTGGTCAGACGGCTGCGCATTTTGCTGCTTTCGCCCATCTCCTGAACGATAATTTTATCCAGAGCAATACGGGCTTTCTCGACGCGGCTTTTCGCGCCTTCATCAATCCACGGCAGCGTGCTGCGTAGTTCAGCCTGATAATCCTTCGCCTGCTCGCGCTGGGCGGCATTCAGGGAATATTGCTTACCGTTATACATCACGTTGCCGTCTGGCGTGATCACCAGATTGCCGTTTTCGCCCTTCACCTGCACGGTTTGCGGGCTGACAATCACATCGTCACGCGGCGTGACGTTGCACTGGTAGTCGGCGTGAGCGGTCATTGCCGTCACTGAAAGTGCTGCCGCCAGCAGCATTTTGCGCATCATAGTCTTCCCTCAAGAAAAAATCAGGCCAGCATTTGCTGGCCCCAGATTGATAACAAAGTACGCGTTTTCCATGCCGGATGCGGCGTAAACACCTTATCCCGCCTACTCGATCGTGCATCTTTCCAGGCCTGATAAGCGTAGCGCATCAGGCAGTTTTGCATTTGTCATCGCCCGTATGCTTTCTTAGTCCCACCAAACGTCGAAAAGTTCGCTGGTGCGTACCTCATCCAGTTTGCGCTCTTCCAGCCACTTACGCACAATCGCCTGATGTTCTTCGGTGCATTTGCCGATTTCCTGCATGCAGATCAGACCTTCCCAGGCCAGATAACCGCTGCCGTCAAAGGCCAGTTTGTTCGGTTCGATAACCTCGTTAATAAAATCATCAACGGTTTTATCAATCTGTTCTTCCGATGTACCTTCCGGGAATCGCCATGCCACCGAAAATCCTAATTCCTGGAATTCGTCGATGTGCATTTTTTTACGCAGACGACGGCTACGGTTCTTTGCCATTATTTCACCCTCTCGAACATTAAGTCCCATACTCCGTGACCAAGACGATGACCACGTTGTTCAAATTTCGTCACCGGACGTGATGCCGGACGCGGTACGTAATCATTGCTCTCTGACAGGTTTTTATAACCGTCAATAGAAGACATCACTTCAAGCATATGTTCCGCATAAGGTTCCCAGTCGGTCGCCATATGGAATACGCCCCCCAGCTGCAGTTTGCTTTTTACCAGTTCGGCAAACGGCACCTGAACGATACGGCGTTTATTATGGCGCGCTTTGTGCCACGGGTCAGGGAAAAAGAGCTGCACCATGCGCAATGAATTGTCAGGAATCATTTTATGCAGCACTTCAACCGCATCGTGACACATCACGCGCAGGTTGCTTAAACCTTCTTCATGCGCAGAAGCCAGGCACGCACCAACGCCCGGTGAATGCACTTCAATGCCGAGGAAGTCCTGCTCAGGGCGATCTTTAGCCATTGCCACCAGCGACGCCCCCATGCCAAAACCAATCTCAAGCGTCACCGGCGCTTCACGGCCAAAAAGCGCGGGGAAATCCAGCATATCTTCGCTGAACTCAACGCCCATCACCGGCCAGTAGTTTTCCAGCGCATGTTCCTGGCCTTTGGTCAGTCGCCCCTGGCGGCGCACAAAACTACGGATACGGCGCAGTGGGCGGCCGTTTTCATCAAATTCCGGTGAAATGACGTCGTTTTTCATAAAGGTTTAGTCGCTTGTGAAAGTGTTCTGAAAACGGGCATTATCCAAAGTTAGTTGCCGGATGCAAGCATGATAAGGCCGTGGCTGCGGAAAGTTCCGGTTTACACCCTGCCGTCGCTGTGCTGCAATCTTGCCCCCAACAACAGTGAATTCGGTGACCATGCAAGCGTCGCAATTTTCAGCCCAGGTTCTGGACTGGTACGATAAATACGGGCGAAAAACTCTGCCCTGGCAAATTGACAAGACGCCCTACAAAGTATGGCTCTCAGAAGTGATGTTGCAACAAACTCAGGTTGCGACCGTTATCCCCTATTTTGAACGCTTTATGGCGCGCTTCCCGACGGTGACCGATCTCGCCAATGCGCCGCTCGACGAAGTTCTCCACTTGTGGACCGGGCTTGGCTATTACGCCCGCGCGCGCAATCTGCATAAAGCGGCACAACAAGTGGCGACCTTACACGGCGGTAAATTCCCGGAAACCTTTGAGGAAGTTGCAGCACTGCCGGGCGTCGGGCGTTCCACCGCAGGCGCGATTCTCTCGCTTTCTCTGGGTAAGCACTTTCCGATTCTCGACGGTAACGTCAAACGGGTGCTGGCGCGCTGCTATGCTGTAAGCGGCTGGCCAGGGAAAAAAGAGGTCGAGAATAAATTATGGAGTTTGAGCGAGCAGGTGACGCCCGCGGTTGGCGTGGAACGGTTTAATCAGGCGATGATGGATTTGGGTGCGATGATTTGTACGCGCTCGAAACCGAAATGTTCGCTCTGTCCGCTACAAAACGGATGTATTGCCGCCGCCAACAATAGCTGGGCGCTTTATCCGGGCAAAAAACCGAAACAGACGCTGCCGGAGCGCACCGGCTACTTTTTGCTATTACAGCACGAAGATGAAGTATTGCTGGCGCAGCGTCCGCCGAGCGGATTGTGGGGCGGTTTATACTGTTTCCCGCAGTTTGCCGACGAAGAAAGTTTGCGGCAGTGGCTGGCGCAACGGCAGATTGCTGCCGATAACCTGACGCAACTGACCGCGTTTCGGCATACCTTCAGCCATTTCCACTTAGATATTGTGCCTATGTGGCTTCCCGTGTCGTCATTCACCGGCTGCATGGATGAAGGCAATGCGCTCTGGTATAACTTAGCGCAACCGCCGTCAGTTGGCCTGGCGGCTCCCGTGGAGCGTTTGTTACAGCAGTTACGCACTGGCGCGCCGGTTTAGCGCGTGAGTCGATAAAGAGGATGATTTATGAGCAGAACGATTTTTTGTACTTTCCTGCAACGTGAAGCAGAAGGTCAGGATTTTCAGCTGTACCCCGGCGAGCTGGGAAAACGCATCTATAACGAGATCTCCAAAGAAGCCTGGGCGCAGTGGCAGCACAAGCAAACCATGCTGATTAATGAAAAGAAACTCAACATGATGAATGCCGAGCACCGCAAGCTGCTTGAGCAGGAGATGGTCAACTTCCTGTTCGAGGGTAAAGAGGTGCATATCGAGGGCTATACGCCGGAAGATAAAAAATAAAAACAGTGCCGGAGCACGCCTCCGGCAACTTGCATAAAAACAAACACAACACGCACCCGGAATGATGAAAAAATATCTCGCGCTGGCTTTGATTGCGCCGTTGCTCATCTCCTGTTCGACGACCAAAAAAGGCGATACCTATAACGAAGCCTGGGTCAAAGATACCAACGGTTTTGATATTCTGATGGGGCAATTTGCCCACAATATTGAGAACATCTGGGGCTTCAAAGAGGTGGTGATCGCTGGTCCTAAGGACTACGTGAAATACACCGATCAATATCAGACCCGCAGCCACATCAACTTCGATGACGGTACGATTACTATCGAAACCATCGCCGGGACAGAACCTGCCGCGCATTTGCGCCGGGCAATTATCAAAACGTTATTGATGGGTGACGATCCGAGTTCGGTCGATCTCTATTCCGACGTTGATGATATTACGATTTCGAAAGAACCTTTCCTTTACGGTCAGGTGGTGGACAACACCGGGCAGCCGATTCGCTGGGAAGGTCGCGCAAGCAACTTCGCGGATTATCTGCTGAAAAACCGTCTGAAGAGCCGCAGCAACGGGCTGCGTATCATCTACAGCGTCACCATTAACATGGTGACGAACCACCTTGATAAACGTGCGCACAAATATCTCGGCATGGTCCGCCAGGCGTCACGGAAATATGGCGTTGATGAGTCGCTGATTCTGGCAATTATGCAGACTGAATCTTCCTTTAACCCGTATGCGGTCAGCCGTTCCGATGCGCTGGGATTAATGCAGGTGGTACAACATACTGCCGGGAAAGATGTGTTCCGCTCGCAGGGGAAATCCGGCACGCCGAGCCGCAGTTTCTTGTTTGATCCTGCCAGCAATATTGATACCGGCACCGCGTATCTGGCGATGCTGAACAATGTTTATCTCGGCGGAATTGATAACCCAACATCGCGGCGTTATGCCGTCATCACCGCCTATAACGGCGGCGCAGGCAGCGTGCTGCGAGTCTTTTCGAATGATAAGATTCAGGCTGCCAATATTATTAACACCATGACGCCGGGCGATGTTTATCAGACGCTGACGACCCGCCATCCCTCTGCGGAATCTCGCCGTTATCTTTATAAAGTGAATACCGCGCAAAAATCCTACCGCCGCCGATAATTCCATTAACCGCCCCTGACGATGCTCAGGGGCAAAAATGTTATCCACATCACAATTTCGTTTTGCAAATTGGGAATGTTTGCAATTATTTGCCACAGGTAACAAAAAACCAGTCCGCGAAGTTGATAGAATCCCATCATCTCGCACGGTCAAATGTGCTTTTTCAAACACTCATCCGCATCACGATGTGAGGAAATTAACATGAATCTTAAGCTGCAGCTGAAAATCCTCTCTTTTCTGCAGTTCTGTCTGTGGGGAAGTTGGCTGACGACCCTCGGCTCCTATATGTTTGTTACCCTGAAGTTTGACGGTGCTTCTATTGGCGCAGTTTATAGCTCACTGGGTATCGCCGCGGTCTTTATGCCTGCGCTGCTGGGGATTGTGGCCGACAAATGGTTAAGTGCGAAATGGGTATATGCCATTTGCCACACCATTGGCGCTATCACGCTGTTCATGGCGGCACAGGTCACGACGCCGGAGGCGATGTTCCTTGTGATATTGATTAACTCGTTTGCTTATATGCCAACGCTTGGGTTAATCAACACCATCTCTTACTATCGCCTGCAAAATGCCGGGATGGATATCGTTACTGACTTCCCGCCAATCCGTATCTGGGGCACCATCGGCTTTATCATGGCAATGTGGGTGGTGAGCCTGTCTGGCTTCGAATTAAGCCACATGCAGCTGTATATTGGCGCAGCTCTTTCCGCCGTTCTGGTTCTGTTTACCCTGACTCTGCCGCATATTCCGGTTGCTAAACAGCAAGCGAATCAGAGCTGGACAACCCTGCTGGGCCTCGATGCATTCGCGCTGTTTAAAAACAAGCGTATGGCAATCTTCTTCATCTTCTCAATGCTGCTGGGCGCGGAACTGCAGATTACCAACATGTTCGGTAATACCTTCCTGCACAGCTTCGACAAAGATCCGATGTTTGCCAGCAGCTTCATCGTGCAGCATGCGTCAATCATCATGTCGATTTCGCAGATCTCTGAAACCCTGTTCATTCTGACCATCCCGTTCTTCTTAAGCCGCTACGGTATTAAGAACGTAATGATGATCAGTATTGTGGCGTGGATCCTGCGTTTTGCGCTGTTTGCTTACGGCGACCCGACTCCGTTCGGTACTGTACTGCTGGTACTGTCGATGATCGTTTACGGTTGCGCATTCGACTTCTTCAACATCTCTGGTTCGGTGTTTGTCGAAAAAGAAGTTAGCCCGGCAATTCGCGCCAGTGCACAAGGGATGTTCCTGATGATGACTAACGGCTTCGGCTGTATCCTCGGCGGCATCGTGAGCGGTAAAGTTGTTGAGATGTACACCCAAAACGGCATTACCGACTGGCAGACCGTATGGTTGATTTTCGCTGGTTACTCCGTGGTTCTGGCCTTCGCGTTCATGGCGATGTTCAAATATAAACACGTTCGTGTCCCGACAGGTACACAGACGGTTAGCCACTAATTACGCAAAGAAAAACGGGTCGCCAGAAGGTGACCCGTTTTTTTTATTCTTACTTCAACACATAACCGTACAACCGTTTCATGCCATCCGCATCGGTTTCGCTATAAACACCTTGCAGCTCCGGCGAAAATCCCGGCAACAAATTCACCCCTTCTTCCAGTGCAAGGAAATAACGTTGAACCGCCCCACCCCAGACTTCCCCGGGTACCACGCAAAGCACGCCAGGTGGATAAGGCAACGCCCCTTCTGCCGCAATTCGCCCTTCGGCATCACGAATCCGCACCAACTCCACGTCACCGCGAATATAAGCGCTATGCGCATCCTGGGGGTTCATCACCACTGACGGGAAACTCTGCTGGCGGAACATCGCTTTTTGTAGGTCTTTGACGTCGAAACTGACATACAGATCGTGCATCTCCTGACACAACTGGCGCAGGGTGTAGTCGCGATAGCGCACCGGATATTTGTTATAAACGCTCGGCAACACCTCAGCCAGCGGCGAGTCATCCTCAATATGCTGTTCAAACTGCGCCAGCATCGCCACCAGTTGTGCCAGCTTCTCGTGGCTTTCCGCCGGAGTTAATAAAAACAGAATGGAGTTGAGATCGCACTTCTCCGGCACAATGCCGTTCTCACGCAGATAGTGCGCCAGAATCGTCGCCGGAACGCCAAAGTCGCTATATTCGCCGGTTTCGGCATCGATACCTGGTGTAGTGAGTAACAGCTTGCACGGATCAACAAAATACTGATCCGCGGCATATCCTTCAAAGCCGTGCCACTTCGCCCCCGGCTCAAAACTGAAAAAACGGCGGTCGCTGGCTAACACTGATGTCGGATAATCCTGCCACAATTTGCCATCAACAACGGGCGGGATAAACGGGCGGAACAGCTTACAGCGCGCAAGAATAGCCTTGCGCGCTTCAATCCCTATCTCAACACACTCAGCCCACAGCCGACGCCCACTCTCCCCTTCATGAATTTTGGCGTTAACATCCAGTGCAGCAAACAGCGGATAGAAAGGGCTGGTAGAAGCATGGAGCATAAAGGCGTTATTCAACCGCTTATGCGGGCAAAAACGCGCCTGTCCGCGGATATGGTTATCTTTTTTATGGATCTGCGACGTCTGTGAGAATCCCGCCTGCTGTTTGTGCACCGACTGAGTCACAAAGATCCCCGGATCGTTTTCGTTAAGTTCTAACAGCAGCGGCGAGCTATCCGCCATCATCGGGATAAATTGTTCATAACCGACCCACGCGGAATCAAACAGAATGTAATCACACAGATGCCCAACGGTATCGATCACCTGACGGGCGTTATAGACAGTGCCGTCATAGGTTCCCAGCTGAATAATCGCCAGGCGATACGGGCGCGGCAGGTCGGCTTTTTCTGGCGCAACGTCGCGAATTTGCTGGCGCAGATACTCTTCATTAAAACAGTGCGCATCAATACCGCCAATGAAACCAAACGGGTTACGTGAAGCTTCCAGATAGACCGGCGTCGCCCCCGCCTGAATCAGCGCGCCGTGATGATTCGACTTATGGTTGTTACGGTCGAAGAGCACCAGATCGCCACGCGTTAACAGCGCATTCGTCACCACTTTATTCGCTGCCGATGTGCCGTTCAGCACAAAATAGGTTTTATCGGCATGAAAGACTTTGGCTGCGAATTTCTGCGCATCTTTCGCCGATCCTTCATGAATAAGCAGATCGCCCAATTTTACGTCAGCGTTACACATATCGGCGCGAAAGACGTTCTCACCAAAGAAATCGTAAAAATGGCGTCCGGCAGGATGCTTTTTAAAAAACGCACCATGTTGATGTCCAGGGCAAGCAAAGGTGCTGTTGCCCATCTCAACGTACTGCGTCAGCGTGTCATAAAACGGTGGCAGCAAATTCTCTTCATACTGACAGGCTGCGGATTCCAGCTCCAGCCACTGCTGCTCGTTGCCGTTGATTACCGCCGTAACGCCCGCAGGTAATTCAACAGCATGTTTGGAATACAAAAACACCGGTAGATGAAAACCGGTGCGCTTAAGCAACGCAAGAATGCCACTGCGACTATCCGCAGCGGTAATGACGACTGCCGCGACGTCCGTAAAATCAGTATCTCCCAACGCCACCACGCGACGATGAGAAGAAAGTCGGGATACCAGTTCACTACTGGCGGCAATATTCATTGATTTCATAAGCGCAAACCCGTTTCGGGGAAGTAAGAATACCGGACAAGGTGGAAAACCCTGCCCCATGAGATATGGGTCAAACTGGTCACCAGCTCCGACCGCCAGACATCAGTAAAAGCAGAAACGCTCTGATTTTACTGTTGTCCTGCAGTGAGCGTGCGTTAACTTCACCGCATGAGCAGTAGCATAAAAAGAGAAGAGTTTCGCGCGAAACGGCGATAAGCGAGAGAATGTAAGGAGATGGCGTGCATCGGGCAAACTCCGTACAGAGAGGAGAAAATTCGCGCAATCATGGCACCTTTCGCTAAAGCGTGCAAGCCAGGACTTTGCGAACAAACAAGCCATCGACGGCACCAAACGGTCATAATAAGAAAATCAAACAATACAGTTAACAGGAACTCTTGTGGTCATCGGCCCTTTTATCAACGCTAGTGCAGTATTACTGGGTGGCGTTCTCGGCGCACTGCTCAGCCAACGCTTACCGGAACGTATCCGCGTCTCCATGACATCTATTTTTGGTCTGGCATCGCTGGGGATTGGTATTTTACTAGTGGTGAAATGTGCCAACCTTCCAGCGATGGTTTTAGCTACGCTACTTGGCGCTCTAATTGGCGAAATTTGTTTGCTGGAGAAAGGTGTCAATACAGCAGTCGCCAAAGCACAAAATCTGTTTCGTCACTCACGTAAGAAGCCAGCGCATGAATCTTTTATTCAGAATTATGTCGCGATT
>ENA-UEOM01000392-UEOM01000392.1-human-gut-metagenome-genome-assembly--contig:-NODE-392-length-19490-cov-5.497450_pt1 | contig 19490 bp, 9 predicted proteins | sample MGYA00242993_ERZ507994 | MGnify/ENA primary metagenome ERZ507994 (study PRJEB26167, sample SAMN06115536) | human gut metagenome | host: Homo sapiens | place: China:Neimenggu | collected 2014-11-07... | reverse complement strand
TGCGGCTTTCGGTACGAATACGACCAGCGGAATGATCTACTTCTTCGAAGGCATGTGGTTTTATACCAGCCAGCAGCTCGGGGGAAGCGAAAAATTCTATGACGTCTATTACAAAGGCTCCGAATACGGAGGCGCCGCCCAGTTGGAATTGAAATTGGGAAAGAGGGTGAAGTTCTTCAATCAGTTCTCGGCCGAATACGGCAAAATGGAGCGTTTCCGCTTCGAGTTGGACCAGCATCTGGGCGACAACGATCAGTTGACCTACCGCTATCTGGGGGTGCTCAACGTTGCGGGCCGCGGGGTCGATCAGCGGCTTTCGGTCGACGCCTCGTGGGGCGACCTGCTGAAATACAACAATATTCAGGAGCTGGAACTTGATCCGGAGACCAATCAGAAACTGTACAAACAGTACGGCCGTTTCCTGAAATTCTCGCAGAAGCAGCGCAGCGTCGATGCCGATTACAAACTCTACGTCAAGCGCAACGAGTGGAGCAGTTCGTGGATCGTCGATGCGGCTTATACCTATTACAAGGCCGAATCGGAATATACGATCTCCCCGGCATGCTACGATCAGGACCTGCACTATTCTAAACTGATGCTGGGCGTGACGAAGAACTTCCGGTTCAGCGGCCGCAGCTGGCTCGACGCGACGGTGCGCGGCGGCTATACGTTCGGCGGCGGAACCGAACTGGAGAAGAGCTGCCCCGAGGGGGTGCAGATCGACAACGAGAACTATCGCGCCGACCTGCTGGCCCAGGAGTATGCCTTCCTGACCAACGACCGTCTGAACGGCGAGGCCGGCCTGCGCTATACGCACTGTTTCCCGGCGAAGAAAATGAGCCTGTACGTCGATCTGAAAGGGCGTGCGGCATGGGGGCGCAGCGGCCTGATGGACGGCAGCCGGCGCGGCGGCCTGTTCGCGGCCGTGGGTCTGAACTTCTGAACCGCGGGTCGTCATTAAAAACCCCGCAGGACGTGCAAAGTCCTGCGGGGTTTTTGTCGTCGGGGATTCATAAAAAAGGAACGGACCCCCGTTTTGAAGGGTCCGTTCCTTGGCGAGCGCAGGGCGGGTTATTTCACCAGCCGCATTTCGTCGATCAGCTTTCCGGCGCCAGCGTATTTGTCCATGATCCACAGCACGAAGCGGATGTCGACGCAGACTGTCTTGAAGTTGGTCGGGTGGAAATAGATGTCGCCCGACATCGACTCGCGGTTGCCGTCGAACGCCAGTCCGATCACGTCGCCCCGGGCGTTGAGCACAGGGCTTCCCGAATTGCCGCCCGTGATGTCGTTGTTGGTGAGGAAATTGACGTACAGCCGGCCGTTTTCGCCCCAGCGGCCCCAGTCCTTGCTGCGGATGAGCGAAGACATCCGGTCGTCGACACGGAATTCGTAGTCGTCGGGATTGTATTTTTCGAGGTAGCCGTCGATCGTCGAACGGGAGTCGTAGTGCACGGCGTCCTTGGGCGAGACCGGGCCTACGGTTCCGTAGGTGAGGCGCATTGTCGAGTTGGCGTCGGGATATTGGGGCGTGCCTTCCGATTCGCGCATCTCGTAGATGGCGTGGGTGTAGCGGAGTTCCTCCTTGTCGGCGTCGATGCCCGACGTCTCCTCGGCCTGTTTGAGTTTCTCGGCGAAACGCCGCGAGCTGACCGAATTGGCCATCGCCGCCATCGGGTCGGAGAGGATCTCCTCGGCCGTGCGGGGCTGTGCGAACCAGGCGCAGAGCTTTTCGTAGCTGGTGCAGCAGGTGTTTTCGAACGCGTAGTCGACCAGCGCCGGAACGTTGCCCTTGAAACGGTCGTAAAGCTGCGGCAGCTGCTCGCCCCACATTTCGCGGGGCACGTTGTCGGTGAAACTCTCCATCATCCGTGTCAGCACCTCCTTGTCGGTGGCCAGGTCGAAGTCCTTCATCATCCGGCGGGTGTTGGACTTCACGCCCGCGAAGTTCTTGTCGCCGTCCTGCACCGAGGCGATGCCATCGCGCTGCATGCGGTCGACGAGCGTGCCGAGACGGTTGGCCGTCATCATCACGTCGCTCGGGCGAATCCACGTCTCCTGGTAGTAGCACTTTTCGCGCACGGCTTCGGCGCGGGCCTCGTAGCCTTTTTTGAGGTTGGCGAGCAGGTCGCCGTATTCGGCCCTGCGGGCCGGATCGGCGTCGATCCAGGCGGCGAGGCGCGCCTCCTCGGCGGCGCGGATGCCGATAACGTCGTAACGGCGCAGGCAGATGTTCTCCCACTTGGCGTAGTCGGCGTAGTTGCTGATGTTGAAATACTTGTCGCTGTACATCAGCCGCACGTCCGGGTCGGCCTCCATGTGGCGCAGCATGATGTCGAGGCGGTCGCGGCGCGCCTTGATCACCACGGGGTTGGTCACGTGCTCCTTTTCGCGCACGGCCTGCGACGACATGTAGCGGTTGGTGCGGCCCGGAAAGCCGATCACCATGGCGTAGTCCCCGTCGTGGATGCCACTCGTCGAGACATTCAGCACCTTGCGGGGCGTGATGGGCACGTTGTTCTCCGAGTAGGCCGCCGGGCGGCCCTTCGCGTCGCCGTAGACGCGGTAGAGGGCGAAATCGCCCTTGTGCTGGGGCCAGCCCCAGTTGTCCTGCTCGCCGCCGAAGGCCCCGATTTTCACGGGAGGCGCACCCACGAGGCGCACGTCCTTATAGGTCTCGTAGTAGAAAAGCAGGTATTTCTTGCCCTTCCACATCGAGGCGCATTCCACTTCGAAGGGGGTGTCCCCGCCGTACTTCCGTTCGAGGATGCCATAGACCTTGCGCGTCCCGAAGATGCCCAGGCTGTTGGCCTTTTCGAGCGAGTCGCGGATGGCCTGGGCCTCGTCCGTCACGTCGCGGACCTGCCGCAGGAAGGTCACGGTCTTGCCCTTGAGCGGCAGTTCGTCCTTTTGTTCGAGCGCCCAGAAGCCCTCTTCGAGGTAGTTCTTCGCGGGGGTGCTCAACGAGTGGATGTCGCCGTAGGCCACATGGTGGTTGGTGATGACGAGTCCCTTGTCCGAAATCACGCTGCCCGTGCCCATGCCGCCGTCGACGGCCACGATGGCGTTGCACAGCGCCGGGGACTCCTCGTTGTAAATCTCTCCGGGTTTGAGTTTCAGCCCCTCCTTCTTCATCTGGGGGTAGATCACGTCCCGGAACGTGCTGACCAGCCACATGCCTTCGTCGGCCGACGCCGCAACCGGGAGCAGGACGCAGGCCAGCAGGTAAAAAATCGCTTTTTTCATCGTCTTCTTGGTTTATCTCGAAAAAAGGGGCTTGCGTATCACAAGCCCCGGTGGTGTCAGAGGGTGTGTCCCTCGGTTTTGAAGGTGAACTTCGGCTCCTCGTCCTTGAGCGTGCCGTCCTTGTATTTCACGGGCCACACCTTGGCGTTGAGCAGTTCGTTCCAGATCTTCGCGTCGTCCCACATCGACTTGACGTAGACGATCCGCAGTACGGGAACCTCCTCGTCGTTCAATGCCACGTCGAGCCGCGTGATGCCCTCCTTGAGCGAGAGGAACCCGCGGAAGTAGGGGAAGCTGCGCTTGATGAGCGGCTTCTCGATGCCGCGGCACTCGACTTCGTAGACGCCTTTGGGGTACTTCGCGTCATCGCCGTAAGTCTCGGTGTTATGCTTGAACGGCGCCGAGAGGTCGCGGGTCTGCTCGAACATCAGGTCGAGGAACTCGCGGCGGCCGATCCTGCCGGCGGCGGGGTCGTAGCTTTTGAGCTCGTAGTGGACCGGAATCGCGCGGACCTTGCCGCCGTGGGCCAGCATGTGGGCCTCCTTGACCTCGATCGAGTCGCGGAGCATCTTTTCGGGGATCGCGGCCGACGGGTCGACGTAGAGCGTAACGGCTACCGGGCAGTCGTACTGTGCGTCGAAGCCGCAGATGCCGTCGATGTTGCGCAGGATGGCCCCGAAGTAGACCATGTCCATCTTATCGTGGAGTCCCTCGACGCCGATGCGGACCACCGACAGCGAGTCGACGCCGGCTTTCGGCGTTGCGAACTTCATGGTCGTCGGCGAGAAGATCGCCTTGTCGATGCTCGTCTCGTCGATCGCCTTGGGATCGTAGCTGATCACCACGGCGTGGCGTTTCACGAACGTTTTCACGCCGTAGACGCCCGGCACTTTCTGCATCTTCGCGGAGAAGGCCTTCGAGCTGCCGAAGCACTTTACCGAGGTGAGTCCTTCGATTTCGTAGGTCTGCATGCCTTCGACCTGCTCGTATTCGCCCCACTTCTCGTCGATGGTCGGAAGTTCCCAGTGGCTGCCGAACCACAGCGCCGCGCCGAAGAGCGCGACGGCCAGGATGCCGGGCAGCCAGCGCAGCGAGCGTTTGCCGCCGACCTGCAACGAATCTTCGGGGCAGGCCGAGACGCACGTTCCGCAGAGCGTGCAGTCGATGTGCTTCACCTTGTCGAGGTTCTTGATGTCGATCGAATAGGGGCATTTGCGTCGGCAGACGTCGCACTTGGTGCACGTGGCTTCGTCGCGGACGATGCGCAGCAGCGGGAAGACCTTGCTCTTGAGATAGATCATCTCCCAGAGGTAGCCGATGACGCAGGCGGCGCCCAGCGCCCATACCCAGGCCGAAGCCACGCCCAGCAGCCCGAGCGCCCACAGCAGGATGACGATGCCCGCGAAGGTGAGGGTGAATTTGAAGATGTTGCTCAGCGCACCCAGCGGGCAGATGTATTTGCACCAGAACATTTTGACGAAAAAGCTGCCGAGGAAGAGCAGTGCAACCGAAATGACGGTCATCCAGACGGTGATCTCACCCTTGAAGCCCGTGGCGACGGCGTAATAGGGGTCGAAATTCTTGCAGAAAAGTTCGCTGCTTGACGCCGACATGTAGAACACGTAGAACAGCAGCGCGTATTTGACGGCGCGGAGCAGGCGGTCGGCGATGCTTCCCGGGCGGATTTCGACGCTGACCTTCAGTTTTTTGCCGCCCCGGCCCATCCATTCGCTGACGGTTCCCAGCGGGCATAGGTAGCCGCAGAAGAGTTTGCTGAAAAGGATCACTCCCACGGCGAGCATGACGCCTACCATGATCTGCGTCATGGACATCGTGCATGCCAGCGAGTTGTTGACCAGGTAGCTTCCCAGTGCCTGCAGTCCGCCGAACGGGCAGTAGGCCTCCACGTCCGCGGGTTTCTCCCCGAGCGTAAGCCCGTAGACCACGAATCCCACGATTGCCGCAAGCGTGCCCCATTGCAGCAAATTCTTTAACCAATTGCTTTTTCTTTTCATTGTTCGGGTTGTAAATGATGTGTATAACGCAAAGATAGTTATTTTGAAGTTTGATTGATCCGCGACGTCCGTTTTTTAGCGTCTCCTGTGCGACTTTTTTGTATATTTGCGAAACTGCACTGCATAATTAAGCGAATCCACGATGAAAAAATCTGTTCTGATCCGTGCGGCCCTGCTCTGTCTGCTGGCCGTTCCGGCGGCGGGGCAAGTCCCCGCAGGCCCGCAAGAGAAGATGCCGCTCGACGGCGAGGTCCGGGTCGGCCGGCTCGACAACGGGATGACCTACTACATCCGGCATTACGACAATCCCCGGCAGCGGGCGGATTTCTTCATCGCCCACGACGTAGGCGCCCTGCAGGAGGAGGACGACCAGAACGGCCTGGCCCATTTCCTCGAACACATGGCCTTCAACGGAACGAAGCACTTTCCCGGAAAGGGCATTCTCAACTACCTTGCGGCCAATGGAGTGCGCTTCGGATACAACGTCAATGCCTACACCTCGCGCGACCGTACGGTCTACAATGTTTCCAACGTGCCGCTGGTGCGCGAGGGACTGGTGGACTCGCTGCTGCTGATCCTGCACGACTGGTCCTATTACATCGCCTGCGAACCCGGGGAGATCGAGTCGGAGCGGGGTGTGATCCGCGAGGAGTGGCGGCGCGGCAACGACGCCCGCTCGCGCATGGCCCGCAAGTCGGCCGAGGTCGAGTACGACGGGTCGAAATACGCCCGGCGCGACGTGATCGGCGACATGGAGATCGTCAACAGCTTCGGGCGGCAGACGCTCATTGACTTCTATCATAAATGGTATCGTCCCGATCTGCAGGCGGTGATCGTCGTCGGCGACGTGGATGTGGACGCGATGGAGCGGAAGATCCGCGACGTGATGTCGTCGATCCCGAAGGCCGAAAATCCCGCCCGGAAGGAGGTCTACGACATTCCGCAGCGCGACAAGCCCCGCTACGGACTGGTGACCGATCCCGAAACCAAGGCCGTGGCCGTGAAGCTGATCTTCTACCAGCCCTATCCGTCGGAGGAGGAGCGTGCGACGGTGGGCGCCGTGCGCGACGAACTGGCGCGCAAGGTCTTTCTCGAAATGGCGCGCGCCCGGCTGGCCGAGGCGGAGAAACGCCCCGACGCCCGTTACAAACGCGTGGTGGCCGTTCTCGGGAGCCTCGCCACATGCCGGAACACCTTCATGCTGACGGCCCTGCCCAAGGAGCACGATATGCGCGAGGCGTTGGCCGGGGTGCTGACCGACGTGGAGCAGATCCGACGCTACGGTTTCAGCCGCGAGGAGTTCGAGGCCGCACGTGCCAAGGTGGCGCGGAGCGAGAAAGCCGCGCTCGAAAAGTACCGGCTCGCCACGAACACCGACCTGGCCGGGCGGTATGTGGAGCATTTCACGCGCAATGTGCCCTACGTGACGCCCGACGACCGGACGCGGATCGTCGGCGAGCAGCTCGACGCCCTGACCTGCGAGGAGGTGAACGGCCTGCGTGCCGGCATGACCTCGCCGGAGGGGATGCTCGTGCTCGTGTCGTCGTCCGAGGAGCATCTGGACAAGGTTCCTTCGGAGACGGATGCCTTCGACCTGATCGACTCGGTGAAGCGTGCGAAGATCGCCCGTCCCGAGCGCCGCGGGAAGTCCGCCGGACCGCTCTTTACGGAGAAGGTGACGCCCGGAAAGGTCGTCAGGACCCGCAAGGCGCCTCTCGGGGCCGAGGAGTGGACGCTCTCGAACGGCGTGAAGGTCTTCTGGCGCACCGTTCCCGAGGTGATCGGCGTCCGCAAGGTCGGGGTGACGGCGGTCAGCGAGGGCGGCTTCGCCCGCGACAGCGATGTGGAGGGCATGCACCTGCTTCAGAACTACATTCGCACGATGGGCGTGAAGGACCTCGACCGCGCCGGGATGCGCGACCTGCTTTTCGCCCACGACGCCAGTCTGATGGTGACGCTGGGGCGGACTGAAAGCGTCTTCTCGGGAGCGTCCGGCGTGGCCGACTTCGAACTGCTGCTGCAACTGCTGCATCTCTATATCACCCGTCCCAACTTCTCGGAGCAGGCCTACGGCGACTATCTCGACCTGGCCCGCGCGTCGCTCGGAAAGGAGAAGTCGCCCAAGGCGCTTTTCGCCGAGCGCGCCGACAGCGTAAAATACGGCGGCCATCCGTGGCTGCGGCGGGCGACGCCCGCGACGCTCGACCGTTTCGACCGCGAGGCGGCCCGCAGGCTCTATGACAAGCTCTTCGGCAACGTCGCCGACTTTGTCTTTTTCTTTGCGGGCGAGATGCCGGCCGCCGAGGCGCGGCCGCTCGTCGAGAAATACATCGGCTCGCTGCCCGCGGCCCCGAAGCGGAAATTCGCGAAGACGGATTTCAGGATCGTTCCCGGAGCGGCGGAATACGACGCGGTCGTCCCGGGCGCCGTGACGCCCAAATCGTCGATCGAACGCATCTACCACGGCCGGTTCGACTATACTCCGGAGAACTACGCCGCGCTGCGTTACGTCACCTACATCCTTGGCGCACGCTATTTGACGACGGTGCGCGAGGAGAAGGGCGGAACCTATTATGTCGGCGTGCATGACGAGGTCAGCGCCCGTCCCCGCGGCTACTGTCAGCTGGTGGTGAGCTTCGACACCGACCCCAAACTGTGTGAAATGCTGTTGGGCGAGGTGCAGAAGGGCATCGAACGTCTGGCCGCCGAGGCTCCCTCGGAGCAGGAGGTGAACGAGGCGATGCTCTATTTCCGGAAAGTCAACGCCGAAAGCCGGTCGAAGAACCTGAAATCCACCTCCTACTGGCTCAACAAGATGCGTGCGGAGTATTTCGACGGCGTGGATCTGGACAAGGACAACGAGGCGCTGTTCACGGCCGTGACGCCCGCCGAGGTGCGCCGCCTGGCGCGTGAAATCCTCGCCCAGGGCAACCGCTATACGGCGGTCTTCACGCAGGAGTGACGCGGGGCAACCCGCTTCCCGAAACGAAACCCGGGCGGCCTTGATGGGCCGCCCGGGTTTTTCGTGCGTGTCGCCGCGCGCTATTTGCGCGAGACCTTCAGGGCGAAGCCTCCTCCGGGAGCCATCTTCACCGTCAGTTTCCGGTCGGCGGGAATTTCGACCGACTCGCGTTTGTAGTCGCGGGCCGCCTTGTCGGCGTTGACGCCGTCGCGGAACAGTTCGGCGGTGTAGGCGCCCTCGCCCAGGAAGCCGAGGTCTATGGTCAGGGTACGGGCGTTCCAGTCGGTCATGCCGCCGACGTACCAGGTGTCGCCCTTGCGGCGTGCGATGGAGACGTACTCCCCGACGCGGCCGTCGAGACCCACGGTCTCATCCCAAGTCGTCGGGACGGAGGCGATGAACTCCGTGCATTCCGGCTCGCGCATGTAGTTCGACGGCGAGTCGCACAGCATGTTGAACGGCGATTCGAAGATCACGTATTCGGCCAGCTGGCGGCAGCGCGTGCCCTGGCTCATGGCCTCGGAGCCTACGGCGCGGAAGTTCCGGCGCGTGGCGTTGCGCATGGCGCCCTGCGTGTAGTCCATCGGTCCGGCGAGCATGCGGATGAAGGGGATCGTCACGTCGTAGGTCACCATGTCGGTCTTCTCGCTGGTCCACTTCATCTGCTCCAGCCCGAAGACGCCCTCGAAGTTGAGCACGTTGGGATAGGTGCGCTGGATTCCCGCGGGCTTGTGGTAGCCGTGCATGTCGAGGAACAGGCGGTATTTGGCGGCCGTTTCCGCGAGGCGGTAGGTGAAATCGGCGATCTTCTGGTCGTCGCGGTCGAGGAAATCGACCTTGAAGCCCTTGATCCCCATCTCCGAGTAGTGCTTGCAGACGCGTTCGAGGTCGCGTTCCGTGGCATAGAAACCGGCCCAGAGGACGATGCCCACGCCGCGTTCCTTGCCGTAGGCGACCAGTTCGGGCAGGTCGATTTCGGGGACGACCTGGAAAAGGTCGGCCTTTTTGTTCACGGCCCAGCCTTCGTCGAGGATGACGTATTCGATGCCGTGGTCGGCGGCGAAGTCGATGTAGTATTTATAGGTTTCGTTGTTGATTCCCGACTTGAAGTCCACGCCGTAGAGGTTCCAGGTGTTCCACCAGTCCCAGGCCACCTTGCCGGGTTTGATCCACGAGACGTCCTCCACGCGCGAGGGTGCGGCGAGACGGTAGACCATGTCGTTGTCGGCCAGCTGGATGTCGCGTCCGGCGATGGCGAAGACGCGCCACGGGAAGGTGCGGGTCCCCGAGGTGCGGGCGATGAAGTCCTCGCGCTCGGTCACCAGCAGTTGCAGTTCGTTGTGGCCTCCCTGCACCTCCTTGGCCGGATAGGGCGCGAAGTTGCCGCGCAGGGCCTTGCCGCCCGTGGGGTTGTAGAGGTACATGCCCGGGTAGTCCTCCAGGTCGGCCTCGGTGATGACGATTTTCGCCGTTCCGGCGTCTGCCAGGATGGGCAGGAAGGCCAGGCGGTCGTCGGCGACCTTCGAGACGGGCTGGGTGGAGTAGGTGTTTTCGAAGCTGTTGAAGTAGTAGCGGGCCAGCCCCGGTTCCTTCTTGCCGTCGCGGGCGTAGGGGACCAGCGTCGTGAAGTCCTCCGGGAAACGGATGTCTACCAGCTCGTCCGTAACGGTGATTTCGTCCTTCATCGAGGTGCGGAACCGGTAGGCCGCGCCGTCGTCATAGGCCCGGAAGTCGATGCCGTAATCCCCTTTGAACGTAAGCGTCAGCGAGTTGTATCGGTCCTCGACGGCGCTGCGCTTGTAAAAGGGCGCTTCGATGATTTCGTCGACGCTTTTTGCCGACGCCTTGCGCACCGAGGCTTTGCGGCCGAGCACGCGCCCGTCGGCGAGCGTGAGCGAAAGGGGCGAGGGGGCGATCAGCTCTTTGCCGTCGCGCGAAATGGAGTAGGAGACGGCGTCGGCGCCGACATCCACGCGTACGGCGATTTTCCCGTCGGGGGATTTCAGATCGTAGGTTTTGGCTGCGGAAATTCCGGTCCCGGCACTGAATAGCAGAAGTGTCAGAAGTAGTTTTTTCATAATGGATTATTGGGTTTGAGCTACGAAAATAGTGAAAAAAACGCGAAAACCGGCGTTTCGGGCGGAAAATCGGTTACTTTCCCTGCAATGCGTCCATCACGGCGTTGCTCTGGCGGCGGAAAAGACGCAGGTTGTAGGTGAACTGGAACGACACGTAGCGGCCGACGGCCAGGTTCGTCACGTTGCGCAGCGTCGTTCCCGACACCGTGCGGCGGAAGGTCGTGCCGTTCTGGTCGAGAATGTCGTTCACTCCGACGCTGGCTTCGCCCAGACAGTTGCGGAAGAGCTTGACGCCGAGCATCGCGTTGCAGATCAGCCGCTCTTCGAGGAACGTGTCCGTGATCCCCCGGTAGTAGTTGTAGTCGGCGTTGGCGCGCAGGACGAGGCGTTTCCAGAGGACGAACGTCGTCTCGGCTTTCGCCGTCTGACTGAAATAGGTGTTGTCGAGCGTGCGCACCTCGGAGGAACTCCGGCTCACGTTGTAGCGGCCCGTGTAGCTCAGGCGGAAGTCCACCGCTTCCGAGATGTTGCTGCCGAGCGTCAGTCCGGCATTGTAGACGTTGTTGTTCAGAAAGTTGCGTTCGCCGTTGATGATGCTCGGGATGCGGCCCGTCGAGATGCCCGCCCGGAAATTGAGGTTCGAGCGCAGCCACCGGACCGGCATGCCGTAGTTGACGCTGGCGCGCAGGCTCCAAAGTCCCGCGAGGTTGACCGGCTTGGTGTACTGGTTGCCTTCGCCCAGTTTGGTCCCTTCGTCGTCGATCACGAAATCCGGCGAGTCGATCACCAGCGAGTCGGTGATGGTGTTGGGGCTGGCCGTCGCTTCCGCCGAGACGGTGAAGGTGCGCCCTTTGGCGGGATTCGCCCGGATGTATTGGCCCGAAAGGCGGTGGGTGTAGACCGGGTCGAGACCGGGGTTTCCGGCGAAGACGTTTTGGCGGTTGGTGGTGTTGACGATGTCCTGCAAGTCGGTGGCGCGGGGATTCGACGTGCGTCCCGAAGCGTTGAACTTCAGGGTGTTGTTGCGGTTTACGTTGATGTTGGCCACCACGCTGTATGTCAGGTTGTCGAACGACGTCTCGGTCTTCCGCGCATAGGGAAAGGCGTAGTCGCTGCTGAAGGCGGCGTGCTGGTAGTGGAGCGTTCCGGCGATCTTCGTCTTTTTGAAATAATACTGGTACGTACTGCCGATGCGGTGGGTCAGGTAGGCGTAGTCGTATTCGGTGGACTGCCTGGGGTTGCGCTCGTCCGGAAAGACGTTCTCTTTGGTGAGCACGAACGTATTGCGTTCGACGCTGTTGTCGGTGTAGTTGATGCGGTATTCGAAGCTCAGGCGCGAGCGTTTCGAGAGCGAACGGGTGTAGCTCACGTTGCCGTTCACGTCGTAGCCCGGCTGGTCGCGGTCGGTGCGCGTGATGTTGCGCGAAGAGTAGTCCGACGTGTCGCACTCGATGTTGTCCGGGTCGCGGAAGGTGTACTGCCGCGGGCGGCTCAGCTGTTCGTAGCTGCGGTAGGTTCCTCCGGCTCCGACGGTCAGGTTGTGCGACTTGGCGCCCGGCAGGCGGTAGCGGTAGAGCAGGTGGTTCGAGACGTTGTAACCGTCGCTGTTGTTGTGGCCGAAGTTGCGGCGGCGGTAGACGAAGCGGATGTCGTCGTCGGAGAACTTGTTGTCGGTGCGGCTCCGCAGTTCGTTGCGGGAGTTGTTGTCCTGCAGGCTGAACGAGGTGCGCATCATCACCGAATGGCGGTCCGAGAACTTGTAGTCGATGCGCGAGTTGAAGCGGTGGTTGAGGTTGAGCGTCTTCGAGCGGTTCTCGTCGTTGTAGAGCACCAGTTTGTCCGTCGAAGTGAAGGTCTGCCGGTCGCTTTGGCTGGTGTTGCGGTTGTCGGTGCGGTTGAAGAAGTAGCTGGCCGTGACCTTTCCCTTCGCGCCCCAGTCGTCGCTGTAATTGACGCCGATGGCCTGCACCGTCGAGATGCCGTCCAGCGGGCGGACCATGAAGCTGTTGTTCGGGCTTTTCCGGCCCGACCGGTCCGTCGTGCCGAGAATGTCCTCGAACGAGAAGTTCTGGCGGCTGATGTTGTTCGCCAGGCCGACCACCGAGATGCGGCGGTCGTTGTCGAAAATGTTGACATTGCCGCCCCCGATGTATTTGTCCGCAATGCCGTAGGCGCCGTAGAGGCGGCCGAAGGCGCCCCGCCGCTTGTCGGGAAGCGTCACGATGTTGAGCGACGTGTGCCCTTCGCCGGTGTCGACGCCCGTGAACTCCGACTGGTCGCTCTGCGAGTTGTAGATGTCGATGCTCTCGATCATGTCGGCCGGAATGTTGCGGATGGCCGACATCACGTCGTTGCCGAAGAACTCGCGTCCGTCGACGTAGATGCGCTGCACGGTGCGCCCCTGGGCTTCGATGCCGCCGTCGGCGACCTCCAGTCCGGGCATCTTCGAGATCAGCGATTCGGCGTCGGCGCCGAACGAGACCTTGTAGGCCGAGGCGCGGTAGGAGAGCGTGTCGCCGCGCACCGACGAACGGAGCGCCGGGGCTTCGACGGTCACCTGGTCGATGGCTTCGGCGCGGGGCGCGAGCCACAGCGAATCGAGCCGGACGGTTGCCGCGCCGACCCGCAGGTCGCGGCGCAGCGAGTCGTAACCGAGCGAGGTGACGGTGAGGCGGTAGTCCCCGTGCGGCACGCGGGGGAACGTTCCGCGTCCGTCGATGTCCGAAGTGGTGTAGAGGGGCGCCGCCGCGGTGTCGGTGCGGCTGCGCAGCTCGGCCACGGCGCCCACGACGGCCTCGCGCGTCGCCCGGTCGGCGACGCGGAAACGCACCTCTGCGGACTGTGCCGCGGCGGTCGCGGCGCAGAGCAGAAATTGCAGGAGCAGCAGTGTTTTTCCCGGGTTCATCGGATTAGGGAAGGATTCAGTTGCCAAAGATAGCAATTTTGATCTTTCGGTCCCTCTTTTTTGGGGATGTTTGTGACATATTGGGACGCCGTTCGACAAGTTTTGACCATAAAATGGTCCCGATTACCCGGCCGTTTTCGTATATTTGTCGAAATAATTGCGGACCCCGATCCGTTTCACTCGTAAATCTGGGAACCTTAACATGAAGAACAAGGATATTTTCACCTTCCGCGACGCGGAGAAACAGGCTGGTCCGGTCGCCTTTTCGACGATGCTCAAGCCGGCCGGTTCGGCGTGCAACCTCGACTGCCACTATTGCTACTACCTGGACAAGGCCGTGCAGTACGGCGGCCGGCAGGCCGTGATGAGCGACGAGCTGCTGGAACTTTACGTCCGGCAGTACATCGAGGCCAACGAGGTTCCGACGGTGCAGTTCTGCTGGCACGGCGGCGAACCGCTGCTGCTGGGGGTGGATTTCTACCGGAAGGCGATGGACTTCCAGCAAAAATACGCCGATGGCAAGAAGATCGAGAACATCCTCCAGACCAACGGCACGCTGGTTGACGAGGCGTGGTGCGACCTCTTTGCCGGGAACAATTTTCTGGTGGGGATTTCGCTCGACGGGCCGCAGGACATTCACGACGCGTTCCGCCTGACGAAGGGCGGCCGGCCCACTTTCGAGCGGGTGATGCGGACGATCGAAATGTTCCAGCGCAGCGGCGTGGAGTACAATACGTTGAGCGTGGTGAACCGTCTGTGCGAGGGGCGCGGCGGGGAGATCTACCGCTTCTTCCGCGACACGGTGCACAGTCGGTACATGCAGTTCCTGCCTGCCGTGGAGCATGTCGTCGACAAGCCCGGGTTCCACCGCCCGCTGATCGTCTCGCCCGACCGCGAGGGGGCGCGGCTGGCCGAATGGTCGGTGACGGCCAAGGGTTACGGGGGGTTCCTGTGCGACGTGTTCGACGTGTGGGTGGTGAGCGACGTGGGACGTACGTTCGTGCAGATGTTCGACGCGACGCTGGCCCAGTGGTGCGGCGTGCCCCCGGGCGTCTGCTCGATGGGCGAGACGTGCGGCGACGCGCTGGTCGTCGAGCACAACGGCGACGTCTATTCGTGCGACCACTTCGTCTATCCCGAATACAAGTTGGGCAACATCCGCGAAACGCCGTTGTCGGAGATCTACCGTTCGCGCAAACGGGTGGATTTCGGCCTTGCCAAGCGCAATGCGCTGCCCGCCGAATGCCTGCGGTGCAAATACTATTTCGCCTGCCGGGGCGAATGTCCGAAGCACCGCTTCGAGACCGGTTCCGACGGCTGCCGCAAGAACTCGCTCTGCGAGGGATTGCAGCATTGGTTCCGCCATTCGGAACCCTACATGGAGTACATGCGCGACATGCTGGCGCGCGAGCAGTCCCCGGCGTGGGTCATGCCCTTCGCCCGCAAGCGCATGGGGCTGGAGTAGCGTCTTACCCGGTTTTTCCCGTTTTTTGCGTTTCAGGAGCGCCCGCACGAGCGGCACGGCCGATGCGGGGGGGGTGAGCCATCCCGCGACCGAACGCGCGTCGGCGACCCTTTCGGCGTAGGTTTGGGCCGCCGGGAGCGTTTCGTGCGCCGTGCGGGCCGCGGGGCCGGCCGGGACTTCTGCGGCGGAATGGGCCTGAAAACAGAGGAGGCGCCGCATTGCTGCGACACCTCCGTACGTGCAGGTCCTGTAAGCCGGGTTCTGTTCCCGGGGCGAACCCCGGGCCCCTGTCATTTATCTAGGACGGCAGTCTCCTGCCGCCTCAAGCAACCTACCCCCCGGCATCGGGCGAGCAACCCTTGATTGCCGGTATACACGGTCTTGCAACCCACGGGACGTACTGCCGGGCGACATTGCTGCCCCCGCGGTGGGCTCTTACCCCGCCTTTTCACCCTTACCCGCCGGAATTCCGAAAATCCCCTGCGGGCGGTCGTTTTCTGTTACGCTGCCACAACCTCACGGCTGTCAGGTCATTAGCCTGCGTGGCGCTCTGCGTTGCCCGGACTTTCCTCTCCCGGCTTGCGGCCGGCAGCGACAGAGCGGACCTGCGGGACAAAGGTAGGGAATTAAAAATTAAGAATTAAAAATTAAGAATTAAAAATGCAGTAACCGCTGATCTCTCTCTAATTTTTAATTCTTAATTCTTCATTTTTAATTCCTTATAGTATCTTCTTCACCCACCGGAACCCCTTGTAGGGCGGGTAGCGCAGCGGCAGGTCGGGCCGCGCCGGAGACTCGACCACGCCGCGGCGGAGGGAGAAGGCGTCGAAGCTGTCGTGGCCGTGGTAGCGGCCCATGCCCGAGTTGCCCACGCCGCCGAACGGCAGGCGGTCGTTGGCGATCTGCATGATCGTGTCGTTGATGCACGCGCCGCCCGAGGAGGTATGCAGCAGGACTTCGCGGCCCGTCTTTTCGGGTCCGAAGTAGTAAAGCGCCAGCGGTTTTTCGCGGTCGTTGATCAGCGCCACGGCTTCGCCGATGTCGTCGAAGGGGAGCATCGGCAGGACCGGACCGAAGATCTCCTCCTGCATCACGGGCGCGCCGGGGTCGACCTCCGCGAGCAGCGTCGGCTCGATATAGCGGTCGGAGGGGTCGGTGCGGCCCCCGACAAGGATTTTCCCCTGCGCGAGATAACTCGTTACGCGCCCGAAAGCCCGGTCGTTGACCAGCCGACCGTAGTGGGGGCTTTGCTGCGCGTCGTCGCCGTGAAGCCGATGCAGGGCGCGGGCGAAGGCTCGGGAGAACTCGTCTTGCAGCGATCGGTGGATCAGCAGGTAGTCGGGTGCGATGCAGGTCTGCCCGGCGTTGAGGGTCTTGCCCCAGGCGATGCGGCGCGCCGCGACCTCGATGTCGGCGCCTCGGTCCACGATCGAGGGGCTTTTGCCGCCCAGTTCCAGCACGACGGGCGTGAGGTTGCGGGCCGCGGCGGTCATCACGATCCGTCCCAGCGCGGGGCTTCCCGTGAAGAAGATCACGTCCCAGCGCATGCCGAACAGCAGGGTGTTGACCTCGCGGCCGCCCTGCGCGACGGCGACGTACTCCTCGTCGAAGATCTCGGCGATCATCCGCTCGAGGACCTCGGCGACGTTCGGGGTGTAGGGAGAGGGTTTCAGCAGGGCGGTGCAGCCCGCCGAGATGGCTCCGACCAGCGGGTTGAGCAGCAGCTGCACGGGGTAGTTCCACGGTGCGACGATAAGCGCCTGCCCGAGCGGCTGGGAGAGAATGCGGCTTTTCGACGGCAGGAGTTTCAGCGGCGACGGACGGCGTTCGGGACGCATCCATTTGCCGAGGTGGCGCAGGTGGCTGCGGATTTCGCCCCGGACGATGCTGATTTCGGTGAGGTAAGCCTCCTTGGGGGATTTGTGCAGGTCCGTCCACAGGGCGTCGCAGAGGCGTTTCTCCCAGTTCGCGAGCGCCGCGTCCAGACGCCGGAGCATCGTGCGGCGGAACGCCTCGGAGAGCGTCGCTCCCGAGCGGAAGTAGGTTTTCTGGGCCGCCGCGAGGGCCGAAATGCGTGCGGCAGGGGTGTTTTCGAGGGACATGGGCCGTTATTCTGGGGTTGTGACGGAACCTTGCAAAGCCGCTGCCACACTCCGCGGCGCGGCTATTTCTCGCGGAAGATGTTCAGGTGAGCCAGCAGCGGGTTGCGGCGGTCGAGTACGACGAATTCCAACAGCAGCAGGACCAGCGCCGCGATGAGCAGGTATTGGTACTGCTCGTTGAACTCCTCGAAGCGGACCGTCGAAAGTTCGGTCTGCTCCATCTCGTTGATCGCCTTGACGATCTCGTCGAGACCGATCGACTGCTTCGACGAGCGGACGTAGGCGCCGCCCGTGATGTCGGCGATTCGGGCCAGCATCTCCTCGTTGAGCTTTGAGACGACCATTTCGCCCGCCTCGTCCTTGATGAATTCGCCGCCGATCTGAATCGGGGCGCCTTCGGGCGTGCCGATGCCGATGGTGAAGATCTTCACGCCCATCTGTGCGGCGCGCTCGGCGACGGCGATGGCGTCGTCGTCGTGGTTCTCGCCGTCGGTGATGAGGATGATGACGCGGCCGTGGCTCTGCTCCGTGTCGCCCGAGAAGGCCAGCAGGGCCTGTTCCAGCGCCTTGCCGATGGCCGTGCCCTGCACCGATACCAGCGACGGGTCGATCCGCCGTGCGAAGGCCCGGGCCATGCGGTAATCCGAGGTGATCGGCAGCTGGACCTTGGGTTCGCCCGCGAAGACGACCAGTCCCACGCGGTCCTGCTGCAACCTCTCGAAGAGTTTGCCGATGGCGTATTTGGTCCGTTCGAGACGGTTGGGTTCGAAATCTTCGGCCAGCATCGAGTTCGAAACGTCGACCGTGAGCATCATTTCGATGCCCTGGGCTTTCTCCTCGCGGAGCTTCGAACCGAACTGCGGGCGCGCCGCAGCCAGTATGACCAGCGCGACGGCGGCGCAGAAAAGGATGAACCGGAAAGCCGTGCGCCCGGTCGATACTTCGGGCATCAGCTCCTCCAGAATGCCGGGGCGGCCGAAGCGTGCGAGCCGTCTGCGGCGGTTGCGGGCCGCCAGCCAGTAGAGCGCGACGAGCGCCGGGACGGCCAGCAGCAGCCAGAGATATTGCGGATTTGCGAAACGGAACATAATTAATGCGGACCCTGCGGATTGTATCCTGTTTTTTGCCCATATTCAACCCGCCGGGTCTGCATTAGGGCACTTGCAGTGCCCGTTGAATATCGACATTTCCTCCTGAATCCTCCCCTTGGCAAAGGGAGGACTTTGCCAAGGGGACCGGAATCGCCGTTCCGTCAGGGTATTCGCTTCAGTACGAGGTTCGAAAGCAGGAACTCGGTGAACAGCAGTCCCAGCGCGGCCAGCGCCCATGTGAGGAACAGTTCGTGGTAGGAGATGTGCTTCATCACCTCGATCTTGCTCTTTTCGAGCTGGTTGATCTCGTCGTAGACGGCCTTCAGCTTCTCCTTGTCCGTGGCCCGGAAGTAGCGGCCGCCGGTCATGTCGGAGATCGCCTTCAGTACCTTTTCGTCGATCTCGACCTTCTGGTTGACGAACGTCAGGTTGCCGAACATGTCGATGGCCGGATAGGGGGCCATGCCCTCCGTGCCCACGCCGATCGTGTAGACGCGGATGCCCTGCGCCTTGGCGATCTCGGCGGCGGTCATCGGCGCGATCTGGCCCTGGTTGTTCACGCCGTCGGTCAGCAGGATGATGACTTTCGACTTGGCATCGCTCTCGCGCAGGCGGTTGATCGCCGTGGCCAATCCGTTGCCGATGGCCGTGCCGTCCTCGATCAGTCCGCTGCGGATGCGGGCCAGAAGGGTTTGCAGCGTGCTCTGGTCGGTGGTCAGCGGGCTTTGCGTGAAGGCTTCGCCGGCGAAGGCCACCAGTCCGATGCGGTCGCCGTAGCGGTCGGCGATGAACGATCCGGCCACCTCCTTGGCGGCCGTGATGCGGTCGGGCTTGAAGTCGCGGGCCAGCATCGAACCGGAGACGTCGATGGCCAGCATGATGTCGATGCCCTCGGTGTTGGTGCGGACGTTCTGTTCGACATCCTGCGGACGCGCCAGCGCCACCACGAGCAGCGCGAAAGCCGCCGCACGCAGCGCGAAAGGCAGGTGGCGCAGGTAGTAGCGCACGGTTTTGGGGGCGCGCACGACGCCGGCGACGCTCGAAATGCGGATCGCGGCCCCGCCCTGGAGCGTGCGCCAGACGTAGTAGCCGATCATCGGCACGAGGAGCGTCAGCAACCACAAATAGTATGGAGATGCGAAATGCATAATCATTTACGTTTTACCAGTTTTTCTTTCCTCGTACCACCACGCCCTGTTTCTCCTTCAGCTTCTCCTGGGTCTTGTCCTCCTGGGCCTGGATGGCGTCGAGCATCTGTTGCTGCTCCTGCGGCGAAATGCCCGAAGGCGTCGGCTGACCCTGCTGGTCGCCCTTGTCGCCCTTGTTATCCTGCGGGTCCTGTTTCCCGTCGCCCTGCCGGTCTTTCGGATCGCCTTTCTGATCCTTGTTCTGCTGGTTCTGGTCCTTGTTCTGATCTTTGTTCTGATCCTTGTCGTCGTTGCCGCCTCCGCCGCCGTCCTTGTTCTCGTCGAGCAGACGCTTGGTGTAGGCGTAGTTGTATTTGGCCTCCATGTCCGAGGGGTTCAGACGCAGCGACTGCTTGTAGCTTTCGAGCGCCTCCTTGTACTTCTGCTGCTTGAACTGGGCGTTCCCGAGGTTGTAGAACGCCTCGGCGCGTTCCGTGTC
>ENA-UEOM01000386-UEOM01000386.1-human-gut-metagenome-genome-assembly--contig:-NODE-386-length-19674-cov-21.106955_pt1 | contig 19674 bp, 15 predicted proteins | sample MGYA00242993_ERZ507994 | MGnify/ENA primary metagenome ERZ507994 (study PRJEB26167, sample SAMN06115536) | human gut metagenome | host: Homo sapiens | place: China:Neimenggu | collected 2014-11-07... | reverse complement strand
GAAATCATCCTTCAGCAAACCCGCATCGCACAGGGATGGGAATATTGGGAGCGGTTCATGAAGGCCTATCCCAAGGTAGAAGACCTGGCTGCAGCCAGCGAGGATGATGTCTTGAAACTCTGGCAGGGCTTGGGATATTACTCCCGTGCCCGCAATCTTCATGCTGCTGCCAAGCAGATTGTGGCTCTCGGTGACTTTCCCAATACCCTTGAAGGCATCAAATCCCTGAAGGGAGTAGGTGATTATACCGCTGCTGCCATCGGCTCTTTCGCTTTCGATATTCCGGCAGCTGTGGTTGATGGCAATGTCTATCGGGTGCTTTCCCGATATTTCGGCATCGATACTCCCATCAACTCAACTCAGGGGAAAAAGGAGTTTGCTGCTTTGGCTCAATCGCTCTTGCCTGCCTCCGATGCGGCATCCTATAATCAGGGAATGATGGATTTCGGTGCGATTCAATGCACCCCCCAGTCTCCGAAGTGTCTGCTCTGTCCGCTTGCAGAAACCTGCGAGGCTTTGCGTTGCGGCAGGGTAGAGGAACTGCCCGTCAAGAACAAGACCGTGAAGGTGAAGACCCGCCATCTCTCCTATATATATATAAGGTGTAAATCTTCGGCAGCGAATGGTATAGGAAAATCCGAACCGATGGTTGCCATCCATCGCCGTGGAGAAGGTGATATCTGGCAGGGATTATGGGAGCCTTATAATGTTTCCGATGTCAAGGAGCTGCCTTCTTTCGTGAAGAATCCGATTTTGCTGGCAAAAGATGTCAAGCACGTACTGACTCATCGCATCCTTCTTGCCGATTTCTATCTCCTGGAAACGGAAAACCGTCCTCCACTCCCAGATGATTACATCTGGATCAGGGAAAGTGAGATTGAAGACTATGGGGTTCCGAGACTGATAGAAATCATGCTGGAAAAGATTAATCCTGCAGAATAGGATAAGTACATAATGATCTCTTTATAAAAATACATAATAATCTCTTCATATAAAATAAAGATGATTCAATTCAATAAGAAAATGAGAGGATGGGTGATAGCTGGCGCCATCGCTTTGCTCTCTACTTTGGGCTTGTCGTCCTCTATGTTGCCAGCTGCACAGGGGGATGCACCGGGAATGGAAATCCCGGTTTCAAAGAAAAAGGTATCGCAAACCATCAGAAAGCGTTTTGCCTATACCGTTTCATATAATCACGATACCCGCCAGCCTAACTGGGTGGCATGGTCATTGACCCGTGCTCATGCTTCAGGAAAGTTGAAGCGTGGCGACTTTGAGGATGATATGGATATGCCATCACCTAAGGGAACGAAGGCTGATTACTACAACAGCGGTTATGATAGAGGTCATCTCTGTCCGGCTGGCGATAACAAGTGGAACCAGAAGGCTATGGATGAGTGCTTTCTGATGACCAATATGTGTCCTCAGACCCATGCTCTGAATGCGGGAATCTGGAATAGCATAGAACAGCAATGCCGTACCTGGGCTAAGAAATATGGTAAGGTCTATATTGTCTGCGGTCCGATCTTCCTGAATAAGCAGCATCGCAAACTGGGTAAGAACAAGGTGGTGGTGCCTGATGCTTTCTTCAAGGTTATCCTCCGCACCGGCAAAAATCCGCAAGCCATCGGCTTTATCTGTCGCAACCAGGGCGCTACCGGTTTGCAGAAGAAGGACTTTGTCAACTCGGTAGATGAGGTGGAGCGTATCACCGGCTACGACTTCTTCTCCAAACTTCCTGATAACATCGAGAAAAAGATAGAGGCAAAAGCTGATATCAACCAATGGTAAAAGAAAAAGAGAGTCGCCCTGAAAGGGCAAAAGCTTTGAAATTGAAAGCTTTTGCCCTTTCAGGGCGACTTTTTTGTCTTTATTCTAAAACCCAGGGCGATGCCCTGGGCTAGGAGCTTCTGCCCTTTCAGGGCGTATTGGCTGTGACTTATGACACACCCTCATTTTTGTGTCTATTCGGTAAAAAATAGCGTATAAACATCCCAAAAACCGCCCCAAGATGGCAAAAAGAGAGCAAAAATAGGGTATTTAATACTTTTTAAGACGAAATACATAAAAATTAATGTTGTATATGATACAACTTAACGAAAAAATGTGTATCTTTGCACCAAGTTCTTAGAAAAGTTAAATGATAGATTAATCGTAAGGCTTCTCTCCTATTTTATATTTTGAGTTAGGAAAGAAGACGAAAGAGTCCGGGGATTGTGAAATTCCCGGACTCTTTTTATTTCACCCAACCACCTATATCCCCCTATGCACCTTACAAATGATAACTCAGGCTATTTTTTTAGAAAATTTATGCAAACTATTTACTATTTCTAAAAGAAAAATAGTACCTTTGCACAATGATAATGATTCGGTGACAAAGGAACTTCTCCAATGTCGAAGAAAAAAGGATAGAAATAAACATAAAATTAGATACAAATTAAAAATGAGAACCGTTTACGAATTCTCCGTTAAGGACAGAAAGGGAAAGGAAGTTTCCCTCAAAGAGTACGCTAACGAAGTACTGCTCATCGTTAACACAGCTACCAAGTGTGGCTTTACTCCTCAGTATGAGGAACTGGAAAAGCTCTATGAGACATACCACCAGCAAGGCTTCGAGATACTCGACTTCCCATGCAATCAGTTTGGTCAGCAAGCTCCTGGTACTGATGAAAGCATCCATCAGTTCTGCAAACTTACATACGGCACAGAATTTCAGCGCTACAAGAAGATCAAGGTAAATGGTGAAGATGCCGCTCCTCTCTTCAAATTCCTCAAGGAATGCAAAGGCTTCGCAGGCTGGGATGAGACTCATCCGCTCTACCCTGTTCTCGACAAGATGCTCTCTGAGGCAGATCCTAACTACAAGGAAAGCGCAGACATCAAGTGGAACTTCACCAAGTTCCTCGTTAACAAGAAGGGTCAGGTAGTGGCTCGCTTCGAACCTACTACCAGCTTCGACGTTATCGCAAAGGCCATCGAAGAGTGGCTTCAAGCATAAAAACAAAAACAAAAGCCAGCTTACATTCCTGTAGGCTGGCTTTCTTATTTCTTTTTAATCTTTAATCTACCTGAGGTACAGTCTGGAGGAACTTATTGATTTCCTCATCACTCACCCTATAATCATGCAAATCTCCATTGAGATAGCTTTCGTATGATGGCATATCAATGAGACCATGACCAGAAAGACAGAAGAGAATCACGGTATTCTTACCCTCTTCAGTAGCCTTCTTTGCCTCACGGATGGTTGCTGCAATGGCATGACAGCTCTCTGGAGCTGGAATGATACCCTCTACACGGGCAAAGAGCATACCTGCCTCGAAAGCTTCTGTCTGGGCTACATCTACACCATGCATATAACCATCCTTAACCAACTGAGAGATTATCATACCGGCACCATGATAACGGAGACCACCTGCATGGATGTTGGCTGGCTTGAAGTCATGACCCAAGGTAAACATAGGCAACAGCGGAGTATATCCAGCCTCATCACCAAAGTCATATTCAAACTTTCCACGAGTCAACTTAGGACAGCTCTCCGGTTCTGCAGCGATGAACTCGGTATGCTTCTCGCCCTTCAGGTTATGACGCATGAATGGGAAGGCAAGTCCACCAAAGTTACTACCGCCACCAAAACAAGCAATCACCTTGTCAGGATACTCACCAGCCATCTCCATCTGCTTTTCAGCCTCCAGACCGATGACTGTCTGATGCAAAGCCACGTGATTCAAAACAGAACCCAAGGTATATTTACAGCCAGGAGTGGTTGTAGCCAACTCAACAGCCTCAGAAATAGCTGTACCCAGAGAACCAGGATGATGAGGATCGCGGGTAATGATGTTCTTACCGGCACGTGTACTCATACTAGGAGAACCCTCAACGGTAGCACCAAAGGTACGCATGATGCTGGAACGGTATGGCTTCTGCTGCATGGTAATCTTTACCTGATAAACGGCAGCCTCCAGTCCGTAGAGCTTGGCAGCATAGGAAAGGGCACAACCCCACTGACCAGCACCTGTCTCTGTAGTAACATTGGTATCACCCTCCTGCTTGCAGTAATAGCACTGAGGAATGGCAGAGTTGATCTTATGTGAACCCAATGGTGTTGCACTTTCATTCTTGAAGTAGATATGTGCTGTAGTACCCAATGCTTCCTCCAATCCGTAGGCACGAACCAATGGTGTAGAACGGTAGAACGCATACTTTTCCTGTACATCCTCTGGAATGTCAATCCAAGCGTGCTCAGTATCAAGCTCCTGCTTAGAGCACTCCTTGTTAAAGATGTGAGACAAGTCGTCTGCACTGAGCGGCTTGTGAGTCTGTGGGTTCAACGGTGGCATAGGCTTATTAGGCATATCTGCCTGAATGTTGTACCACTGAGTAGGGATATCCTGCTCCTGGAGAATAAACTTTTTCTGTCTCATGTATATGTTTTTATTAAATTGTTAATTCTAGCTACAAAAGTACAAATAAAAAATGAAATACAGAAATATTCCCTGTTTTTTTAACGAATTTGATGTATTTTGAGCATAAAATAGGAGTAATTATTATCGTGTAAGGATTATTTAATGTTTTATAAGTGTACTTTTATCAGTTTTCGCCCCTACTAACAACAATTATTCCCCCTATGTTTTTCATTTTCTTCGTACCTTTGCATCAGTTAAAACAAAGGCGTTGTGAAACGCTATTCATCATCTTTTACTTATACAAAAATATAAAGCATCGGAATATCTGATAAGAGAATCAGAATTCCAATGCTTTTTTTATTGATTTCAGTTCACGCTATTTTTTTCAGTTGAAGCTGAAAAACTTGCAGAAGTTTCACTCCTAGTCATTCACCTTGATCTGAGAAATGAAACTCAGCAGATTCTTTGCCTGTTCCACACTCTTCATGTCGCGGATGCGAAGGTAGCGCTTGTTGTTCTTTTCCTTCAAGGCACAATCCTGGATATGGGTAGTGGCATAAGCGAGTACACGGGAGAACATCTCGCTGCGATAGAACGGACTGTTCACATTGCTCACAAACTGCAGCTGCATGGTACCCTGCTTGAGCATGATCTTCTCACAGCCCAGCGACTTGCCCAGTCGGCGCAGACCTACCACACACATCAGCTCATCCGCCTCCCTAGGAACCGGACCGAAACGGTCGATCATTCGCTTGCGGAATTCAGCCACCTCCTCTTCACTCTGCAGATGGTCGAGTTCGCGGTAGAGCAGCATTCGCTCAGAACTACCCGGCACGTAGGTATCCGGGAAATAGGTCTCCAGATCACTCTCCACGGCACAGTCATCCACGAAGTCATCACCCGTGAGCAATTTTCCTTCATCCATCTCCTGCTGATACAGGTCGTTGAACTCCTCGTTCTTCAACTCGGTGACAGCCTGAGAGAGAATCTTCTGATAAGTCTCGTAACCCAGATCTTCCATGAATCCACTCTGTTCAGAACCCAGCAGATTACCAGCACCACGAATATCCAGGTCCTGCATAGCCAGATTAAAACCGCTACCCAGGTCACTGAAGGTTTCCAGTGCTTCCAGACGGCGACGGGATTCCGGAGTAAGACATGCCTTAGCCGGAGCTATCAGATAGCAGAAAGCCTTCTTGTTGCTACGCCCTACCCTACCTCTCATCTGATGCAGGTCGCTCAATCCGAATCGGTGGGCATCATTCACGATGATGGTATTGGCATTGGAAATATCGATTCCGTTCTCTACGATAGTAGTAGAAAGGAGCAGATCATAGTCGTAATTGATGAATCCCATGATGATCTTCTCCAGTTCCTCCGGCTTCATCTGTCCATGCCCGATAGCTACGCGGCAGTCTGGCACCAGTTTCTCGATGAGCAATTTCAGCTCGGTCAGTTTGGCGATACGGTCGCAAACGAAGAACACCTGACCGTTACGGCTCATCTCAAAATTGATGGCATCGGCAATCACCGACTTGTCGAAGGTAATGACCTCGGTCTGAATAGGATAACGGTTAGGTGGCGGTGTACGCATGATACTCATATCGCGGGCTCCCATCAGCGAGAACTGCAGGGTTCTCGGAATCGGAGTTGCACTCATGGTAAGGGTATCCACATTCACCTTCAGCTGGCGAAGCTTTTCCTTGGTAGATACACCAAACTTCTGCTCCTCATCAATGATCAGCAGTCCCAGGTCGTGCCACTGTACTGACTTCGATATCAGTTTGTGGGTACCTATCAGGATATCCACCTTGCCCTCCTTCAGTTCTTCCAGAATGCGCCTGGTATCCTTGGCAGTACGGGCACGGCTCAGATATTCCAGGGAAACAGGAAGTCCCTCCAGTCGATGCTTGAAGGTCTGGTAATGCTGGTAGGCAAGCACCGTGGTAGGCACCAGCACAGCCACCTGCTTTCCATCGCAAGCCGCCTTGAAGGCAGCACGGATGGCAACTTCCGTCTTACCGAATCCCACATCTCCACACACCAGACGGTCCATCGGCCTACCGCTTTCCATGTCTTTCTTCACGTCAGCCGTAGCCTTGCTCTGGTCGGGCGTATCTTCATAAAGGAATGAAGCCTCCAGCTCATGCTGCAGATAACTGTCGGCACTATAGGCAAATCCCTTTTCACGCCGGCGTTGCGCATAGAGTTTGATCAGGTCGCGGGCGATATCCTTGATTCGCTTCTTTGCCTTCGCCTTCAACCGGTCCCAGGCACCTGTTCCCAGGGTAGAGAGGCGTGGTGGTTCACCGGTATCGCTTCTGCGGTATTTACTGATTTTATAGAGCGAGTGGATGCTCACATCCACCTTGTCGTTGTTCTTATACACGATGCGGATCATCTCCTGATAGCTGTCGCCGGTAGGCACACGCACCAGTCCGCCGAACTTTCCGATACCATAATCCACATGAACGATGAAGTCACCATAATCCATCTCCTGCAACTCCTTCATGGTGAGCGCCATCTTTCCGGCTCTTGCTGAGTCTGAACGGAGGTTGTATTTATGGAATCGGTCGAAGATCTGGTGATCGGTAAAGAAGCAGGCATGCTTCTCATGGTCCACGAATCCCTCGTGAATGGTTTTCTCTACAGGGGTAAACCGGATCTGATACCTTTTCAGCTCCTCACTGTCGAAGATATCCTTCAGTCGCTCCTGCTGCTTCTGGCTGTCTGCCAATATATATAAGGTATAGCCCTGGAGCTGATAATCTTCAAGAGTCTGGGCGAGAAGATTGAAATTCTTGTGGAACAGCGGCTGCGGCGCCATATCAAAAGCGATGAGAGCCTGGTTATCGCCCTTGGCTGTCAACAGATGCTCCTGCTTCCTGGCAACATCACCCTCAGACTGCTTGCCGAATTCAATACGCACGTGCTCAACCAGCGCATGCTGAAAATCTGAAGCGGAAACGAGATTCAGCTCAGCCTTCATCTCCCTTCTTATCTTCTCAGCCTCCATCTCGGTGGCACCTTCCAACTGTTCGGTCAGACTCTGGGTAGAGAAACCGTCCTTGTAAATCTGCTCTATGCGGTCGTGCAGCAGCGTGTAGTCATTCATCACCACGAGTACATCCGCATCCAGGAAATGGAGGAAACACTGCTTCACGCTCTGTTCGGCAGCAAGTTCCGGAACGATTTCGATGGCATCACGCTTATCCTTAGAAAGCTGGTCTTCGATGTTGAAGGTGCGGATGGTATCAATCTCATCACCGAAGAAATCGATACGGAACGGATATTCGCAACTGTAGGAATAGACGTCGAGGATGCTTCCACGAACGGCAAACTGACCCGGTTCATAGACGTAATCAGTCTCCTGAAGTCCGAAATCACGCAACTGATGCACGATATCCACCTGTGCAGTCTGTTGTCCGACAGTAAGTTTGAGGATTCTCTCATCCAGAATCTGCTTGGAAACCACGAGCTCTGCCAGGGCATCCGGATAAGAAACGATATAGATTTGCTTGCCAGCCGACAATCGTGCCAGCACTTCCGTTCTCAGGATTTCGTTTGCCGCATCCCGCTGCCCATACTTGATGGCGCGTCGGTAGCTGGAAGGGAAGAAGAAGACGCACTCCTGTCCCAGCATCTGCGTAAGATCATGATAGAAATATCCCGCTTCATCAGCATCATTGAGCACGAAAAGCACGGTGCGCTTCATCTTAGCCTGCAGCGAACCGAAGAACACCGAGGCAGAAGAGCACACCAATCCCTGAAGAAAGACAGAATGAACCGACTTCTTCTTCAATAAATCAAAGAGGGCATTCGCCTGTGGCGAACGCCCGTATAGTTTTGCAATTTCCTGTAATGTCACTTTTACTTCAATTTCGGATATTTCTTGAACCATCCATCGAGACGCAGTCTCATCACGCCGAAGAAAGCCTCTCCGAAGATACCACCACTCATCTTGCTCACTCCCTCACGGCGATTCACAAAGATAACTGGCACCTCCTTGATCTTGAAACCAATCTTATAGGAAGTGAACTTCATCTCAATCTGGAAACCATAGCCCTTGAAGCGGATGGCATCAAGATTGATAGTCTCCAATACCTTGCGGCGATAGCAGACGAATCCTGCTGTGGTATCATGTACCTTGAAACCGGTAACGAAACGCACGTACTTGGAAGCGAAATAGCTCATCAATACGCGACCGATAGGCCAGTTCACCACGTTGACACCCGAAACATAACGGGAACCGATGGCTACATCGTAGCCCTCATCGTGGGTAGCCGCATAGAGGCGAGGCAGATCATTAGGATCGTGGCTGAAGTCGGCATCCATCTCGAAGATGAAGTCATAACCCTGCTTCAGCGACCATTTGAAGCCCATGATATAGGCTGTGCCCAAACCCAGCTTACCCGAACGCTCCAGGATATGGAGACGGTCGGCAAACTCATCGGCCATCAGCTTCTTAACGATGGCTGCAGTTCCGTCCGGACTACCGTCATCGATAACAAGGATGTCGAAATTCTTCTCCAGGCCAAAAACGGCACGGATGATTTTCTCTATATTTTCCTTCTCGTTGTATGTAGGAATGATTACGATACTGTCACTCATAATGTTCTAATTTAATATATTTATTGGTCAGGATTCTCCACGAATCCCTGATATTCCTTCACCAGTCCACTCATGATGGCATCATAGCTCTTGGTCATCTGGTTCTTGATATTCTCAGGTCCCTTGCCAATCGGCTCAATCGGTTCATGGATGGTGAGCTTCAGCGGATGCCAGAATGCCCAGTAGATATCCTTCATGCGGGGCTTGACCTCGAAACTGCCATTGATGGTAAGCGGGCAAACCGGCAACTGCAATTCGTCGGCAAGCATGAAGGCACCTCGGCGGAACACGCCCATGTGACCGGTAAAGCTGCGGGCACCCTCCGGGAATACCACCAGCGACATACCCTCCTTCAATACCTCGCGCGCCCTGTCATAGGAAGCACGAATCTTGGATGGTCCGCTCTTGTCGATAAAGATATGATGTGCATACTCGCAAGCCAAACCTACCAGAGGAATCTTGCGGATGCCCTTCTTCATCATCCACTTGAAGTTACGTCCCAGGAAACCGTAGATCAGGAAGATGTCGAAAGCACCCTGATGATTGGCTACAAACACATAACTCTGATTCTTCTTCAGATGTTCCCTACCCTCTACCTTCACCGGCAGGAGAAGGAGACGGATCCACAGGATAGACCACCACTTGCCGGGATAATATCCCCAGAAGTGGCCATTGCCCAGTCTGCAGCCTATCACGGTAACAAGACTGGTCAGGATGCTTGCCAGAACAAGAATCGGCAAACATATCAAAAGCTGATATAATCGATATAAGTACTTCATAATCGCAATTTCATGAATTATTGGAAGATCGTAATTTGATCATCTTATTTTCGTTTCAATGTGATGACTACTATTTCAGGAGTTGCTCCGATGCGGATTGGAATGGTTCCTCCCAATCCGGCTGTGGTATAGAGCTGGCATCCCTCGCGCTCATAGAGTCCGTAATCGAAAGCCGAGAACATAGACGGGCGCAAGCCGAGAACAGAAACCTGTCCGCCATGGGTATGTCCGCTCAGGGTAAGCTGTGGAGCCACCAGCACGCTATCCTTCGAACCATATTTCTCGTTGATACGTGAAGGCGTCATGTCTTTCCACATCTCCGGAATATGCTGGAGCATCAGCACAAACTGTCCTTTCTGAATACCATAGAGTGCCTGTGCCACCTCTGCCCGCGAAGGCTTCTTGAAGTTTTCGGTACCGGCTACATAGATGGAATCCTTGCCGCGATGCAGCACAAAGTGCTCATTCATCAGCAGATGCCATCCCATCTCCCGTTCCGTCTGCTGCACCTTTTCTTCTATCCTGCGGATTTCAGCCTCGTCATCCACATTCATATAATAGGTGTAATCGTGATTGCCCAATACGCTCACCACGCCATCCTTCGCCTTGAGACCACTCAATGTCTTCTTGAAAGGAACCAGTTCCTCCGGTCTCACATTCTGCAGATCACCCGTAAAGCAGATCAGGTCGGGATGCTGGGCATTGATGCTATCTACATCCCGCTGAGGCATGTGTCTGCGCCATCCATAATAGGAACCTACATGGATATCGCTGAAATGCACGATGCGGTAACCCTCAAACGCCTCAGGCAGATCGGGCACATAGACCGTGAGATGCTTCACCTGAAACTGTCGTACCCCCATCGTAAAGCCATAGATGAAACTGAAGAAAGCCCATACGGCAAGGAAGATTCCTACCAGTTTTCCCCAGTTGCGTGCCCGATGCACACTGCCTCCAAACCTGCCATCCCCTTTTTTTGCCTTGAAGCAGCGGGAGAGCTTCATACATTCCCATCCCACAAAACTGGTGAAGGCAAAGACAAACTGCGGAACGGCCAGCAGTGCCATCATGCCAAACCAGATGTCTATGAACACCGGATTGGCAGGCAGGAAGTCAGGCTCCAGGGTGAGATAGGCAGTGTATCCTATCACGATGGCAGCAGGCAACCAATATAGTATCTTTCGTTTTCCCTTATGAATATGCAGGTATTTCCGGTCTATCCAGAGATAGGGCAATACCGTGAGCACAATCACTGGAATCAATAATCTAGCTATCATTGTTAAAAACTATCTTTTTTATCTTCTCTAACTTCTGGTTACTAACATCATCTTCTCACCTTCTATTTCAGCAGGCTCGACTGCAGGAACCTTTTCATCAGTTCCACGGGAACGCCCCTGCGGCGGGCATAATCCCTCAGCTGGTCATCCCCGATCTTACCCAATTCGAAATATCTAGCCATGGGATGAGCGAACATCAGTCCCGACACACTGGCATGGGGTGTCATCATTCCGCTTTCCGTGAGTCGGATGCCCACCTGCTTCATATCGAGAAGCTGGTCGATGAGGAAATTTGCACTCGTATCCGGCAGCGAAGGATAGCCGATGGCTGGTCGGATGCCCTGATACTCCTCCCGATGCTGCTGTTCGATGGTAAGATGTTCTTCCGGTGCATAGCCCCAGTAGGTCTTTCTTACCTCTTCGTGCAGTTTCTCGGCAGTAGCCTCTGCCAGTCGGTCGCTCAGGGTCTGTGCCATCATGTTGAGATAATCATCGTGCCGGTAGGCATCCATGATTCCTCCATCTACCGTAGAACAGAACACCCCAATCTGGTCTTTCTCCCCGTGAGCCAGTGGACGGATGAAATCAGCCAGACAGAGATTCGGTGCGCCCGGAGCAGAAGGATGCTGCTGGCGGAGCATCGGAAAACGGAGCTGCTGATCCAGAAACAGGATATCATCCCCATCGCTGTTGGCATCGAAGAGCTGGAAGATAGCCCGGCTGTGAAACCTGTCCTCCCAGGAGGCAAGCATATCCAGCGCTTCCTGCCTCATCTTCTCCTTGTCGCAGCGTGGTTTTCCGCTCAATCCCCAGGCATGGTAGAAATAGAGCCAGTTGATATAAGGCACCAGTTCTGATATTCTGTATTGCCTTACGATTCTATCTTTTGTCATAAGTCATCTCCTCGCCACGATAGGCTGCATCAAAGGCACCCTTGTTATAGACAAGGTGACCATTGCAGAAGGTCTGCTCCACCTGCCACTGATATTCATGTCCCTCCATCGGACTCCACTTGCACTTGCTCTGGATGACATCCTTTGTAACGGTCCAAGGAGAATGAGGCTTCACGATGACGATATCTGCCTGATAACCCTTGCGCAGGAAACCACGCTGGGCCACCCGGAAGAGCTGAGCCGGCTGATGCGCCATCAGCTCAACCATCCGTTCGATGGTAAGCACGCCTTCATCTACCAGTTCCAGCATGGAAACGAGCGAGAACTGCACCATCGGCATACCCGAAGCCGCCTTGGCACATCCCCCCTGCTTGTCCTTCCATTCGTGTGGAGCATGGTCGGTACCGATGGTGGCAATGGTTCCGTCGTTGAGTGCCTTGCGCAAGGCTTCACGGTCTGCCAGGGTCTTGATGGCAGGATTGCACTTGATGAGCGCCTTCTTCGTAGCATAGTCGGCATCCGAGAAGACGAGATGCGCAATCACCGCCTCTCCTGTAATCTGAGGAAGAGGGATGCCATCTCCGGAATGCTCATTCGCCTTTCCGTTCTGATGGGCGAAGAGTTCCAGCTCCCGGGCTGTCGTAACATGGGCGATATGCAGACGGGTACCAAACTCGCGGGCTAATTCCACTGCGAGTTTGCTGCTCTCATAGCATGCCTCTTCGCTGCGTATTTCCGGATGATGCTCCACGGCAGGATCCTCTCCATACTTAGCCTTGGCCTCTGCCATGTTGCGGTTGATGATTCCGGTATCCTCGCAGTGCGTCATCACCGGCAGGTTCAGGTCCTTAGCCGTCTTGAAGACGCGCTTCAGCGATTCCATCTTATCCACCAGCATATTACCGGTGCTGGAACCCATGAAGAGCTTGATACCTGGCACATGGTGCATATCCAGCTGGGCAAAGGAATCCACGTTGTCATTGGTGGCACCATAGAAGAAACTGTAGTTTACATGACTCTTCTCTGCACCCAGCTTTCTCTTGTCATTCCACGCCTGCAGTTCGGTAGTCTGCGGCACGGTATTCGGCATTTCCATATAGGAAGTCACGCCGCCATAGGCAGCCGCACGGCTTTCACTCTCGATATCCGCCTTGCGGGTAAGTCCCGGCTCACGGAAATGAACATGGTCATCTATTACACCCGGCAAAACGAAACACCCCGTAGCATCCACTACTTCATCGTAGATGCCACGGGGAGCCATGCCTTCAAATATATCAGATATCACTTCACCATCGACTAGAAGATCACCCAGAAATGAGCGACCTTCATTGACAATAGTTCCGCCTTTAATTAACATTTTAGACATAGTATTTCTTTTTTCTAAACTTTGAATTTACTCTTTTGCTTCAGGAATGCTTGGCTTCGCCAGTTCGTTAGGCGTTGGTGCAGGAGCCGCATTCGGATCGGTCTGCGGAGCCTCCATCTGTCCAGCCTGCATGCCTGGATCCATCTGTGCTTCGTGGGTACCGTTCATGATAGCCTGGTTTTCCTGTGCTTTCTGGTAGTAGTCCTTCACGTATGGATCGCTCTTGAAGTGTTCTGTAGCCTTGCTCATGATATCCTCTATCCATGGCGAAAGCATCGGATACTGGTTGCCCATGGTTACGAGGAAGAATACGCCTGGTCCCAAGACATTCTCGAAGTTGTCGGTAATGAAGGTAGTCACCAGCTTGTCCTCCTGCTCGGAGAGTTTCATCGCCTCAGCATTCAGTTGGGCAGTCACCGCCTGCATATCGCTTCCATTCATGATGGCCTGGTCGTGCTTATGCACCAGTTCCCGCTGCTGGCTCTGCAGCTGCTGGTATTTCTTGAAGAATCCGAAGAGCTTATCGTTGAGTGGCGTTCCACTTACTACCTGCTGTACATCGTCGAGTTTCACGGTAATGGTTCCCGCCTCCAGCACCAGCGGCAGAACAGGCTCATCGTCCATGAAGACATTTGCCATTCTTGCAGAATCTACCGTTCCCTGGAAATGGAACTGTCCATGTACCACATCACAGGAGTCGATCTTGCTGAATTCGTTATTCTTTAAGATTTGAAGGTAGAGCATACGGCCATCCAGGGTACTCACGTTGGAAGTACCCGAAATATCGTAGCTACTGGCGCATGAGGTAAGCGCCACCAAGGTGATAAGTGCGTAAAATATCTTATTCATAAGCTTTATAATTCACATTCAGTGAACAAAAGTACAATCATTTCTTGAAGTACCGAAATAAATTGATGCAATTTAATTGAATATTACAAGTATTTATGTTTTATTTGCATTCTTCCCCCTTCATTTCGTGCGAAATGCGGAAGGTGGTGTAGAGTTCCAGGATAGATGCCACCAGCATCACCACAATCCACTTGCCGTAGAAGATGGAGTAAAAGAGCTGCGGATTGCCCAGCCATTTCTCGGTAAAGGTATAGACCGTATCCACCATCGAGATGCCGGCAAAGATAAAGAGGATGTTGGCTACATTCTGGATGCGCTTCAGGCGATGGATCACAGTCGACTTGCCCTCGTAGGTCTGCATCGACTGGATCACGCTGAAGAGCACGGTGCCCAGAAGGAACACCCAGCTCGTGGTTTCCACCAGCGAAGGATAAATCTGTTTCAGCACAAAGCTGCACGCACCGACAACCATCAGCACGCCGCCCAACAAAAACAAAGCACTCTGTATTTTATTCAACTGTTTCATCTTTCTTATTTTCTTTTTCTGTTCGTTCACACCTTATTATATATAGATAGCGTTATTATATATAGATTGCGTTACCGGATGGAATCCTTGTCCTCCTCGTTTTCATCTATTTCCACCGAACCGGGCAGATCCGTGCTCAGCACGAAGATGTCCTCATTGTCAGCCTTCATGAAGTAGCGTTCGCGCGCTATCTTGCCGAAGACTTCCGGTCCCTTGCGCATTTCCTTCAGGATGCGGAGATCCCGGTCATACTCCGTTCTGTACTTTTCTATCTCAGAACGCAGCGTGGCTATCTCAATCTGATACTTGATATGCTGGCGGATGCTATTGTCGTCAATGACACCCACTATCAAAACACCCGCAATTATCACTATAAGATATTTATAGTGAGCGAGATAATTCCATATAATACTTAACTTTTGACTCATTAATTTCCGAATTTGTTTGCAAAGATAATATTTTTTTGTTATCTTTGCATCACAATTAAGAAAAAATAATGTAAGTGAACGTATATTCAAGCAAAAAAGAATGGAAGAATACATAGTTTCGGCTAGAAAATACCGTCCGATGACCTTTGATTCGGTGGTTGGACAGAGTGCGTTGACTACCACATTGAAGAATGCAGTGAAGAGTGGCAAGCTTGCCCACGCTTATCTTTTCTGCGGTCCGAGAGGTGTGGGAAAGACCACCTGTGCCCGCATCTTTGCCAAGGCAATCAACTGCGAGCACCCTCGCGAGGACGGCGAGGCATGCAATACCTGCGAGAGCTGCCAGGCTTTCAATGAGCAGCGCTCCTACAACATCTTCGAGCTGGATGCCGCCAGCAACAATGGTGTCGATCAGATCAAGACCCTGATGGAGCAGACCCGCATCCCGCCTCAGGTAGGCAAGTACAAGGTGTTCATCATCGATGAGGTCCACATGCTGAGTGCCGCCGCCTTCAATGCCTTTCTCAAGACCCTGGAGGAGCCGCCATCGCACGTGATCTTCATCCTCGCCACCACCGAGAAGCACAAGATCCTGCCTACCATCCTGAGTAGATGCCAGATCTACGACTTCGAGCGGATGACCGTGCCCAACACCATCGCCCACCTCAAGATGGTGGCAGAGAAGGAAGGCATCCAATACGAGGAGCAGGCGCTTGCCGTCATCGCCGAGAAGGCAGACGGAGGTATGCGAGATGCCCTCTCCATCTTCGACCAGGCTGCCAGCTTCTGCCAGGGCAACATCACCTACCAGAAGGTGATAGAAGACCTGAACGTGCTCGACAGCGACAACTACTTCAAGCTCGTGGACCTCGCCCTGGAGAACAAGGTGAGCCAGATGATGCTGCTGCTCGACAACATCCTGGGCAAGGGATTCGACGGCGGAAACATGATTCAGGGACTCGCCCAGCACGTACGCAACGTGATGATGGCGAAGGATACCCAGACCCTGCCGCTGCTGGAAACCAGCGAAGAGCAGAAGGCAAAATACGTGGAGCAGGCTAAGAAGGCCCCAACACCTTTCTTATATAAGGCACTCCAGCTGATGAACAACTGCGATGTGCAGTACCGACAGAGTTCCAACAAGCGACTGCTCGTAGAGCTGACCCTGATACAGATAGGTCAGATTACCCAGCCGAAAGACCAGGATGTGCCTAGTGCGGGGCGTACGCCCCACAGACTAAAATCCCTGTTTCAGAAAATCGTTGCCCAGCTTAAGCCTGCCTCTCAGGGTGCAGGTGCCGGGCAAGAGAGCGGCAGCAAGGCTCCCATTACAGAAGCACAGCCTGTCGCTGCAGCTACTGCTGCGCCTATATCAACAGAGAAAAACGGCTCAGAGGAGGCTGCTTCCGCAGCATCGCCGAAGGCAAAAACCATTCTCAAGTCGCCGGCTCAGGTAAAGCTGAAAGGCATCGGCATGAGCTTCGCCAATCTGGAGAAGACGGAGCAGAACAGTCAGCGCATCTACAATCCTATCGACCAGCTCAAGGAAGAAACACCGGCATCAACCGGAGCTGCCGCCAACCACGACCAGCCTTTCACCCAGGAACAGGTAGAAGGCCAGTGGATCAGCATGTGTCTGAGAATGCAAGGCATCAAGGACTTCATCGGACTTGCCAATCGCATGAAACCGATCGTACCTACCATCACCGACTTTCCGCATATCGAGGTAGTCATCGACAACAAGCTGCTGCTCGACGACGTGGTCAAGATCAAGGGAAGAATCCTGCAGACCTTCAGAATCGGCTTGAACAACAGCCAGGTAACCCTCGACTACCGTCTGGCAGAATCGGATGAAGTAACCCGAATCCTTTCCAAGCGAGAGATACTTGAGAATATGATAAAGGAAAACCCTGCCATCGGCAAACTGACCCAGGATCTACGGTTAGTCATGGCATAAATAAATAGTAAGACAATAATGGCAAGAAGACTTAGAAAGAAGCGTATAGCCGTGATACTGCTCACGTTTACAGCCCTCATCGGATGGACCACCCACAGCTGCGTATCGCGCTGCACCTCATCCGACAAGGAGAAATCTGCAGATTCACTGCCTACGGTACATATCAACGATTCCATCACCAATGCCCTCACCGAGGGAAAGGCATACCAGGAGATGGATTCCGTCATCGAGAGATACCTCAAGAGATGGGAAATCAACGGTGCCCAGCTCGTCATCACCCGCAACGACTCCCTGCTCTATGCCCGTGGATTCGGATGGGCAGACAAGGAAAGGGGCATCCGCATGGAACCCAACATGCTGATGCGCTTTGCATCCGTATCCAAGCTCATCACCGCTGCCGGTATCATGAAGCTCGTAGAGATGAAGAAACTCAAGCTGAACGAGAAGGTGTTTGGCGAAAAGGGAATCCTGCGCGATACCGTTTACAACAACAGTATCAAGGACAAGCGATATTACGACATCACCGTAGAGCAGCTGCTGCGCCACCAGGCAGGTTTCAACAACTATGCCGGCGACCCGGTATCCTCCACCCGTTACATCATGATGCAGAACCACCTCACCACCCCTCCCGACCACCCTACCCTGCTCAGGATTCTCCTGAAGCGTCATCTGGGTTATACGCCGGGCGAGGGCAAGTGCTACAGCAATCTGGGCTATATGATTCTCTCGATGATTGTAGAGAAGAAGAGCGGAATGAAATACGAGAACTTCATCCAGAAGTATGTGCTCCAGCCAGCCGGCTGTTTCGACATGCACATTGCGGGCACCTATTACAAGGACCGCCGTCCTAACGAGACGAAGTATTACATGCATCAGGGCAGCATTCCGGTATATGAGTACAACAACAGCGGCAGGATGGTAGAGAAGTGCTATGGCGATACTGATCTTCCCCGACTTTCGGGAGCAGGAGCCTGGTGCGGTTCGGCAGCCGAGCTGTCGAGATTCATTGCGAGCATCGACGGCATGCCTCATGTCAAGGATATCCTGAGCAGGAAGAGTGTGCAGTTTATGACGCAGGAACAGCCTAACCATCAGTACTCCATAGGCTGGAACTATACTCCGAAGAGCAACCGCCCATGGATCCGCACGGGTTCCCTTGCCGGCACCTCTGCGCTGATTCTGAAATATCCCGACGGTCAGTGCTGGATTCTCATCACCAACACTTCCACCTGGAAGGGTCATGGCTTCAGCAACGACACTATGGCATTCTTCGAGAAGCTGCGCAAGAAATATATGCCGCAGATGCCAAAGCGTGATCTCTTCCTGTAAAAAGGACAAAGGGATGTGATCTTCAAAGCAAAAAAACAGCTTAAAATTTGGAGGTTACAAATATTCAGCGTATCTTTGCAAATATGTTTAATTAATCATGGAGGATAGAATATGATGATATACGTAGCCAACCCACTTTACGATGCCGTCTTCAAGTATATGATGGAAGATGAGCGAATAGCCAAGACTCTGCTTTCTGCACTCTTGCAGAAAACAGTGATTGCCGTAGAAATGCGTCGTCATGAATATCCCAACATTTCACGTGATGCCATCTCTATGTTTCGTGTTGACTTTGCTGCAACCGTATTGGAAGATGACGGAAGTAAGAATCTGATTCTGATAGAATTGCAGAAAACATGGCTGGAGACGGAGACCTTGCGTTTCCGCCAATATCTGGCTGTGCAGTACAACAACAAGGAAAATATGCGCAAGGAGACCAAGGGCAAGTATGCCCTGCCAACCGTAGCGGTTTATCTGCTGGGACATTGCGTGGGCAAGTTTACGGAACCCGTGATCTATGCCAAACATAAGATATATGACTATGAAGGAAATGAGGTACATCAGGAGATGCCTGACCCATTTGTAGAGAGTCTGCAGCACGACAGCATCATTGTGCAGATTCCGCTACTGAAAGGAAGGGTGAACAACAGATTGGAGAAGATACTGAGCGTATTCGACCAGTCGCAGATTTATCCTGACGACCAGCGAATGCTTGAGTTGGATGAGAACAAATATGCGGATGATGCCGAAATGGCACATATACTCCATCGTCTCCAGTCGGCAGCCGCTAATCCTGACATCAGAAACAGGATGAATGCAGAGGATGAGTTCTTCCAGGCCCTGGAAGACAGGGATACAGTCATTATGCAAAAGGATGCTACTATTATGCAAAAGGATGCTACAATCATGACGCAGAAAAAAGAACTCGAAGAGAAGGATGCATCCTTGCGCGCTGCAGTCTTGGCATTATCGAAGTCGGGCATGACTGCAGAAATGATAGCAAAGACTTTGAATATCGGAGAGGAGAAAATACAAGAAATCTTATCCTAACTGATATCTCAAGCCCATAGCATCTCTTGAAATAACAGATAAACAGAAATCCCCCATCCTACTTTTGCAAGCGTATTTACTTATTTTATAATAATGTACGGCAAAGAAAGATGTAATTTGCTGAAAGTGGATGTAAACGATTTGTTGAACAAAGAATGTATCAAAGAATGATGGACGATATATTGAAACAGATAAACGCTGGCGAG
>ENA-UEOM01000382-UEOM01000382.1-human-gut-metagenome-genome-assembly--contig:-NODE-382-length-19747-cov-11.662837_pt1 | contig 19747 bp, 15 predicted proteins | sample MGYA00242993_ERZ507994 | MGnify/ENA primary metagenome ERZ507994 (study PRJEB26167, sample SAMN06115536) | human gut metagenome | host: Homo sapiens | place: China:Neimenggu | collected 2014-11-07... | reverse complement strand
TTCATCGTTGCCAAGACCCCCGCAGGCCGCTGGGGCGACCCGGAGGACATGGTTGGCCCCTGCGTGTTCCTTGCCAGCCACGCATCCGACTTCGTGAACGGCCAGATCCTCTACGCCGACGGCGGCATTCTGGCTTATATTGGCCGCCAGCCTAAGTAAATCCTGAAAAAATCCCCCCGGCGCTGCTCGCCGGGGGGATTTTTTATAGGCAAATTAGACGATTTTAAATGCGCTCCGCGGAGCGCTCCAAACGCATTTTCACGGGAGGGGTCGTAACGAAAAAAACCGGCTGCCGCACGTTTTGTGCAGCAGTCGGTCAGTGTTTTATTTAGAGGTCATTCTGCCAAAGTGGCCTTTTTCCTCTTCGTCCTTTTTGGGGTCAGGCTTTTCCGCCGGGGTCAGACGCACCTCGGTCACGCGGCGCTTGGCGGTGCGGGTGACCACGCCGTCGTAGCTGCCCAGCGTAAAGCGGTCGCCTACCTTGGGCAGGCGGCAGGTCTTTTCCTGCACCAGACCGTTCACTGTGTTGGAGTCGATATCCTCGTCCTCCGGCAGACCCAGCCGCTCGTACAGGTCGTCCACACCGGCGCTGCCCAGCACGATCCAACTGCCGTCCGACTGCTTGCGGAAGTCCTCGGTCACCTCGTCGTGCTCATCCCAGATCTCGCCTACCAGCTCCTCCAGAATGTCCTCCAGCGTGATAATGCCCTCGGTGCCGCCGTACTCATCCACCACCACAGCCATGTGATGGTGCTGCTCGCGCAGGGTACGCAGCAGCTGGGAGATCTGGGTAGAGCCGGTGGTGTAGAGGGTGGGCTTGACCAGATCCTCCAGCTTGGTCTCCTTTTTCAGGCGTGCCATGTAGAAGTCCTTTTCATGTACCACACCAATGATGTTATCAATGGTGTCGTGGTACACCGGCAGACGGGAGTAGCCGGATTCCGCAAAGGTCTGTGCCACCTCTTCCAGCGGCATATCGTCCTCCACCGCGATCACATCCACGCGGGGGGTCAGGATCTCTTCCACCTCCACGTCATCAAATTCGATGGCGCTGCGGATCAGCTCGCTTTCCCGGTCGGTCAGTTCGCCGTCATTCTCGGCTTCGCTGACCATGGTCATCAGCTCGCCCTCAGTGATGGTGTCCTCCTCGGTGCTGTGGACAAAGTGCCCCAGAAAGCGCTTCCACTGGCTGAACAGCCATGTCAGCGGGGTAAACACTAGCATCAGCAGGCTGAGCGCCGGTGCAACTGCGGTGGCTACCGTTTCCGGCATCTCCTTTGCAAGGCTCTTGGGGGTCACCTCGCCAAAGATCAGCACCACCACGGTCAGCACCATAGTGGACACCGTAGCGCCCCGCTCTGCACCCAGCATCTTGGTGAAAATGATGGTGCCAATGGAGGCTGCGGCAATGTTCACGATATTGTTTCCGATGAGGATGGTGGAAAGCAGCTTATCGTATTTTTCAGCCATTTCCAGCACCCGGGCGGCAGAGGTATCGCCGTCCTCGGCGCGGCTTTTCAGGCGGATCTGATTCAGGGAAGAAAATGCGGTCTCGGATGCGGAGAAAAAGGCGGAGAATACCACCAATACTACCAGCGCTACCCAGAGCGTCATACTGCCATCGTCCATAAAAAGGGGAATCACACTCAACTTTCTGTTTTAAATTTAGTTTTATTTGCCCGTTGTATTTTCATTGTGCTTCAACCGTGCCAAGCGGGCTTTTCCGTATACAAAAATGTGCTTTCCATCGTTGCCATTTCCACGATGAAAAGCACATCAATGTTATTTTCTATAATAACATATTCTGCACACGGGTGCAAGCGTTTGGGCTGTACTCCATGTACAAAACCGGTAAATTTTAACGCAGAACCAATGCGCTGCCGTCATAATCCACCGTCAGGGTGTTGCCCTCGGCATAACCGCCCTTGATGATGGCCTTGGCGATCAGGGTCTCCACGCGGCTCTGGATGAAGCGCTTGATGGGACGTGCACCATAGACACTGTCGTAGGCAGAATCAATGATGAAGTCCTTGGCGGCGGTGGTGACCTCCAGCTTGAGGTGCTTGCCCTCCTCCATACGGTTGCGCAGATCCTGCAATTGCAGATCCACGATCTTGCGCATTTCGTCCTTGGTCAGGCTCTTGTAGTAGACGATCTCGTCCAGACGGTTCAAAAATTCGGGACGGAACTTGCTCTTGAGCAGCAGGTCGATCTGGTGCTTTGCATCCTCGCTCAGCTCGTTGGAGCCCTGCGCACGGCGCTGCTCCAGATCGTTCAGGATGATATCGCTGCCAAGGTTGGAGGTCAGGATGATGACCGTGTTCTTGAAGTCCACGGTGCGGCCCTGACTATCCGTGATGCGGCCATCGTCCAGCACCTGCAACAGGATGTTGAACACATCGGGGTGAGCTTTTTCCACCTCATCGAACAGCACCACGCTGTAAGGTTTGCGGCGCACAGCCTCGGTCAGCTGGCCGCCCTCTTCATAACCGACATATCCCGGAGGCGCGCCGATCAGGCGACTGACGCTGAACTTCTCCATATATTCGGTCATATCGATACGCACCATGTTGCGCTCGTCGTCAAACAGTGCCTGTGCCAGTGCCTTAGCCAGCTCGGTCTTGCCCACGCCGGTGGGGCCGAGGAACAGGAAGCTGCCGATGGGGCGGTTGGGGTTGGCGATACCGGCGCGGCTGCGCAGGATAGCTTCGCTTACCTTGGTCACAGCCTCGTCCTGACCGATGACCCGCTGGTGCAGCACATCATCCAGATGCAGCAGCTTCTCGCGCTCGCCCTCCACCAGCTTCTCTACCGGGATGCCAGTCCAGCGTGCCACGATGCGGGCGATCTCCTCGTCGGTCACGCGGTCACGCAGCAGGCTGTCCTCCTTCTTGGCGGCAGCCACCTTTTCCTCTTCGGCCAGCTGCTTTTGCAGCTGGGGCAGCTTGCCGTATTTCAGTTCGGCGGCCTTGTTCAGGTCGTACTCGCGCTGGGCTTTCTCGATGGCGGCATTGGTCTGCTCGATCTGCTCGCGCAGGGTCTGCACCTTGCCAATGGCGTTCTTCTCGTTTTCCCACTTTGCCTTCATGCTGCGGAACTTATCCTGCAATTCGGCAAGTTCCTTTTCCAGATCCTTCAAACGGCTCTGGCTCAGGGCGTCAGTCTCCTTTTTCAGGCTCACCTGCTCGATCTGCAGCTGGGTGATGCGGTGTGCCAGATCGTCCATCTCGCTGGGCATACTGTCCATCTCGGTCTTGATCATGGCGCAAGCTTCATCCACAAGGTCGATGGCCTTATCCGGCAGGAAGCGGTCGGTGATATAGCGGTCGGAAAGGGTGGCAGCGGCGATCAGGGCGCTATCGTTGATCTTTACGCCGTGGAACACCTCATACCGCTCCTTCAGGCCGCGCAGGATGGAGATGGTATCCTCTACGGTGGGCTCATCCACCTGCACCGGCTGGAACCGGCGTTCCAGCGCGGGGTCTTTTTCGATATACTGACGGTACTCGTCCAGCGTGGTCGCGCCGATGCAGTGCAGCTCGCCGCGCGCCAGCATGGGCTTGAGCAGGTTGCCTGCGTCCATGGCGCCATCGGTCTTGCCGGCACCCACAATGGTGTGCAGCTCATCGATGAAGAGGATGATCTTGCCCTCGCTCTTCTTCACCTCGTTCAGCACGCTCTTCAAGCGCTCCTCAAACTCGCCGCGGTACTTTGCACCGGCTACCAGAGCGCCCATGTCCAGACTGAACACGGTGCGGTTCTTCAGGTTTTCGGGCACATCGCCACGCACGATGCGCTGCGCCAGACCCTCGGCGATGGCGGTTTTACCAACGCCGGGCTCACCGATCAGACAGGGGTTGTTTTTGGTCTTACGGGACAGGATACGGATCACATTGCGGATCTCCTGATCTCGACCAATGACGGGGTCCAGCTTCTGCTTGCGGGCAAGTTCCACCAGATCCTGACCGTACTTCTGCAATGCGTTGTAGGTGTCCTCCGGGTTATCGGTGGTCACCCGCTGGTTGCCGCGCACGGCGGTAAGCTGCTGTAAAAAGGCGTCCTTTTTCAGGTTAAAGGCGCGGAACAGCTCACTGGTGGTCTGGTCCTGCTCGTCCAGCAGGCCAAGGAACAGATGCTCCACGCTGATGAAGTCATCCTTCATGGCCTTGGCTTCGCGGGCGGCGGCACTGAGCACCTTATCGGTGGCCTGCGAGATATAGACCTTATCGGGGTCGCGACCGGAGCCGGACACCCGGGGCAATGCGGACAGCTTTTCCGCCACGGCGGCGGCAAAGCTGCCGGGGTCAACATTCAGCTTTTGCAGCAGCTGAGGGATCAGGCCGTTTTCCTGCGCAGCCAGTGCGTGCAGCAGGTGGGCGGGCTCCAGCGCATTGTGCTGATACTCCACAGCCAGCTGCTGGGCCGCCTGCAAAGCCTCAAGGGTCTTTTGGGTATATTGATTGGTATTCATAAAGTCAAGCCTCCATTCATACCGGAAGGTTTATTTTAGCGGACGGATAAGTTCTTTGCTAACAGCTCCGCGCCCGGCGGCGGCAGAGCCGTGAGTTGATTATACAGATGTTCTTCTTCATGGTCTTGCACACCTCCTACGGAGCAGTTTGTTTTGTTTTTAGCACTCTATCTGCTCGACTGCTAAAAATATACTCCTATTCACCCACTTTGTCAATAGGGTTCATAAAAAGTTTGCAGAATAGACGCAAAACCATGCTTTTTGTTTTAGCACGCGATGCTTGAGCAAAGATCAATAAGCGCCTCCGGCTCGCCCCTTGTGGGGCAACCGCCGGAGATGCGCAGTCGTGCTCCCCCGTTCTCCGGGAAAGGGGCAGCAAAAAACGGCTCTGCCGAAGCAGAGCCGTAAAAGTGCATACTGAGATAAATCAGCGCTTGGAGAACTGGGGAGCATCGCTGGCAGGGCTGCGCCCTGCACGCGATGCTTGAGCAAAGATTAACAAGCGCCTCCGGCTCGCCCCTCACGGGGCAACCGCCGGAGATGCGCAGTCGTGCTCCCCAGTTCTCCGGGAAAGGGGCAGCAAAAAACGGCTCTGCCGAAGCAGAGCCGTAAAGTTGCGTCTGAAATATAATCAGCGCTTGGAGAACTGGGGAGCATCGCTGGCAGGGCTGCGCCCTGCACGCGATGCTTGAGCAATGTTTTATAAGCGCCTCCGGCTCGCCCCTTGCGGGGCAACCGCCGGAGATGCGCAGTCGTGCTCCCCTGTTCTCCGGAAAAGCAGGCAACAAAAAACGGCTCTGCCGAAGCAGAGCCGTAAAGTTGCATCTGAAATATAATCAGCGCTTGGAGAACTGGGGAGCACGACGTGCAGCCTTCAGACCGTACTTCTTACGCTCCTTCATACGAGGATCGCGGGTCAGGAAGCCAGCCTTCTTCAGCACAGGGCGGTTCTCGTCGCTCTGCTGCAGCAGGGCGCGGCTCAGGCCGTGACGGATAGCGCCAGCCTGACCGGAAACACCGCCGCCGGAAACGCGGACGACGACGTCGTACTTGCCCTCCAGGCCCAGCAGGACCAGCGGAGAACGGACGATCAGCTTCAGGGTCTCCAGACCGAAGTAGTTGTCGATATCACGATCGTTGATGGTGATCTTACCGGTGCCGGTGTAAACGCGAACGCGGGCAACGGAATCCTTACGACGACCAGTGCCGTAGAAATAAGGTTTGGTTTCGTACATATTCGATTGCCTCCTTCTTAGAACTCGATCTTCTCGGGCTTCTGAGCAGCGTGAGCGTGCTCGGCACCCTGGTAGCAGTGCAGGCGGGTCAGAGCCTTATCACCGATGGTGTTGGAAGGGATCATGCCCTTGATAGCGTAGGTCATAGCCAGATCGCTGTTCTCAGCCATCAGCTTGCTGTACTGGACCTTCTTCAGGCCGCCGATGTACTTGCTGTGGGTGATGTGGAACTTCTGCTCGGCCTTCTTGCCGGTCAGAACAGCCTTGTCGCAGTTGATGACAACAACGAAATCGCCGCAGTCAACGTTGGGGGTGTAATCGACCTTCTGCTTGCCGCGCAGCAGAACAGCGGCCTCAGCAGCGACGTGGCCCAGGCTCTTGCCGGTAGCGTCGAGCAGGTACCACTTACGCTCGACTTCAGCGGGCTTTACGAGAGTAGTGCTCATATCTATTTCCTCCTGATAAGCTTTTTGTACGTTTCAGGCACCCTTTTGGGGCGCGAGTGTCAGTATACAACACAAAAACGCGCCTGTCAACATGATTTTTGGATTTTTTCGGCGGAAATTTTTGAAACTCTCAAAATCGCTTGTTTTCTCTCAAATCCTCTTGATTTCTGAATTCCGATTTTTGTAAAAGTTTTTTGCCCGCCCCGGCATATTTTTGCCATTTGCCCGCTACAAATCCCGCTGCGGTTGTGGTATACTATAAAGGATATGGGCGGTGCACAGCTGCCCTTGCCAACACAAGGAGAATACATCCATGCCAAATGAGATCGACCGCACTTCTTCGGCGCAGCGCCGCAGCTCCAAGCTGCTGACGGCGATGGCCATTTTCATCTGTCTGGGCATCGCAGCCTACATGGTGCTCACCCTGCTGGTGAACCGGCAGACCCCCGCGACACCCGACACCCACTATACCGGCACGAATGGCATCTCTGTCTACTACGACAGCAGCGTGTGGAGCGTGTGCCGCATGACCGAGGACGCAACCCTCGGCACCGTGCTGGAGCTTGCCACCGCCGACACGGCAGACAGCGAGGACTATCAGGCCGTGCTGTTGCAGCGGGGCACCGCCGACAGCTACGAAAGCTTTATCGAGGACTCGGAAGCCGACCTCAAGCAGGCCTACGGCGTCATCAAGCCCCGCAAGGTCAACCTGACCGTGGAGGGTGCAGCGGTGGAAGCGGTACGCTGTGATATCCGCACCTACTACGCCGTGCTGGCCACCATTACCTACGACAGCGGCGATGTGGTCTATGTCTCGGCGCTGACAAAGCTGGCGTCCATCAGCGATGTGGTCAATCTGGTAGAAAGCGTGAGCCTGTCATGAGTGATCTTCGTGCAATGCAGCGGCTCTGCGGTCTGATGCGCAAGGCCGTACAGGACTATGAAATGATCGCCCCCGGCGACCGGGTGATGGTGGGCGTTTCCGGCGGCAAGGACAGCGTGGCGCTGACCATCGGCCTTTCCATGCTGCGCAAGTACATCGGCTTTGACTACGAGGTGGTGGCGGTCACGCTGGACCCGCAGTTCGACCATCAGCCTATGGACTACTCCGCGCTGGCAGAGCTGTTCCGGCAGCACGGCATCCCCTATGAGGTGCGCCGCACCGAGATTGGCCCTGTGGTGTTCGAGTACCGCAAGGAAAAGAACCCCTGCGCCCTGTGCGCCAAGCTGCGGCGGGGCGCGCTGCACACCGCCGCGCAGGAGCTGGGCTGCAACAAGGTGGCGCTGGGGCATCATCTGGACGATGCCGTGGAGACCTTTTATATGAACCTCTGGCGGGAGGGACGCATCGGCTGCTTCTCGCCGGTGACCTACCTCTCCCAGCGGGATCTCACCCTCATCCGCCCCATGCTGCTTGCCACCGAGTACGAGGTGCAGTGCGCCGTGCGGGAGGCGGACTTGCCCATCGTGAAAAGCCGCTGCCCCGCCGACGGCGTTACCGTGCGGGAACAGACCAAGGAATTTGTGCAGGAGCGCTGCCGCACCGACCACGCCTTCCGCCAAAAGACTCTCCATGCCTTGCAGGAGAGCGGCATTGACGGCTGGCGTCCCGTCCACACGGGCCGGGGCAGCTTTATCGTACCAAAAAAGGAAACAGATCATGCAGAAACAACCGTTTGAAAAACACGTCTGGGCCGAGATCGACCTCGAGGCCCTTCGGTATAATTTCCGGGCAGTAAAGGCCCGGGCAGGGACGCTGCCCCTGTGCGCAGTGGTCAAGGCGGACAGCTACGGCCACGGCGCGGTACAGTGCGCCCGGGTGTTCGCCGAGGAGGGCGCCGCATGGCTGGCGGTCAGCTGCCTGACCGAGGCTGTGCAGCTGCGCAAGGCGGGGCAGACTTTGCCCATCCTCATTCTGGGGCATGTGCAGCCCGCCTACGCCGCCGCTCTGATCCAGAACGACATCACTGTGGCCTGCTACTCCCTTGCGCAGGCACACGCCCTGAGCGAAGCCGCCGTGGCGGCAGGCGGCAGGGTACACATCCACCTCAAGGCCGACACCGGCATGGGACGCATCGGCTTTGCCCTGCGCACCGATTTTGACGCCGCCATCCGGGAGATGCTGGAGGCTTGTGCGCTGCCCGGGCTGGAAATGACCGGCCTGTTCCAGCATTTTTCCGTGGCCGATGATACCGCCCCGGAGAATGTGGCCTACACCGCCGAGCAGCACGCACTGTTCGTGAAAGCCTTCCACGCACTGAAGGCCGCCGGGCGGGAGCCTGCCCTTGTGCACTGCGATAACTCTGCCGGGGTCATGCTGCACCCGGACTGGCCGGAGGGACTGCCCCGGGAGCGCTGCATGGCGCGCCCCGGCATCATCCTGTACGGCTACGACCCCAGCGACGAGGTGCGCTTTGGCCGCTTTAAGCCGGTAATGACCCTTAAGACCGTGGTGAGCATGATCAAGGAGATGCAGCCCGGCCAGTGCGCCAGCTACGGCCGCCGCTTTACCGCCGAAAAGCCCACCAAGGTAGCCACCCTTTGCACCGGCTATGCCGACGGCTATCCCCGGCTTTTGAGCTGCGGCAAGGGCGTGGTGGAGATCCACGGCAAAGCCTGCCCGGTACTGGGCCGGGTGTGCATGGATCAGATGATGGTGGACGTGACCGATGTACCGGAAGTGCGCGAGGACGATGAAGCCATCCTGTGGGGCGGCACCGTAAGCGACACCGCAGAGACCATTGCCCGCAAGACCGACACCATCCCCTATGAAGTGCTGTGCGGCGTTTCCCGCCGCGTGCCCCGCGTCTACCGCGACCACGGACAGATCGTGGCCGTGGAGGACTGGATCTTAGAAGCATAAAGCTGCCCGGAGGAACTACATGGCAAGAGACAACATCCGCAACTTCTGCATCATTGCACATATCGACCACGGCAAATCCACCCTGTCCGACCGCATTCTGGAACTGACCAAGAGCGTGGACGAGCGCACCATGGAAGACCAGATCTTGGACAACATGGATATCGAGCGCGAGCGCGGCATCACCATCAAGGCGCGTGCCGTGACCATGAACTATACTGCAAAGGACGGCAAGACCTACGAGTTCAACCTGATCGACACCCCGGGTCATGTGGACTTTGCCTACGAGGTCAGCCGCAGTCTGGCCGCCTGCGAGGGCGCCATTCTGGTGGTGGACGCCACGCAGGGCGTGGAAGCGCAGACGCTGGCCAACACCTATATGGCCTTGGAGCACGATCTGGAGCTGGTGCCCATCCTGAACAAGATCGACCTGCCCAGCGCCCACCCGGACGAGGTGGCGCAGGAGGTGGAGGACGTGATCGGCCTGCCCTGCATGGACGCGCCCCGCGTCTCCGCCAAGACTGGCCTGAATGTCGATCAGGTGCTGGAGCGTGTGGTCAGCGATATCCCCGCCCCCACCGGCGACCCGGACGCCCCCTTAAAGGCGCTGATCTTCGACAGCATCTACGACAGCTACAAGGGCGTCATCGTCTACATCCGCGTGTTCGAGGGCTCGGTGAAGCCCGGCGACACCATCCGCATGATGGCCACCGGCGCAGAGTTCACGCTGGTGGAGGTGGGTCACATGGGTGCCACCTCCCTGACCCCCTGCGCCCAGCTGCAGGCCGGTGAGGTAGGCTACCTGACCGCCAGCATCAAGACGGTGCAGGACACCCGCGTGGGCGATACCGTCACGCTGGCAGAGCGCCCCACCGCAGAAGCGCTGCCCGGCTACCGTCAGGTCAAGCCCATGGTGTTCTGCGGCATCTACCCCGCCGACGGTGCCAAGTACCCCGACCTGAAGGACGCGCTGGAAAAATTGCAGCTGAACGACGCCTCCCTGACCTTTGAACTGGAGACCAGCGCTGCGCTGGGCTTCGGCTTCCGCTGCGGCTTTTTGGGTCTGCTGCATATGGAGATCATCACCGAGCGCTTGGAGCGGGAGTTTGATCTGGACATCATCACCACCACCCCCAGCGTGCGCTACCGCCTGACCCTGACCGACGGCACAGTGGAAATGATCGACAACCCCTCCAGCTACCCGGACCCCAGCAACATCGTCAAGCAGGAGGAGCCCTTTGTGGATGTGCATCTGTACACCCCCAACGACTATGTGGGCGGCCTGATGGATCTGTGCCAGAGCAAGCGCGGCGTGCTGATCGATATGAAGTATCTGGACGATGTGCGCGTGGACCTGCACTACGCGCTGCCGCTGGGCGAGATCGTGTACGACTTCTTTGACGCCATCAAGAGCCGCAGCCGGGGCTACGCCAGCTACGACTATGAGTTCAAGGAGTACCGCGAGAGCGATCTGGTCAAGCTGGACTTTTTGCTCAACGGCGACCCCGTGGACGCCTTGTCCATGATCGTGTTCCGGGACAACGCCTACGCCAAGGGACGCCGCATCTGCGAAAAGCTGCGGGACAACATCCCGCGCAACCTGTTCGAGATCCCGGTGCAGGCAGCCATCGGCGGCAAGATCATTGCCCGCGAGACGGTCAAGGCCATGCGCAAGGACGTGCTGGCCAAGTGCTACGGCGGTGATATCTCCCGTAAAAAGAAGCTGCTTGAAAAGCAGAAGGAAGGCAAAAAGAAGATGCGTCAGCTGGGCAGCGTTTCCCTGCCCAGCGAGGCCTTTACCGCCGTGCTCAAGCTGGACAGCGACGACGATTGATCTGCAAATATACAAAAGGGATGCTGCGTGCGCGGCATCCCTTTTTTGATGGGAACTCCCAAATGTGAAATCCGCCCATGGCAGAGATGCACTCTTTGCTTTTCCTACTAAATATGTTATAATTTATTTATATATCAGTTTTTGTATCCGTTTTTGGAGAGATGGGCTGCGGCCTTGTGCTGCGCCCTTCTCTATGCAACGTTCCCCGGCAGAAAGGATGTGGCCTTTATCAAAGCAAAACACGGAAAAGGCGCAGCGCAAAACAGCAGACATACACACAGCGGCGGCGCACAGAGGGCAACGCCCCCCTGGAAGCAGGTGCTGCTGACGCTGCTGGTTCTTGTTGCCCTGCTCACCCTGCTGGGCGGGGCGCTGTGGCAGAATATCTGCTATAACCGCACCCACTATACGGCAGAGTTCTATCAGATCCATTCCCGCAAGCTGACCCAGAGCTGCCGGGTCGTTTTTCTGACCGACCTGCATCTGCGGGAATACGGAGCAGATAACTGTGAGCTGGTGCAGGATGTCCGCAGCCTTGCCCCGGATCTGATCCTGCTGGGCGGCGACTTTGTGACCTACGGCGAAGGCACCGATTATGATAATATGCTCTCCCTGTTCCGTCAGCTGAGCGAGATTGCCCCGGTATGCGGAGTGCTGGGCAACCACGAGGACGAGCTGTATTTTCTGGACAACGACCGGGAACTGGTGGAAAAGTTCACCGCCGCCGGGGTGACCGTCCTGCGCAATCAGGAGGCGCGCTATACCATCCACGACAATGTTATCAGCATTCTGGGCGTGGAGGGCAGCCCGGCGGATTTTTCTAACTACGGTGCCAGCACCTTTATGGACAGCGTGGAGCCGCAGACAGACTACGACCTGCGCATCTGTCTGGCGCATGTGCCCACCTACTTTACCGAGCATCTGGAAAATTATTCCTTTGAGCTGGGACTGGCCGGGCACACCCACGGCGGCATCGTGCGTCTGCCGAAGATCGGTCCGCTTTATACCGCCGAGGAGGGCTTTCTGCCCGACTATGCCGGGGGCAGTTATACGCTTGCCAACAACGCCACCCTCATTGTAAGCCGGGGACTGGGCGATTCCAGCCGGGCGCCCCGCATCAACAATGTGCCGGAGCTTTCGGTCATTGACATCGACTAAGCAGCCTGCGCTGCGCGTGCAGGCCGCTGCAAAAGGGTAGAATGCCATGGATGACATCAAAGAAAAAATCAAACAGGCGCTGCGTCATATCTGGACAAATAAATACCGCCTGTTTCTCTGCCTGCTGACCTTGTGCTGTCTGTTCGGGCTGGTTCACTATTTCAAAAGTGCGGACAGCGCCACTGCCAGCATCTCCTTCAATTACTCCGAGGCGGCGCTTGGCATGAACCCCAACAAGACCCGCTTCAACGCCTACGAGATCGTGTCGGACGAGGTGATGGAACGCGCCATCCGGCGGGTGGGCTTGCAGGACAGCCTGACTGCCTCCCAGCTGGCAGAGTGCCTTTACCTGAGCCCGGACGGCACCGGCAGCGCCAACGGCAGCGAGTATATCAGCACCAACTACTATCTCTCCATCAACACCCGCAAGCTGGAGCTTGGCAGCCGCAAGGCTACGGATCTTTTGCAGAGCGTGTGCGAATCCTACCGGGAGATCTTTCTGAGCAACTACTGCGATAACCAGAGCATCCTCAAGGAAAAGCTGGACGTGACCTCTGCGTGTGAGCCTTATCTGCGGCTGAACGAGCTGGAGGTGCGCGCCGCTGCGCTGAACCGCTATCTGAACGCCCGTCTGGGGGAAAACAAAAGCTTTACGGACGAGGCAAACCCTGACTCTGCCACCAACAACTTTACCACACTGGGCAAAATGATCAACAATCTGGTGGATTACGACCTGCCCAACGCCATGGCCTTTGTCATCGAGGGCGGCGTTGCCCGCGACCCGGCCATGCTGACCAGCATTCTGGAATACAAGAACAAGATCGACGATATTGATATGCGCACCCAGCAGGCCTACTATGACGCCGACAAAAAGGGCATTTCCATCTACGAAAAATCCATGACCTCCATCATGATGATCCCCACCGTGGATGAAGCAAGCGAGTACTATATGTCCCGCACCAAGACCGCCATGGATGCGCTGGCGCGGGCGGCAGACGCTTCTCTGGCCGATGCCACCGACTACCAGTCCGAGATCGTGAGCACGAATTATGTGATCCAGAAGATCCGGGAGCTGGATGCCGGTCAGCCGCGTCTGGCCGAGGCGCAGGCCATGGTGAACAAGCTGGAGACCGCCATCAACGAGATCTCGGAGCAGCTGTTTGTACTGGACAAGGCGTATATCAAGTACAAATCCCAGAACTATATTACCTTTACCTACGGCTCGGCCTCCTTCCTGCAGCGCCTGAGCCTGAAAAAGACCCTGATGGAGTCCGTTGCTGTTATGCTGGGCAGTGCATGGCTGCTCCACGAACGCAAACGCAGAAAGGCAAGGCACCGCAGATGAAAAAGTTTGAGATCCTGCGCTATCTGAAGCGTTTCAGCCTGCTGATCTTTCTGGTGTCGCTGGCAGGTGCGGCCGCCATCTACCTGTATGCGGACGGTCGGCAGAAGTACACTGCATCGGTCATTATCCGCTATACCAACGACGGCATCTCGGACGGCTACACCCCGGACGGCAGCGAACTGGACGTCAACGAGATCTACTCCTCCACCGTCATCTCGCAGGCCATGGATGCACTGGGTGCTTCCGGGCGGCTGAGCACCATCCGTTCCAACATCTCGGTGACCCCGGTGATCTCGGAAGATCAGCAGACCATCAACGACGCCCTGCTGCAAAAGGGCGAAGAGGTGACCTATTTCCCGGATACCTACAAGGTGAGCCTTGTGGTGGATGGAGAGCAGGGCGCGGGTTATGCCCGCAATATGCTGGATGCCATCATCCAGAGCTACTGCACCTATTATACGGAAAAATATGTGGAGCAGAAACTCTCGCTCAACCCCTCGTCCGGCCTGCTGGATAACGGCTATGACTACTACGAGTGCATCCGCATTCTGGAAAACGATACCAACGAGATGCAGGACTATCTGCTGAGCAAGCGGGAGCACTACCCGAATTTTCGCTCCTCCCGCACCGGCTACACCTATGCAGACCTGTGCGATATCTATTCCGACTTCAAAAAATACACCATCCCGGCGCTGTACGCCTATGTGCTCAACGGCCCGCAGGTGCGGGACGGCACGGTGCTGCAGGAATATCTGGCCAACACCATCGAAACTGCAAAGCAGAACGAACAGATCACCACCGAGCAGCGGGACAGTCTGTGGAGCCTGACCGACCAGTATGTGTACAAGAACGCCGATCTGCTGCAAAACTACTTTACTGACCGGGGCGAGGTGGTGTCCTCGGACTATATCCTGAATAACATCGAGCTGGAAGGTGCTGGCGATAAGGCACAGACCACCTACGACGGTCTGGTGCTGAAACTGGTATCGCTGGAACAGCAGGTCGCATCCAGCCAGATCGACCGGCAGTTTCAGGAGGAGATCCTGCAAAGCTTCCGCAACGTGGATTTTGGCGGTACAGGCGAGCAGCACGCCAAGATGGAAAGCATGATCAACGACTACGAGGCGCAGCTGAAAAGCTACTACGAGATCATCAATACCAGCAGCAAGGAGCTGAACCTGTACATCAGCGCGGATTATCTGAAGATGATCAGCTCGGTGCAGGTGGCTGCCGCCATCAATGTCAAGCTGTATCTGATGCTGGCGCTGGTGCTGTTCTTTGTCATCGGCTGCTGCGGTGCAATTCTGCTGGGCCGCATCTCGGATGCGGTGGATTATCTGCTGTATGTGGACAAAAAGACCGGTCTGCCCAACCGCGAAAAGCTCAACGTGTATATCACCGGCATGGCCGACCGCATCCTGCCGGAGGACTATACCTGCTTTGCTTTGCAGCTGGACAACCTGACCGAGATGAGCCGCCGCTTCGGCTACCATGTGGGTGACGGCATCCTGAAGGATTTTTCCGGTCTTTTGCAGCTGATGGGCGATACCGACGGCACCGTGGGCTACAACGGCGCGGGCAAGTTCCTTGCCTTCTTTGATGAATGCAGCACCCGGAAGGCAGAGGTCATGATCCACATCCTGCAAAGTCAGGTGGACGAGTACAATAAGCTCAACCCGGAGTACCCCATCCTGTTCACCGCCGCATGGGCCACCACCTCGGAGGAGGAGCTCTACCATGTGCGCGACCTTGTGCGCTGCGCACAGAAAAAGATGTCCCTGATCGCAGAGGAGGGCGGCGCTGTCCTTGCCGGAACGGAGCGTGGTGAAGCATGATCCAGAACCGACGCGCTTACCAGCTGATCCACTGCCGCACCCGCAGCCGTCTGCTGGCGGGCGCTGCCGCCGTGTGCGGCGCAGCCTGCGGCCATGCAGACCTTGGGCTGTACCATCTGCTGCACCGGGGCGGTGCCCCGCTGCCGGACAGCACACAGGCCGACCGCGCCGCGCTGGCAGCCCTGTGCCCGAAACCTGCAGCAGAAGAGACCTGCCCGCTGCTGCCGCCGCAGGACCCGACGGTGACCCTTTCGGTCATTGTGCCGGTGTACAACGGCGAAGCTACCATCGGCCCCTGTCTGGACAGCATTTTGCAGCAGGAGACCAGCTGCACCGTGCAGCTGATCGTGGTGGACAGCGATTCCACCGACGGCACAGCCGCCGTGCTGGAACGCTACCGGGCACTGCCCGGGGTGTTGCTGTGCAATTGCAGTGCGCCCCGCAGCGCCGCCGCCGCCCGCAACGAGGGGCTACGCCACGCCGTGGGCCGCTGGCTGATGTTCGTGGACAGCGACGATCTGTTATTGCCCGGTGCCATCCGCACCCTGCTGGAGGCCGCACAGCGCCTTGACGCCGATGTGGTGCAAGGCGGCTGGCAGTACCTGTACACCGACGGCACCCGCGGCCCGGTGCAGCGCTACCCGGCGGCAGTCTACGCCGGTGCCGCCGCGCAGAGCTACTGGATCATGGAGCAGCTGGCAGTGCAGGATGCTGCGCTGGGCCTGCCCCACGATGCGTTATACCGCTGCACCCTGACGCTGCAGCTTTCGGCTTTCTGCTATGCCACTGTATCCGGTCTGCCGCCGGAAACGCAGCAGGCTGTTTTCCGGTTGTGCTGTGCTTTGTACGCAAAGGCGCTGCCGCAAGCGGGCGCACTGCCCCGCCGTGCCCGCTGGGGTGCCCGGGCGCTGCGGCAGCAGGACTTTGGGCTGTGGTGCCGCTACGGCAGAAGATTTCAGTTGTTATAATATAAGGAGTACCCATGATACGAGTGCTGCATTCGGTCAGCAATATGGACCGCGGCGGGATCGAGACCATGCTGATGAACTACTACCGGCATATCGACCGCGAAAAGGTCCAGTTTGATTTTATCGTCAACAAGCAAAAGCCCGGCGATTACGACGACGAGATCCGCCGTCTGGGCGGGCATATCTACCAGAGTCCGGGATTAAACCCGCTGCACTACCCGGCGTATCTGCGCTTTGTGCAGCAGACCGTGGCCGCAGACCCCCGCATCCGCATCCTGCACGCCCACAACGAGGCGATGGGGCTTTATGCCCTGAAGGGTGCAGAGAAGGCCGGGCTGCAAGTGCGCATTGCCCACGCCCATAACATCTGGATCGTCCGGGACTACAAGTGGCCGCTGAAGATGTTCTGTAAACAGTTGCTGCCCGGCGCCGCCACCCACCTGTGGGCCTGCGGCCGGGATGCGGGCATCTACTACTTTGGCAAAGCGGACTGGGAGCGCCGGGGACAGATCATTCCCAACGCCATCGAGCCGGAGACCTTCCGCTTCTCCCCCGCCGTCCGCGCCGAAATGCGGGCGCGCTACGGGCTGGAAGACCGGGTGGTTCTGGGTCATGTAGGCCGCTTTGATGTCCGCAAGAACCACGAGCGTCTATTGGAGATCTTTGCCGCCTTTTTGCAGCTGGAGCCCCGGGCGATGCTGGTGCTCATTGGTACCGGCAGGCTGGAGCAGGCTGTCCGTGCACAGGCGCAGGAACTGGGCATCACAGACCACATCCTGTTTGCCGGGTTGCAAAGCAATGTGGCCGACTGGTACCAGATGATGGATCTCTTCGTCATGCCCTCCCGCTTTGAGGGTCTGCCGGTGGTGGGGATCGAGGCGCAAGCCGCTGGGCTGGGGTGCGTATTTTCGGACGCAGTGCCGGCGGAGGTGCTGCTTTCTTCCCATGCCATCCAGATCCCGCTTTCCGCCAGCAATGCAGACTGGGCAGCAGGCTTGCAGCGGATGCTCCACCAGCCCTGCGACCGATCTGCTGGTGCAGAACTGATCCGACAGGCTGGCTACGATATCAACATCGCCGCCGCCCGCTTACAGCAGCAGTACCTGCAACTGGGAGGGCAGGCGTAGCCCCCCGGCGGCTGCGGGAACACCCACAATAAAAGGAGAGCCCTTTTCATGCGCACATTGGATCAGATCCTGACCAAAAAGGATTACAGCCGGAAAACTCCGGCCTCTTTGTTTTATAAGGACAGCCCACTGTGGCAAAAACTGCTGACCATCGGTTGCGTGGTCTTTTTGGCCGGTGCCGGGCTGGGAGAGTGGAAACCAATCAACAGCGCAGTGGGCGGCCTTCCCAAAGCCATCTCTCTGGGGGTGATCGGGCTGGCAATGCTGTACACCCTGTTTTACCCGGACGAAAAGCGTCTCCGGGAGTTATGGAAGCCTACCCTGCTTTATATGTCCCTGATGGCGGTGCTGTTTTTCTGGTCGATGGTCATCTGGATCGAAAGCTTTGCCGCAGTGTCTTCCATGATCCGAAGCTGCTCCAAGATCGTGTTCCAGAGTATTGCCATCCTCACTGCCGTGGCGCTGGTCTATCTGTTCCGGGAAAAAGCCATCGAGCTGTTTACCATCAGCATCTGCATTGCCAACACGGCCATCATGCTGCTGAGTATTCCTGGCTACGGTTTTGCAGCCAGCATCCAGTCTCTCGTTACCTGTCTGATCACCTTCGGTGATGCGGATGGCTATGCGCTGCAGCTGGAGATTCACGACCTGACCTTTGTGTTCGGGCAGATGATCTTGTACTACGCCGTTTTTGCTCCTCGTACTACCCGGCAGGAAAAGCGCAAGCGCTGGCTGTATCTGCTGCTCTGCTGCTGGTTTTTTCTGGTCGGCATGAAGCGCATCGCCATCCCGGCGGTGGTTCTGTTCGTCCTGATCGCTCTGCTTCTCCGCAAGCGCAAAGTCCCCGGCTGGTTTTACCCGGCAGTGGGCGTCTGCTGTATCCTGTTTTTTCTGGCATTCCTCTACTGTGTGCGCTACGGTGTTATTTCAAGGTTGCTGAACAGTTTTGGCATTGACATGATGGGACGGGACTACCTGTGGAGCATGGCGAACCCCTACTATGAATTTTCTATCACATATATCGGCCGCGGTTTTGAATATGTGGACACCATCATCGCCCAGTGGTATAATGACGGGCTCATCAACCAGCCTTACCCCTTCCACAACGACATCCTGAAGGTCTTTGTAGAGGTAGGCTTTCCGGGTTTTCTGCTCTGGTCCAGCATCCAGTATGTTCTGGCTCCGCTGTTCTGGCAGCGCTATGCAGACCAAGAGACCACGTTGCTGTATCTGTCCGAGCTAGGCTATATGACGGTGACCTACCTGACCGATAATACCGCCTTTTATTTCTGGAGCACGATGGCGCTGCGTCTGGTGACGCTTGCCTACGCCATGGAGCGCAAAAAGCCCCCGGAACCCAAGGTGTGGATGCCGGACAGTCGGCAGGAGATGCGGGACCGCATCCATATTCTGATGAAGGAAGTGTGACGGCAAGGAGTGAAAACAATGCCCTGTATCTCGTTTATAGTGCCTGTTTATAATATGGAGCGCCTGCTGCCCCGGGCGCTGCGCTCACTGCGGGCGCAGACTTTGACCGACTTCGAGGCCATTCTCATCAACGATGGCTCCAAGGACGGCAGCGCCGCGCTGTGTGCACAGGCTGTTGCCGAGGATGCGCGCTTTCGCTTCATCGACCAGCCCAACGGCGGCGTAGCCGCTGCCCGCAACGCGGGTCTGGATGCAGCCCGGGGCGAGTATATCTTCTTTCTGGATCCGGATGACTGGGTAGAGCCGGATGCGGCAGAAGTGCTGTATCATGCCGCCCGGAATGCTGATGCGGACTGCGTGGAGTTTGGGCTGTATCTGGACAGCTATGATGAAAATGACCGGCTGCTGCACACGCAGACCAGCGGCAGCACCCTCTCCGGCGTGTACCGGGGCGCGCCCTTCAGGGAACATTTCGACGAGACGGCGTCCTCGTATCTGGTCACCAATAAGCTGTTCCGCCGGGCGTTTCTGGAGCAGCATCGGCTGCGTTTCTCCTGCCATCAGCTGGGGGAGGACGGGCTGTTCTTTGTAGCCTTTTATCGTCAAAATCCCGGCTGTCTGGTGGTGCTGGAAAAGCCGCTGTACCACTACACCGCTGCCCGGCGGGGCAGCCTGTCCAACAGCTACCACCCGGAGCGTCTGGAGGATAACTTTTATCTCAGCGATGCAGTGTGGGACACCGTTGCCGCGTGGGGCTTACAGGACAGCCCCATGCACCGCGCAAAGGCGAGCTACTGCACGATCCGCGACCTGATGATGGGAATCAAGAATCTTGGATGCAGCCCGCTTTCCCTTTCCGAGCAGACTGCTTGGCTGCGCAGTACCCTGCAAAAGCCCCGGGTGCGCACGGCGGTGCGCAGCACCCCACTGCACGCCATGCAGAGCCGGAACGACCAGGTAAAGCTGTTGCTGCTCAAGCTGCGGCTATGCCGCGCGGTGCTGCTGCTCTCGGGCGCAAATCAGCGTAAGAATACCTGAAG